>Ga0210390_10002580_pt1 | contig 15983 bp, 14 predicted proteins | sample IncBWH11OmetaG_FD_161050 | JGI IMG/M metagenome (GOLD analysis project Ga0210390, IMG submission 161050) | Forest soil microbial communities from Barre Woods Harvard Forest LTER site, Petersham, Massachusetts, United States - Inc-BW-H-11-O ... | reverse complement strand
AAGCAGGGAGCCGCCATGACGGTCTTCGGCCTGGCAGCCTTGCTGGCGCCGGTGATCGGGCCAACGTTGGGGGGCTACCTCACCGACTTTTACAACTGGCGCTATATCTTTTACATCAATCTGCCAGTCGGGACGGTGGCGCTGATCGCCTGCTGGATGTTGCTGGACGATCCCCCCTATCTCAAGGCCGAGCGCGCCGAGCTTTTGAAGAGGCCGCTCAATTTCGACTACATCGGTTTCGGCCTCTTGGCACTCGTCATGTCCTCGTGGGAGATCATGCTCAGCAAGGGCCAGCAGTGGGATTGGCTGGGGGACGTTTTCTGGCGCATTCAGACTCTGGCGGTTCTGTTCGTGGGGGGGCTTTTCTTCTTGATCTTCCGCGAGACGCGGATCAGGAACCCCGTGGTTGACTTTCGCCCACTGCGCGAGCGCAACTTCGCCGCGTCGTGCATCATCATTTTTTGCGCGTACGGCGCACTCTACGCGTCGAGCACGTCGCTTCCGGCCCTCTTGCAATCGTTGTTCGGATACGATGCCTACCACTCGGGTCTGGTCTTGTCGCCGTCGGGAATCGCCTCAATCCTCGTGTTGATCATCGTCGGCCGATTGCTTGGTCTTGGCATCGACGCGCGCTGGTTCATCGCGATCGGACTCGTGGTGCTGGGGGCTTCCGCATACTGGACGTCGCTTCTCAACCTCCAGATCAGCCCGTGGCAGGTCGTCTGGCCTCGGGTCGTATTGATCGCCGGCTTGTCGATGATTTTTGCTCCAATCAACGTCGCCGCGTACCTGTACACGCCGCGCGAATTGCGTGGAGCGGCCGTTGGACTCTTCGCCCTATTGCGCAATGAAGGGGGCAGCGTCGGGACTTCGATGGCCCAAACCATCCAGGAGCGCCGCGAGACTTTTCATGAGCTGCGGCTCGGTGAGCATCTTGATCCCTTCAACCCGAACGTTGTCGCGTTCGCCCACCAATCGCAGGCGGCCCTCTATCGGCTCACCGGCGACCCGGTCGGGGCGAAACGCATGAGCTTGCAGGTGCTCGAGAATCTGCGGCTGCAGCAGGCGTCGTCGCTGGCTTATTTCGACGTCTTCTGGGTGACCGGCGTGATCTCGTTCGCGCTCGTCTTTCTCGTGCTGCTCATGAAGCGATCGGTCGCCGAAAAGGGCGCGCAGATCGGCGGGGAGTGAGCCCGCGGATTGCGTCTTCTTCGGCGAAATTTCGCGTTTCCGCGCGCTTCGGCAGAGAACCCGGAACCGTTTCGTCCGGAATAAACGGCACCCTCCGCGCCGCATTTTCGTTGCGTTCGCTGCTTCCGGTAAGCGCCGCCTTCCAAACGTGCCGACTCAATCGGTTGCAACGATTGCGCCCGGCGTGCGCCTGCGTGCCACGCAAGGTCTGATTGAGGTTAGGGATGACCGCTCCAACGATGAGTCCCGCGCACCGCACAATGGATGGTCCGCGCGCGAAGGACTTTTGCGAATCCGGCACCCGTCCGCTCGGACGATCGGCCGTGACCGCGCGGGGCTGCCTGGTTGGCGCCCTGCTCGCCGCGACCGTCACCGCGGGCTGCACGACGCCGAGCGAATACGTGCACAACGGCTTCAAGGTCGGCCCGAACTATTGTCCGCCCGACGCGGCCGTCGCCGCGAACTGGATCGACGCGAGCGACAAGCGCGTGCGGAGCGATTCGGACGACCTGAGCCAGTGGTGGCGGGTCTTCAACGATCCCGTGCTCGACGGCCTGATCAACGACGCCTATCGCCAGAACCTCACGCTTCGCGAGGCCGGCTTCCGCGTGCTGGCCGCCCGCGCCCAGTTGGGCATCGCCATCGGCAACCTGTTCCCGCAGCAGCAATACGCCTTCGGCGACTACTCGCGCAACACGATCAGCAAGGAAACGGCCAACAACATTCTCGGCATCGGCACGGCGCTCAACGTGCCCGGGCTCCAGCGGAACTTCAACCAGTGGGATTACGGTTTCGGCATCGGCTGGGAGCTCGACTTCTGGGGCCGCTTCCGCCGGGCCGTCGAGGCGAACGAAGCCAACCTGGGCGCGTCGGTCGCCGATTACGACGACGCGCTGGTCACGCTCTTGGGCGACGTGGCGAGCAACTACGTCCAGTTCCGCACGCTCGAGCGGCAGATCGCCTACGCGAAATACAACGTCGACCTGCAGCAGCAGACGCTGACGATCGTCGAGGCGAGGTTCCGCGCCGGCACCACGGGCGAGCTGGACGTGCACCAGTCGCGTTCGACGCTCGCCCAGACACAAGCCGGCATCCCCGAGCTGGAAATCAGTCAGCGTCAAGCGGCTAACCAGCTCTGCATCCTGCTTGGCATTCCGCCCGAGGACCTGCAAGCCAGGCTCGGAACGGCCGCCATTCCGACGACCCCCACCGACCTGGCCGTGGGCATTCCCGCCGATCTCTTGCGACGCCGGCCCGACGTCCGCCGCGCCGAACGAAACGCGGCCGGCCAGTCGGCCCAGATTGGCATCGCCGAGGCCGACTTCTACCCAGCGATCTCGATCGTTGGCACGATCGGCTACTCGGCCGAGGCGTTCCCCAACCTGTTCCGTCAGGCCGCGCTCGACGGGACCATTGGCCCCAGCTTCAACTGGAAGATCCTCAACTACGGCCGCATCCTCAACAACGTCCGCGAGCAAAGGGCCAAGTTCCAGGAGCTGGTGACGGCGTACCAGCAAACGGTCCTCAACGCCGATCGCGAGGCGGAGAACGGCCTGATCACGTTCCTCCGCGCCCAAACGCGGACGCAGTTCCAGACCGAAAGCGTCGACCGGGCCCAGAAGGCCGTCACGCTGGGGCTCGTGCAATACCAGGCCGGCACGGTCGACTTCACCCGCATCACGCAGCTCGAACAGAACCTGGTGCTGCAGCAAAATACGCTCGCGGTCGCCCGCGGCGAAATCGCCCAGGGCCTGATTCAAACCTACCGCGCCTTGGGTGGTGGCTGGGAGAATCGTCAGGCGCTCGACGCGGGAGCGAACGCGGCGCAAGAGGTCGTGCTGACCAACGTCGTGCCCCTGCCCGGCGCTCCGCCCGCCCCCGCTCCGCCGGCCCAAGCTCCTCTGGCCCAACCGCAGACCGCCCCGGTTCCGCCGGCCAAGATTCCCACGACGCCAGCGGTGCCCAATCCGGGGCGCTGAAGCGTCCGGACGGAGTCATCATCTTGCGTTTATTCGGCGCCGGTATGCGCCGTTACCGCACCAATACGGTGATTATCTGATCTGCCGAGATTGTTCCGGCATTTTCAGGCCCGGAAAGGGCTCTGGGATTCTTTTGAACAATCCAATTCCAGACCAGGCTCGGGTCGGTGTACGACCGATCGTCGATGATCTGGCTCTTGACGACTAAATCGAAACGGTCCTTGTTGACGGTCACCGAGTTGCGCTGACCATTCTTTTTTGTTTCGAGCAGCCGCATGACGATCGTTTCGACGCTGCGCAATCCATGCACGACGGGAACGAGCGTCAGGAAATTTAGCTCGTCCGCTCGAATGTCGAAATTGCTCTCACCGCCCAACGCGCGGCTGATCATATCGCAAACTCTCAGCAGTCGTTCGATGAGCATCATATTCTTGAACGCCAGAAATGAGTCCCAACGGTACTTGAAGCCGAACCGAAACCGCTGATCTGCGACACTAACATGTGTGTGTCCCGCAGGGCGCTGAGAGAGTTCCGTGTCGGTTACAAACTTCAAGAGTTGGTGCGGCGAGCAGGCGCTGCCAATGCCGACTTTTTTCAGCGGCTTTATTTCCTCTTCTGAGAGATCGTCGCGGCGAGGGTCGCCCGGAACTCTGCCACTGGAAATAACAAAGTGCGGTTTCGACACCTCAAGCGGCCTGGATACGTCGGGAATTTCGATGATGGGACCATTGATTCGCGACAGGAAATCAGGCAACTTTTCAAGATCGCGCAGATATTTCACGACCCTGACGCGGGGGCTCGTTCTCGCACGCGAGTCGGCCAAGATTGCCGACGCGAGGAAGCCGTCTCGCAATACGTCCCTTTGATCGGGTGGCGCCGGCAACATTAAATCGTAGAGCAATTTGGGGACGGCGAGAGAGATCGCTCGATCCTCGAGCTCATTAATGATCTCGCGATTCCGCAGGTAGCTGCCACAGAACAAGAACACGGTCTTGTTGAATTTTTTTCCATGGTAATCCTCGCCGGAATACATCGGGTCGATGAAGTATCGAATCGCCGATGACCCTGCCAACGTGACATCGCACTCGTCAACCAGGACGATCTTGTCTTCGTCGGCCCTGGCGGAGATCTTTTCAAGTTGCGCGCCCAATTCGTCCGGCGATCCGTAGTGGGCACAGTTGATGGTCGTGAACCTATTCTCTCCGCATGTCGCCTCGGCGAGCTTCTTGCCGAGAGTCGATTTTCCAGCCCCAGGCGGCCCAAGGAGCAGGCAATTCAGCGGCCGCACAGACGCCTTGTCGCTAAAGTGGGTCTGAATCCGATGCACGGCATTGCGTATCTCAGCGTCATAGCCGGCCACGATTGTGCGAAAGCCGTCGACCGGCTCAAGTGCCCGCACTTCATCGCGTAGCCACAGCCGACCTTGCTTGTAGAGCGACAAATAGTCGTACCGGAAGCCTGCGTTGCAGATCATTCGAGACCGCCCTCCGGTTTGATTCGCTCGAAACGAACTCGGCCGCTAGTCAGCCCAGCTCTTGCGGCTGTTTCGTTCATGCCGATCGTCCCGTAGGCGCCGCTGATCGAGACGTTTGACCTTCCCGCATCGATGCTAGCAATCTGCACCCGAAGTCGAGACGCTTGGTTCGGCATCAAAAGCTGCTCGTTTCGGTGATGTTCTTCATCTAGTTGGAGAGCGAAGTCTGATAGCTTCTGCAGTATGCGGACGAAGTGCGGCGTTTTTGCCTCTCGATTCACCCGTTGGGCTTCTGCTTGTTGCGAATGGCAGGTGTCGAGTGACTGGACTGGAGGGAAAAAGGGCGCCCAGTTCCTGCTCTCGGCAAGCTCAGCGTTGACACACTTCTTGAGCTCTTGCTCGATGGGAGTGCTGGGTACGGAAAGCTGGATCAGAAGCACAAGATCGCGGTCCAACGACGAGAGGTCCCTAGGGTGGACGATTTTTACGGCGACGCTGCGCCAAGGTCGCAGGTAAAACAAGTGTGCGTCCGGATACTCGGCTGACGTGTACAGACGCACGCCGGAAAGGACGAGCTCGTCTTGCTCAATGTCGACGTAGCAGCAACCACCGTGCGAAACCTTACTCTCCTCTCCCTTGGCGGGTTCGTTTGGATACATCATGTATCGATACATGCCACGCAGCATCAGCATGGTCCCGAGGTCGTAATACGCCGCACGCGAGCCTGTTCCGATAAAATACTCATCGTTGAACCACGACTGAAAAACACTTTGGGGCACATAATCCAGGATCCGCAAATGTTCGTTGCGCCCAGAAACTGTATTCGGAGGAGCTGTATTCATTGAGTACCTCGGCAGATGAGTCGTCCGGATTCTCTAGCAGGATGATGGGTGCAAGTATTCTAACCCTATTGCCATCGTCACCCAAGCAGAAAGCGAACAATCAGAGCCCCGCCAATTCGACGGCGCTTAGGCGCGGCCGCGCCGGTATGCCCGCCACAAGCCGTCCGTCGCGCGCAAAAAAAAGCCACGGACTGCGTGAGCAATCCGTGGCTGGCTGAAAACACTCGCGAAGCAACGCCGACCCGGGTTGGGTCGTCTCAACCTCCGCAGCAGTTGCAGGCAGCCGTGCACGCCGGCTGGCAAGCCGGTCCTACGGGCACTTGCACCGTCACCTTCTGCGGCACCATCTTGCAGACCTGCACGGTGACGCTCTTCGTCACGTTCACCGGCACGCAGACGGTGTACTTCTCCGTCTGCTTGCGCTGCACCAGCTGACAGACCGTTTCGTTATACGTCTCGGTCTTCTGCTTCGGCACACACACCGTGTAGTTCACGGTGCGAGTCTGCTGCTCGTTCACGTACTCGCAAACCGGCACCGTTCGCGTCCGCGTTTCGTTCTTCGTCAGGCAGACGTTGTACTGATAGGTCTCCGTGCTGGGGACCATTTCGCACACGCGCACGGTCTGGGTTCGCGCCTCATTCCGGGTCAGGCAGACGTTGTAGTTGTACGTCTGCTGGGTCGGCACCATTTCGCACACGGGCACCGTCCGGGTCCGGGTTTCATTCCGGGTCAGGCACACGTTGTACTGGTACGATTCGGTCGAGGGGACCATTTCGCACACGGTGACGGTCCGCGACCGGTTCTCGTTCCGAGTCAGGCACACGTTGTACTGATAGTTCTCCGTGCTGGAGACCAGCTCGCACACCTTCACGGTCTGAGTCCGGGTTTCCGGACGGCAGAGCGTGACCTGATAGGTGTAGGGAACTTGAACGGTCTGGACTTCATTGCAGGTGTAGTTTTCCTGCTTCTGAACCATGTTCGCGACCCACGTCCGGCAAGTCGCCGGAGCACACGACGGAGTGTAGGCCGCCGTCGTGCAACCGCTGCCGACAGCCGCCGTGCAGCCGCCACAACCCGTATTGCAACCGCCGCAGCCCGTGTTGCAGCCACCACAGGCCGTCGCGCAACCGCCCGCAGGCGCGCAACCGCCGGCCGCGGCCGGAGCCGGCCGATCTTCCCAGTGGCCCTGATCGACGCACACAGTCCGCGTGCGAGTGACAGGAACCGTGTGACACTCAGTCCGCGTTCCCTGCCGATTTTCGGTGTAAGGAACTTGGACCGTGTACGACTGAGCGACCTCTTTCCACACCGGCTTGCAGACCGTCCGAGTGCCCGTCCGCGCTTCCGTGTAAGGAACGCAAACGGTGTAGTTCTCGGTGACCTGCTTCGACACCGGACGGCAAACCGTCCGGGTGCCCGTCCGCGTTTCCGTGTACGGAACGCAAACCGTGTAGTTCTGCGTGACCTGCTTCGTCACCGGCTTCATGACGGTGCAGGTGGCCGTCCTCGTTTCCGTGTACGGAATGCAAACGGTGTAGTTCTGCACGACGTCTTTGTAGACCGGCTTGCACACCGTCCGAGTGCCCGTGCGAGCCTCGGTGTAGGGAACGCAGACCGTGTAGTTCTCGGTGACCTGCTTGGTTACCGGCTTGCACACGGTGTACGTTTCCTGCCGCGATTGCTGCTGCTGCTCGTAGACGGTGTAGGTGCGAGTTTTCTGCACGGTCTGGGGGACCTGCTCGCAGACCGTCACCTCGCGCGAACGCTCTTCATTGTGATATTCGACCGAGGGCACCTGCCGCGTCTCGTTAACGTAGCTGGGCACCATCACCGTGCGTTCTTCCGTGCGGTACTGGGGAGCGCACGGAGCGGCGGCAGCCGCCGGAGCACACGGGGCGGCTGCCGTCGCACAGGGCGCCGGAGCACAGCCCGCAGCAGCGGGGACGGGAGCGGAACTGGGAGGCGGTGCACATTGAGCGGCGCCCCCTTTCGCGGCAAGCGCTGACCACGTCAGCACCGCCATCCAACAGACGGTGTAGCGATTCTTTAATGTCATGCGGGACTCCTTACAAAGGTGCGCAACTCTGCCCACGTGCCCGGCGACACTGCGAGCGCTCCCTCGCCCGGTGACCCCTGGCCGCAGGTCGGATCTAAAACATCCCCCCGTTCCCTCGACCCACAGCTGCCCAGACTCTTTCCGGCAGCAGCCACAGGAGAACGAAGGCTCAGTCGTCAAACTGGGAAAGATACGTAAGAAATACCAAGGGTTCGCCCGCTTCGCCAGTGTTTCCCAACATAAAGCGCGCACGGTGATTGCGTTCGAGGCACCCGTCGCACCGCGATGCCCGCGTTTCGCTCGGAAAAATCGCGGATCCGCGCAGTTTTTCGACACCGGTTTCAAAAACTAAAAAATGTGCGGCGAAGTTGGCGAGGCCCTGCACTCGGTGGTTTCGCGTGGCGTCGGTGGCGAATGGCTCTCATTTCGACCGTCGCTTGGCTCACATCCGGCCAGCCTTGCGTCGATCGCGCCTCGTGTTTCTGTATAAAGCCGGGGAGCGGACTCGCGGCACGTTGCGCGAGGCAATCCGCGCAAAAAAATCCAAACGCACGACATCGCTGCGAAGACGACGAGCTTCAGCGGGCCAGTTACTGCGCCTGCTGCAACAGCAGTACGGCAATGTCGCTCAAGAACGCGTCGCGGTCGACGCGCGGGCCCGGACCGCAATTCACATGCGTTCGATTGGCCGTCCAGCCGCCCAAGATCGTGTGCGTCGGCTTGAGCAACTTCGCGTATTCATCGAGGAACGCGTTGAAGGCGGACGCGTCGGCCACGAGTGATTCGTAATTCGGCTGCGGATTGGGCGACGAATCGAAGTGCGCCTTGAGTGACCCGTCGAGCAGGCCTGCCGTCCGCAACGCCGGAATCAGTTGCTCGCTTAAGTCCCGCTCCAAAGTCGCGCGAAACGGCGCTTCGCGCAACAGCGTCAACAACAACTGCGGATTGCCGCGCAGGCCCACGATCACGCGGCTCTGGTACGGCTCTTCGATCCCGTTCAGCCTGGCGAGCTGCGACATCAAATCGCCTTCCTTCTCCAGCGTGAAATAATGTGCAGGCAGCTTGAGCAACGACGGCATGTCGTCCTCGGGCAGCTTCGCGAGAAACGCCACCAGGTGCGCCTCGGTCGGCCGCTGCGGCTCGGGCATCTCAACCGCCACGCCCTTCCAGCCGCAGAGCCCAAACTGGTGCACGCCGAAACTCTCCGGCGTCGGCGTGCTGGTGTCGGACTGATGTCGACACAGTCGCTCCCAAAAACCCTTGAGCCTCCGCTGCTGCTCCGCGTCTGGGTGCGCCATCGACGCGAGGAAGCCGGCCGGATTGGCGAACGCGGCCCCGGGTAAGCCCATGTGTGCGAAGAGATAGGCGATCGACGGTCCGCCGCCAGCAGTCGGATTCGCCGGCGTCGGTCGAGCCGGCGCCGGCTCGCGACGCCGAAAGATGTCGCCAAGTCCCATCGCGGTGCCCTCCCCGCTTGCGAAACGTCTCGATCCACTGTCAGCGCCGCGCGATCCGCAATTCTCCGCATGATTCTGCGCGCGATTCGCCCGGCGAGATTGATTCTCTCGCGCGTTCCTCGGCCGACTTACTTCGCCATCACTTCGGCCAGCTCGTCGTAGGCCTTGAGATACTCGTCCAGCACGGCCTGCATGTCGGGACCGTCGGGCATCGTCTCGAGCTGTTCTTCGAGTCGCAGGATCTTCCGCACGAGGGGCCGCACCTCGAGCGTTTTATCGACGCCGATCAGCGAGCGGACCTCGTGACAGTCGGGACACTGGCAGACCCACTTTCGCCCGGCCTCCATGTCCCGCTTGATGTGCGCGTTCGCGGTGGCCCGCATGTGCGCCATGTCGCGCGACGCCGGCACCACCGCCGGCTCCGTCCGCCGCGGCCACGCTCCGCCTTCCCGCCCTTTGCCGAACCAAAACGCAAAGACGCCGCCGGCCACGATCGAAATCTTGGTGATCGACTCCAGGTCGCCCAGGTGCTTGACGAAATATCCCAGGCTGGCGTCAACGATGAACGGAGCAAACCGCCACTCGGTCAGCACGCCCACGACCAAACCCAGCACGCCGCACGCAACGCCCAATGCGTTCGACTTCCCGCCCGAGAGCGCTCCGCAACCGAGGCCCAACACGGCCCCCGGCAGGATCAACGCGTAAAATCCCAACCGCGTCAGCAGGAAGAAAGCCGAACTGCCGACAGCCGCCCCAATCGCCGCCCCCACCAGCCCGGCCGGCCACTCGCCCGCTTTGACTTTTGCCACACCGCTCGCCATGCGAAATCCGCCCCAAAATCCGCCGCTTGAATCGAATGACGCGCCGGTCGCGGCCGCCGCGATTTCACTTCATTTTCATCGTACAGCAACTGCGCGGGTGAGCCAACAACCTGTGCGCGGCTCGCTGCAACGGAGTCTCCCAATGCGTCCGCATTCAGTCCGGGCGAACGGGCGCTCTCCTCCCTAGTGCCGGCTCGAATCGTGCCCCAGCGAGTGATGGCCGGTCAGGTCGTACTCGTGCCGATACGGATCGTGCGACTCGTGACCCGAGTGATATGGGTGACCGTGATGATGCGCATGATACGGCTCGAAGGCCCGCCGCGCGTCGCGATACAGATAGGCGACGCCGGCCAACAGCCCCAGCGACGTCAGCGCGAAGAACCCGAGGGCCACCCAGTTGTGATGGCCGGCCACGCGCGACACGCCCGTCCGACCGGGCACATACTCCACGTCCATCACGTCCGGCGGCGGCCCCCACCAGCTCGGCACCGCATCCACCTCTTCGCGATGGCCGCCCGTCTTCGCGTCGGTGAACGCGTACCGAATGATGAACGCGTCATCGGTTTCATCCGGCGCGTTGGCCCGAATCACCGAGGCCTGAGCCGTCCGCCCCCAAGCCCAATACCGCACGTCCCCCAAGACAAAACAAGCCGAGATCAAAAACGCCACCGCGACCAGGACGCACGACAAACACCCCCACAGAGCCGGCTCGCCGTACTCCTCCTTCCAGGCGTAACGTCTCCCGCCCCACCCGAAATCGAAGAAATCGATGAGGTCTTCGTACGACATCCACGGCCCTCTGCCCCACCCGGCCTTGTTCCGCCTTCATCCCCCGCGATCCCAGCATAACGCCACCCACCACCAACCGGATCACGGGGAAGCCGAAGCTTGGGGGAGCGAGGTCAAAGCAGACCGTTGACGGTGTCTCTCTCCGAAGCCCTCGCAAGAGGGCGTCAGACAATAGCCCAGGGCTTCAGCCCTGGGGACGCCGACCAGCCCCACGATTCCAAAGCCCCGCAAGGGGCGGCAGAGAGTCTTCTCGCAAATCGCTCTGTCGCCCCTTGCGGGGCCAAGAATGGATTTGTTTCGCATCGATTCCCAGGGCTGAAGCCCTGGGCTATTCTCTGCGGCCCCCTAACGGGGCCAAGACGCCCGAATTCGCGGACACCATCACTCGACATTCGCGCCCGACGCAGGCCTGGCAGCAGTCGGCGTGACCAGAAAAAGCGTGATCGTGCGCTCGGCTGCGGGATGTTTTGACCTCGAGCGCTCGGACGTGCGACTCGCGGCTAGATGATCTGGCTGTGACGGCGCGGGCGTCGGCTCGTCGTCCGGATTGGTGGGCGCCGGGCCCAGGTTGATGACGGCCGTTTCGCCGAGATTCAGTTCCACCCGTGCGCAAACGCGACGCGTCGTCAGTCCGGGAATCGTCAACCCGTGCGAGATGACGCCGTGCGCGTAATCCCTGCTCGCGATTTCCGGCGTGATGTCGAGCTGCAGCCGCCCCGTCTCGAGCCACCGCGGCACAACGTCGGCCCAATAGCCGAACCGCTTCCACTGCACGACCACGCGACCCTCAGCAACCGGAATCAAAATCGGAAACTCACCCCCCGACAACACGCTGGCCGGCTTCTCGGCCGTGGCCACCACGGGCGGCCAATCATGCCTCCTCGCACAACCGCCCAGCGACAATTTTCGCAACGCCGCCTCAGCCAGCCGACAAACCCCAAACTCAGGCCCACCCTTCGCCGCCGAACGAGCCGTCACCAAATCGGCCGCCGCAAAGAATTCTTCGACCGCCCGCGGCGTCAGCTCGACAAACTGGCAATGACAAACGCCTCATCCGGTCGTGTCGCCTTCCGCGGGTCCGCACTGAGGCCGGACCTGGCAATCGCCAGACAGAAGACCAGCGACAAGCAAACTCGCGCAGCCATATCGAGCACTCCTTTGCCAGATGAGCGGCCAGCTCATACCCGAACCGCACGAGAGCGGTCAAGAGGGTTCATCCGCCCGGACCGGCGGAGGGCAAACGGGCTACCCGGACGAACGCCGGTTAAGTGCCGCGGTGGGCTTTCGTCAGCAGGTTTTGCAGCAGGAGCGCGTTGTCGGCGCCGCGCTCGGTATCGCTGGCGATCCAGTTCCACCAGAGTGAAATGCCCAGCGCGATGACCTCGCCTTTGCCTGCTTTCGCCACGGCGAGATAACCTCGATTCGGATCGCTTTTCGTCGCCACCAGAATCCTGGCCCTCGCACGATCGGCCTTGTCGGCCAGGAATATCTGCGAAGGGCGCTGAAACTTCAGGGACCGGACGCCGTTCGTCAGCCGATCGGCGGTGATCTGCGACTGCTTGATGTCTTCCACGCCCAGTCCCGCGGATTCGGTGTCCGACATCGAGAGGCCGAAGGGTTTTAGTATCTTGTTGGCACGCCCCACGGTGCCGCGGTAAAAAAAGTTCGCCGGCACGATGAGCCGTCCTCCGTGCCGCACAAACTCCTGCAATTTCTCGATCTCCTCGTCGCGAAGCCAATAGAGACCGTCGCAGCCGACGAGGATCACGTCGTAGTCCGACAGGTCGCGATCATGGAGGACCGGTTCGTTGCGGCGCGCGTCGAGTGTGGAGACGTTGAGCCGAGCCGACTTCACAAGGTTGAGCCACGGTTCAAAGGTCTTGGCGGTGTTCGAGGAGAAGCGATGGATCGGCGTGGACACGACCAGCACTTTTGTCCGCCTCAGATCGGCGGGCAAGATTGTCACGTCGACGGGAATCGAGTTATGCGAATCGCCCAACCTGACCAAAATCTTCCCGGTTCGCCTGCCCGGGGCCTTGGTGTCTACCGCAACGCAGATATCACAGACCTTGAACGTGCCGCTTGTTCCGTACGACTGCTTTCCAACCTCACTCCATTTGACGCGGATTGATTCCGGCGGTTTGACGAGCAGCCGTGCGTCGGGAGCATCGTTGTCGGCAAAAAAGAGGCGGACGCTCGCCTCGACCGTGGACCCGACATAGACCTCCCCCAACGTCAGCCGGTCGGGGCTCACCGTGTCCACCGCAACCTGGGCGAAGGCGGGAATCGGTTGGGCAAAAACGACGACCAAGGCCACAGTGCCGATCAACAGCCGCGGCATTTTGTCGCTCCTTGAGTTTGCTCGAAGCCTGCCCACCGCGGCGGGCTGCCGAGGGCCAACTGTGCGTCCACGGCCCGTCACGTGCGCGTGGCTTTCTTTGGCCCGAATCCGATGGTTCGCTGTACACGACGTGCAAGCTGCGTACGCAAGTCATCTGAAGTTTGCCAGATGATGTGATTCATGTGATTGACATCGAAATGGCTCTTGTCAAAGTGGTCTTTCTTACACGAGAAGATCACTTCAATGCCCAGACCAAGAGCGAAGCCCGCTTCGAAATAGACACCTCCCCGGTGCCCCGTTGTGTCGGCGACTACAAATCGAGACTTGCGAATCTCGACCATGATTTGATCGACAATATCCCCATTGTACTCGCGCGCATTGACGGGAATCGGTAGGAAACCCGAGTCCTCAATCGCAGGCTTTATTCCTTGCTCGTATGCATCGTCCAAGCTCGCGTCGAAGTATCGAGCGACAAAAGCTTGATCCGATTCTGTGCGTGCCCGATCCCTTCCCTCGATTTCAGCGAAGCCGGCGGCAGTCAAAGTGAAGTTCGGGGAAAATGAATCGATGTCTAAAACCGCCCACCCCCGGTCGCGGATATAGCGGGCGAAACTCATGAACTCATTGCTGTTTCGCGCGTAAGCTAGCGTGTAATCCGTCTCGGGCTTTAAAGGAACTGTCTCCCCGAAGTAGTGCGTACGCCGTTTGATAGCCTGAAGGAGCTTTGCCGCGCGCTCAGGGATGGTACGCGGGCTGCTTACCTCGACTCTGTCGAAATCAGCGAACTCAAGAAATTGGGCGAGTCCGATACTTGGTTCGGCCTCTCTGCGTTCGAATTGCTCCCGCGTGTGGCCGGAAATGAGGTATGCGATTTTAACTGCGGGACGCGCGCCACGATCCATAGTCATGCTGATCGACTCACCAATCTCATAGGCTCCGCAGCGTTCGCACTGCCACCTTCGACTAAATCCTTCCGTCACTGTCGCGATCGCGGGTCCCTTGCAAAGAATACACACCGGGTGTTCGCCCACGTTCCTTACCCCCTCAACAGTGTCATTTCGATCTACCTAAGCGTCCGTCTAGTGGTCTTGCGAGGTGCCCTGGGAGGAGGCTGGGCCAGGCGCTCACCCAGCACCCAAGCCGAATCCCACGGATGAGCCATCTTGCCGTTCTTTCAAGTACCGGTGGAACGCCAAGAGCGGCCCGTAAGTCGACACAGGATTTTAAGTCCTGTGCGTCTAATCAGTCGATAACTTGAGGGCGCGAATGTCATTGCTCGCAGCCGGTAACTGATTCCAAAACAAACACGGCTGAGTCTCGGTGACTCAGCCGTGTCAATTATGCGGAGGGTCGAGAGCGCGCCCGTGGAGTCCATCGTGCCGAAATCACTTTTCCTTATTCGGCGCCACGCCGAGTTCGTCGACGGTTTCGTTGACGCCGAGGGTGGATTGGGCGAGTTCGACGGCGTGGTGTTTGGCTTCGGACGTCGGGACGCTGCCCTTGAGCACGACCACGCCGCCGTCCTTCGTCTCAACCTGGAACGGGGCGTCGGCCAGTTGCTTGTCCCAGTAGAGCCGGGCGTAGACGCGGCCCTGGATCGTCATGCGGTGCGTGGCCTTCTGAATGTCGCCCCACGACTCTCGGAGCTTTTTCTCGGCCCGGTGCAGCTCGCGATCGACCTTGTCGCTGATCGAGTCTTCCTTCTGCTGCCCGACCGCGTTCATCGCCCCGAACAAAAACACCACGCAAACGGCCCCGCGCAAAAAGTTCCGCGTCATGGCTCTTCCCCTGTTGATTGGTTTCTGTGGCCTGGTTGTCCGGGCAATCGCACGTCGGCCAGCTCGTGCTGCCGCGGGCCTCGCTCGACAAGGCGGCGGCTGGGACTCGGGCGGCCCCGTTTGGGCAACCGTAAGTTCGCCCTGAATAGGGCCATCTTGGAAAGATCCGGGCAAAACTTCCACGATGAAGCCGCCATGGCGGCCCGGTCGGGGCTCGGCGGGATCCATTGCCGTCAGTGCGGGGAATTTTGCGAGTTGGTTCTGCGGCCGTAGAAACGCGGGATTGTTCGAACCAGCCGGTCGGCGGTAGCGTGACAGAAGGGACTGCCGCGCCTGGGGTTCGCCGTGCGCGCTGGGAGCGTCGTCGACCGCTTTGGGTCGGCTCGACGGGCGCGACGCGGCGAGCGGTCAGTCCGTTACCACCCTGCCCAGGATCCGGACAAGTTGGGACGGGATTGAATTGAATGGGACGGGACAGGTTCCTCCAGTTCGGGATTGGGACGCGACACGAAATCGGGACACGAGTCGTCCAATCGGGACGGGATTGAAACGGGACACGAACAGGACGGGATTGAATTGCCCGAGCCCCCGTGTGAACGGGGGGGAGATTTCTCATCGGTCCGAGGCAATGGCAGCAACCGGGCCGGGACGGGACACGAACGTCGGAACCGTGTTGGGACACCAGGACGGGACGCGCGCGCCCCACGGTTTGTCTCGCCCCGCTGGGGCTCGCGGGACCTTGATGGGGGCTTGGGATCCCAGGCCTGCGCTGCGCTCCGACCTGGGCTATAGAATCTCGCCCTTTCAGGGCTTAGGACAGGACGCGAACGCGGGACACTGGGTCGTCCGCGTCGGGACGCTGTTGAAACGGGACACGGACATTGGGACGGGACACGAACGAAGGGGGACTGCCGGGACTCGGATTCGGTCCCAGCTCCGGTCTCCGCCGGTCCAATCGAATGAGTCCGGCCGTAATCTTTGGGAGGCAACGACTTACGGCGGACAACTGTCCGGTCCGGACACTTTCGCGGAAAGAGGGAACCGCAGGTGGGACGGGACTCGGACGTTGGGACGGGACAAGTTGTTTCACCGAGAAAAGCCCGGAGAAATCGGCCCCCTCACCCCGACCCTTGTATGTTGAAAAAAGATCAATCTGCGCATTTGATGGTGACAGCTGTGGGAAGGCTTGCGAAGCGTAGCGAAGCAAGGTTTCCCACAGCGGCCGGCGGTAGATCGTCCGCCCTCAGGTCCAAG
>Ga0210390_10002578_pt1 | contig 16005 bp, 15 predicted proteins | sample IncBWH11OmetaG_FD_161050 | JGI IMG/M metagenome (GOLD analysis project Ga0210390, IMG submission 161050) | Forest soil microbial communities from Barre Woods Harvard Forest LTER site, Petersham, Massachusetts, United States - Inc-BW-H-11-O ... | reverse complement strand
GCGACGCGATGGGGCCTATTCCGTTAACATCTGCACCGAAGCGGTGTCCCTGTTGTTTGCGGCAAGCGGCGCACGCGGATTGTTTACGACGGGTGTGCTGCAGCGGCAGTTTCGCGATGCCCATGCGGTCAATTCGCACCTTGCGTTCAATTTTGATGCCGCGGGTACCAACTACGGTCGAGTCGCGCTTGGCCTGCCGTCTGAAAACTTGACGCTTTGAGGCCAATGGATGAACGACGCGCCTAAGCACCCGATCGATCCAGATCCTGCCAACGAACTTGCCAGCGACCATTCGCCGATCGACCCGCGGGACTTTCGCAACGCGCTCGGTAGCTATGCAACGGGCGTCACCATCATTACGGTCGCCGGCGCCGATGGAAAGCCCTATGGGCTGACCTGTAACTCGTTTGCTTCAGTATCGCTGAACCCGCCACTGGTGTTGTGGAGTCTGGTACTCTATTCGACTAGTCTGAGCATGTTCCAGAACGCCGCCCATTTCGCGGTGAATGTGCTCGGCGCATCGCAACAAGCGCTTGCGAACAAGTTCGCGAAATCCTCGGAAGACAAGTTTGCCGGCGTCGAATGGACCCCGGGTCTCGGCGGCGCGCCGCTTCTTTTGGACAGCGTCGCAAACTTCCAGTGCCGCGCCGTCAACCGCTATTACGGCGGCGACCATGTGATCTTCCTCGGCGCGGTCGAAGCCTATTCCTACAACCGGAAGGAGCCGCTGTTGTTTGCCCGCGGTGGTTACGGCCGGTTTATCGCCGCTGACGAGCGTCATGCGGACGACAAATCGTCATGAGGAAGAAGGTACAGCTCAAGCGTGCCCGCTCCAAGCAGAAGCGGCTTTCTCCGGATGATCGTCGCAAGGAATTCGTCGCCAAGGCGACCGAGTTTTTCTCCGAGGAGGGATTCGGTGGCGGGACGCGCGACCTGGCGCGGCGGTTGGGCGTGACTCAGCCGCTCCTATATCGCTATTTCCCGAGCAAGGACGATTTGATCAAGGAAGTCTATCGCACGGTCTATTTGGAGCCGTTCGATACCGGTTGGGAGAAGCTCCTCGCCGACCGATCTCGGCCGATCCGCGATCGGCTACGGGAATTTTACCGCGCATATACCAACGTGATCTTCACCCGGAAATGGCTCCGCATCTATCTCTATTCAGGCTTGAAGGGACTCGACATCAACAGATGGTACGTTGGCGTGGTGCGCGACAAGATTTTGACACGCATCATTCGTGAATGCCGCCATGAGGCGGGACTTCCAGTGCAGAGCAAGCCGAGTGCACCGGAGCTTGAGCTTGCGTGGGTGTTCCACAGCGGAATCTTCTACTACGGAGTCCGCAAGTACATCTATGAGGCTCCGATACTAGAAGACAAAGAGCAGATGATCAGCGACGCGCTGGAAGCCTTCCTGGTCGGCTACGAGCGGGTTTTTGGGTGCGCGAGGGCCAGCGTCGTGCGTACAGCTGTCAAAGCGGTCGGTTGACCAAGTAGCCGAATCAGGCCTTCGCCATTTCCGCCCGATACCAGTCGCCGATCTGGCTTGCGGTCATCAGCGCAACGCCCTCGTGGCCGATGACATAGTCGAGCAGGGCCTCGAGGTATTTGATGCGGTGTGGAACGCCGGTGATGTAGGGGTGGATCGAGATCGCCATGATCCGCGCATTGCTTGCACCTTCCAGATACAGCCGATCGAATTGGTCCGTGCAGCGCTTCAGAAACTGCTCGGACGGAAGATGGTGCAGTGCATGAATGACAATGTCGTTGGTCTCGACCGAATAGGGAATCGTGGTGATGGGGCCATGAGGCGTCGCGATATCCTGCGGCAGGTCGTCGATCACCCAGTCCGCCACATATTCGATGCCGTTCAGGCGTAGCAAGTCGAGCGTCTCCTCGGTCTCCGTCAGGCCGGGGCTCTCCCACGATCGCGGCGGTTTGCCTGAGAATCTGGCGATAGTTTCGACCGCCCGCTTGATCGCATCGGCCTGATTGTCGAGCTTGTGCATCGGCCCCTGGACAAATCCGTGGCCCATGAATTCGAAGCCGGCTTCCAGGGCCGCCGAGGCGACGCGTGGATAGGCGTTGCAGACATTGGCATTGAGCGCCAGCGTTACGGGCATCTTGCGGTCCGTCAACGCCTTGAACTGCCGCCAGAAGCCGGCGCGCATTCCGTATTCGTGCCAGGACCAGTTGGGCACGTCGGGCAATAGCGGTTGTCCCATCGGCGGGCTCAGCACGGTTCTCGGCATCGCGCCTTCGATCCGCCATTCCTCGACATTGAGGATGACCCATACGGCGAGTTTCTTGCCGCCTGGCAGCCTGAGCTTTGGCCGATCGACTTGGGCCTGATAGGGGATACGATCGCTTAGAGCCACGGCGCGCCTACTCCCATTGACCGCGGATTATCCCACGGCGTTGGATTGCTTTGAAGTCCCGGCGTTGACGCGCGGCATGACTTTTTCGGCCATCAGGATCATCGACTGCCGTCCAAGCTCGCGGTCCTTCCAATCCTTACCCGCGTACAACAGGGTGCCGAACTTGCCGACCTCTTGCTGGAAAGCCAGCAACTGGTCCGCGACGCTTTCCGGCGTTCCCCAGATGATAAGCCTGTCGCAAATTGTCTCTAAGGTCACCTCATCGTCGGGCTGATCGCGGCTGGTCTTGAACAGTTCGATACGGCCGTTCCTCTTCAGTTTGGTGAACAGCGAGCGATAGTAGTAGACGTAAGGCCCGTCCGGATCGGTGGCGTAGGCCTTGGCGGTGGCGGCGTCCTTCGCGACAAACACGCTCTTGGCAACCCGCCAGTTGGCGGAATCGGCTAGGCGGCCGCTGCGCTCGCAGCCCTCGACATATTTCGGCCAGTGGCTCTTCACCCAGGCCGGCATCAGAAAGTTGGCCGAGATCGGGTCCCAGCCGCGCGCCGCTGCCTCGGTGACGCCCTTCGAGAACGGGGCAACGGCGGTTACCACAATCGGCGGATGCGGTCGCTGCAGCGGCCGCGCGATGAAGCCCTGGCCGATATCCTGCATCAAGGTCTTTTCCGTCGAGATGTTCCAGTATTTTCCCTGAAGATTATAGGGCGGCTCGCCTTCCCAGATCTGGAGTACCTGATTGATCGCTTCAAGGAACATCGCGGCGCGATCGGCGTCGAGATTGCCGAACAACTCGGCGTCCGACAAGAGACCGCCGGGGCTTATCCCGAAGATGAGACGGCCATCCAGCATGTGGTCGAGCATCGCGATCGAGGCCGCAACCGCGGCGGGATGCGTGTTAGGCATGTTGATCGTGCCGGTGCCGAGCTTGATGTTCTTGGTCGCGGCGGCGATCCAGGCGAGGAAGGCGATGCAGGAGGTGATGTTCTCGGCCTTGTCGGTGGCGTGCTCGCCGACATAGGCTTCCGTAAATCCCAATTCGTCGGCCAGCAGGAAGGCCTCGCGGTCTTCTTTGAGCGCGAGCCGCCAATCCTTTTCGAGAGGGTGGATCGGCATCGTAAAGAAACCCAGGTTCATCTGCCTGCTCCTCTCGGGGGCTTTCTCTATCGGCTGGCGAACGTGCGTGGTTCGCGATCTCAAGACAAGTCCAAAAGTCAAATCTAGCGAAATAATCGTTCGATAAACAAACTTGACCTTTGATGGTTGCGGCCTTCTAATCTTCGAAAAATACGCCAAAATCACGCCGGGAAGGTCCGCCTATGAAAGCTGCGGCTTTCGCTTACGCACGCGCCACTAGCATTAGCAACGCGCTGGAACTGCTCGCCGCGCACGGAGACAAGGCGAAGGTGTTATCCGGCGGTCAGAGCCTGATGCCGGCGATGAACCTGCGCCTGATCTCTCCCGAATTTATTGTCGACATCAGCGGACTGGACGAATTGCGCGGGATCGCGGTCAGGGCCAACGCGCTTACGATCGGCGCTCTGACCCGCCATGTCGATCTTCTGAGATCGCCCGAGATTGCCGCGCATGCCCCGCTGTTAGCCGAGGCCGTTGCCCACGTTGCCCATCCCGCGATCCGCAATAGGGGAACGCTCGGAGGCAGTCTCGCCCAAGCCGATCCGGCTTCCGAATTGCCGGCCTGCATGCTCGCACTTGATGCAACCATTATCATCCGCGGCGAGAGGGCCGAGCGACGAATTGCCGCCGCGGAGTTCTTCAAGGGAATTTACGAGACAGCGTTGTCGGCGAATGAGTTGCTGGTTGCGGTTGAAGTGCCGATCGCAATTAGCGGTTCGGCGCACTTTTTCCACGAGTTCGCCCGCCGTCACGGCGATTACGCTATCGCTGGCCTCGCGGCGCTGGCGATCGTCGAGGGCGGCCTTTTCAAGGACCTTCGGCTGGCTTTCTTCGCGGTCGCCGATCGGCCGGTTTTGGTCAAAGCCGCAGATTGGTTGATTAATGTAGATGTGACGCCGGCCCTGGTGTCGGACGCGCTGGTCGCGCTTGGCGAAGAGCTTAGCCCTCACGAAGATCAACAAGCCTCCTCCGCCATGCGACGGCACCTGGCAAAAGTGCTTTTGAGCCGTTGCGTGTCCGCGTTGCTTGGTCGTCCCGAAATTAAGGCCGTAGCTTCGTGACGGCTCCGATGTCAATCTCGCTTCATGTCAACGGCGAGCGGGTTGATGCGCACGTCTTGCCGCGGCTCAATCTTGCGGACTTTCTGCGTGAACACCTGCAGCTCACGGGAACGCATGTCGGTTGCGAGCACGGCTTTTGCGGTGCGTGCACGGTACGAGTGAACGGCGAGATCGTTCGCTCCTGCTTGATGCTGGCGGTGCAGACACACGGTGCCTCCGTCCAGACGATCGAAGGATTGTCCGACACCGGGGAAATCGCGGACCTACAGGCGGCTTTTCGCGACCGTAATGCGCTGCAATGCGGCTACTGTACGCCGGGAATGCTGATGGCCGCGCAGGATCTGTTGAAGCAGGAGGCCGCGCCGGATCGCGAACGCATCCGCGAGCATCTCTCCGGCAATTACTGCCGATGTACCGGCTACCAGGCCATCGTCGACGCGGTCGAGACAACGGCCAAAGCGCGGAACGGTCGCTCGTCATGACGGAGGTAAGGCCCAATTCCGAGGGACTTTCCGTGCTCGATCGGCCGAATTCCTACATCGGGAAGACGGTACCTCGTCCCAATCTCGATCGGCTGATGCAGGGGCGAGGTCTCTATGTCAGCGACATGGAGCTGCCGCGGATGGCGCACGTGATGTTCCTGCGCTCGCCGCACGCCCACGCGAAAATCGCGGGGATTGACCCAAGCGCCGCGCGGCAAATGCCCGGGGTCGTCGCCGTCGTTACGGGCCACGAGCTCGCTAAAGTCATTACGCCCTGGGTCGGCGTGCTCTCGCATCTAAAGGGCCTTAAATCCGCGCCGCAACATGCCATCGCGATCAATCGTGTCTGCTGGCAGGGCGAAGCCGTCGCTGCCGTGGTCGCGACCAGTCGCGCGCTTGCAGAGGACGCAGCCGAGGCCGTCTTTGTCGAGTATGACGCGCTCGACGCGGTAACGGACATGCGCACCGCGCTCGATCCGCAGATCCCGGTCATTCATCCTTCGCTTGGTGACAATCTCGCTTTCGAACGCATCCTTGATGCCGGTAAAGTCGATCAGGCCCTGGCCGATTCCGACGAGATCGTGGAAGCTGAGTTTATGTTCGGTCGTCACACGGGCGTGACGCTTGAGCCGCGCGCGGTTGTTGCTGACTGGAATGCCGCGGAAGCGCGGCTCACCATCTATCAGGGCACGCAGGCACCGCACATGGTGCAGAATATTGCGGCGCTCCACCTTGGACTCGCAGAACGGCAGGTTCGCGTGGTCTGTAAGGATGTCGGCGGTTCCTTCGGAATCAAGGTCCATATCTATGCCGACGAGATGGCGACCTATGCGCTGTCAAAGTTGCTCCGCCGGCCGATCAAGTTCGTCGCCGACCGGGTCGAAAGCTTCAATACGGATATCCACGCGCGTGACCATCGCTGCAAGGGGCGGATCGGGGTCAAGCGCGACGGCACGATCACGGCGTTCGAGATCGACGATCTCACCGGGATCGGCCCCTATTCGATGTACCCGCGCACCAGCGCGATCGAAGCGAACCAGGTCGTCAATCTCGTCGGCGGGCCCTATGTCACCAGGAACTATCGCGCTCGAGCGCGGGTTGTCTTCCAGAACAAGAACGTGATGTGCCAGTATCGCGCGGTCGGTCATCCTATCGCGTGCTCGGTGACCGAAGGTCTGGTCGATCTTGCGGCCGCGAGGATCGGGATGGACCCGGTTGAAATCCGGCGGCGCAATCTCGTTCCCGATGACGCTTATCCCTGCACTTCGCCGTCGGGGCTGAGGTTCGAGCAATTGTCGCACCACGCCTCGCTCGGCAAACTCCTTGGCATGATGGACTATGAGGGCTTGCGTGCCCAACAGGCGGCCTTGCGCAAGAACGGCATTCATCGCGGCATCGGGATAGCCAGCTTTATCGAGGTCACCAATCCAAGCGCGGCGTTCTACGGCGTAGGTGGTGCAAGAATTTCGTCGCAGGACGGCGTGGCCCTGCGGCTCGACGCGCAGGGCGCGGTGATCTGCCACACCAGCATCACCGAACAGGGGCAGGGCTCGGAATCGCTCACGGCACAGATTGTCGGCAGCGTCCTCGGGATCTCGATGGAGCGCGTCCGCGTGATTCTCGGCGATACCGACAACACGCCGTACGGCGGCGGCACCTGGGCCTCGCGCGGCGCCGGCATCGGCGGCGAAGCCGCGCTGCAGGCAACGAAAATCCTGCGCAAAAATATTCTAGATGTCGCTGCTGCGATCCTGCAATCCACGGCGGCAGAGCTCGATATCGCCAATAACGCCGTCGTCAATGCCGGCGACGGCGCGCCACGTATCGAGCTGGAGGAACTTGCGCGAATCGTCTATTTTCGTCCTGATACGCTGCCGCCTGGTATTCAGCCCGAACTAATGGCGACGCGACATTTCGTGCCGCGAGAGTACCCCTTTGCTTTTACCAACGGTGTTCAGGCTTCATGGCTCGAGGTCGATACCGAAACCGGCTTCATCAAGCTCTTGAAACACTGGGTGGTCGAGGACTGCGGTACCATCATCAATCCGCAATTGGTGGATGAGCAGATCCGGGGCGGCGTGGTGCAGGGGCTGGGAGCGGCGCTGTTCGAGAAATGTGTTTATGACGAGCGCGGCCAGCTCACCAATGCCAATATGGCCGACTATCTAGTTCCGATGTCTGGCGAAATGCCCGACATTGATGTCGGCCACGTGGTGTCGCCGACGCTCGAGAGCGAACTGGGTGCCAAGGGGGCGGGCGAGGCCGGAACGGCGGGGGCGGCAGCGGCGGTCGCCAATGCCCTCAATGATGCACTCGCGCCGTTCGGTACTATAGTTACAGAGATTCCACTGACGCCAAGGGTTATCTTGACGGCTCTGGGCCGCATCTGACGCGGGTGCAGTCGGCGAGACCCAAGAGAACATTCAAGGCGAGGAAAACCATGACTAGGAAGACCGCCAAGCCCGGATCGATTTCCCGTCGCCGCCTTCTAGCGACGGCAAGCGCGGGGGCGGCGTTCGCGGCTTCGCCGTTTCGTATCAATCTGCTGCAAGCGGAGGAAGCCCACATCAAAATCGGCTTTCCTGTTCCGCTGACCGGGCCCTACGGTACTGAGGCGCAGGATCAGGTCCGGGCCGCTCAGCTTGCTATCGTCCAGTTCAACGACGCTGGTGGGCTGAACGGGCGCAAGGCGGAGCTGGTGGTACGCGACGACAAGCTCAATCCCGGCGAGGCCGCGACCCGCACGCTCGAGCTGGTCGAGAGGGAAAAGGTGAATTTTGTCGTCGGTAGCCTCTCCGCCGCCGTGCAGCTCGCGATCAACAACGTCACCAAGGAGCGCGGCATCATCTTCAATTCGATCAGCCAGTCGGACGCCATCAACGAAGCCGCGGACTTCAGCCAGTTTACCTTCCATGAGGCGCTGAACCCGCACATGACGTCGGGCGCAGTCGGTCGCTATGCCTTTTCGAAGTTTGGCAAGAAGGTTGCATTCCTTACGGCGGACTACGCCTACGGTCATGAAATGGTCCGCGGCTTCCTTGAGGTCGGCAAAGCCTTCAATATCGAAAATCTTGGCGACATCCGCCATCCGCTCGGTACCACAGACTTTTCGACATTGTTGCCGCGTATCCAGGCGCTAAAGCCGGATATTCTCTGCATCAGTAATTTCGGGCGCGACCAGCAAATCGTGCTGAAACAGGCGACCGATTTCGGCGTCAAGAAGACGATGCAGATCATCGCGCCGCTGCTATCGCACGCGAGCCGCGTCGCGGCTGGACCGCAGGCGTTCGAAGGAGTGATCGGCGGCTGCTCGTTCTATTGGGGTATCGAGGACAAGCACGCATCGACCAAGGCGTTCAACGAGGCCTTCAGCAAGATGTATGACGGCAAGCTGCCGACCGACTACGGCGCGCTCGGCTATGGCGGCGTCCGAACGGTCCTGAGCGCGGTGAAGAATGCCGGCAGCGTTGACACCGACAAGGTGATCGCAGCGTTGGAAGCCTTGAAATATGACTACTACAAGGGACCGCAATATTACCGCAAGTGCGACCATCAGTCGGTGCAGTCGGTCCTGGTGATCAAGTCGAAGTCAAAAAATATGAAAAGCGAATCCGACATCTTCGAGGTGATCAGCACCGAGGAGCCCAATGAGGCCAACTTGCGCACCTGCGAGGAACTCGGTCACAAAACCTGACGATGTGAACGGAACGTGGCTGCTTGCGGGCACGCTCTGGATTTGGGGAAGAGCATGGCCGGCCTGAGCCTCGATCTTATCGCGTTGCAACTATTCACCGGGGTCGCGTTGGGTGCGATCTACGTACTTTTCGCGATCGGGCTTTCCCTTATCTTCGGCATGCTGACGGTGGTCAACTTCGCCCACGGTGCCTTCTACATGGTCGGCGCCTACACCGGGCTCTACATCATGATGCTGGGCGGAAATTTCTGGCTGTGCCTGGCGGCAGTACCGCTCGCCGTGGGCCTGTTCGGTCTGCTCGTCGAACGAGTCCTGATCCGGCCACTCTACGGGCGGGGCATCGACTATCCGCTGCTGCTGACCTTCGGCCTCAGCTATGTGATGGTCGAACTCGTCCGCATCGCATTTGGCACGACCGGCTATCCGTTCGACACCCCGGATATCCTGCAGGGCGCCGTCAACATCGGCGTCGGCTACTTTCCGCTCTATCGCCTGTTCGTAATCGGCGCCACCGCGGTCGTGTTGTTAGGGCTTTGGCTGTTTCTGGAGAAGACCAGCTTCGGCCTGATCATTCGGGCCGGCGCGCGCGACCCGCAAATCGTTCGCGTGCTTGGAGTCGACGTCTCCAAGGTCTGGCTGATCGTGTTCGGACTAGGGACAGCAATTGCTGGCTTTGCCGGTCTATTGGCGGCGCCGCTGCAAGGCGTCATTCCCGAGATGGGCGGCACCATTTTGGCCGAAGCCTTTGTGGTCACGGTGGTGGGCGGCATGGGGTCGATCGGCGGCGCGGTGCTGGCCGGACTTCTGGTTGGCGTCGTCGTCAGCATGACCTCGCTGTTTGCCCCGGAAATGGCGAAGGTATCGATCTTCGCGCTCATGGCGGTCGTTCTGATCGTACGGCCGCAGGGCTTCTTCGGCCGCGCCGGATTGATGAGTTGAGAATGAAATCCGGCCATGAATGAGGTGACCGAGCCGTTGCAGCCGATGCACGCCGCGTCGCTGAGCTGGTTTCAGCTCGCGACCCGCCACCGCGCCAGCATCGCAAGCTTGGTCGTGCTGGCGTTCCCACTTGTCATGCCGTTCACCGCGCTGGCGGTGAATATCCTGATCTATGGCCTCTACGCGCTCGGCTTCAACCTGGTCTACGGTTATCTGGGACTGTTGTCCTTTGGGCACGCCGCGCTGTTCGGAACCGGCGCCTATCTCTGCGGTATCGCGATCGTGCACTTCGCGTTGCCCTGGTATTCAGCGATCGCGCTAGGCGTTGTCGCGGGCCTTGCGATGGCTGCGCTGATCGGCGTGCTGGCGATCCGCACGCGTGGCATCTATTTCGCCATGGTGACGATGGCGCTGTCGCAGTGCGTCTACTATTTGTTTTACCAGGCGGTCGATTGGACCGGCGGCGAGAATGGTCTGCGCGGGATCAATGTCCGTACTGTCGATATTCTCGGCCTCAAGCTCGACTTTATCAACCCGCTGACCCGCTACTATATCATCGCAGCGTTCGTGATCGCGGCGTTCTACGTGTTGTCGCGGATTCTCGCTTCGCCATTCGGCGCGGTCATCGAGGCAGTGCGCGAGAACGAGACCCGAGCCAGGGCGTCCGGCTATGACGTGACGCTGACGCGCCTGATCACCTTCGTGCTGTCGGGCGGCTTTTGCGGGCTGGCTGGCGCGCTGCAGGCCCTCCACCTCTCCATCGTGCCGATTGAAATCATGCACTATGACACTTCCGGTATCGTCGTGATGATCGCGCTGCTCGGCGGGATGGGGACTTTCTTCGGACCGATGATCGGGGCAGCGGTGTTTCTGCTCCTGGAAAATCTCGTATCCCTCTGGACGGTGCATTGGCAGCTGATCGTCGGCGCCATCTTCATGATCTGCGTGCTGTTCTTCCCGGCCGGAATTTGGGGCACGCTGATTTCGCGCGGCAAGCAATGACCGCGGCTTCACCCTCTCAGCCGGTCATCCTGCGCACCAAAGGTGTGGGCAAGACATTCGGCAAATTCGTCGCGCTCAAGGACGTCTCGGCCGAATTTACCAAGGGCGCCATCACCTCGATCATCGGGCCCAACGGTGCCGGGAAGAGCACCTATTTCAATTTGCTGTCGGGGGCGCTCGCACCTTCGAGCGGCAGCGTCGAGTTCGAGGGTAGGGAGGTCACCGGCCTGCCGCAGCACCGATTCGCCCATATGGGGATCGCGAAGTCGTTCCAGATTACCAACGTGTTTCCCCAGCTTTCGACGCACGAAAACATCCGGATAGGCCTGCAGGCGCTGGTGTCGCGCTACGATCTGTGGCGCCCGCGCGCTCGGCTTCGCGAGTTGACTGAACAGGCCGACGAGTTGCTCGCCCTTGTCGGGCTGTGGGACGCCCGCGCGCGGACGGCCAAGACGCTTGCGCATGGCGAGCAGCGCGCGCTGGAAATCGGCATGGCGCTGGCGAGCCGGCCACGGTTATTATTGCTGGACGAGCCGACCGCCGGGATGAGCCCGGAAGAGACCCGCGTCATGATGGATCTCATCGTGAAGTTGGCGGCCAAACGCACCGTTATCCTGGTGGAGCACAAGATGAAACTGGTGTTGGGCATCAGCAATCGCATCCTGGTGCTGCACCACGGTGAACTACTGGCAGAAGGAACGCCGCAGGAGGTTCGCCAGAACGAGGTAGTGAAACGGGTCTATCTCGGCCAGCGGGAGCATTGAGCGGATGCTGGAGGTCAGCAACCTGAATGCCTGGTACGGCGCGAGCCATGTACTGCAGGATGTCAGCATCGAGGTTGCCAAAGGCGAGATCATTTGCCTGATTGGCCGCAACGGCGCCGGCAAGACCACGACTTTGAAGTCGATCATGGGATTGATGGACCGGACGCGTGGGTCGGCCATCTTCAAGGGCAAGCAGCTTCTGAACCAGCCGGCTCACATGCGTTTCGCGCTAGGATTGGCTTACGTGCCGGAGGAGCGGCGCATCGTGCAGGGGCTTTCGGTGCGGGAAAATTTAAGGCTCGGCCTAGTGGCATCCCCCGAAAGGAAGCGGGAAACCGAGCTGATCGCAGACATTGCCCGCATTTTTCCCAGACTTGCCGAGCGCCTGGACCAGGAAGCGGTGACGATGTCGGGCGGCGAGCAGCAGATGCTGGCGATTGCACGCGCGATGATCGCGAAGCCAGATCTCATCATGCTGGACGAGCCCTCCGAAGGCATCATGCCAGTGCTGGTTGACGAAATGTTCGAACTGTTTCGTGCCATGAAGGCACGGGGTACAACCGTGCTGCTCGTCGAGCAGAATGTCGAGCTTGCGCTCGAAATCGCCGACCGCGCCTACGTGATGGATCAGGGCGCGGTGGTTCACCATGCCTCCGCCCGAGAGCTATTGACCGACAACGAAATCAAGGAGCGTTACTGCTCGGTCTGAGCCGCGTTCTACTCGGCTGCGCTTGCGATCGCACTCGTCTTCTCGTTCGTAACAACGACCTTGATGGCGTCCTCGACCCGCTCTCTTGCGTATTTGAGCGCAGTAGGGAGGTCCGCGAGCGGGAAGGTATGAGTGTGGATCTTGGTCGCGTCAAAACGCTTCGCGGCCATCAGTTCCATGGCGCGGTGCGTGGCGCTGCGGCCCTCGCCTCTGATTCCGTACACATAAATGTTGTTCCTCACGAGATGCGCAAGATCGGTCATCACCGGATCGTGCGGGAACGCCGCAAGGCAGATCTTGCCGCCGCGGTTGGCCATGTGAATGGCCTGATCGACGGTTTCTTCGGTGCCCGCGCATTCGATCACGTAGTCCGCGCCGATGCCGCCGGTGAGCCCTTTGACGACATCGACCGGGTTTTCTTCGGCGATGTTAATGATACGGTCTGCGCCCAGTTCCTTGCCGATCGCAAGCCGCTTTTTGCGCGTTCCGGTGAGGATGACCGGACTTGCGCCAAGCGCCTTGGCGACCGCAACCGCGAGCAATCCGATCGGTCCCGGACCGATCACGACCACGCTCTCGCCGGCCACTAGCCCGCCGAGTTCGGTCAAGCCGTACATGGACGTCCCCGCTGTGACGACCAGCGTCGCCTCCGCATCGCTCATGGCATCCGGTACCCGTGCCAGCGTGTTGATGTGATTAATGGCGTACTCCGCAAAGCCGCCATCGGTCGTGAAGCCGTTAGCGCGATGGCCCTTCTCGGGCTTTCCGTAATTGAGGCAGGAGGTGTACATGCCCTGGCGGCATCGCTTGCACTGGCCGCAACCGGCATGGATTTCCACGCTGATGCGCTCGCCGATCGTGAATTCATCGACGTGGGGTCCCAATGCTGCGACGGTACCCATATATTCATGACCTGGCGTAAAATTCTTGTTGAAGGGCAGGCCGCCCAGGATGCTGGCCGGTGATCCCGAATGGATAACCTGCAGATCCGTGGCGCAGATCGCGACCGCATCGATGCGGACCAGAACTTCGGCGCGCCCCGGAACCGGCGTCGGCTTTTCGCGTAGGAAAAGCTCGTCGGGGCCGCCGAGAACCCAGGCCTTCATCTGCTCAGGTACGGGCAATTCACGTGATATCTTGACGCCGGCGGGGTTGTACATTGCAACGGTTCCTGGAGGCTTTGATACGGAAGCCATTTCTACCGGTCTTCTCCGCAGCCGCAAACGGTTTCTCAGCCGAGGGCTGACTTCAATCGATTTTCGAGTCCGACAGCTTGTAGATCTCTAGCGCGTCGGCATGCGCTCCACGCGCTGCCTTGGCCAGCCTGAATAGTTGCCCGGCAAGGGTGGCCATCGGTACTGGGCTCGACGTATTGCGGGCGACGTCGGCCGCCGTGTCGAGGTCCTTCAGCATGGTTGCGATATGGCCGAGCGGGGGCGAGTGGATGCCCCGCACCATGCGCGGCACAAATAGTTGCAGGGGAATGGAATCGGCAAAGCCGCCGGCCAGAGCTTCTGGCAGCCGCCCGGCGTCGATCCCGGCGTTTGTTGCGAGCCTTGTCGCTTCCGCAAGCACCGCCATCGCACATCCGACGATCACCTGATTGCAGAGCTTCGTGGTCTGGCCGGCGCCGGTTGGACCCATATGCGTGAGCCGCCGTGCCATCGCCAGAACGTAGGGCCGCACCCGCTCGATGTCGGCGGCATCGCCACCGGCCATCACGGCAAGCGTTCCTTCTTCGGCCCCCTTGGTGCCGCCCGAGACCGGCGCATCGACCCATCCCATGCCGTTCGCAGCCTTGAGGCGCGCGGCGATCGCACGCGCTTTGTCGGGATGGATCGAGGAGAAATCGACCACTAGTTTTCCATCGCCGGGAGAAGCCGCGAGGCCGTCGGGCCCGAATACGACTTTCTCGACCGCTGCGGCGTCAGTGACGCACATGAAAATGATGGTCGCGGTCATGGCCATCTCGCGTGGATTGGCCGCCGGTTGTGCACCCGCCTCGACGAGCGCGGCGGCCTTGCCTGCGGAGCGGTTCCAGACAGCGACCTGGTAGCCCGCGTTCAGCAGGCGTCGCGTCATCGGAAATCCCATCAGCCCAAGCCCGAGATAGCCGAGCCTTTCGGTTTGCCGTTCGTCCGCCTCGCGAACTTGGGTCATTTCCGCTCCTCCGGTCATCGCGTAGCCCTAAGAACGTTATCCGCCATGCGCCTTACCACAGATGGAGCCGAATCGGGCAAATCTCTCCGCGCATCCAATGGCTTGCCTGATCATTTGAACCATGAAAGGTTGCTTCCAGGGTCAGGTGGGGCGCGCCTCGCAGGCGCGGTAAAACTGGAGCGGGGCAGATGCGGATCGTTTCGAAATGGGTCCTAGCGGCCGGGGCAGCGGCTTCCATCGTTGCGAGCGCCGCACACGCGCAGCAGACAATCCGCGTCGGCTGGACCATTCCGGCCGAAGAATCCAAATACTGGATGATGCGCAGACCGTCAGAATTTCCCGATATCGGCAAGACCTATAATATCGAATGGACGCAATTCCAGGGTACCGCGCCGATGACGCAGGCATTGGCTGCCGGTGCGCTTGACTGCGCCACGCAGGCGCCGTTGTCGCTAGCCAACGGCGTGGTCGGCGGCAACCTGAAGGCCTATATCGTAGCGCAGCACGTGTTCGAGAAACCGGGCGGTTTCTCGGTCTATTGGGCGGTCATGGATGACTCGCCGATCAAGACCATCGCCGATCTGAAGGGCAAGACTGTCGGCATTTCCGTGATCGGCGGCGGCACCCAGGGCCCGTTCAACATGCTCTTGAAGCAGAACGGGGTCGATCCGGCCAAGGATATCAAGCTGGTCGAGGTCGGCTTCGCCGTTTCCGAGGATGCGCTGCGTCAGGGTCGCGTCGATGCCGTCAACATGAACCAACCTTTCGCGGCGCGCGCCGAGGCCAAGGGCGGCACGCGAAAGCTGTTTTCGCTTAATCAGGCCATGCCGAACATCGTTCATATTCTGGAAGCCTGCCGCGCCGACTTCGTCGACAAGAATCCTGAATTGGCAAAGGCTTACGTGCGGGACATTACCTCAGCTATGAAAAAAGCGCTCGCCAACCGCGAAGAGACTTTAAAAGTCGTTTCTGAAGTGCTGAAAGCGCCGATTCCCGTGCTCGACACTTATTTATTGAAGGACAATGATTTCGGCCGGGATCCTGGAGCCGCGCCGAATTTCCCGGCGATCCAGAAGATGCTCGACATCTACGCCGAGACAGGAATGCTGCCGAAGTTGGATGTCGCGCAATTCAAGCACCCGACCATCGTCGCGCCGCTTCAGTAGAAGCGGGCGGGTGAAGCGCAACGAAGGGGCATGCGTTCCGGCCTTGGCCGGGACGCGCAGCGGAGAATTGTGTTGATGAAGAAGCGGCGATCCCGCGTGACCACCGATGGTCTTGATCGTGCGCCGCACCGTGCCTTCATGCGCGCCATGGGGTTGGATGACGCGGCGCTGGCGAAGCCGATGATCGGGGTGGTCAGCATGAAGGGCGAGCAGACGCCCTGCAACATGACCCACGATTTCCAGGTCGAGGCGGCGAAAGCGGGGATCGCGGAGGCCGGCGGCACGCCGCGCGAATTCGCCACCATCTCGGTTTCCGACGGCATCAGTATGAACCATGAGGGGATGAAATTCTCCCTGTTCTCGCGCGAGCTGATTGCCGACTCGATCGAGGCCGTCGTCCACGGTCTCGCCTATGACGCCCTGATCGGATTCGGCGGCTGCGACAAGACGCTGCCCGGCGTCATGATGGGCATGATCCGCTGCAACGTTCCGTCGATCTTCATCTATGGCGGCAGTT
>Ga0210390_10002575_pt1 | contig 16021 bp, 10 predicted proteins | sample IncBWH11OmetaG_FD_161050 | JGI IMG/M metagenome (GOLD analysis project Ga0210390, IMG submission 161050) | Forest soil microbial communities from Barre Woods Harvard Forest LTER site, Petersham, Massachusetts, United States - Inc-BW-H-11-O ... | reverse complement strand
CGTGAATCTTATCGGCGGATTTTTCTCGGCGACGACCGGGGTGCAGTGCAATGGAGCGACAGTAGCCGTCACGCACACCAGTTCGCAGCAATTGGGCGTCACGATTCCGAGCACCTGCGCGCCAGTGCCGGGGCAGTATCCGCTGATCGTGCAGAATAGTGATGTGGCGGCGCCGAATCCGGCGATGTCCGCGGTGAACCTGACGGTGGAACCGCTGCAGAGCGACATCTCGACCGGAGTGAGCTCGACTTTTCCAGTGGGCGCGTCGCCACAGGCGATCGCCATCGATCCGGCGTTGAACCTGGCAGTGATCGCTAATATGGTGGGCAACTCAGTCAGCGTGGTGAACCTTACGACGCTGGCGACGACCAACGTTCCGGTAGGCCATGCTCCGACTTCGGTAGCGATTGACGATCAAATCACGACTGCGACGGGCGCGCTGGGCGATCACATCGCGGTTGTCACCAACAGCGCTGACAACTCCCTCACGGTGGTTGACTTGACCACAATGCTGCCGTCAGCCCCATTTCTGTTGCCGAATACCAGCACTCCGCCCAACGGGCCACCGGTGCCGTACGGGATCGGCATCAATCCTTTGACGCATCGCGGTCTGGTTGCTTTCCAATCAACCAACAGCGCCGCCATTATCGATTTTTCCGCCGGCGTTCCCACGTTCATCCAAACGGTGAGTGGCGCACTGGCGCCGATCGGCACCGGCTTGAAACCTGCCGTGGCCGTGGATCCGATATTGAATTGGGCGGTGATTACTCCCGGAGGTTCGGGGACAATCACGATTGTGGATCTCGGACGCAATCCCGGAGCCGGTGTGAATCCCGCGGACTTCGGGCGCACTCCAGAGGTGGTCGCGAGCGTAGGGATTTCCACCACTGTACAGGGCGTGGGCATCAACGCGGCGACGCACCAGGCGGTGTTTGCCGATCCCCAAGGCCCGAACGATGTGCCATCGGCGCCGTCGGTTTCCTCGTTCAGCATGCTGGATCAATCGGTCGGCTCGGTTCCATTTACGCAGGGGGGAATTCCGTTCGCCAATTTGGGGCTGGTGGCTGCGGCGGTAAACCCGCTGGACAATATCGGAATCGTAGTGAACGCCACCGCGAACAACGGTTTCGTGCTGGACCTGAAAAACAATCAGGTACTGCAAACGGTGGCCGGCTTCAACTCTCCGCAAGCGGTGGCGGTGAATCCGCTCACGAACACGGCGTACATCGTGAATCAGGGCAACAATACCGTTTCCGTTTTTCCGTTGGCCACCATCGCACCCAATCCGCTGCAAATTTTGGAAATGAGCCCGTCGACAATATTTGCGCAGAGTCCGGCGACGGGCGCGACTCTTTCCATTATCGGCAACGGATTCACTGCCAGTTCGCAGGTGCTGCTCGACGGCACCGCGGTGCCTGTCACTTTTGTGAGCAGCCGTCAGCTGACCGCGGCAGTTCCGGCGGCGGATCTGGCGCTCGCGCGGCGCTTTGCCGTGTTTGTGAAGACTGGCACCGCTATGTCGAACGTCAGCGGTCTCACGGTGATTCAGCCCGTCCCGGTGGGCAATTCTCCGGTGGGAGTGGCGGTGGACCCTTATCTGGATCAAGCGGTCGTGACGAATTCCGGCAGCAACAGCATCTCCGTGGTGAACCTGCTAGACGGCACGCAAATCACGCCGCAAGCGCCGAGCTTTTTCACTACCGGCGCGACTCCCTACGGCGTGGCCATTCTGCCGCGGAGCGGTCTGGCCGTGACCGTGAATAACGGAAGCAACGACGCCACGGTGCTGGATGAGAAAGGTTTGGATGGCGTGTTCAACAGCCCGCAGACGGTGAGCCTGGCCCCGGCGACACTGCCTTTCGGGGTAGCTATTGATCCGTACACGGGGCTGGCAGCTATCACGGACAGCACCGTTACGACCAACAATAGCTCGGGAGGGCTTTCTACCTTCGTGGTCTCGAGCACGAGCAGCGGCTCGGCGGCCCTGGGTAATCCCATTGATTTTCAGCCCTTGGGCGTGGCGATTGATCCGGCCATCAACAATGACATAACGCAATCTGTCGCTGCCGTCCCCACCGCGTCCCAAACGAACGCTTTGGATCTGCTCCCTCTGCCTACTGGCGTGGCGACCAGGATCACCATGTCCCTTCCCACTGGCGCCGTGTTCGATGCGTTGAACCAGGTTTTCCTGGTGACGGATAGCGGAGCCAATGTTGTGAATATAGTTGATCCCTTGACGTCGAAGGAGACGTCCTCGATCAGCACGGGAATTAACCCGACGTCGGTGGACTACAATTTCAATACCAGCACTCTGGTCACCTCGAATGCGGCGAGCAACACGCTTTCAATTCTCGATTACGTTTGCCCGCCGAATCCTAACGCAGTATCGAGTTGCCCGGCGCCGCAAGTGCGTGACGTGCTCGACGTGGGCGCCGTGTCACCCGTGGTGTTGGGCCCGAATTCGATTGCGATTGATCCGCGGCTGAATTTGGCCGTGGCGATTGATGCAGCCAACAATCGCATCTTGCTGGTGCCGATGCCGAACTAGCAGCGTGCGCATATCAGCTCGCGGGCTAGTGCGCCGTGGCATGCTGCGACGATTGCTCGCGCGGGCAAGACCAACCATGCGTTCCGCGCGCGCATCTCACCAGAGAATGGTGAAATCGGGCGCAACTGGCAGGCGAAACGAAAGCGATTGACCAGCTTCTCGGGCGACAGCTATAATCTCCGATTTGTGTCTGCCATGATATGCGGCGACATGCGGCACAGTTCCTGGCACCGGCATCCGAAAGACTATCTACTTTAAGGAGTGAGAATGAAGATGCGATTTGCAGTTCCGGCCCTGGCGGCGTTCCTGATGGTTCCCGCGATTTGGGCGCAGACGGGCGGCGCTTCGGCCGCCGCGGTAGCAGGTAAGGTAGGCGTCATTGACGTACAAGTAGCGATCACCAGCACCGCGGAAGGGAAGCAGGCTGCAGCGGAATTGCAATCACAATTTGCGCCCCGGCAGACTGAGCTTTCCAACATGCAGAAGCAGATGGAAGATATTCAGACGCGGCTGCGCACCGGGCAGACCACGCTGAGCGACGACGAGAAGGCGCGCTTGCAGCGCGAGGGCGAACAGCTGCAGCGCACGTTCCAACGGAGATCGCAGGACGCGCAGGATGACTTCAACGAAGCGCAGCGCGAGATCGTGGACCGCATCGGCCGCCGCATGATTGACGTGCTGAGCAAGTATGCTCGCGACAACGCGTTCACCGTGATTCTGGATCGTTCCGGACAGACTTCGCCGGTGATCTTCGCGGCCAATTCGGTGGACGTGACTCAGGACATCATTCGCTTGTTCGACCAAGCCTACCCTGCCAAGGCCGCGGCAGCCACGCCGCGTACACCGGCACCGCAGCGTGCACCTGCAGCAAAGCCGGCCACTCCGCCGCAGCAGTAATTTCACGGCGCAGCGCCTGCTGTTGTTCTTGCGCTGCGCGATTCTCAGGTGACCAAAGGTCTCCCGGATTTTCAGCCGGGAGGCCTTTTTTTTCTGCGGCGGGGGCGAAAGCTGCCTAGTTGTGCAGCCGTCCTAAATGCAAACATTTAACCCTCGCCTGCCGATTCAATAAATGCTCGGGTGTGAGGGCCTTGCGGCTCTTCTTGCGTTTTCGGCCGCGAGAAATTATACTGGGTTGCTTCCAGACAGGTCGCACAAGCCAGTGGGCGCAAGCCCACTTTTTTGTTGGACGCGACGGATGGCGGGATGCCGGTGCGTCAATGCCCGGGGTGCCTGCGGTCGAAAGTCGAGTCGGCGGCAATGCAAGAGGTCGCTCGCAGGCCAGTACCGGGACTGGCTGGCGCGCGTGGATCGGGGCTGTTGGCGTCGCCGGAAGTTTTCAGGGTGGCTGTCAGAGCTGAGCTAAATAACGTTGTTGGAATAGAATGCAACTGGAAAAGGTTCGAGAGGCGGCCGAGCGCGTGGCGGGTTCGCTGGGACTCGAGATCTTCGACATCGAATGGAAGGTCGGAAAGCAGCGCATGCTGCGTGTGTACATTGACCGGCTGCCCGGCCCGCAGAATCCGGAAGGGTTGGGCGTCACTCACAAGGATTGCGAGCAGGTGAGCGAGCAGTTGAGCGTGATCCTGGACATGGAAGATTTGGTGACGGGGCCGGCTTACGTCCTGGAAGTAAGTTCGCCGGGGCTGGACCGGAAATTGATCAAGCCCGCGGATTACGAGCGCTTCGTGGGACGGCTGGCGAAAATTTGGTTGAACGAGCCGCTGGAGAAGCAGGCATATTTCGAAGGGCGGCTGGCGGGAATCACGGACGGCGTGGTGAAGTTCACAGTGCGCGATCGCGAGATCGAAGTGCCGTACGCCGGCATCAAGAAGGCGAATTTGGTTGTGGAGCTTTAGTAACGACGGCAAGTGGCACCTGGTATTTGGCACTGGCAATTTTTTCTTGTGATGTATGGGAGAGAGCGAATGGCGAGTCAGCTGTACCAACAGATCGAGCTGATCAGCCGGGAAAAGCATATTGAACCGGAAATCATCATCGCGGCGATTGAAGACGCGATGGTGGTTGCGGCGCGGAAGTATTACCGCACCGAGGAAGACCTGCGCTCGAAATTTAATCCGACCACTGGCCAGGTGGACGTGTTTTCGGTGCACACGGTCGTGGATGAAGTAGCCGACCCGGTGCGCGAAATTTCGTTGAACGATGCGCGCAAACGCCAGCCAGACGTGGAAGTGGGCGGCGAAGTCACCGAATCGAAGCCGACCGACGTGCTGGGACGGATCGCTGCGCAGACTGCAAAGCAAGTGATCTTGCAGAAAGTGCGCGAAGCCGAGCGCGACACGATTTACAACGAATTTCACACGCGCGTGGGCGAGCTGATCAATAGCGTGGTGAAGCGCATGGAAGGCCCGGACATTATCGTGGACATGGGTCGCACCGAAGCGCGGCTGCCCAAGCGCGAACAGTCGCGCCTGGAAGCGTACAACGTGGGCGACCGCCTGCGCGTGACGATTCGCGCGGTGGAGCGAGCGGCGAAAGGTCCGCAGGTGGTGGTTTCGCGCGCCGATCCCGCCCTGGTGCAGCGCTTGTTTGAAATGGAAGTGCCAGAAATTTACGACGGCACGGTGCAGATCCGCGCGGTAGCTCGCGAAGCGGGCGAGCGCACCAAGATCGCCGTCGAAAGCCGCGACAAGGATGTGGACCCGGTGGGCGCGTGCGTCGGTATGAAGGGCATGCGCGTGCAGTCCATCATTCGCGAATTGCGCGGCGAGAAGATCGACATTATTCCGTTCAACGACGAAACGGTGGCGTTCGCGCAGAAGGCGCTCAGCCCGGCGAAAGTGACGCGTGTGCAGATTGTTGACCCGGAAGAAAAGCGACTCGAAGTAATCGTCGAGGACACGCAGCTTTCTTTGGCCATCGGAAAAAAAGGCCAGAACGTACGGCTCGCCAGCAAGTTGATTGGTTGGAACATTGACATCAAGAGCGAAGAAGAAAAGCGGCGCGAGATCGAAGCGCAGATGGCCGCACTTACTGCTCCCGGAACTGCGCTGACGCAGCTTGCCGGCGTGGGCCCGAAGACGATCGAGAAGCTGGAAGCTGCGGGCGTCACTTCGATCGAAAAGCTGGCGGACATGACGCCGGAACAGCTGGTGGAAATTCCGGGGATTGGCGAGAAAATGGTGGAGAAGATTCACCAGTCCGTCGCTGCTTATTTCGAGGCGCTGGAAACGGCGGCTACTGCTGCGCCGGACGCGCCAGACGCTGCAGAAGGCGAAGGCGTAGCGACGGAAGAAACTGCAGCCGCGGGTGAAGAAGCGGCGCTGGTGGACGAAGCCACTGAGGAAGCTGCCGAAGAAGTTGCATCGGGTGAAGTCGAAGCGGTACCGGATGCGGCAGTTGCTCCCGCGGACGTAGACGCCGAAGCGGAAGCCGTGGACGAAGCGACGGAAGAAGCCACCGAAGAAGTGCGCGAAGAAGAGATCGGCACACCGGAAAAAGGCGCCGAGCAGTAACGGAATTTTGCTGGTAGTTTGTTGGTGGGTGCAGGGTTTTGTAAATGCAGCAAAGCGCGGGCACGAGTGCCTGCGCTGCTGAAAAGAGGCGAATGGCAGATTCCAATCAAGTCCGGATTAATGAGCTGGCGCGGGAACTGGAGATCAAGGCGAAAGTCTTGATTGATTACCTCCCGGAAGCCGGCGTCACGGAAAAAAAGACGCACTCGAGCTCGATCGACCTGAAGCACGCGGAACTGGTGCGCAAGCATTTCCGCGGCCTAGCGGCCGCCGAAGAAGCTGAAGCGGCGGAAAAGGCCGCGAAGGCTACTGCGACGAAGAAACCGGCGCCGAAGCCTGCCGCGGCGGCTCCTGCTGCTGCGCCCGCACCTGTGGGCGCGAAGCCTGCCGTTGGCGGCGTGGCGCAAGCCGCTCCGGCGACGGCTGCCGCGAGGCCCGGTGTTGCGGCGCACGCTCCCGCAGCTGGTCCCGCAACGGCTCCGGGCGCTGCACGACCCGCCGCACCTGCTGGAACGGCAGCAACTCATCCGACGACTCCGACGCATGCGACTGGCGCCATGCCCGCGGCTGCGAAGCCCGCTGCACCTGCACCAGCGGCTCCTGCTGCAACTACCGCCGCACGTCCCGGCGTTGCGCCAACAGCCCCTGCGCCGCGTCCTGGCGTGCCGCTGCGGCCTGCTGCAGCATCGGGAAGCGCGCCTGCGGGTGGCCGCCCTGCGGCTTCAAGTCCAGGTGCTCCTCGTCCTGCTGGCGCACCGTCAACCATGCAACGCTATCCGTCGCGTCCCACAGCGCCTGGTGGTGCGCCAGGGCAAGCGCGTCCAGGTGCGCCGCAGGGCATGCGCCCGGCTGGCGGAGCACCGCAACAATATCGTCCGAGCAGCGCGCCGCAGGGCCGTCCTGGCGGTGCGCCAGGGCAGCGTCCCGGTGGACCGCCTTCGCGATTCCCGCAACGCCCCGGCAGCGGCGGTGGACCGGGTGGCCGTGACAATAAAGGACCAGTAGGCACGCAGCGTCCCGGCGCAGGAGTTCCCAAGGCTGAACCGGGCAAGCCGCTCTATGCGCGCAAGCCGGCAGCACGGGGACGGCCACTGATCGAAAAGCGCTACGCCGAAGGTGAGCGCAAGCTGCATCCAGTTCGTCCACGCGCGGGCGCAGGTCCGGGCGGACGCGCAACCGCCGTCGAACCGATCGCGCCGGTAAAGCGTGAACCGCGCGCGCTGACCGTCACCGAAGGAATCACGGTGCGCGAGCTGGCTGAGAAGCTCGACATCCGTGCAAAAGACCTGCTGAAGACTTTGCTGGACCGCGGCGTATTCGCCAGCATCAATCAAGCGCTGGACGTGCCGACGGCGACGAATCTGGCCGAAGCGTTCAACGGCGTGGTGCAGGTTGTCACGTTTGAAGAACAATTGGTGCAGGAAGAAAAGGTGAAGGAAGAGCGCACGGGCAACGAAGTGCCCCGCGCTCCGGTAGTCACCGTGATGGGCCACGTGGATCACGGCAAAACCAGTTTGCTCGACGCGATTCGCGAAGCAGACGTCGCGGGTGGCGAAGCCGGCGGAATCACGCAGCACATCGGCGCGTACGAAGCGCACGTGCAGGGCAAGCGCATCGTATTCGTGGATACGCCAGGTCACGAAGCCTTCACGCGCATGCGTGCGCGCGGCGCGAAAGTGACGGACATCGTGGTGCTGGTGGTGGCTGCGGACGACGGCATGATGCCGCAAACCGAAGAAGCGATTTCACACGCGCGCGCTGCAGGCGTGCCGATCATCGTCGCGATCAACAAGATAGACAAGCCTGACGCGCAGGTGGAACGCGTGAAGCGGCAGCTGTCCGAAAAAGGTCTGATGCCGGAAGATTGGGGCGGCGACACGGTAATGGTGGAAGTTTCCGCCAAGACCAAGAAAAATATTCCCAAGCTGCTGGAAATGATTTTGCTGGTTGGCGACATGCGCGAACTGAAGGCCGATCCCGACGTTCCGGCGAAGGGAACTGTGCTGGAATCGCGCGTGGACAAAGGACGCGGACCGGTGGCCACCATGATCGTGCAGAACGGCACTTTGCATGTGGGCGACGTGTTCATCGTGGGCGCGGTTTATGGCAAAGTGCGCGCGATGTTTGACGATCGCGGCGGCGCGATCAAGCAGGCGGGCCCTTCGACGCCTGTCGAAGTCCTCGGCTTGCAGGGCGTGCCGGAAGCGGGCGATCAATTCCAGGTGGCAGATGAGGCGAAGGCGCGGCACATCGTGGAATACCGCCAGGGCAAGGCGCGCGACGCGGCATTGGCGAAATCGTCGAGCGGCCGCTTGACGCTGGACCAGTTGCACGAGCAATTGAAAATCGGTGAAGTGAAGGAATTGCCGGTCGTCGTGAAGGCAGACGTGCAAGGTTCGGTGGAAGTGCTGAACGAAATGCTGCCGAAGCTTTCGAACGACCAAGTGAAGCTGAAAGTGATCCTGGCAAACGTCGGCGCGGTGAACGAAAGCGACGTGCTGCTGGCTTCCACTTCCGGCGCCGTGATCGTCGCGTTCAACGTGAAGCCCGAGCGCAAGGCGGCGGAACTGGCCCAGCGCGAAAGCGTGGATATTCGCAGCTACACGATCATCTACGAATTGCTGGACGAATTGCAGAAAGCCGTGGCTGGCTTGCTGGCTCCGATCATCAAGGAACAGCATCTGGGCAGGGCCGAAGTGCGCGACACCTTCCGCGTGAAAGGTGTGGGCACGATTGCGGGCTGTTCGGTGACGGAAGGAATTATCCGGCGCGACGCGGAAGTGCGCGTGATTCGCGAGGCGGCGGTGATATTCACCGGCCGGATCAATTCGCTGAAACGCTTTAAGGACGATGCCAAGGAAGTTCGCCAAGGATTTGAATGCGGCATCGGCATCGCGAATTTCGCGGACGTGAAGGTGGGCGACAGTCTGGAGTGCTTCACCGTGGAAAAGATCGCGGCGCTGCCTCCGCCACCACCGCCGCGTCCTCGCGCGCCACGGCAGGAAAGCGCGTAGGCAGCGTCCCGCATGGACGCACAGAATTTCTTGATGGTATAAGCTTCATCAGCGCAGCAGGAGCTGTTGCGCCACACGGAAATGCCGATCGGCCTCCTTACCCTGGAAATCCACATACTGGATGCGCAGTCCCTCAAGGACAAGCGGCAGGTATTGCGCAGCTTGAAAGACCGGCTGCGCGCTCACTACAATGTGGCCGTGGCGGAGCTGGAGCACCAGGAAACGTGGCAGCGCTCGCGCGTGGGCGTGGTGACGATTTCCGGCGACAGCGGGTTCCTGGAAAAAACGCTGGCGGAGATCGCCGCAGAATCGGAACGCCTGCTGGGGCGCGATTTGGTTTCGCAGAACGTGGAATATTTCGAAGATCAGAACGACGACCAGAACGAAGACCAGAACGAGGAAAGCGTATGACCATCCAAGGGCACCGTTCCGAACGCATCGCAGAAGAAATTCGCAACGAAGTGAGCCTGATGCTGGCGGGTGAACTGAAAGATCCACGCCTGGCCGCTCCAGTGATGGTGACGGAAGTGCGCATGGGCGCGGGCATGCGCACGGTGCGCGTGTTTGTGAGCCTGGCCGGCGACGAAGCGGAGCGCGCCACGACGTTGGAAGGCCTGCAGGCCGCGAAAGGGTACGTGCGGCACGAATTGGTGGAGCGCCTGCACATGCGGCGCGCGCCCGAGGTGCTGTTCATTCTCGACGAGACGGAAGAGTACGGCAATCGTATCGAGAACCTGCTGCGCAAAGCCAAAAATCCCGAGGAGCGCAGTTCGTAGCACGGCAATCGTCCGGCGCATTTTTATTGGCGCGCGCGATATAGACTGCGCAGGCGGGCGGTAGCGCCGCAGTCCTGCTATCCACAAAAACACTCATGTCTCGCACTCCCAAGCAGCCACCGGTTGATGGAATTCTGGTTATCGATAAACCGTCGGGAAAGACTTCGCATGATGTGGTGGAAACCGTGCGCCAGCTCGCGGGATTTCGCGGCATCGGCCATTTGGGCACGCTCGATCCGCAAGCCACGGGCGTGCTGGTGCTGGCACTGGGTCGGGCCACGCGCCTCGCGCGTTTCTATGCCGGGCGGCGCAAGCGCTACACCTGCGCGGTGCGCTTCGGATTTGAGACCGATACGTACGACGCGGATGGAGAAGCGCTCGGTGTGGACTCAGCCCCGGCTTTGAATGCCGACGAACTTGCGGCGTGTGCGGCGCGCTTTCTCGGGAAGATTCAGCAGACTCCGCCAGCGTATTCCGCTAAGAAAATCCGTGGCCGTCCGGCTCACGAACTCGCGCGGAAAAATAAACCGGTAAATCTGGAGCCGGTCGAAGTGGAAGTATTCGAATTCCGGCTGACGGCAGCGGAAGGTTCTGTGGCGCGTTTTGTGGTGGAATGTGGTGCGGGGACGTACATTCGTTCGCTCGCGTACGAATTGGGCAAACTGCAGGGTAGTGGCGCGCATCTGGCGGAGATCGCGCGCACGGCTGTCGGTGAATTTACGCTGGACCAGGCCATGTCGCTGGACGACCTGGCGCAGGATGCGCGGGCCGGGCGGTTGCTCGAGCGCGTGATCCCGCTGGAGAAATTACTGACGGATTTGCCGCGCGCCACCATCTTGCCGGTGATCGAAAAGCGCGTTCGGCACGGTGCGAAATTTAATCTCACGCTCGCGCAGATTCAGCCTGGGCAAACGAGTGTGGCGCAGAACGCGCCTGCGCAACTGGATTCTGGTGATTGGAAGCCGGCGCGCCTGCGCGTCTTCAGCCAGCAAGGGCAATTGATCGCGATTGCGGAGCCGGTGGTGCCGCGCACGTATCAGCCGGTGGTGGTGCTGGAAGCCGCACCGTAACGCGAAATATCGAGTTGAGTGTGTTGGGCGTGCGCGCGGAGGCAGTGTAACGGCTTCGTGCGCCGTCACTACCGCGGCGTATTGTCGGATTGCTGCGGCGGGACGGTTTGCGGCTGGTCTGGCGGTGTCTGCACCGGCGCTGGCACCGCTTGCGGCTGCGGTCCAGGTTGCGGTTGCGGCGCAGGCGTTGGCTCAGGCTGCGGCTGAGGCGGCGCGGCGGCTGGTTCCGGCTGCTGTTGCGGCGCCACCGGATTCACGAATCCGCCGCCGCGGCGCTCTTGAATCGTGGGGCCCTGCGAGCCGGGGCCGCCGAGTTGGCCGCGTCCTGCATAGATCAGATGTTCCTTGTTGCGCGTGGCGGAATCCACGATCCGCGGCGTCACCAGAATCAAAACCTCTGTATTCGTAAACTGCGTGGAAGTAGTGCCTCCGACAATTCCGTTCAACGGCAGGTTTGCAATTCCCGGCGTGCCATTCAGCGTGATGGTGGTCTGCGGCGCGAGGTAACCTGCCAGCAGGGCCGATTCGTCGGCGTGCACGCGCACGCTCTGATGAATTTCCTGATTATTCACCACCGGGATATTGTTGAGGCTGTTGCCCGCCAGGCTGCTCAGCGTGAATTCGAATTGCAGGGAAACGTCGCCGTTCTCGTGCACCCGCGGAGTGGCTTTCACTTTCAGGCCGATGTCAATGTACTCTGCGTTGGGGAACTGCGTGCCGACGCCGTTGCTGGAAAGAAGTCCGATCAGCGACGATGAATCTAGAATTACCGACGCCGTGTTCGAGCCGAAATTCGAGATGGCAACGTCTGGCAGGCCATCGCCATTGAAGTCGGCGGTGGCAACGGAATCGGGCGTGGTGCCCACCGGCACCTCGATAGGCGCATTAAAAAAGCCGCCACTGGCGCCAATCATTAGTGCGGCGGCATCGTCTCCGCTGGCGGTAACCAGCAGATCCGGAATGCCGTCATCATTAAAATCGGCGATCACGAACGACGTGGGCGTGGTCCCGGCGGCGAAATCCATTCTGGTGCCGCCCGGCAGGATGAAGGTACCGTCGCCATTGCCGAGGAAAACGGAAACGCTATTTCCCACAGTGTTGGTGGTAGTGGCAGCGCCGCTATCCGCCACCACCAAATCCAAATTGCCGTCCAGATTCACGTCAGCGGACGCGACAAAAACTGGAGTCACGCCGGTGTCGTAGGTCACGCCGTTGGTAAACGTGCCCTTTCCGTTGCCCAGGAAAATTTGCAGCGTGTTGTCGGTGGAATTGGTGACGGCCAGGTCAATGATCCCCGGCGCATTCGGATTGAAAGCCTGGGCGACAATCGAAGTGGGCGCGTTGCCGGTGACGAGCGTCGTCGTGGGCGCCTGAAATGTTTCATCGCCATTGCCCAGAAAGATGCTCACCGTGTTGGCGTTCCTATTTACCACGGCCAAATCCGCGAAACCGTCGTCGTTGAAATCACCGACCGCGATGGCCGTAGGCCCGGCTCCGCTCGGCAGCGTCAAGCTCGGCTCTACGGTAAATGTACCGTCACCATTTCCGTGCAAAATCGAAACCGTGCCAGCGGTCTGATTCGCGACGGCGAGATCCACAATCGTATTGGTGGTGTCTGTCTTGGTGTTGAAAAAACCGGTAGAGATCCAGGTGGGACCGGCGCCGACGGGGATCGTGGTGCCAGTTCCAAATGAACCAGGGGACGTGGGATTGCCATCGAAGAGTGTAAGCGTTCCGTCAGTGAAGTTCGCCACCGCGAAATCCTGAAAATTGTCGTCATTGAAGTCCGCGGTCACCACGAAGTCGGGATTCGTCCCAGTTGTCACCGTAACGATGGGCAACGTCGGGGTGGAGGCAGAAGCTGTGGGAGTCTGCGTAGCCGTGGTAGTGGCGTTGCCGACCAGGCTTGAGGAGAACTGCGCTAGCGAAACCGGGAAGCGCTCGCCGACAAAAAACGTCGCAGGCTGCCCGTCCTCTGCGCGCAGCAGAACACGCCGACCCGCGTGTACCGTCGAAAGAAAATTGGAAAGAGTCGCGGTTGCCCCGGGAAGCGTATAGAAAAAGGACGTCTTGCCACCGCCGAACGCCAACACCGGCGGAATCGCTGAAGCCGATCCAAAAACTTGCGTGAGCAGCGCGTTCAGTGCCGTAGCGCCGCCCTGTTGCACCAGTTGCGCGGCGTTCGAGGGAATCGAATAAATTGTGGCCGTTTGCAGGCCGGTGATGCCCGCGTCCAGATTGTTGTTGCGGTCCACTTCCATCACTTCCAGTTCCAGGATCAGCTCGTCAGGTGGGCGCTGCAGATCTTCAATGATGCCAGTGGCCACCGCAATCGCTTGCGGTGAAGCGCGCATGGTCAGCGTGCGGCTCTTGGTGTCCATGTCGGTGCGGACGATGCCGGCAATTTCGCGCACCAGGCGCGATAGCTCCGTCATCTGTTCATTTGTTTCCGAAGAAGCAAGAAGCACCGTGCGCACGATGGAAACTTCGTAGTCTTTGCGCTTCTGCGTGGTGTCGGGCGCCACAAAAAACAGGTGCTTCGTCAGCGGCCTCCAAAACGTGTTAGTCGCTTGTCCCAGAACGCGCGTGGCCGTCGCGAAGTCCATGTCCTGCAAATCCAACTGCAACGGAACCTGGCGCACGTCCACATCGAACGCGACCTCCACGCCGAAGCGCTGCGCGATTTCCTGATAGGCCGATTCCGTTTGCCCGTGCAGGTGAAAAGATTGCTTGCCGGGGCGATGATCGAGCTGCACCGCAGGCATCATCACCGGCTCGGCGATGATTTGCCGGGCGCGCGCGGGATCGAGCGCTTCCATTTCGGTGAGCCGTTCGCGGATGGTGCGGTTCGAAGGATCCAGCTGCATCGCATCGCGCAAGGCGTGCAGCGCACTGGAAAAATGGCCGGAGACCGCTTCGCGTTCGGCGAGGTCCACTTTCATCTGCACCACCTGGCCTTTGGCGACAGCCTGCCGCACCAGGTATTCGCGGCTGCTGGGGTCCCAGTCCACGGCGTCGGAGTACGCGTCGTAAGCTGCTTGCCAGTCGCCGTTCTGCTCGAGCTTCAGGCCCTGCTTGTAGGCTTCCTTGGCCTTTTTCACATCCTGCTTGCGGGGAGGTGCCGGAAGTTTTTGTTCGACTGGCGGTGTGATATTTTGCGTGGCTGCGTGAGTTTGCGTTTGTTGCGCGCCAGTTCCAGTTCCGCTGCCAGATGCGGCGGAGGGATTCGCGCCGGATTGCTGTATGGCGTTCAACGGCGGTACAGACAGCGTCGCCACCAAGGAGAAGAACAAGGCGGTTAAAATCACGCCCCTGCGCGGTGCGGTTGAGCCGCTTTTCGGGCGGCCTCGGGCGGGCATGGGGGATTGGTGCAGACAAGTCATCGATTATAAGATGTTATTCTACAGGGAAACGTGAGCAAGCGATTAAGGGCATTGAATTTGCTTGATTTTGCGGCACCCCAGCGCTAAACTTAAATTTCCAGTTGAAACTCGTTTGCAACTGGAAAACTTATGCTCTCTGCTCTTCTCCTAGCTCTGCGCGAAGGTGTCGAAGCGGCGCTCGTCGTCGGCATCGTCCTCGTGTATCTGAATCGCACCGGCCGGAGCGCGCTTACCCGTTACGTTTGGGGCGGAGTGACGCTGGCGGTGCTGGCCAGCTTCGCGGCCGCGGTGCTGCTCGACCGCTGGCACGTCAGCGAAGATGGCTTTGAAGGCCTGCTGATGCTGGTGGCGTCGGCGCTGGTGATTTCCATGATCGTGTGGATGAACCGCGTGGCGCGCCACCTGAAGAAACACATCGAAGAGCGGGTGGAAACGTACGCGCAGAAATCCACGCGCTCCGGCGGCTGGGCGATCGGCGCGTTTGTTTTCATGATGGTGGTGCGCGAAGGTGCGGAGCTCGTGCTGGTGCTGCGTGCCGTGGAACTCTCCAGCGCTGGAGTGCAGGTTTGGATCGGCACCGCGATTGGGATTGCGATTGCCGTGGCCGTGGGACTGTTCTTCTTTCAAGGCACGCTGCGCATTCCCTTGCAGCGGTTTTTCAAGGCGACCAGCGTGATCCTGATGGTCGTGGCGTTTCAGTTGGCGCTTACCGGCGTGCACGAACTCAGCGAAGCGATGTGGATTCCTTCCAGCAAGTTGGAAATGTCCACCATCGGGCCGATCGTGCGCAACGAAGTCTTCTTTTTTGTTTTGATTTTGGGCGCGGCGGCGCTGGTGGTGCTACGCGAATGGTTCAGCGCCAAGCAGCCCGTGGCCAATGAAGCCGCGAATCCCGCGGCGCGGCGCATGCGCGAATTTGAATTCCGCCGGCAGCGGCGCTGGAGTTTCGCGGCGGCGATTTTGTGCGTCGCGGTGGTGATTTCGTTTGCCGGAGACTATGTGTACGGGCGGGTTGCCGCGGCGCCTTCGCCGGCGCGCACGCTGACCACCCAGGATAATCTGGTGCGCGTCCCGCTTTCCGAGCTTACCGATTCCAGCCTGCATTTCTACACGGCCGACGTGGATGGCAGTGTGATTCGCTTTCTGGTGATCCACAAGCTGAATGGCGATTACGCGGTCGCGCTCGATGCTTGCCAGATTTGCGGCACGGCGGGCTACCGCCAGGAAGGCCAGAGCGTGATCTGCCGGAATTGCGGCGCGGCGATTTACATTCCTTCCATTGGCCAGTCCGGCGGCTGCAATCCCATCAGCGTGAAGTCCCGCGTGGAAGGAGGCGAAGTGATCGTGGACCTCTCGGCGCTGGGCGAAGCCGCCTCCAAGATTCACTCCTGACGCAATGTTTGCCCGCCTGCTAGGAGAATCCTTCGCGCGCAATCCGCGGCGAAAAGTGCTGACGGCTGCGGCCTTGGTGATTGGCATGGCCGTCGCCACCGCTACCCTCACAATTGCTTTGGAAGTGGGCGACCGCCTAGCGCGTGAATTTCGCAGCCTGGGCGCGAATCTGCTTGTCACCCCAGAATCGGATACTTTGCCAGTGGAAATAGGCGGCGTGGATTATCGCCCAGTGGATGAGGGCGCCTACCTGAACGAAGCGGACCTGGGCAAACTGAAAACAATTTTCTGGCGGCATAATATTCTGGGATTTACCCCGTTTCTCGATGTTCCTGCCTATGTTTCGGAAACTGGTGGCGCGACTA
>Ga0210390_10002574_pt1 | contig 16024 bp, 12 predicted proteins | sample IncBWH11OmetaG_FD_161050 | JGI IMG/M metagenome (GOLD analysis project Ga0210390, IMG submission 161050) | Forest soil microbial communities from Barre Woods Harvard Forest LTER site, Petersham, Massachusetts, United States - Inc-BW-H-11-O ... | reverse complement strand
AGCGGAGCGAGCTACGCATGACCGGCGGCGACGGTAGCGACGCAAAGGAGAGTCAGTCAGCCGACGTGCTGATCGTCGGTGCCGGTGTGGCCGGGCTGATCGCGGCCCGCGAGCTGGCGAAGCGCAACCACAGCTGTCTCGTGCTCGAAGCCCGCGACCGTGTCGGCGGACGCACGTTCACCCAGAAGCTCGGCAAGGACTGGGTCGACCTGGGCGGCCAATGGATCGGACCGACGCAGGATCGCCTCGCCGCCCTGGCCCGCGAGCTCGATGTGCCCATCTTTCCGCAGCACCACGAGGGCAAAAAGCTCCTCTCGTGGGGGGGCAAGATCAGCAGCTTCAAGGGGAGCTTGCCCTGGTTGTCGCTGGCGACGCAGCTTGAGCTGGGACTGCTCGACCTGCGGGTGAAGCGTTTTGGCAAAACCTTCCCGGCCGACGCCCCCTGGAATGCTCGCCGTGCGGCCGAGTGGGACGGCGAAACGGTCGAATCGTGGAAGCGGCGTCATCTGCGGGCCGGCGGCTCGCGGCTGTTTCTCGACATCGTCGTGCGGGCCGTCTTCACGTCGGAGCCGCGCGATTTGTCCTTTTTGTATTTTTTGAGCTACATCAAATCGGGGCACGGGCTGGAAATGTTGACCTCGATTCCGGGCGGGGCCCAGGAGTCGCGGTTTGTCGGCGGCGCGCAGAAACTGTCGATCCGCATGGCCGAGGCGCTCTGCAATCGCGTGGTGCTCGAATGTCCTGTCTGGGCGCTTGAGCAGACGGCCCAAGGCGTGACGCTGGAGACGCCCCGGGGAACCTTCCGCGGACGGTACGCGATCCTCGCGATTCCCCCCCTGCTCGCCGGCCGCATTCGTTACGCGTCGGCCCTGCCTCCGCGTCGCGAACAGTTGATGGCGCGGATGCCGATGGGCTCGTGCATCAAATATGTGGCGACTTACGAGCGCGCTTTCTGGCGGGAGGCCGGCTTTTCGGGCGAAGCCTTCAGCGACACCGGGCCGACCACCACGACCTTCGACGACTCTTCACACGACGGTTCGCAGCCGGCCCTGGTGACGTTCAGCGATGGTGGCGCGGCTCGCATCTGGGGCGATCGTCCGCCCGAAGAACGCCGTCAGGCCGTGCTCTCGGAATTCGCCCGTTTTTTCGGGCCCCAAGCCGCCCATCCCACCGGCTTTCTCGAAAAGAACTGGAGCGACGATCCCTGGAGCGGCGGCTGCTACGCGGGCGTGATGGCACCGGGTGTGATGACGGACTTCGGAGTGGCCCTGCGACAGCCCTGCGGCCGCATTCATTGGGCTGGGACAGAAACGGCCGTCGAATGGACCGGGTACATCGACGGGGCAATCGAGTCGGGGCAGCGAGCGGCCGGCGAAGTAGCCGCGCGGTTAAGCGAGTGACGGCAGCCGCGGGCGTGGCCGTCCATTAGAATCGCGAAAGCCGTAACTGCCAATTTCGCGAACGATCTCGCGACCCGCACGTTTGACCGCGAACCTCGTCTCGGGAGCCGGTGTCGGCTTCGCAGCCGGACAACGGACGGGGTTGGGGGCGGTGTACTCGCGTTGCGGGCGGGCAAGTGAAGTGCGCCATCGCAACGGGCGATTTCACGAATCGCTCGGATCGGGAAGTCGGATCATCATGGCCGGGATTACGACCTCTGCGGAAGGGACTGCCGACAGGGAAAGCCACCCGGCTCTCCCGCTGTCGCCCACCGTTCGCGAATCGGACGGTGACACTCCGGCAGCCGATGCGGGTGCCGCCCCGTCTCCCGCCCCGTCTCCCGCCACTGCCGCGCCGGGCAGTCTCCGCGAGTTAATGACGGTCGCCGTGCCGCTGATCCTCAGCAGCGGCTCCGTCACGCTGATGATCACGATCGACCGCTTGTTCCTCACCTGGTACTCGGAGGAGGCACTCGCTGCGAGTCTGCCCGCCGCGGCCATGCACTGGACGGTCATGAGCGCGTTCATCGGCATGATCAATTATGGCAACGCATTCGTCGCTCAGTATGAGGGGGCTGGCCGCAAGGATCGCGTGGCCGCGTCGGTCTGGCAGGGAATTTTTCTGGCCATCGGCGCGGGACTCGTGTTTCTCTTGGTGGTTCCGCTCGCGCCGTTCCTCTTCGCGCAAGCCGGACACGACCCGGTCGTGCAGAGGTACGAGACGCAGTTTCTGCAAACGCTTTCGTTCGGCGCCGTGCCGATGCTGTTGACCATGGCGTTCGGCTGTTTCTATTCGGGGCGTGGCAAGACGCGGGTCGTGATGTACGTCGACTTTCTGTTGGCCGCGACGAACATCGCGCTCGATCCATGCCTGATCTTCGGCTTGGGACCGTTTCCGCGATTGGGGATCGTGGGGGCCGGGCTGGCGACGGTGACGGCTTACACCGTCGCCGTGATCGCGTACATCGTGCTCTCCTTCCGCCACCGCGATTCGATCGAATACGAGTTTTGGAAACACGTCGGCCTCGACCGGGAGCTGTTGGGACGACTGTTGCGCTATGGGATTCCGACTGGTCTGCAGATGGCGGCTGAGCTTTCGGCCTTCACCGTGTTTTTGGTGCTGATCGGTCGGTTGGGTGAAGGATCGCTCGCCGCCACCAACCTGGCATTCAACGTCAACATGATGTCGTTCGTGCCGATGATCGGGCTGGCCACCGCGGTCATGACGCTCGTTGGCAAGCGCGTGGGCGAGGGACGACCCAGGTTGGCCGAGCGCACGGTGTGGCTGGCCGCCGGCGTCTCGGGAGCTTACATGCTCTTCTTCGGGGCCCTGTTCGTGCTCTTCCCCAAGATTATTCTGCGGCCCTTCACGGGAGGGAACGCGTCGGCCGAGCTGGTCGGCATCGAGCACACGGTCATCGTCTTGTTGCGGTTCATCGCGCTTTACACCTTCTTCGACGGCATGCAGCTGGTCTTCGCGTTTGCCATTCGCGGCGCGGGCGACACCCGGTTTCCGTTCTATTACACGCTGGTGTCGGCGTGGTCGATACTGGTGTTGCCGACCTGGCTGATCGTCCGCACTGGGCACGGCGGTCTCTTCGCCTGTTGGACCGCGTGCTCGATTTACATTTGCCTGTTGGGAACGGTCTGCTGCCTGCGATTCGTCAACGGCAAATGGAAGACAATGAACGTGATCGGCGCGACGGGTCCGCCCATGCATGCTTAGGGCAGGCTCGCGACGGCTTTTCAATGCACCAGATCGTGGACTTGGGGGGCCACCCTCCGCCACTCCGAGCGATTGGTCGGTGGAATCGGGGCCAATCCTCAAGATCGAGCCGCGGCTCGCTGGCGGGCTTTTCGGAGCGAAATTTATTATTCCCCACGTCTGTGATAGAGTCGATGCGTCCGGGAGCAAATTGATGAATCGCTTCGAGCCGACTCACGACCAGATCGCCGCCTTCGACGACGACGGCTTCTTCATCGCCGAGAACCTACTCGACCGCGAAGAGGTCGACTTGCTCCGCGACATCGCGCGGGCCGACACGCAACTGGCGGCCGGCGCCGCCTTGCGGGCCGACGGCGAGGGGGGAGCGGTCAAGGTCAGCGTCGAGAACGAGCTGGGCGAGAGCGACATCTACAGCGCCATCGTCCGCAGCCGGCGGATCATCGAAACGATGGAACTGCTGCTGTGCGACGAGGTCTACCACTACCATCACAAAATGGTGTTCAAAGAGCCGAACGTCGGCGGTGCCTGGGCCTGGCATCAGGACTACGGCTATTGGTACGACAACGGCTGTCTGTTTCCCTACCTGGCAAGCTGCCTGATCGCCGTCGACCGCGCGACGAAAGACAACGGCTGCCTGCAGGTGCTCAAGGGGTCGCATCACCTGGGTCGTATCAACCACGCGAAGGTCGGCGACCAGACGGGAGCCGATCCGGAGCGCGTCGCCGTCGCGGTGGAGCGGCTCGAGACGGTTTATTGCGAACTCGAGCCGGGCTCGGCTGTCTTCTTTCATTGCAACGTGCTGCACCGTTCCGACCAGAACAAGAGCGACGATCCGCGGTGGGCCTTTATCTGCTGCTACAACGCCCGCGAAAACGATCCCTACAAGGAGTCGCGGCACCCCCGCTATTCCCCGCTGCACAAGTGGCCGGATTCGATGATCCTCGAGATCGGACGGCGGCAATGGGCCCGCATGCAGCAGCCGGTCGCGTGAGCGCCGTGCCCGCGCCGCCCGCCACTCTCTCTCCAACCGCGCTGACCGACGCCGTGAAAGCCGAGGCCTTGCGGATTGGTTTCGACCTCGTCGGCATCGCGCCGGCCACGGCGCCCGGCGGACTCGACAGCTTTCACGACTGGTTGCGGCAGGGCTACGACGGCGAGATGGCCTGGCTTTCGCGTCGAGAGACCGCCTACGAGCACCCGCGGCACGTGCTGGACGGCGTCCGCAGCGTGATTATGCTGGCACTCAACTATCGCACTGACGAGCCGGCCCCGCCCTGCCCCGGCACGGGCCGCGTTTCTCGCTATGCCTGGAGCGACGCCGATTATCACGCCGTCGCCCGCGAACGCTTGCAGTGGCTGGCCGATTTTCTGCATGCCCAACAACCGGGATGCCGCACGCGTGCCATCATCGATTCGGCGCCAATGCTCGAGCGAGACTTCGCGCGGGCGGCCGGGCTCGGTTGGTTCGGCAAGAACACGATGTTAATCAACAAGCGGCAAGGCAGTTGGATCTTTTTGGCCGGCCTGCTGACCGACGTGGTGCTCGAACCCGATCAGCCGCACGAGACGGCGCATTGCGGCACCTGCACCCGCTGCCTCGACGCCTGCCCGACCGATGCCTTTCCGCAGCCATACGTTCTCGATGCCCGCAAGTGCATCGCCTACCTCACGATTGAGCTTAAAGGTTCGATTCCCGAATCCCTGCGCAGCGGCTTGGGGGATTGGCTCTTCGGCTGCGACATCTGCCAGGATGTCTGTCCCTGGAATCACAAATCGCCGCGCAAAGACGATTCTGCCTTTCGCCCGCGGGGCGATCTCAATCCGACCGATCTCGAACGGCTGCTCGATCTGGATGAAGCCGGCTTTCGCGAGCAGTTCGGCGCGAGCGCGCTGGCTCGCCCCGGTCGGAGCGGCCTGCTTCGCAATGCGGCCCTCGTGCTGGGCAATCAGCGGAGCCTGGCGGCCGTGCCGGCGCTCCAGCGAGCGCTCGGCGACGCAGAGGCGGTGGTCCGCGGAGCGGCCGCCTGGGCCCTGGGCGAGATCGGCGGTGACGTCGCGATCGCGGCGTTGAAAAGCCGACTTTGCGTTGAAGATAATGCGACCGTTCGTTCGGAGCTCGATGCGGCCCTTCGCGCCGGCCAGGCGTGACCTTCCCGGGAACTTTCATGTCCGAAAAAATCAAAATTGCGGTGAACGGCGCGGGCGGCCGCATGGGACAGCGGATCATCGCTCTGGCCAGCGCCGACGCGGATCTCGCCGTCACGTGCGCCGTCGAGAACAAGAACTCGCCCGTTCAGGGCCGCGATGCGGGCGACGTCGCGGGGATCGGACCGATTAACGTTCGCATCCAGCGACAGCTCGACGGTCCGATCGACGTGGTGATCGATTTCTCCGTCCCGGAATCGCTGGTGGGGCTGGCAGCGCTCTGTGCCGAACGCGAGCTTCCGCTGGTGGCCGCGACGACCGGCCTCACCGAGGCGCAAAAGTCGGAGATTCTGGCAGCCGGACATGTGATTCCGCTGATTCTCGCCCCCAGCATGAGCCTGGCCGTCAATCTGACGATGAAGCTCGTGCGGGACGCGGCGCGGGCGCTCGTCAAATACCCCGCCGGCGTCGATGTCGAGATCATCGAGCGACACCACCGGATGAAGGAGGACGCCCCCAGCGGCACGGCCCTCGAGTTCGGCCGCATCGTCGCCCAGGAAATGGGTCAAACCGAGCACGTTCACGGCCGGCACGGTCGACCCGGCAAACGACCCCGCACCGAAATCGGCTATCACGCCGTCCGCGTCGGCGATAACGTCGGCGAGCACACGATCATTTTCGGCCTGATGGGCGAATCGATCGACCTCCACGTCCGCGGCCAATCGCGCGACAGCTATGCCTATGGCGCGCTGGCCGCCGCCAAATTCCTCGTCACGAAGGGGCCGGGCGTCTACTCGATGGCCGATGTCCTCGGTCTCGGCTGACGCGTGCGGTAGTTGGTCCGGGGCGCATTTTCTCCAGTTTGCCAAATCGGCAGATCCCTCAAGTTCCTCACGGTCAGAAACCGATCCATGGGATTGAGTCGGTGCGCCTCGCGGTCGCGCTTTGATCGCGAGGTCGGCGCCTCGCGGGACGGGGCGCGGCTCTCCCCGGCTCAAATCGAGACTCAGAGGCAGGGACGTGCAAAACGGAGAACAGGCGCCGCGGGCCCATCTGCATCGACTGCGCGAGTTGCTTGCAGTCGACCGGGCGGCGGGTCTGGCGTGGGCGTTTGTGGCCAGCCGACGCTGGCTACTCGGCGCCATGCTGGCCACGTGCGGCCTCTTATGCGTTCTCTCCCTGGGGCAAACGAAGCACTCATTCGTCGCGCCGGCGCCCGATTTACCGGAAGAGAAGTTTGACGACGTCACAAATTTGGCGTCCGCCTCCGCGCCAAGCGGCTCGTGGTTGCATCGCTGGCTGGGGGGCAACGAGAAACCGTCCAACCAGGTGCCCGGTCTCACGCTCGGCGTGCCTCCGGCCGACGACAGCGAGCCGCCGGAAGCGTCGCGTTTGACCCGCCGCTTGGATGCGGTCCGCTCCCGACAAGGCAAGGGCGCGGTGTTGACTGGAACGATCGATCCGGTCAACACGTCGGCCCGTCAATATTCGAACGCACCGCTGCGTCCGCCGGCTCAGGTGCAGGCGCCGCAGACCGCCGACTCCAACAGCAATACACGCTCCACTCCCGAGTCGGTCTTCCGTTGAGATTCCAAGGGGACAGCTGATGTACGAGCGATATTGGGACCTGGCTTGCCGGCCGTTCGAAAATCAGTTTTCGACGCCGTTCTTTTTCCATAGCGAGACGCACGAATCCGCGCTGCTCAAGCTGCGGTACGCGATCGAGAATCGCCTGGGCGTCGGCGTCTTGTGCGGTGGCATCGGCAGCGGCAAATCGGCCGTGGCCGCCGAGCTGACGCACGAATTGAGCGTCGAGTGCGGCCCGGTGGTGCACGTCCTGTTTCCACAAATGCCGGCTGCCGATTTTCTCGCCTACCTGGCGTCCAAGCTGGGCGGCGGAGATGCGCCGGCCGACTTGCGGACGGGCCTGGACCGCACCCTGCAGCGCATCGAGAGCGTGCTGCACGACTTCGCCAAGAAAGGGCGTCGGCCGACGATCGTAATCGACGACGCGCATCAGATCGATAACGTGCGCGTCTGGGAATCTCTGCAGCTCTTGCTCAACTTCCAGCACAGCGCCGAGTGCGACTTTTCGCTGATTCTGGCCGGCGGCCTCGGCCTGATGGGACGCCTCGAGCGGACGCCGCAGCTGAACGATCGCGTGGCCGTGTGCAGCGTGCTGGAGCCGCTGTCGCGGACGGAGACGATTCGCTACATCGCGCACCGCATGTCGGTCGCCGGCGCCAAGCGGGACCTCTTCGACCGCAGCGCGCTCGACGCTTTGTGCGAACGCTCGGGAGGCGTTCCCCGTCGCATCAATCGGCTGGCCGACCTGGCCCTGGTCGTCGGCTATGCGGACGAGCTGACGGAAATCACGGGCCACGAAATCGATGCCGTGGCGGAAGAATTACCGTTCGCCGCCGCCGCGTAAGTGCGAGGCTTAAGCGAGAAGACCGAATAACGATAGAAACACGAAGCCCGAGGGAGGGTCGACTCCTGCGGGCTTCGGTCGTTTCTTCGTCATTCCCAGTTCGTCATTCATGCTTCCGCAGCTGGCTCGCGGTACATGCCGTGCTCGTGGATGTAGACTTCGCACGGCCGCGGAGTCATGAAGCGGATGCTCTTTCCTTCGCGCACGCGGGCGCGGATGTCGGTGCTCGAGAGATCGATGCCCGGCATGGTGACGAGCCGCACCCGATCGGCAACCTTGTGGCCCAACGCGCGGCGCAGTTGATCGAGATCAGGCAACGGCCGGTCACCCCGGTTGACGGCTACGATCGTCGCCAGCTCGACGATGCCGGCTGGGTCGCGCCAGCCAGGCAAATCGGCGAGCGAATCGGCGCCGATCAGAAAGAATAATTCCCGCGACGGATCCTCAGCGTGAATCTCGCGGAGCGTGTCGACCGTGAAGCTGCGGCCCGCCCGTCCCAGCTCGAGCCGATTGACCTCGAATTGCGGATGGCCGGCAATCGCGAATTCGACCAGCTCGGCCCGCCGTTGGCCCGACGAAATTCCTTCGGCCGCCTTGTGCGGCGGCTGACCGGCCGGCAGGAACCAGACGCGATCCAGCCCGCATTCTTCGCGGCACCGCTCCGCGAGCAGCAGGTGTCCGAAATGGATCGGATCGAACGTTCCGCCGAGTAGGCCGAGTCGCATCGTATGAGTCCGTGGGCGAGGCACGCGCCGATCCAGTGTCGATTGGCCGACCGGCCGCCTCGATTCCGGAGAATTGTAGACTCCTCCGGAACTCGAGAACCAGCCGACACCCTCGATGCCCGTCCATTTCTGTCGACCCGGGTGCTTGGATAGGATTGCCGTCGGATAGAATTGTCCTGGGAGGGACGCCCGAGGAGTGATGGCAAAAAAAAGTTCGCAGCCGGCTCTGTTCGACGCCGTAAGCTTTCCGCCAGACCCACTGCCGTGGGAGGTGGCGGCGGAGAACGATCGGCTGGTCGCGCGGCTGGTGTTCAATCGGCCCATCGATACGCCATTCGACTACCTGGTGCCGGATGGATTGCGGACGCTGATTGCGCCCGGGCAGCGCGTCAAAGCACCGTTCGGCAAAGGCGACCGGCACACCGTCGGCTACTGCGTGGCGCTCGCGACGACGAGCGAGCAAAAGCGGCTCAAAACGATCGACTCAATCCTCGATCGCCGGCCCCTCGTCTCCGAGAGCATGCTGCGGCTCACGCGGTGGATTGCCGACTATTACCTCTGCAGTTGGGGCCAGGTGCTTGAATCGGTGGTGCCGGCCGGAGTGAAGCAGCAGGCCGGCACGCGGCTGGTCACGTCGTTTGTGTGCGCAGACCAACCGGCCGGCGACGGACCGGCTCTCAAGCTGTCGGCAAAGCAAAAAGCTCTGCTGGACGTGTTGGCGACCGCAGGACGTCCGATGGATGCGGCCGAGCTGACGCAAGCGGCCGAATGCGGCACGGCGCCACTGGCCGCGTTGCGACAAAAAGGCCTGATTCGCGCCGTTCGACATCGCCAGACGCAGGCCCACCCGACGGAACCGCCATCGCGCGAAGCCGATCTGGCGCTCAATGCGGATCAACAACGGGCGCTCGAGACTATTTTGGGTCTCCAGCGCGCCGGCCAGCACCGCACGGTCTTGTTGCACGGCGTCACCGGCAGCGGCAAGACCGAGGTTTATATTCAGGCGATTCGCGAAGTCGTCAGCTACGGTCGCCAGGCGATCGTGCTGGTGCCGGAGATCAGCCTTACGCCGCAGACCATCCGCCGATTCCGCCGCCGCTTCGCCTCAGTGGCCGTGTTGCACAGTCATTTGAGCGATGCGGAACGGCACTGGCACTGGCAGCAGATCGCCTCCGGTAGCGTCGAGGTGGTGATCGGCGCCCGCAGTGCAGTCTTTGCCCCGACGCCCAACCTGGGCCTGATCGTGATCGACGAGGAGCACGAAACGACCTTCAAGCAGGAGACGACGCCCCGCTATCACGCGCGGGACGTCGCGAGGCAACGGGCCCAAATCGAAAACATTCCGCTGATCCTGGGCTCCGCCACGCCGACGCTCGAATCGTGGCTCCGCGTGCAGCAGGGACAGGACACGCTCGTCTCGCTGCCCAAACGCGTCGAGCGCCGGCCGCTGCCCCCGGTGATCGTGGTCGACGTCCGCAACGATCCGATGGTGCGTCGCGGGGCGGCGATCGGACGGGCCCTCGAACAGGCGATGCGACACGTGCTGCACGACGACGGCACGGGCCAGATCATCTTGTTCCTCAACCTCCGCGGATTTTCGCCGGCCATCTGGTGTCGCTCGTGCGGAGCCAGCGTCAAATGTCCGACGTGCGACGTCACGCTGGCCTGGCACAAGGATCGCGGCAAGGCTTTGTGCCATGTCTGCGACTACGAATGCGACCCGCCCGCCTTCTGTCCCGGTTGCAACCAAGCTGGGCTGCGTTACGTGGGCATCGGCACGCAGCGGCTCGAGCAGGAAGTGCGAGCGCGGTTTCCGGGCGTCACTTGCGTGCGGATGGACAGCGACGCCATGCGTAAGCGCGGCAGCCACGACGTGGCCCTCGAGCAATTCCGCCACGGTCACGCCCGCATCCTGCTGGGCACTCAAATGATCGCCAAGGGACTCGATTTTCCCAACGTCACGCTGGTGGGCGTGGTGAATGCCGACACGATTTTGCATCAACCGGACTTCCGGGCTTCGGAGCGGACGTTTCAGTTAATTTCCCAAGTGTCGGGTCGGACAGGACGCGGTCCACGCGGTGGGCGGGTGCTGGTGCAAACGTCCGTTCCGGACGAGCCCTCCATCGTGTTGGCTTCGAAGCACGATTTTGCCGGGTTCGTGAAACAGGAATGGGGACACCGCCAGGCCCTGCTGGCCCCGCCCTGCCGGCAATTCACGCGAATCATCATTCGCGGTGAGCACGAGGACGAGGTCCGCGAAGAGGCCCGCCGCATTGCGACGCTGTGCAGCGAAACGGCCAAAGCGCAGGCACTCGATGTCCGCTTGCTTGGCCCGGCGCCTGCGCCGATCTCACGGATCAAGGGGCAGTATCGCTTCCACGTGATGCTCGCGGCCCCGCAGGGCGATGCCGTACGAACCCTGTGGAGGCAGGTGGCGTCGCAACTTTCACCGCGCGAGGACGTCGAGTGGACCATCGACGTCGACCCGATCAATTTGCGCTAAGACCGGCAATCTGCGCGACGGCCCTCAATCTGCGACAAGACGGGATCGGTCGCTCGCTTTTCGAGCGACGGCGGGAATGAAAAGTGCGGAATCTTCGCCATCGAATCTTCATCATGCACGCAAGGGCGTGCGGCGCAACGGTTTCGTCCGGTGAATGCGGCCCCATGGCCCCCCACAATTTGACGCCCGTTTTTTCCAGCCGATATAATCGGTTGCACTGTCGGAGGTTCCTTATTGGGCGCGGCGCGCCACGGGCCGATGCCAGCGCGGTCTCAGCGAGACAGTGACGGATCTTAGGTCAGTGCACTGTCCGGGAGACGGCGACGCAGTCCGGCAACGGTGATCCGGCAGCGACCGGATCAACCTGCCCCGTTTGACTTTGAGGGGGGCGGGCCCACGTTGAGTCTGCTGCTATTCGGGAAGCTCACAGTCTATGGATTGTCTGCGAACCTTGTTGGCACGCTTGGGGATTCTCCTCGGGGCCTGTCTGTCTTTGGCGACGCTGGACGCCGCAACGGCGCTTGGGGCGGATCCGCCGGACATCCTCGCCGGCATCAAAAGCGGGGGCGATAAAGCGGTCGACGCAGCCAAGCCGCCCGAGCAGCCACTCGGGAAGTACATCACGGTCACCAGCCCGGTCGACGACCTGGTCTTCGGCCGCGTGAAAAATGCCGTTCTGAACCTGGAGAGCCAGGCCCAGCAGCAGCATCGCAAGGCCGTGCTGATTCTCGAAATCACGCACGGGACCACCCCCTTTCATCAGGTCTACGGGCTGGCGAAGTTTCTGACGTCGGCGGAGATTGCGGACGTCAAAACGGTCGCCTGGGTCCCCGAAAATGTGACCGGCAACAACGTCGTGATCGCGCTGGCGTGCAACGAAATCATCATGCACCCCGACGCCGACTTGGGGGACATCGGACAGGGCAAACCGCTCGACCGCGACGAGCAGCAGGACGTGCTGCGACTGATCGAGAAGCGGCACAACCCGCTGCTCAGCCCTGCCCTCGTCCTGGGCATGTGCGATCCGCAGCGGGAGACGTTGCGGGCTAAAGTGCAAATGCCGCCGTCGGGCAAAGACGCCAAGGAAACGACCGAATTTCGTATCGTCACCAAGGATGAACTTGAGCGGCTGCAACGCAGCAAGCTGCCCATTCTCGACGTGCAGACGATCAAGGAAGCGGGCGACCTGGGGACCTATTCCGGCAGCAAGGCCCGCGGCCTGGGCGTGCTGACGGTGCAGACCATCCAGACGCGGGGCGAACTTGCCGACGTTTACAACCTGCCGCGCGAGGCCCTCCGCGACGACCCGATCGCGGGCGACAAGCCCCACGTGCAGATGATCAAGGTCGACGGAGTGATCGATTCGGTGCTCGAAGCATTCCTCGAACGGCAGATCGACCGGGCCGTCGCGGCGGGCGTCAACACGTTGATCTTCGAGATCGATTCCCCCGGCGGCGGCTTGCTGCAGAGTACGAGTCTCGCCAACGCGATTGCCGATCTTGACCCGAAAAAAATCCGCACCATCGCCTACGTGCCGAAAGGGAAGCAAGCGCTCAGCGGCGCGGCCATCATTGCGCTCGGCTGCGATGAGATCTACATGGATCGCGACGCGCTCACCATCGGCGATGCCGAGCCGATCGAGTTGCGGACGGGGCACCAGTTCGAGCACGTTCCGGAAAAAATTCTGAGCAACCTCCGCGAAGTGTTGAAGATCTTGGCCACCCGCAAGGGGCGGCCGCCGGCGCTCGCGGAAGCGATGGCCGACAAGGATCTCCAGGTCTTTCAAGTCAAGAATCGGCGGACGGGCCGGGTTTGGTACTTGTCGGATGCGGAGATTCAGGCCTCCAATGGCGAGTGGGAGCGAGGCCTGCCCGTTCCGGAGACGGGGCAAAATCACCTGCTCACGCTCTCGCCGGCCCGAGCCCACGAACTGGGCCTGGCTGAAACGCCGGTCCGCGACTTCGACGATCTCAAACAGCGGTTGGGCATTCCGGCCGAAGTGACCGTGGCAGAAGCGAAGCAGACCTGGGTCGATTCCCTGGTGTTTTGGCTCAATACGGAGCTGGCCCTGTTCTTCCTGGTCGTCGTCGGCTTCATCTGCATCTACATTGAGCTGCACCTGATGACGGGGTTGCTCTCGATCATTGCCGCCCTCTGCTTTGCCCTATTCTTCTGGAGCCATTTCCTGGGCGGGACGGCCGGCTGGCTCGAGGTGATCCTGTTCCTGATCGGCGCGACGTGCCTGGCGCTCGAAATGTTTGTGATTCCCGGCTCAGGATTCTTCGGCGTGACCGGCGTGCTGTTGATCTTCGCCTCGCTGATTCTGGCCAGCCAGACGTGGGGCAACCTCGAGCCCAACGAAGACTACAAGCGGCTCTCGTACACGATGGGCACGCTGGGGGCGTCGATCGTTTCGATCGTGGTGATTGCGCTCGTCACGAGCCGGTTTTTGCCGCACGTCCGCGTGTTCGACAAGCTCGTGCTCTCGCCGCCGGGCGGTCCGGACATGCAGCGTTTTGGCCCGCGGCTCAATCCCCGCTTGGCTGACGACGGCGCCGGCCACTTCTCCGAGCATCCCCGCTCGCTGGTCGGCCAGGAGGGAACGGCACTCACCGTGCTGCGTCCGGCCGGCAAAGCCAAGATTCACGGCCGCACGATCGACGTCGTGAGCGAAGGGCCTTTCATCCAGCCGGAAACTCGGGTCGAGGTGGTGGAGGTCTCGGGCAACCGCGTCGTCGTTCGCCAGATCGTGTAGGGCATTCCCGCGTTATTTGATCACGGCGGGCGCGGCGCCTAAGAGCACCTGGCTGACGAAGTCCCAGCTGTCCTGCAGCATCACTTTCAGGTTGCCTTCGACGAGCACGATGTCTCCCGGCTGCAGCAGGATGTTTTCGTTCTGCTTGCGGGAGGCTTCGCGGAGGCTGACTTGAATCAGCACGCGGTCGTTTTGCCCGGCAACCTCGCGGCAAACGAGCACCGAGTCGATCATCTTGTACGTGGCGCCCTGCGCACGGGAAATCGCGTCGAGCACGCGAAACTCGGTCCCGATGGGGAACTCATAGCAGCCCGGCTTGTGCACCATTCCGGTGACGACCACGCCCGGCGGATCGTGCCGCTCGACGCTGACGACGTCGCCGTCGGCCAGCTCCTGTTGCGTGAGATCGGGTGAGCCGACCGCAAGATGGACTTCTCGATTTTCCGAGAGCGGCGCGGCCGGCGTATTGAGCAGCGCCGGCTGCGCAGCCTCCAACGGCGTGGAGGCCGCAGTCGTCTCGGCTCCCGCCGGGGAGACGTCGGGTGTGCGGCGGCTGTGAATGGAGATCGTCGTGCCGGCATCGCGCGAGAGTCCGCCTGCGGCCGCCAGTGCCGAAACCAGGTTGCTCGACTGGCGCGGCAGCGTATAGAGCCCGGGATGCTGCACCGCCCCCGTGACGGTGATGTGGTGCTGCCGCGGCTGCACGAGCGACACCTGCACGAGCGGTTTTTGGGCGAGCCCCTGCTGGTGGCAAGCCTGCACGACCGCGGCTTGAGAATAATCGGTGGTCACGCCGGCGACGGGAATTTTACCCAAGAGGGGCAGTTCGACAGCGCCGTCGCGGCCGACCGTGGTGCGGAGCCGCATCAAGTCCGTGTTGTTTAAGCCGGTCGCCACGAGCACTTCCACTTCGTCGCCCGCATCGAACTTCGGCGCGGGGTGGTCGGGAGTGCTCGCGGCCAGATCCACGCCGCAGGGCGCCTGCCAGCGCGGGGCCCGCAATTCGCTGGGCAGCTCTCCAGCCATGTAATGATGCTCGGTCGCCGCGCAGCCGAGCGAAAGGCCCGCGCACAAGAGCGCGACCAAAAGCACGCAGCGTATCGCTCGCGGAGTCCGGACGGAATTCCGCCGGACGGCGTGCGCCGGGAACGAAAGCATCGTCACCATGGGGGGTGGGTGAGGCGTAGGGAAAAAGCAGAAAGGAATTGTGGAGAGGTTGGAGGGATGCGGACTTTATGCCGACCGCGGCGTGCGTGTCAACGTTAGTTCAGACGGTGAGTTCAGACGGTGAGTTCAGCGGCGTTAAGGCGGGGAATTCGCGGCGGGTGGGCGCGGCCAAGCCGTCGTAGGTGGGACTGGCCTTGCCAACACGGGCAGGAACACGGCGGATGCGGTTGCGGCCGTCAGGCGGCCTGATCGTCCCACTCGTTCTCGTAGCGCCTCCGTTCGGCCGACTGGGCGTTGAGCGACGAATTGAACGCGTCCTTGCCTTCGATGATCGAGTCGGCGTCGAACCGGTGTCCGAAGTACAGATCGCGGGCCATCTTATCGTTGAGCACGGTTTCGGCGTCGCCGCTGACCACGACTTTGCCCGCGCAGATGATGTAGTTGCGGTGCGTGATGGTCAGCGTTTCGCGCTCGCGGTGGTCGGTCAGCAGAATCGAAATGCCGCTGTCGCAGAGCTCGGCGATGATGTCCTGAATGCTGGAGATCGTAACCGGATCGATGCCCGTGAACGGCTCGTCGAGCAGAATCAGCGAGGGCTTGCTGGCCAGGCAACGGGCGATTTCCAGCCGCCGCCGCTCGCCGCCGGAGAGCGTGGAGGCGATCTGCCGCCGCTTGTTCTGCAGCCCGAACTGATTGAGCAGCCGATCGATCATCGTTACGCGCTCTTTGCGGCTCAGGTCGAGGTATTCCAGGATGGCCGACACGTTCTGCTCCACCGACAGCTTGCGGAAGATGCTGTTATCCTGCGGCAGAAAGCCCATGCCCGCCCGGGCACGCTTGTACATGGGCCAGCGGGTGACTTCTTTTCCGCCCAGGCGGACCGTCCCCTTGGTGGGAGCGATCAGGCCGCAGGCCATGCGGAACGATGTCGTCTTGCCCGCGCCGTTGGGGCCCAAGAGACCGACGATCTCGCCCCGCTCGACATGGAAATCGACGTCGTCGACGGCCCGCTTGCCCGGGTAATCCTTCACCAGGCCTTGGCATTCCAAAAGCGCCATGAGACGTCCTCCTTGACGGCCCGCCGCGCTAGGCGGCGCGTTCAGCGGATGCGGTGCATGCGTGCGATATCGGGC
>Ga0210390_10002573_pt1 | contig 16039 bp, 18 predicted proteins | sample IncBWH11OmetaG_FD_161050 | JGI IMG/M metagenome (GOLD analysis project Ga0210390, IMG submission 161050) | Forest soil microbial communities from Barre Woods Harvard Forest LTER site, Petersham, Massachusetts, United States - Inc-BW-H-11-O ... | reverse complement strand
CTCTCCACCACCCCTGGGGGCTGACCCGCCGCAACGAACTCGTGCACGAAGGGCTTGCCGGTCAGCACGCCGATGAGGACCGTCAGGAGGAGCGCCGCGATGCTCAGCGGCAGAGCCCACCGCTCCATCACCGACGGGCTCAGCAACACGGTCGCGGCCGTCAAGACTAAAAATGTTCCGGCAGAACCGATTTCGAGTGCTCGCGCAGGTATCCGGGTGGCGCGGCTGACCGCCAACCCGACGACGGCGAGAGCCAACGCGACCAACACAGCGACAAGCGACGGCGCATTACCGATAAGCAGCCAATAAACGATCCACGGCGCGAAGCCAAACAGAATGCCCACGATCGGTCAGTGTATGGGCGTGACGGTTGACCGGGTCTACTGGTTGGCTTGCTGCTCGTCTTGTTGAGCCTGTAGCTGGTCTTGCATGGCCTGCTGTTCGGCCTGATCGTTTTGTTCTTGGGCCTGTTGTTCGGACTGGATCATCGACTGTATCGCGTTGTTTTCCGCCTGCTGAGCTTCGTCATCACTGTCGTCGACGTTCTGCACGCGAAGCGGCGGCGCGGTTGCCTGGTCCACCAGCTGCACCGGCGCCGACGCGACGGTTGTTTCGGGGGCGCCGGGCCAAGCAGTGCCGAATAACGCGAACAGCGCGACGGCGGCGGAGCCGCCGACAATCATTCCGATCGCATGGCGGCGTCGGCGTCGGACCTCGGCTGAGCTGACGTCAGGGGATTCTGTGGTGGTGTTCATCAGCCATGATTGCGCTTGGTCATTAGCTGCGGGCTTGGTCGCATTTAGCGCGCAGCTGTGAGTTGACGCCGGTAGCCGAGCGGCTAAGAAATTCCGTCATCTCGGCTAACCTGAACCGGTGCCAGACGAGGAGCCGCGCTCCGAACGGCCGCTCGGCGGAATCCAGCGCACTCCTGCTCAACGCCGCATCCTGCGCGCTGCGCTGGAACTGTTCGCCGACCACGGTGTCAGCGGAACGTCGCTGCAAATGATCGCTGATGCCGTCGGCGTCACCAAGGCCGCGGTCTACCACAAGTTCAAGACCAAAGAAGAAATCGTCATCGCCGTCGCCGAGATGGAACTGGCCACGCTCGAGGACGCATTGGAAGCCGCCGAAGCCCAGGCAGACGGGGTGGGTGCTCGCAAAGTGTTGTTGACCGAGGTGGTCGGCATGGCGGTCGAACGCCGCCGCTGGGTGATGGCGCTGCAGAACGACCCGGTAATGGTGCGAGTGTTGGGTGAGCACAAGCCGCTCCGCGATTTGATCACCCGCCTTTACGCGATCTTGCTTGATGAATCCGACGACACCGAGGCGCGGATATCGGCGGCACTGTTCTCCGGCGCGATCGCCGGCACGGTGATCAATCCCCTCGTTGACGACATCGACGACGGCACGCTGCGCTCGGTACTGATCCAGCTCACCGGGCGGATGCTGAAGTTGCCCGACTGACACGTGCGCAGGGCCGCAACCGAAGCCCTTGCCGTACGCCGTTCGGATCATCTATCGTCGCAGTAGCCGATCGGCTACCCCTGTCTAACCGGCGGCGAGGAGACAGACTCATGCAGATTCTTGCTGAAGCCGAGGACCTACCCAAGACCGCAAACATCAAGACCCAGCTGATCAGCCTGTGGACCGCACCCGTCTTCGGCGTCGTCCTGCTGGTCGCATTCCTGGCGTTCCCGGGATTCTTTCCGCCGATGTCGCCGGAAATGACCGCCGAGCAGGTCGCGAAGTTCTACAGCGACCACACGGCGATGATTCGGTTCAGTATGGTCACCTTCAACCTGTGCGGGATCATGTTGTTGCCGATCTTCATGGTCATCGTCGTCCAGATGAAGCGGATGGCCACCCAGAGTCACGTGTTCGCCTACTGCTACCTCACCGCGGCGGTCACCGGCGCAACCCTTTTCGCGCTCGCCGACATCTTCTATCTCGTCGCGGCGTTCCGGCCCGCACGCAACCCCGAGCTGATCGAGCTGCTCAACGACATGGGTTGGATGATCTTCATTGCGCCGGTGGGGGCGGCCGTCGCCATGAACCTATTGCTCGGGCTGGCAATCTATTTCGACGACGGGCCCAACCCGGTGTTTCAACGGTGGGTCGGGCATTATGCCGTGGGCACCGCGCTCGCGATGGCCCCGGCCGTCGGCGCCGCGGTTTTCACCACCGGGCCGCTGGCATGGAACGGCGTGATCTCCTTCTGGCTTCGCAATGGCGCATTCACGCTGTTCGTGATCGTGATGTTCTTCGTGCTGCGCAATGTGCTGCACCGGCAAGCGATCGATGAGGGCGTCGCGCGGTGAGCAGCACGGTATCGACTGACTCCTCGCCGACGGCCGGTACCGTCGATCCTGCCAGACCCCCGCGAGCCGGCAAACGTGATGTCTGGCTTGTATTTTGGATCGTACCCGCGTTCTACACCGCATTCGGTGTGATCTTCTTCGCGCTGGCCAGGGTGATGCCGCCACCGCGGCCCGATGTGACCGTCGATCAGATGGTGCACTTCTTCCACGCGCACGCGTTGACCATCAAGATCGGCTTCGGAGTACTGGTGCTGATCGTCGGGGGCGCCGGCATCTCGAACGGCATTGTCGTCTATCACATGAAACGGATGACGGTCGGATCGGTGATGGCCTACATCTATCTTGGCTCGATGTCGGTCGGTGCGCTGCCCGGCTGCCTGCTGGTCGCGTTCTCCTTTTTGACCGCGGTGTATCGGCCGGGTCGCGATCCACAAATCCTGGCAATGCTTTACGACCTCGGGCTGCTGTCCTACGTCGGCTCTCTGGGGTGTTTCTCCACTGCATACTTTGCCTTCGCGGTGGCGATCCTCTACGACAAGAACGAAATCTTCCCTAAATGGCTTGCCTACGTGAATGTCTGGCAGATCGTCACCGAAGTCCTCACGGTCGCGATATTCGTCTCGAAGGCGGGGCCCTTCGCGTGGAACGGCGTGAACTCGTTCTGGTTGGGTACGGTGATTTTCGGTGTCTGGCTGGTCTGCGTGATCGTCTTCCTGAAGAAGGCCAACGAGCTGCAGCCGGCCGACGAGCCACCACTGGATTGATGGGCGACCTCGTGGCACATACAGAACAGGCCGCCGGCGAGTTCGACACCGCCGCAACGTCTTCGGTGACGAGCGCAGAAGGCAGGGTCCATCTTCCGGGCGATGTCCACATGTGGGTGATGGTTCTCGGAGACCTGACCATCTTCGGTGCCTACTTCATCATCTTCATGGTCTTTCGGGCGAGGAACCCGCAGGAATTCCTGGCTTCCGAACAGCACCTCAACATCAACATCGGCGTGCTCAACACGCTGGTGCTGCTTGCCAGTTCCTGGTTCATCGCCCGCAGCGTGCAGGCCGCCCGCGCCGACGACCACGCCCGGGCGCTGCGCCTGACCTATTTCGGCGGACTGTGTGGAGTGGGGTTCATCGCGATCAAGGCCTACGAATGGTCGGCGAAAATCACTCAGGGCTATACCATTTCGAGCAACGACTTCTTCATGTTCTACTACATGCTCACCGGTGTGCACCTGTTCCACGTGTCACTTGGATTGCTGATCTTGGGTATCACCGTGCGCGAGCTGCGCAACCCTCGCCGTCGGCGACCCTTCATGGTCGAAGCCGGGGCCACCTACTGGCACATGGTCGACCTGCTGTGGATCGTCATCTTCGCCTTGGTCTACGTGATGAGGTGAGCGTATGACCACGACTGCCGCACGCACAACGACCTACGCCTGGATCGTGCTGTCCGCGATCACCATCGTCTCGTGGTGGCTGGCGCCCGGTCATGCCCACGGAGCAACTGCCGTAGCCAGCGTGCCGATCACCGTTGCCGTGATCGTCCTGGCATTCATCAAGGGACGCCTGATCATTCAGTACTTCATGGAAGTGCGCACTGCCCCCCGCTGGCTCAAGCTGTTCACCGATACGTGGCTCACCATCTTGTGGGCCGGCGTGTTGGCGATCTACCTGTACTGAACGCTTGTTAGGCGGGTAACTGTTGCGCCAATTCCCATGCAGTCTCGGCCAAACCGCGATAGCGCTCGCGATATTCGGTGGTGCTGGCGCGCGCATCGGCGGCGTTGCCGTCCACTCCCCGACGCCACACCCCGGCGGTGATGGAGGCCAGCCGGAACATGGAAAACACCACGAAGACGTCGAGCGACTCCGGCGGTTTGCGGCCTGCATGCGCGCAATAGCTCTCGACGAAAGCCTGCTGGTCGGGAAGCCCGGTGCCGGTGAGGTTGTCGCCTTCCACCCCGGTCAGACCGCCGGGTCCTCCGGGCACGTGGTAGGTCACACAGAAGTACCCGAGGTCGGCCAGCGGATTGCCGATCGTCGCCAGTTCCCAGTCCAGCACCGCCACCACCCGTGGCTCGGTCGGATGCAGCAACACGTTGCCGAGCCGGTAGTCGCCGTGGGCGATGCAGGCCGGCGCATCATCGGGCGGCAGGTGGTCGGGCAGCCATTGCGCCAACAGGTCCATCGCCGGCATGTCCTCCATGCGCGCTGCCTCCCATTGGCGAGTCCACAATGCCACCTGACGTTGCATGTAACCCTCTGGCCTGCCGAATCCCTCCAGCCCGGCGGCGCGCCAATCCACCCGATGCAACGCGGCAAGCACGCGAGCCAGATCCTCGTAGACGGCAGCACGGTGCGCCGGGGTGCCCGTACGCATCACCCGGTCCGGAAAGACCCGCCCCTCAACGTGGTCCATAACGAAAAACGGGGTGCCGAGGATTGTTTCGTCCCGACACAGCAGCCGCATGCGCGGCACCGGCACGTCAGTCTCGGCCAGCGCTGCCATGACGCGGTGTTCGCGCTCTACCTCGTGGGCCCGGGGCAACAACTTGCCGGGCGGCTTCTTGCGCAGAACGTAGTCGCCGCCGGAAGTACGCAGGTGATAGGTGGGGTTGCTCTGTCCGCCCTGAAACTGACGAATCCGCAGCTGACCGTCGAAGCCCGGCAGCCGCCCACGCAGATACTGGGCCAGAGCGGCTTCGTCGAAGCGGTGTGCGGGCAGCACCGGTATCAGTTCTGCCATGCCCTCCATCGGCGGCCCCTTGCTGATGCGTGCTCAATCGCTGTCGGGAAAACCCTACCGAGGAGTGAAACGACGATGGCCCGTTTCGGTGTTGGCATCATGCACAACACGATCAATTCGCGTTTCGGCCCAAAGCCCTTGGTGCATGCCGACTACGCGATCGGCCTGGCCTGTCGGGCCGATTCCTTCTGGGTAGCCGACCACCTCAACTCGGTGCTGCCGCCGTCGATGTGGACGCCTGCGCACGTCGGCGCGGCCCGGCTGATCCCCAAGATGGACGCCCACCTCGAACCGTGGACGATGCTGGGCTATCTCGCCGGCCGGAACAAGCTGGGCCGAATGCGCCTGGGAGTGGCCGTCACCGATACCGGTCGGCGCAACCCCGCTGTCACTGCGCAGGCCGCCGCTTCGCTGCATCTGCTCACCAGCGGCCGTGCGGTCCTCGGCATCGGAACCGGCGAACGAGAAAGCAACGCACCCTACGGCGTGGACTGGTCCAAACCGGTCGCACGCTTCGAGGAAGCCGTCGCGACCATCCGCGCGTTGTGGAACTCCAACGGCGAGCTGGTCACCCGCGACTCACCGTTCTTTCCTTTGCATAACGCGACTTTCGCGCTGCCGCCCTATCGGGGCAAGTGGCCCCCGATCTGGGTCGCCGCCCATGGGCCGCGCATGATGCGCGCCACCGGCCGGTATGCCGACGGCTGGTTTCCGGGCACCACCCGCGCAACCGAATACGGTGAGCAACTCCAGATCGTGCGTACCGCTGCGTCGGATGCCGGGCGCGACCCGATGGCCATCACCCCCGCCCTCATCCGGTTCATCGTCACGGGCCGATCCCGCGACGAAATCGACGAAGTCGTGGAATCCGATATCGCCAAGGTGTTCACACTGAACTCCCCCGCCAAGGACTGGGCGCGGCACGGCGCACAACACCCACTCGGAGCAGACTTCACCGGTGTGCAGGACCTCATACCGCAGACGATCGACGAGCAAACCGCGCTCGGGTATGCCGCGAAGGCGCCTCGCTCCTTGGTCGAAGAATTGTTTGCGGTGGGAACGCCTGACGAGGTGATCGACCAGATGGCGGATTTCCGCGACCATGGTCTGCGCTATCTGGTTGTCGGCAACGCCGGCGCCATTCAACCCAGTTTGCGAAAGAGCGCTACCGCGACCGCGCCCTACATCAATGTCGTGCGCGCGCTGAGAAAACTGTGAGGTGACGCGATGCCGATGATCGACCTGACGTTCGTGCGTGGCTCGTTGAACGACCAGGCGCTGGGACTGCTGACCGACGAACTCGTCACCGCGTTGCTGCGCGCCGAGCGCGCCCCGGACACCCCGTTCCTACGCAACAACACCTTGGTGTACCTGCACGCACTGGATCCGGCGGCGCAGTCGGTGGGCGGGCATGGCGCGGGCGCGCCCCGATTCCGCGTCGAGATGACGGTGTTCGAAGGCGCACTGTCGCAAGACCGCAAGGAACGGCTGGCGGCCGACGTGCACGCCGCAGTGTGTGCCGCAGCCGGAATCGAACCGGAAGGCGAACGGGCGCTGCATGTTTGGACGCTGATTCACGAGATCCCGGAAGGCAACTGGGCCGGCGGCGGCAAGGTCATCTACTACCGGCAGGTCAAAGGTTTCGTGGCTGACGACGCAGAATAGTGTCGGGGTATGGACATCTCTTGCGCGTTCGCGACCTCGTCCGACACCCCGACCCATGTGCAGCTGGCCGAAACGCTCGGCTACCGGCGAGCCTGGCTCTACGACTCCCCGGCGCTGTACCCCGACGTGTGGATGGTCCTATCGCGATGTGCTGAACGCACTTCGCGGATCGGCCTCGGACCGGGCGTGCTGGTTCCCAGCCTGCGCCATCCGATGGTCAACGCCGCCGCGATTGCCGAGCTCGTGGACCAAGCGCCCGGTCGCGTCGCCGTGGCCATCGGCTCGGGCTTCACCGGCCGGTTCGCACTGGGCAAGCGGCCCATGCCGTGGCGCCAGGTGGCCGAGTACGTCCGCTGCTTGAAGGCGCTGCTGGCCGGCGAGACCGGCGAATGGGAGGGAGCGAAAGTTCGCATGCTGCACCTGCCCGGCTTCGGAGCGAAGCGACCGGTTCTGGTGCCGATCCTGATCGCCGCGGACGGCCCGAAGGGCCTGGCGGTGGCAGCCGAACTCGGCGACGGCGTCTTCTCCGCTGCCGTCCCCCAACCCGACGCCGTCAAGGTGGCCGACTGGAGGGCGCTGCTGACGTTCGGCACTGTGCTCGACGATGGTGAGCAGCTGACCTCTGCACGGGTCGCCGACGCCGCCGCGCCCGGAGCGATGGTGATGTACCACGCCGCCTACGAGCTGGGAGGCGCGGCGGTGGTCGATGCGCTGCCGGGCGGTCGCGGGTGGCGCGAGGCGGTCGAGGCCTACCCCGAGACCGAGCGGCATCTCGCGATCCACGAGGGGCATCTGGTCAAGGCGAACCCGCGCGACGAGCCGCACGTCGCCGACCTGATCCCGCTGACCAGCGCGACGGCGTTGGTGGGTACCGCACAGCAAGTGTCGGAGCGCATCGCCGGATTCGGCGCAGTTGGCGTCACCGAGCTCGTCTATCAGCCCGCCGGATCCGACATCGAGCGCGAGCTGCGCGCGTTCGCAGCCGCCACCGGCCTCCAGGGCTGACATGCGCCGCGCAGGTATTACCGTGTGGTGATGATTGCCGATGTAATCGTGACGGCGTTGCTTGCTGTGCTTTTTGCTTTTGCCGGTCTGATCAAACTGTTCGGGGTGCGGCAATCGCTGGCGATCCGCGACCATCTCGGCGTCAAGCCGGCGCAGTGGCGGATGATCGGAATACTCGAGCTGGCCGGCGTCGCCGGTGTGCTGGCGGGTCTGGCCTGGGCGCCGATCGGTGTCGCAGCCGCCATCGGACTTTCTCTGCTTGCGTTGGGCGCCATCGTTTTTCACGGGCGCGCATCCGACAGCGCGGCTGACACTGCTCCGGCGGTGATCGGGCTGGGCTTGGCCGTCGCGACCGCGATCCTGCAGTCGATCTAACGGTTACTGTCGCTCACGCGCCAGCACTAGTAAGCTGGGCTAAATGAATGACGTCGTCATCGCCGGCGCCGGCCCCAATGGGCTGATGCTGGCCTGCGAGCTCGGACTGTCCGGAATCCGCCCGATCGTCTTGGACCCGTTGGCGGGGCCCAACCCGGAACCGCGCGCCAACGGGGTTACCGGCCAAGGGGTTCGGATTCTCGACCATCGAGGTTTCTACAGCGTGCTGGCAGGGGCCGACGAACCGCCACAGCCGTCGCCTTGGGCCATGTTTGCGGCTTTGACGCTGGACCTGACGGGGACGGCGGATACTCAAAATTACATGGTCGCCGTCCAACAACCCCGACTTGTGCAACTCTTCGCCGAGCGCGCGGAGAAGCTGGGCGCAGACATTCGCTGGGGCCACCGAATGGCGGGCTTCGACCAGCACGAAGACGGCGTGACCGTCCATGTCGACGGTCCGGACGGCGCCTACGAGCTAACAGCGAAGTACCTGGTCGGCGCCGACGGAGGCACCAGCCAAACACGCAAGCTCGCGGGCATCGATTTCCCCGGCATGACGTCGCATGACGCGGTCGCCCGGATGGCGTTCGGGGTGGTGCCGCCGGACGACTGGGTCGACCCGGTCACCGGCGCGCTCGACGTGCCCGGGTGGGGCCGTGTCCCGCCCACGCCGTTCTATCGTGCCGAACATGGCGTTTTCGCCTGCCGTCGGTTGGGCGGCAGGGCAATGCTCATCACCCTCGAACTGGACCGATCGGCTCGAGAAGAACGCATCGACGGCTATGACGACGACGAACCGCCGGTCAGCCTGGCCGAGATAGAGGCCAGCGTGAAACGCGTGCTCGGCGCCGACGTACCCCTGCGGCCGATATCGCCTGACACCCAGTTGGATCTGCGTCGCTTCTACGGCATCAACTCGCGGATCGCCTCGCGGTACAAGTCGGGTCGCGTGATCGTGGTCGGCGACGCCGCGCACGTCCACTCCCCCCTTGGCGGACCGGGCCTGAATCTTGGTCTGCAGGATGCGGTCAACCTCGGCTGGAAGCTGGCCGCCGTCGTTGCCCGCGGCGCCGACCCGGCATTGCTTGAAACCTACGAGGCCGAGCGCCGGCCCGCCGCCGAGCGGGTGATCATGCACACTCGCGCCCAGTCGGCTCTGATCAGGCCCGGGACGGAAGTCTCGGCCTTAAGAGAACTCTTCTCCGAACTGCTCGAGGTTCCCGATGTCGTTCGGCGTCTGAGTGATCTGGTGTCCGGCAACGAGAATCGGTATCCCGTTGGCGCCGATGCGCATCCGCTGACCGGACACTGGGTGCCCGATTTCGCTGTCGCTGGTGCCGACGGAACGCGACGGGTCGCGGAGCTCGCTCGCGACGGGCGGCCGCTGCTCATCGACCTCACCGACGGCGCCGTAGTGGCGGCCGCCGTAACCGACATCGCGGACCGGATCACCGTCGCGACGGGACGCCGGCTCGGTGACTTGTCGGCGACGGCGTTGCTGGTGCGTCCGGACGGCTATGTGGCGTGGGCGTCATCGGCGCCGAAGCCAGGGTTGGACGAACTTCGTCGCGTCCTCGCGCAATGGTTTGGAATCACGCTGCCCTGAAGCCTAAAGTTGGCTATTTCGAACGACGTGGGCGTTCAATCCCACACGGTGCCAATGATTTAGGCGTCGACAGGTGTTGTGCGTGCGTTGATAAGGGTCGGTCGTTCGCGATCGGCAATACCCGATTCGACGAGCTTGATGACCTCATCGGTGGTGTGTGCTTCGTGGGCGTCCACGCCGTAGCTGGCGGCGGTTCCTACGACATTCAGGCCGGGCAGGTCCATTCCGGGAACCCCCGGTGTCTTCTCCCACTTGCCAAATTCTTTGAGGATTCCGTATTCGGCGTTGGAGGCGACCACGATGGTGACCGGGATTTTGTAGTGCGCCGCGGTCCACAATGCGGTGATCGCGTAATGCATGGAACCGTCGCCCATTAACGCCACCACGGGGCGATCCGGGGCGGCAAGTTGAGCGCCAACGGCGGCGGGTAGCCCAAAGCCGAGTCCTTCGCCGGCGGCTGTCAAGTGCGAGAGCGGGTTGCCGGGTCGAATAGCGGTGGTGATCGCGATCTCGTTGCTGCCGGCCTCGCTGACCCATAGCGTGTCTGCTGGTGCGGCATGACCGACGGCCGCCCACAGTGATTCGGGTTTGAGCGGTGTTTCCGCGTGCTCGACGGCGGGGATCGGGGCGCGCGGCGGTGGAGCGGACCGCTGGGTTGGTTTGGCCGCGGCAAGCAGGGCCTGGGCGGCGCTGCGCACGTCGGCGATGATCGCGTCCCCCACCGGGGCGCGGGCGGCTTCGTCGGGATCGTTGGTGATGTGAATCAGGCTTGTGCCTTGGGGCAGATAGGGTCCGGGGACTCGCGGGTAGTACCGGAACACCGGTGCGCCGATTACCACCACCAAGTCGCGGCCCGTTAGCGCTTGGGAGACCCAGCCCGCACCGGGCGGCAGCAGGCCCTGATACAACGGGTGATTCTCGGGGAATCCACTCCACCCGGTAATTGGAGCCGTCCACACGACCGACTGGGTGCGTTCGGCCAACCCGATCACGGCATCCCACGCGTCGTAGCGGTCCACATCGCCACCCACGATCAGCGCCGGTGATGTTGCGGCCTCGATGCGCGCACAGATCTGCTCGGCAAGATCTGCCGGAAAGCCGACTGCGTGGGTAACTTTGCGGTCGCGCACCACGGCAACGTCCGCGGCCTGGGTGTCATCGAGTTCGGCCTGCATGTCGTCCATCGGCAACGACACGAACACCGGCCCCATCGGCGGGGTTGTCGCCAGGTGGATCGCATGAGCGAGCACAGCGGGAGCCTCGCTCGCGATTGCCGGTTCGGCCGCCCACTTCACGAATGGCTTAGGCACCGTCGTCGGGTCGATGTTGGTCAGCAGACAATACTGGTTTTGCATGAAGCGGCGCTGATTTCCTGCGGTGACGATCAATGGGGTCTTGTTCACGAATGCGTTGTAAAGCGCGCCTTGGGCGTTGCCCATACCTGGCGCGGTGTGAACGTTGACCACAGCGGGTCGTCGGGTGATCTGGGCATAGGCGTCGGCCATCCCGACCGGCACCATCTCCTGCAGTCCCAGCACGTAGCGGAAATCTTCCGGAAAATCCTCCAGCAGGGTCAATTCCGACGAGCCGGGATTACCGAACCATGTGGTCAGCCCGTGCGTGCGGAACAGGTCTAGGGTTGCTTGCCGAACGCTAATCATGCCGGACCTTCTCTCGTCAACGGGCGGGCCAGACTGACGGCAGATCACGTTACGCTCAGGCGGAGGTCGCAACAACGGTTCTTGATCCGCGGCAGGCCGGTCGCCAAACGCTTCCTCTTAGCTGCTCAGACTCGCCGCAGCGGCGGTTGCGCCGGGTCCACCTAGGTCTGTCTGACCGGCCCCGTTCCGGTCACCGCGATGACCGCGGGTTCGGCGGCCCCGGCCAGCGCCCCATCGTAATGCGGCGTTCCTGCCACCCGGCGCACGAATCCACCCGGGTAAACCGGGACGGCGTTGTCCGGGTCGAAATCCGGGCCGCTGTTACACCACCACACCCCGGAGACGACAACGCACAAACGGTCTGTCACGTAGGTGTGCGGCGCGCTCATCCACCCGGGAAACCACTTCATCAGCACGAGGTAAGTACCCTCTTGCTCCTCGGCGCCCACTAGGACGGCCTCCGCCACGCTGTCCGGCGGCGCCACATCTGGTACCTGCCAAGGGATCTCGTTCGGGAGCGTGATCAGCGTCTGGCGCGGGTCAAGTTGGGACACGGGCTTCCCTACCTTCCGTATTCCATGGGCGCACAGGCGGTTTCACCCGCATCGCGCTGGCTTGAATATCGATGTGACCCGGTGATGTCGTGACCGTTCGCGGTGACGTCGACGCCGCGGTCCCATGGTTTGCCGGGCTCTGGAGGTGGCGCCGAGACTGACAGGTGCCTCTCGGTCGCGGCACCGGTGTTGTACTGGCGGTGCGGAACGCCTGCAGGCACGACCACCAGCTCTCGCGACGACACAACATGCTTTTCCAATGGAAGCTCGACGGTGAGTTCACCATCCAGAACTAGGTAGTACTGCTCGAACTCATGGATGTGGGTGTCGGGACCCGCGCTGCCGGCGTTGATTTCCGTGTAGTAGACGACGGCATGCAGCGAGCCGGACCGGGGGTCGCCCAGCGACTGTGCTCGCAGCCCGGGCAGGGGTTCTTTTAGTTGTCCCCGATCGATCGGACGTGCGTAACCGTGCCGCTCGCTGCGATCGGCACGGTTACATCGTCGGGTGAATCGACCATGATGGTCAGCGGGGCCATCGGTGCTGGGGCGGGAATCATCATCTCGAGATGGGTCTCGTCCCCAGGACCCTCATTCCAATTGCGGTGCGCCAGTCCGGGCGGAATGAACACGAACGTTTCCGCGCGGATGTGGTGTATGTCGGTACCTAGCTGAATGTTCATCAATCCTTCGATGAGGTAGTACAACTGGTCGCTGCGGTGGTAGTGCAAGCCCGGACCGCAACCGCCCTCCTTGATGTGGCTGGACATCATCAGCGCGCTTTCCAAATGGGAAAGGACTTGGGCGCGGAAGCCGGGGAATCCTGCGTCGACCGCCTTGTCGGGATCGAAGGGGCGGACATATTGCATGTCAGTTGACTCGCCTCTCACCGGGGTGACGGGTGAGTTGGTCCCCCACAAAGCGCGAGCCGTACACCCGCCATTGTTGTCCCGGTCAGCCTCGATCGCGATGTGTCCAAAGACAACGTCGCGACCACGTCAACGTGGCGGCGCACAGCGCGGTGTGATCATTGAGCGGTCCAGCCGCCATCGATCGAATAACTGGCGCCGGTGATGGTGTCGGCCGCATCGCCAGCCAGAAAGACGGCCAGCGCGCCGATGTCCTCCGGACGGGTATAGCGGGCCATCGGCTGCTTTTCAGCAACGAATTCTCGCTTGGTCTCTTCAAGGGACTGTCCCGCTGCGTTGGCGCGCGCTTCGACTTGCTGTGCTACCAGAGGTGTCATCACCCAACCGGGACAGATTGCGTTGCACGTGATGCCATCGTCGGCCGTTTCGATTGCCACCACCTTGGTCAACCCAACAACGCCGTGCTTGGCCGCGACATATGCCGCCTTCTCGGCGCTTGCAACGAGGCTGTGCGCCGAGGCGATGTTGATTATCCGACCCCAACCCCGGCGCTTCATCCCCGGCAGAGCGCAACGACACGTGTGGAAAGCGGCCGATAAATTCGTTGCGATTACAGCGTCCCACTTCTCGACCGGGAAATCCTCCACCTTCGCCACGAACTGGATACCCGCATTGTTGACAAGGACATCGATTGCGCCGAAGGCCTTTTCGGCATCGCCGATCATCTTGGCGATCTCGACCGGCTGGGTCACATCGGCGCCCGAATAGGCCACCGTTACCCCGAACATCTCCTCGATGCTGCGTCGCTGTTGCTCAACAGCCTCGGGATCACCAAAACCATTGAGGGTCACGTTTGCGCCCTCGGCGGCGAACGCGCGTGCGACGGCAAGACCAATGCCGGACGTGGAACCCGTTACGACGACGGACTTTCCGCGGATCATTAGACGCTAGCCCTTCCTCCACTGCTCGGCTAACCCGCTGCTTGTCGCTCGGCCGCGTCGGCGCGTTCGGTTGCCCGCCGAGGTTACCGCGTAGGCGCTACGACGGGAGTGGTGAGGGTGCCGTCTGTCAGATACTGATCCAGATTGCGCAGGGTCAGCGCGGTCATCGCCGCGCGCGCTTGTGCCGTCGCGGTGCCCACATGCGGCAGCACAACGACGTTGTCCATCTCGCGGAGTTGTTGCGGGACATCCGGTTCGTGGGCGACCACGTCCAGCCCGGCACCGGCGAGCCGTCCCTGGGCCAACAGCTCCACCAGAGCCTGCTCGTCGACGACACTGCCTCGGGCGATGTTAATGAGATAACCGTCGGGGCCAAGGGCTTCCAGCACGTCGCGGCTCACCAGGGGCGGGGCGTCCTTGCGGCCAGTTGTCGCCACCACCAGCACGTCGACGGATTTCGCCAGGTCCACTTCTGACGGCGCGTAGAGGTAGCCCGAACCGGGCAGTTCGTGGCGATTGTGATAGGCGATCACACAGTTGAATCCGGTGAGCCGGTGGGCTATCGCTGAACCGATGTGGCCCAGACCCAGGATCCCCACCCGCGATCCGGTCACTGCCTGAGTCAATGGGTACGGCCCGTCAACGGACCAGCGGCCGGCGCGCGCGTAGCGCTCCGCGGCGCCGAAGCCGCGCACCGTCATGAGCATCAACCCGACCGCGGTATCGGCCACGCTGTCGCTCACCGCGTCGGCTGTGTTGCTGACGCCGATCCCCAGCCGACGCGCGGCGTCGATGTCAATCGTGTCGTAGCCGTCCGTGTAATGGATGATCGCGCCGAGGTTGGGCAATGCGCCCATCAGTTCCGCGTCGACCGGGGCTTGGCCGGCATCGACAATCGCTTTGACCGAGGCACCATGCTCGGCGAGGAAATCCTCACGCCCCGCAGTGATCGGCAGCACCAGAGCGTCGTATTTCGCGGTCAGCGCCTCGGCGAGCGGCGGCGGAACGTCACCCACCTGGAGAACGGTCGTGCCCATCACAGACTCCCTCCGTTCTTGTCGGAAGTGACCACCTCATCGTCGCGGAGACGCCTCGTGCGGTCATTAGTTGCGCCAACAACGTCGGTACGCCAAAAATGTGACGACGAACACAGTCGCAGAAACAGGTTGAGACGAGAGGTTGAGACGAGAGAAGGAGCAGCGTGCCCCGATTTCCCTACCCCGACCGAAAGACGTTCCCTCAGGAGCTGCAGGATTTCCTCGCGCAGGTGCCCGAGCATTTGAACTTCGACATGATGTCGTATTCGCAGTCCACCATCGAGTCATTCATCCGTCAGGGGGAGGCGCAATACACCGGGCTCGAATTGCCGCACCGCTCGCGTGAGCTGGTCATCCTGACGACAGCCGCCGTCACCAGTGCCGAATATGAGTTCGTTCAGCACGTACCAATTTCCGAGGCGATGGGCGTGGACCCGCAGATCCGCGAAGCGATCCACAAACCGGACTTTGACTCAGCGCTGCTCTCGGCCGACGATCAGGCGATCACGAAATTCGTTGCGGCAGTTGTACGCAGCCCAACTGTCGACGACGACACCTTCGCCGCGGTGCGCAAGATCCTGAGCAATCGCGAGATCGTCGAGGTTCTGCAGGTTGTGGGATTTTATTGGTCGTTCGGCCGCGTTGCGACGGTCCTCGAAGTCGAGATCGAACCCGCGCACGGTACCGCGGTCATCGAGACCAGCGAGAAGGCCGCGACCGAGTAGCCAACCATCCCCAGGTGCGACTGGCGTTCACTGTCGGACGGGACAACCGGACTGGATGAAGGAGATTGGCGCAATGGGCCATAGACAACTGGTGCTGACCCGACTGGCTCCGGGGGCCATGATGCTCATCCTGGTCTACCCGGTTGCGGCGATCACGCTTCACCTGCTGCCCACGGGCTTTAATCCCGTCACGCATGAACTCAGCGACTATGCCAACGGCCCGTATGGCTGGTTGATGACTGTCGGGTTCCTGGGCCTCGGTCTCGGCAGCCTGCTCCTTGTGTGGATCGTCGCCAGAGGTCACGACGCTGGTCTTCTCTCACCGGCTACCCTCCTCCTGCTTGGAGTGTGGGGCGCCTCGCGCTTCCTGGCTGCTTTCTTTCATGACGACCTGCCGGCGGCTGTCCCCACCGTGCACGGACGGATCCACAACGTCCTTGGGGCGCTGGCCTTCTTCAGCGTCTCCATAGCCATGATCCTGGCCAGCCGGAGTTTTCGGCGCGAACCGCACTGGTCGTCGCTCAGCAGGCTGAGCC
>Ga0210390_10002571_pt1 | contig 16041 bp, 16 predicted proteins | sample IncBWH11OmetaG_FD_161050 | JGI IMG/M metagenome (GOLD analysis project Ga0210390, IMG submission 161050) | Forest soil microbial communities from Barre Woods Harvard Forest LTER site, Petersham, Massachusetts, United States - Inc-BW-H-11-O ... | reverse complement strand
CACGTTCGCGCTCGGTTGACGCTGCACTTCCAGAATGATCGCCGGCGTCGAGTTCATCCAGGAGCCAAGCTTGCTGTTTTCGGCGGCTTCCGTCACGTCGGCGACATCGCGCATTCGAACCGGTCGACCGTTCTTATAGGCCACGACCGATTCCATATACTCATCCGGACTATGCAATTGGTCGTTGGCGTTGATAGTGTAAGACTGGGAAGGACCATCGAAGTTTCCCTTCGGCGTATTGACGTTTAAGTTGCTGATCGTGGTCCGCAAATCATCGATGTTCAGACCGTAAGCGGCCAGGGCGTGCAGGTTCGCGCGGATTCGGACGGAGGGTCGATGACCGGTACTGATCCGAACCAGGCCGACGCCCGGAATTTGCGACATCTTTTGCGCGAGACGCGTGTCGGCCATATCCGCCACTTCAGGCAGCGGCAAGGTCTTGGAGGTGAGCGCAAGGGTCAGGATGGGGGCATCTGCTGGGTTGACCTTGGCGTAAATGGGAGGTGCCGGCAGATCCGACGGAAGAAGGTTGTTGGCTGCGTTGATGGCCGCCTGAACCTCTTGCTCGGCGATATCCAGACTGAGATGCAGGTTGAATCTCAAAGTGATCACCGAAGCTCCAGCGGAGCTCGAGGAAGACATTTCTTCGAGGCTCGGCATTTGGCCAAGTTGCCGCTCCAGCGGAGCGGTAACCGACGTTGTCATCACCTCGGCGCTGGCGCCCGGATAAAAAGTCTGAATCTGGATGGTGGGATAGTCGACCTCCGGCAGGGCCGAGATTGGAAGAAAGGTGTACGAAACCAGTCCTGCGAGCAGGATGGCGATCATCAAGAGCGAGGTGGCTACAGGCCGTAGAATGAACGGTCGGGAGGGATTCATCGGGCCATGGCAGGGAGGTGCGTTCTGCGGATTGACGGAAGCACTAACCGCATATCAAGAGGCGTCCGGCGGACGTCTGCGCGGCTCGTCTCCGTTTTCCCGATGATGATGCTCTCGAGGCGACCCGTCTGGTCGGCCGGAAAATCGATGCGGCCTGCCACTCACCTCGTTCGACGGCCGCTTCTCGGGAAGTTGGACTTTTGCGCCATCATACAATCGGTCAACCCCGTCGTTGACAACGGTTTCACCCAATTCCAGGCCAGAAAGAATGGCCGCACGCTCTCCGTCGACGGGCCCCGGTTGGATCACCCGGATGGAGACGGTCGAATCGGGATTGACCAAATAAACATAAGATCCCGGCGCACCAAGTTGGATCGCCGCGGTCGGGACGATGATCGCATCCTGTAACGTGTCCACAAGCAGTTTCGCGTTGACGAATTGTTGGGGAAAAAGCTTCCCGTCCCGGTTGTCGAAGACAGCTCGCAGTTTCACCGTCCCGGTACTCGTATCGACCTGGTTGTCGACTGATCCCAATTTGCCGTCGGCGATCTTAGTGCTGTTGGTCCGATCGTAAACCGTCACCGGAAGAACCGCTCCCGTCGCCAATCGAGCCGTGACTTTCGAGATATCATCTTCCGTGACGGTAAAAATCACGGTCATCGGGTTGATCTGAGTCACCACGACCAAACCGGAGCTATCGCTCGTTTGCACGTAGTTGCCCTCATCCACTTGACGAAGCCCAACGATCCCCTCGACAGGGGAAACAATATGACAGTAATCGAGATTCACCTGAGCGCTCTCGACTTGGCCTTGATCGGCCTTCACCGTCCCTTCGTATTGATGAACCAACGCCACCTGCGTATCCAGCGTTTGATGTGAAACCGAGTCCTGCGAATTTAACTTTTGATAACGAGTCAGGTCGACCCGGGCATTTTCCAGCAGCGCACGATCCCTCTCCAGTTGTCCCTCTTGCTGGTCCAGAATCGCCTGAAACGGCCGCGGATCGATTTGGGCCAGAAAGTCCCCTTTCTGAACGTGCTGCCCTTCTGTGAAGGCCACCTTCATCAATTGTCCGCTCACCTGCGTTTTGACCGTCACGGTGGCTGGCGGAGTCACCGTTCCAAGCCCGTTCAGAAAAATCTGGATGTCACCCTTGGTTACCACCGCGATACCCACCGTCGTCGTCATCCTGGTGCTTAAGCGGGTGGATGCTCCCGCTGGATTGGGCGGCCGGTGAGTCAGCCAGAACCAAATAGCGGCTGAAACCAGGGCCAGGAACGCGATTCCACCGAGCCAGCGAATCAGTTTTCGTCGCCGTCTGGGCTTCAGGGTCTCAGGCTGTGTCATCAGCAACACGACGTACACCTCCTCCGAATTGCCTGCGAGCAGCCAATGGACTTCATTTCAGTGTTTGCGCATTCTTTCTCTAGTGTCAGCGCTAAAACGACGTGGCAAGCGCCCGCAGGTTTCATTTGTTTTTCTTTTTTATTCTGAATCACCTGACCTGCAGCCATATGCCAGCTATGCATGCGACGATGCAGTGGTGTGCCCTCTCCTGAATCTCTTGAGCTTCGCCGCAGGTAGGAACGACGCTAAGCTCGTTTGCCTTTTGGTCAAACACCGGTTTACATCCTCCGTTCACGAGCGAATGGTGGGGCATGCGAAAGCAATTCGCAAAGACCGCTCAATGGATTCTCCTCCCGCTCATGGCCTCGCTGGCTTCGTGCCAAAGCGGGCGAACTGCAGGTACTGCCGGCTCAGGGGCAGAGATCACTGATCCAAACACCGCCTTTTCTCAAGGAGGCGCCCAATCAAACTCCTCTACCGGACCGACCGGCGGCAATTCATCCCGCCGCGGTAGGGGCCTTTTTGGAGGGTCTGGTGGAGGCAACTGAGTTTGGGCCCGGAACGGAACACAGGCTGGAAGCCTATGCTACTTTACGCCGTCGCGTCGTCACTCCGGGTGCACGGCGATAGCTCTGGGAGATCGCTCGATAGTACGGAAAGCCAATGTAGCATAGGCTTCCAGCCTGAGTTCTGTTCTCACCATCGAATGGCGTTTTCCAAGTTGTCACCGTTCTTCCGGGATGCGTAAAAAGATCAGGGTTGAAACCCCGGACTGAGTCCTGTAACCCACTTCGGGCCGCGTGTGCGGATAACCCCACTCTGAGTATAGATTGGACCTTTTCTAAAGCATCAGTTAGCACTTATGGCCTCCGACTAACTTTCTTTCAGATGCCGTATTCCGCTCATTCGTTAAGTACTCCCCAACTCGCTTCTCTAGCCTCCGAAGACCAAAGCGCCGCTTTGCCTCAGGAAGAATCTGCGCGGAGCCCAAGCCGATCTAGCGGAAGTTCAGCCGATTCTATTGCGGAATTGCGGGCGGCAATCGATTCTGCGGACGGCAAAGTACTGGTCTCGGGCATCGATCCGATCCCGAAGAACCGGTTACCGTTCAATCTCCGAGCGGTAATGACGCCCCATGTTCTGGTTCTCTCCAAAACTCCCAAAGCAATCGGCGAATCGATCGCTTGGGCAAATCGGCACGCGGTTCCGCTTTGCGGTCGCTCCGGAGGACACTCCTACGAGGGGTTCTCCTCTCTCGCGGGACTGGTCATCGACGTCGGAGATATGAACAGCATCACAGTCGACAGGGCTAATCAAACCGCGACGATTGGGGCTGGATGCCGATTGGGCGATATAACGGAAAGACTCTTCAAAGATGGGTTGGCTATTCCAGCTGGAACCTGTGCGCCGGTCGGCATCACCGGTATTGCACTCGGCGGCGGTCATGGAGTTTCGTCCCGCAAGTTGGGATTGACGACCGACAACTTGCTCTCGATTCGGCTCGTCGATGCTTCCGGCGCGGTGCTACGCGCCAGCAAAACTGAGAATCAGGATCTTTTCTGGGCTCTGCAAGGCGGTGGCGGAGGCAATTTTGGGATCGCGACCGAGTTTTCGTTTAGAGTCTACCCGGTCAACCAGGTCGTCATCTTCCAGATTCGATGGCAACCGTCCCATGCCGCGGAAGCTCTTGCCAATTGGCAGGTTTTTGCCCCTACAGCTCCCGATGAACTCGGTTGCATTTTCGCCATCGACTCGGGGCCAAATGGAATCACCGGCGTACGGTGCGGCGGTCAGCTTCTTCCGAAAAATCCTGGTGAACTTCCCGACAAAGCACACTTGTTGGAGCTACTGCGCCCCCTCACTTCCGTCGGGACGTCAACCGTCACCACTAAATCGCTGAACTTCATCGAAGCCGCCAGGCACTTCGCCGGTGATGGTGACAAGCAACGAGTCTACTTTAAAGCGAAGTCCGACTATGCTGTTGAGCCGCTGAACAGCCAAGGCATCGGCGCCTTGCTGACAGCACTCAAGAGGAACACGGAGCCGGTCACCGCCATCTTTGAGGCATACGGCGGAGCCATCAATCGCGTTGCATCGGATGCCACAGCTTTTCCGCATCGGGGCACCACTCAATATTGTCTCCAATACTTCGCGCAATGGACCTCGAGTTCGTCGACCTCTGGCAGAGTCAAAGCCATTAGAGACCTTTATATGGCAATGCGCCCGCACTTTCCCGGATTTTCGTACGTCAACTATATCGATCTGGATCTGGAGAACTGGCCAGTAGCCTACTACAAGGGAAATCTACCGCGACTAAGCATAGTCAAAGTGAAATACGATCCAGCGAACGTATTTAGATTTGCGCAGAGTATCCCTCTTCCGGATATACGCCAGGCGGGATGAAGCTCCGCGCGAAGCCTCCCCCAATCGTGCTCGTGTTCGTTATCGTGCTCGTCCTTATAGTCGTTCTTCGTCTGTTTTCGCTGAACACGACCAAAGATCGAGAACGATAACGATAACGAGCACGATTAAGGGGAGCCGCGCCCTATGCGCCCTTGCCCCCCCGCCGTCGTTCACTTTCGCAGATCATCTCGCTCAAGTCCGCGACTGGACGAATCTCGAAAGAGCCACCCTTCACACCAGGATGCTTCGACATTAATTGGATTGCGTGGTTCAGGTCCGTGGCTTCGAGCACGAGGATTCCGCCCAATTGCTCTTTCGTCTCGGCATACGGGCCATCGGTAATGGACACCTTGCCGCCCTGCCATCGCAGCGTGGCGGCGTTCCGAGGACTTTGAAGCGCCTCCCCGCCAGCAAAGTGACCGTTCTTGCGCAGCGCGTCGTCGTAGGCAAAGCACTCATCCAGCATGGTATTGCGCTCGCTTTCGGACATCATCTCCCACTTTTTCTCTTCCATGTATCCAAGACAGACGTATTTCATTTTTTCTCCTGGTTTGCGACGTCCGGAACTATCGCTTTTCGGCTGGTGAGCGTGTCTCCTGGTTGAATTTCACCGCAGTTTCCTCGCGGAGTTCCGGCTGAGGTGCGGAGCTAAAGTCCTCAGCTTCGAACACCTGCCGAATCTCAATCACGGCCTCCTCGCCGGGCATGGGATTGGGACAGCGCTTGACCCATTCAACCGCCTCCTGCAAAGACGCGCACTTCCATAGCCAGAAGCCGGCGACCAACTCCTTTGTCTCGGCGAACGGCCCGTCGATCACGGTCCGCTTCTCACCCGCGAACTTGACCCGCGCTCCCTTCGAACTCGCCTGCAACCCTTCGCCCGCGAGCATCACGCCGGCTTTGATCAGGTCTTGGTTGAATTTTCCCATCTCGGAGAGGAGTTCCTCGCTCGGGAGAGCACCTGCCTCTGAAGACTTGGTGGCTTTGACTATCACCATGAATCGCATTTTTTTTATTTCCTTCTTGGTTCGGTGGAATTGTTTTCTTTCACCAGCTAGTCGATCGAGGAAAGCGGAAATCGACAACTAAACCGCACCTCTGTCCAGCTCAGCCAATCGCCGTTCCAAAAACCGCCGTTCCGGCTCCTGACGCACCAGGGTGAGAGCCATTTCGTAGGAAGCTCGAGCTTCCGCCGTTCTCCCTAGCCGTCGGCACAAGTCCGCCCGAGCCCCATGCGCCAAGTGGTAATCGGCTAGATCGCCGCGTCCAAGGATGGCGTCAACCAGTGCGAGACCCGCATCGGGTCCATCGCGCATAGTCACCGCCACGGCGCGATTCAACTCCACCACCGGAGATGGTGCCACACGCATCAGCACGTCGTAAAGCGCGGCAACCTGTTTCCAGTCCGTGGCCGCAACATCGGGCGCGTCGGCATGCACGGACGCGATTGCCGCCTGAAGGGTGTATGGACCAAATCGGCGTGACGACTGAGCCCTTGCCACCAACATCTTTCCTTCCGCGATCTGGTCGCGATTCCAGAGCGACCGGTCCTGGTCTTCGAGCAAGATCAAGTCTCCCGCCAGCGAGGTTCGCGCGACACGGCGCGATTCCTGAAGCAGCATCAGCGCGAGGAGTCCTAGCACCTCTGGTTCAGGCAGCAACTCGGCAAGCAATCGCCCCAGCCGGATGGCTTCCCCCGAGAGATCGGACCGCGTGATTGACTGACCCGACGAAGCAAAGTATCCCTCGTTGAACACCAGGTAAATTACCTGGAGCACCGTCTCCAAACGGTCCGTCAATTCGGCCGGCGACGGCACCTGATATGGAATGCCCGCGTCGCGAATTTTTGCTTTGGCGCGCACGATGCGCTGAGCCAACGTAGACGGGGCAGTGAGGAAAGCGCGGCCGATTTCCTCGGTCGTTAGACCGCACACCTCCCGAAGCGTTAGTGCCACCCGAACTTCCGGTGCCAGCGCGGGATGACAGCAGGTGAAGATCAGCCGAAGCCGGTCGTCCTCGATGCTCTCATCGTCAAAGCTCGCGGCGTTGCCGCCCTCGGGCTCGAATTGCTCCGCGAGAGCGGCCTGTGACGTATCAAATCGGGTCCGCCGCCGCATCGCGTCGATGGCCTTGAACCGGCCGGCCGAAACGAGCCACGCGCGCGGGTTGGCGGGTACACCCTCCTTCGGCCACTGCTCTAGCGCAGCACTGAAGGCATCGTGCAGTGCATCCTCAGCCAACTCAAAGTCGCCGAGCAGCCGGATCAGGGTCGCAAAGATCCGCCGCGACTCCGAACGATAAACGGAATCCACTTTCTCCCGCACTTGTTCAGCGGTGTGCTCAAACATGATTAGCACCTTCCCATTGATGGTGAGGGGATTTCAATAGGAGTCAGGAGCCAGGAGTTCAGTTTCCGGGAGGCATCCAGACAACCTCACACTCCCCACTGCCATCACTCCGTCACTCCGTCACTCCACCACTCCATCACTCCATCACTCCACCACTCCACCACTCCACCACTCCGTCGCTCCACCACTCCACCACTCCATCACTCCGCCACTCCACTGACACCGAGCTGACACCGACACTGATAAACAACCGTCCGCTGCCTCGGCCGCGAATTTTCTTAGTTAAATATGCCTAAGAACCAAACCATCGAACGCGCGCGCCGTGATGCGCGCGAAGGGAAATCCGCGTCGACCCAGGCCGGTGAATTCGTCCGCGAGGAGATCGAAGAAATCCGCGCCGGAAAACATGGAGCCCGTTCGGCGAAACAGGCCATTGCCATTGGGCTTTCCAAAGCGCGGCGGGCCGGAGTAAAATTGGCTCCGCCGAAGCCGGGTAAAACTTCAGAGGCTACTCGTCTCAAGGCGCAGCGCGATCTGGAAAAGGCCAATTCTGGGAAGAAACCTTCTGCCAAGCGATCACAAGCGACATTAAAGGCCCTCAAGCGCGAGAGCAGCGCGGCGGCTTCGCCCGAAGCGTTGTCCCAGCAGACGCGGACGGCTGCGCGCAAACGCACCGCAGCCGCAAGGTCAGCATCAGCGAAGAAAGCGGCGCGAACGCGCGAACGGGGGAAATAATTCCAATAATCTGCAAAAAAGATTGCCACAGATTCCAAAGAGGCCCTGGCCTCGGCGGAACTAAAGAATGAATTCCTAGCTCGCGCGCGTGCAGCCGTAGATGCCTGCGCGCGGGGATAAGCACGCCTGGCTCGGGTTCAACCTAATAAAGGCATCGCGATAATACCAATCGGCCCACGAGAACGTTCCGCTTTACCTTGCGTTATCAATTACCTGCATTCTCTTTTCGCTATGGGACGCCTCATCATACTCTCCGGTCCTTCCTGCGTCGGCAAAGGGCCGCTGCACACTGCCTTCAACAACTTCTACCCCGAGCTCGCGGAGAATCTGCAGAAGCTTGTGCTATACAACTGCCGGTCTCCGCGACCCGGGGAAATCGACGGCAAAGATTACTATTTCAGATCTCGGGAGGAAATCGATGGATTTCGGGAAAAGAAAAATTTCGTTGTTTTGGATGTTCGCGGAGATCTTCAGGCAGTTGATTTGAATGATGTCGAGCGAGCGCTTGCCGGAAGGGATCTGTTCTTCGAGGGCAATCCGTTCGTTGGTCGGGAATTGCTAAAAGCGTTCGGATCAAAGGTCACTGTTCTCAGCATTTTCTTGACCCCGCTTTCACGCGAGGAAATCCAGTTTCTACAATCCCGGGAGCGCGGTCTGTCGCTAGAGGACTTCCTGACCGATGTAATGCGGCGCAAATTATTGCGACGCACGCAACGCCAGAAAAATATCCTTTCCTTAAAAGATCTGGAAAACATCGAACGGCGGGCAGCCAGTGCTTATACCGAACTCAAAGAGGCTTGGAGGTTTGAGTACGTAATCCCGAATCACGATGGGGAAGACAGCGAAAACTGGGATGCGTTCTATTATCCAGTTGGGGACGCTCGCAAAACGTTGCTCGCATTTGCGCAGTTGGTTGACGGAAAAGTTCCGAGTTTGATCGAAAAATGGGGCGAATTCTTGCTACCGTGATTTCCAGGGCGTGAGGATTTGGGGACAAGCGGGTCGACGTTCAAACCGGAAATCTTGCGGGACTTTGCCCTCTTTGCAGATTTCGGCGATCGCGAGCTTCGACACATCGCTTGAGCGCGCGGCTGATAAGCTTCGAAATAACCGTGCCTATCACCATTGGTGATAGGTCATCATGACGTCCGATTAGCCACTTTTTGCATTTTAGTCAAAATTCGGAGTATGAAGACCCGGAAATCGTTTCGCACCAATTCTAACCACCGATTACTTTTGATGGTACCGGTGATTTCCTTTGGGGCGTTTGCCCGGCAACTTGAGGAGAAGGCAAACAAGAGACTACCTCGTATCAAAGCCCAATCTGTGAGTCTTTCCATGCTCACCGCGTTGGCAACTTTCCTCACAGCGCCTGGTCTGATGAGCCAAACAATGCTTCACATCGCTTCACCGCCTGTCGAGCGTGTGCAAGTGCCAAGTATCCACCTGAATCAGCCTCCGCAGTTTAGAACGAACTCATCGAACTTCCGAATCGCAGAGTTTCCAGGCGGCTCGACTCAGTTACCGCACCCACTAGTTTCCGCGCCCGTGAGCGGCGATTGGGCACGGATAAACGGGCGGGCGGCTTACATCCCAAACCTAATTCCCACCCTTGGAATGGCCGGGTTACCGGCCGGTCCGAGCCAGGCCCCTTATCCGGTGCCGCGCACGGTGGCAAACGACGCATTGGTGCGAAGTAATGCTTGGGCAGCCTACAATGCAAGTGTGCACCCGAATACGGATCTGCAGACTGCTGAGACATCGGCTGCGGCGCAGAATCCAAATCGGTTAGCGTCGCGCCAAAATTCTTTGGATCAAGATCGTTTCATCCAGATGCCACAGTCTTCAGGTCGTTACAATTTCCAGTTCAGCGACCACGAAATCCGTTCGGTTCAGGCAGCACTTCGGCGACTCGGGATCTATTCCGGTCAGGTCGACGGAATCCTTGGACCTGACACACGGCAAGCGGTCGAAGACTATCAGGTCGAGAACAAGCTGCCGGTAACCGGCCAGCCGGACCAAAGGTTAAATGCCTTGTTAGGCATCTAACAGGCAACCAGCCGATCACCATAACCAGGGCTTCTTGGATATCGCTCCAGAATGAGCCTTCACAAGGCAGATGAATGTGCGTTCGATTTACCATCCATATGTGGTTAAATCTGGATCGCCTTCGACTGACTCGCTACATATGGCGCAAACCTATCAAACTAATCCGAAAAATTGATGACAAAACCACCAGCATTCGTCGGGCCGGCCCCAATGGAAGGACACGGGTTTTACAATCGGAGCTCGCGAGTGCAGGCCGCAGGGTTGTCGCCGGCGGTCACGCTTTTTGAGCGGGCCGCCAGGACTGTGGCGCTCCCGGCGTCGCCGTTGCCGATCATCATCGCCGACTATGGCTCCTCTGAGGGGCGCAACTCGCTCGAGCCGATGACTGTGGCCATCGGTGCTCTGAGAGAGCGAGTGGGCCCGGAACGGGCGATCTCGGTCGTCCACACGGATGTGGCGGAAAATGATTTCACGGCGCTCTTTCGAACGCTGGCCGCCGACCCCCACAGCTATCTGCGAGGGGATCTCGCCGTATTTTGCTCGGCGATCGGGAGATCGTTCTATGAACAAATCCTTCCCGCCAACAGCGTCACCCTGGCCTGGAGCTCCTGGGCCGTTCAATGGCTGAGTCGGGTGCCTGCGCCGATCCCTGATCAGGTGCAGGTTTCCTACAGTCAAGATCCGGCCGCGCGCGCTGCCTACGCCGAGCAGGCAGCCGAAGACTGGCGGACCTTCCTTTCCCATCGTGAGCGCGAGCTCTGCCCCGGAGGGCGGCTTGTGGTGATGACGATGGCTCTGGATGAAGCCGGCGACTTTGGTTACCGGCCCTCGCTTGAGGCCATGTACGCCGCTCTTCTGGAGATGGTCGAGGAAGGCTTTGTCCGCGCTGAGGAAGCCAACAGGATGGCCATCCCGACCGTCGGGCGGAGCCGCGCGGATCTCCTGGCGCCGTTCATTCGGGACGGCCACTGCGCGGACCTTTCGATTGAACAGATCGAGGTGTTCCTCGGCGAGGATAAAATCTGGGGGCAATTCGAGGTCGACGGTGACGCTCAGGCTTTCGGCGCTCGCTGGGCCGCTTTCTCGCGTGCTTCGGTCTTCCCGACGCTAGCCTCCGGCCTGAAAGGCGGCCGGGACGACCCGCGTGCCGCCTCTTTCGTCGAGCGCCTGGAAAGCGGCATGACAGCGCGTCTGGCCGCCGCACCAGAGCGAATGGTCATCCCGCTGGTCAAGCTACTGCTCGTGAAAGACGGAGGATAACCTATCTGACTTGTTAGTATGCCTAACGTCCACGCTTCGTGCCGCCAAAAAAAGACCCCATTAGGCCTCGTACGATGGCGTGGGTGGCGGTGTTGGCGATCGTTCGTGTGAAGTTCTTGGAAAGCGCTTGGACAACTGTATCGCTCTGTCGGGCTCTTTTTCCCGTTACGCCACCAATCGCTCCACTGATGATCTGCCCGAGGATTCCATCGCCGGTAACGGGTGCGCCGTTAATTTGGCCCGAAGAACCTTTTGTTGCCGCTTTTAGAAGCTCATAGGCGGATTCTCGATCAACGAATTTTTCGTAGACCCCCGCCACGATGGATTGCTGAAGAAGCTGTTGCCGTTGCTGGGGGGAAATCGGTCCAATCTGACTTCGTGGCGGCACAATGAACGCCCGATCGACGACAGAAGGCTGGCCATTTTCGTCCAGGAGGGAAACCAAAGCTTCTCCGACCGCAAGTTCCGTGAGCACCGTGACCGTGTCGATCTTTGGATTTGCCCGGAATGTCTCAGCCGCCACTTTGACCGCCTTCTGGTCGCGCGGCGTAAAGGCGCGCAAGGCATGTTGAATTCTATTTCCAAGCTGGCCGAGCACGTTGTCCGGAATGTCGCGCGGATTTTGCGTTACGAAATAGACCCCAACGCCCTTCGACCGGACGAGGCGAACCACCTGTTCAACCTTGTCCAACAGCGGCCGCGCAATATCGCCAAAGAGCAGATGAGCCTCGTCAAAAAACAGAACAAATTTCGGCTTTGGTAAATCTCCGACTTCCGGTAAACGCTCGTAAAGCTCGGACAAAAGCCACAACAAGAGGGTCGAATAAACCTTCGGGGCACCCATCAACTTGTCTGCCGCGAGGATATTGACGACGCCACGCCCATTGCCGTCCGTCTGGATCATGTCATCCAAATTCAGAGCAGGCTCGCCAAAAAATTTGTCGCCTCCTTGTGATTCCAAGCTCGCCAAACCGCGCTGGATGGCCCCGATGCTGGCCGTCGAAATGTTTCCAAATTGGGTGGTGAACTCGGAGGCGTGATCTCCCACATGCTGGACAGTAGCTCGCAAATCCTTCAGATCGAGTAACAGGAGGCCCCCTTGATCTGCAATTTTGAAGACCAAGCTTAGCACACCGCTTTGAATCTCATTCAACTGGAGCAGGCGCGAAAAAAGAAGCGGCCCCATTTCCGACACGGTAGCGCGGACCGGGTGGCCTTGTTCACCAAACACGTCCCAAAGGGTGACCGGGCAGCCCCGAAAATCATAAGTATCCAGTTTCAGGTCTTGAATCCGGGCTGTGACCTTCGGATTTTGGCCTCCAGGTTGGCTAATTCCAGTGAGGTCCCCTTTGATGTCCGCCATGAGAACCGGCACGCCTAGCGCGCTAAAATTCTCCGCTAGAACTTGAAGAGTCACCGTTTTGCCGGTTCCTGTGGCGCCGGCAATAAGGCCATGCCGGTTCGCCATTTCGGGCAGAAGGAAAAGGTCAGTGGTGCCTTTGGCAATCAGGATGGGAAGCATAACTAGGTTTAGCGTTCAGTGTTCGGCGTTCAGCGTTCGGCGTTCGCAGGGTAGCGGTTTTCAGCTCTCAGCTTACGGGTTCCCCATTAAAGTGCAACGGTGAGCGGAGAGGGCGGCGGAGGGCGTTTGGCGTTCAGAGGTTCAGCGTTCAAAGGACGCCTGTCAGAGATCGCGCCACGCTCCGGAGGCTAATGTAGCATTGGCTTCCAGCCTGTGTCGGATCGCGAGGGGTGGTCTACGTCTATATTTATGCGCAACATAGGGGCTTACCCCGTGGACACCACACAGGCTGGAAGCCTATGCTACGCTAACTCTCCGGAGTGTGGAGCGATATCTGAAAGCGCCTACCGGGAGGTCTGCGAACCAACGGCAACTACCAGACGGGCTAAAGTAGCATTTCTTCCAGCCCGTGTTCTGTTTAGCACACTTTTTTGCTGTGGGCACTATCGACGTGATCCTACGGGAACACCAGAGTCGCCTTCATCACGAAGGTGTTGTAGGGACCGTACATCGACATCACGAAGTAGAGTGTTTGACCATTGTCCTGCAAAAAGGAAGGAGTCATAAATGCTCCATAAAGCTGGGGATAGTCGACCGCTTTGGCGACCACATGCGGGGTGCTCCACTCTCCCCACGGACACTCCGATTCGCGGAGTTCGATGGAGGCGGTTTTCTCGTTTAAGTAGCTGTACATCCAGCGCCCAATCCCCGGATTCCAGACAATCGATCCTTCCCCGACCGGAGCTGGGATGATTTCGATCGCGGCGCCTGGATCGGCTGTCCAGCGACAATCACCACCAAAATACTCCCAGGCCTCGGCATTCAGTACATTTTCTTTCCTCACTCGGGCGAGTCGGACGCCCCCGAATCTTCCGCACGGAGTACCCATCGCGTAGACATACGCGTGTTCTTCATTGCCTCGGCCTGCTTCGCCGGTCAACGCCAGCATATTGAAATTTGAATCGTTTTTTCCGAACTCCAGATCGCTTGGATGCCACGTTTCGCCGAGGTCGTCGGAGTAAACAAACCTTGAGTCATTACAATCCCACACCCCGCCCGAGGCGCTAAACCCGTGGACCGACATGTAGTGAAGATAAATCCGGCCCCCGACGCTCACCATCGCTGTCGGAATTTTCGTCTGCTCGCCATCCTCTCCGGTGAAGGCCGGCTGATGAGCACCCTCCACGATGGCGATCGCTTTACCGTCCGGACCTCGGAGCCAATGCTCCAGAACCACGCCGCTTGACGGATGGTGCTCGGTCGTGGAAGCAAACACATTGGATCGCCAATTAGGCCCGCCCACTCCCCGGCAAATATCGCCCTGGTATCCAAAGGTGTCCCCGAACGCGAAAAAAATCCTGTTTCCGACCTCAGTCATCGTGCCGAGATCGGTACCGCAGATATCCAGCGACTTCATTTCAGTGGGCGAGTCGGGCCCGGTCAGCGCTCTGACCTTCTCGACCCGGATTTCTTTGATCTTCGGCGCTACCGGTTTGGCACTAGCCATCGAGGGATTTTCGTCAGCGGAGGTTGATTCACTCTGCGGAATGAGGCTGCATACCACAATCAATACCATCAAGGCCAGTCGCCCGCTAAAATCCAGAGGGTCACAGCTAGTCATAAATCAGGATTCAGGAGTTGTAGGAGTTCAGGAGTTGCAGAATAAGAGAGCGATCTGAGTTGGGGAAGAATCCAAAGAGAGACTTGCGAAGCTGCTTTTGCCAGCGCGAGTTTTCCTGAATTCCTGAACGGCCGGAACTCCTGCGTCTGCGCAGGCGGGCGAATAGACGCTCTTTTCCGATACTTTGGCTCTCGAACCGGACAGGGAAAATGTCTGTTTCTTTTGCGAAACGGCGACAGGAACAGCTCGATCTTGGCCCCCCGCCGATGAATCCTGAGTGACCAATTGGCTGTTTTGATCCAAAGTCCCGTGCGTCGTCCCAAAGTGTAGAGGAACGACAACCGATGTTTAAAAGTAAAAATACCACTCTTTGGTGTGTTCGCTTTTTTATACGTAGAGCTGTCTCTGCCATCTTAGTGAGTGGCCTTTGCCTTCTCGATTTTGCGGATTGTCTCGCGGCCAACGAAATATGGAAACAGCTGCCTCCGGCCAGGCTTCTGCCGGAGCCGGTTCGCAGCGGCTACGCTCCTGTCAACGAGATCCAGTTGTACTATGCGATTTACGGAAAAGGTAAGCCTCTCATTCTTTTACATGGAGGATTGGGAAACATGGAGAATTTCGGAAATCAGATTCCAGCGTTTTCCAAAACTTTTGAGGTAGTTGCAGTTGATAGCCGCGGGCACGGCCGAAGCACGCGATCAAGCAAACCCTGCAGTTACGGCTTGATGGCGTCGGATGTGATTGCACTGATGGATTTTCTAATGGTACAAAAGGCCTCCATCGTTGGCTGGAGCGATGGAGCGATCATCGGACTTCATCTTGCCATCCACTATCCAGAGCGGGTCGAAAGATTAGTGATGTTCGCGGGGAATTTCTCCGTCTCGGGACTACGGGGTGAAGTACGGCAAAGCAGTACCTTCAGCCAGTATCTTGAGCATGCTCAGCAGGATTACCAACGTCTCTCGAGGACACCAGATCAGTACAAGGAGTTCCTCGCTGACATCAGGAAGATGTGGAGAACTCAGCGACCGTATTCTCCGCAACAACTGGCCTCGATCACGGCACCCACCTTAGTCATCGACGGTGAATATGACGAAATAATCAAGCGGTCGCACACCGAGGAAATGAGCCACCTGATCCCGAACGCGAAGTTGGCAATTCTACCCGATGTGAGTCACTTCGCAATGTTTCAAAATCCGGACGAATTTAATCAGGTGGTGCTGGAATTTCTCGACGGCCGCTAGTGTACCGTCTCCTAAATCCCTTCAGTTTCGCTTTACTGCAACTGTTGGGTTTCGGAGACAATCTCTAGTCGTTCGTTGACGATTTCAAGACCTGGACCATTGTTGGAGGATGCGGGAGCTGTTGAGGAAGCCTTGCCGGCTCAAGGCCCTGGTCAGAAAGTTCGTGATTGTTTCGGATGAGATTGCGAAATTCAGGTTCTGGCCTTCCATGTAAACCAATCTGGCCAGGCCGATCACTTGACCAGATTCGTCAAGAACAGGTGACCCGCTGGAGCCCGGAGATATCGGAGCAGTGATTTGAATGTAAGATCGACCCTCGCGGAAGGCAGCGATAATTCCATCTGATACGGTTCCTTGAAACCCTTCAGGGTTACCAATGACTAGCACCTTTTGTCCTTCGACTGAGTTTGCAGAACTCCCGAGTTTGAGGAAAGGGGTGTCTTGTACCTTGAACTTCAGCAGCGCCAAGTCTTGGTCCCGCGAAACTGCAACGATTTGATCCAAGACAAATATCGCCCCTTGAACTGTCCGCCCACCGAGGGAGGTAGCGCCGTCAATCACGTGATAGTTTCAGTAAGAGTCCGTCATTCGAAATAAAGAACCCCGTGCCAGTTTTAATTGGCTGCCAGAGCG
>Ga0210390_10002568_pt1 | contig 16047 bp, 10 predicted proteins | sample IncBWH11OmetaG_FD_161050 | JGI IMG/M metagenome (GOLD analysis project Ga0210390, IMG submission 161050) | Forest soil microbial communities from Barre Woods Harvard Forest LTER site, Petersham, Massachusetts, United States - Inc-BW-H-11-O ... | reverse complement strand
GAATGAGAGCGGGACCTAAGCCTGTCCCCTGCACATACCCAACAAAGGCGCGTAATTGATTACTCTCCGATATGAACATGTCGCGGACGAAATCAAGGACATCGCCCCAGCCGCACTTGTCGTAGTTGAACCCCATTACTTGGAACATACCCCAGGAGGTCGACCATAAGGCTGGGCGAATGCGGTGGGGCCCCGCCGCCGATTCGCGCAGGATCATCGCGCCATATAAATGGCCCCATTCGGTGGCCTGCGAGTTATCGTGAAAGCGTGCACCGGCCGCCCGCGTCGGCTGCGACAAATGCGGGTGTGTGTGATTGTATGTTCCATTCGTTTTACCGGAAAAGATGTGCAATTCATAACGAATGATTGGAAAGCCGTCCGGACCAAACGCCTTGTGGCCGGCTTCGACCTCCGCGACTGCCTTGACAGCGGACACCTCCGCGCCAATCGTTGCGGCTGCACCCAAGAAATCGGCTTCAGAGAGGGGCGGCGAAGCCGACGCTGCGGCGGTAAACGTTCCGGTCAGATCATGCTCGAAGATAAGCGGCGTTGGATGTCCAATGAAGTTGCCCGCATCTCCGACTTGACCCGTGGCGGCCAAGTCGCCGGGCGCAACGGCTGGGAGCGTTCTGGTTTCAACCACGTTCCGCGCGTATTCGATCCGCGGCATATCGACTGCGGTCGTAAATCCCGCCTCTTGGTCCCACAGATCTTTGCGGTCCAGGGGATCGAGTGCAGCGATCCCGCGCAGCATCTCGAACATGTTCAGACCGTTCAGATTAAGGAAAGCGCGCCCCCAATCTCGGTTAAAAACCCCTTTGATGAAGTCTTCACACGTCGGGCTCATGCTTTTACGCTCTCCGCTGCCTTCGCCGCGTTACGATCGGTACGGCGTTTACTGTGAGTATGTAGCGGCGTCAAGCTGGATGTACTCACTCAGTCCATTGGTAATCCTAAGAATGCTTATATTGTTAACTTTGTCCACTCATGTAATCAAGCACCTCAAAGGAGACCGGTATGTTCATTTCTCTTATCAGTTAGAAGGCGATCCTGGCTTTGAATCGTTAGCCGGATCCGGATCGATCGCCTGACCGTCGTCCACGGACGGCGCGGAATCGGCCGAACCGCCGGAGTTGATATAGACCATGGGGCCGCTGATGTAGATGCCGTCAGGTCCAAGTTTGATGAAGCTGCTGCCGGCTTTGATATGCATCTCCATGTCAGCAGTGAGAAGGATTTTAGCAGACTTATAACCAAACTCCTGGGAGCTGTTGACATGGTGAGTACCGTCATCGGTAATCTGCTCCTTGTAGTTTCCAGATCCAACTTTGAGCGAGAAATTCTGTGCCACCACCGTGTGCTGATCATTTTTAACACGCACATCCATGTCTTTTTCCGCGTGAATGAACAGCTGCTCCTGGCCTTTGGTATCGTCGAACCGCATCTCATTAAACCCTCCACCTCCTTTGGTGGAACAGGATTTGATGCCGCTTACTTTTGGGTCGTTGGCGTGTTTTGAGTCCAGGCCGTCTCCGAGATAAGGAGGCATCTGATCGGCGTTGTAAACGGTGCCGATGACGATTGGCTGATCCGGATCACCTTCCAGAAAATCTACGATCACTTCCTGACCCACCCGCGGAATGAAAGTCGATCCCCAGCGGCGGCCTGCCCACGCCTGGGCGACGCGAACCCAGCATGAGCTGTTCTGGTCACGTTTACCTTCCCGGTCCCAATGAAACTGGACCTTGACCCGCCCATATTTGTCCGTATAGATCTCGTCTCCCTGCTGGCCAACAACAACTGCGGTGTGAACCCCGAAGGTCTTAGGTTTGGGAGTGACGCGAGCGGGACGGAACTGCGTATCGGAGGGTTGTACCACAAATTGACACTGAAACGGTTCGCCGGAATCGTCACGCCCGGTCTCAAACGCGGTCGGCCGAAGGTCATATTGAACCGACGTTACGAGATGGCTGCGATTGTCTTCAGCATACGGGCTTTCTGCCAAGGTAAAGATTGAGCCTGGCGCAATCCCTCGAGAATCGCCCCACCCGGTCCCCGACTCGGTTTGGGCGTGGATCTCTTCCATCCGTACTCGAGCCCAGCTGTCGCCGTCGTCGTGTTGAACGTACTCCCCGGGATAGTCGTACACTTCAAAGCTAGACTGGGCGAATTGCCCCGGCATTTCCGATCGAGTGGTCAGATCCGATCGAGGTTTCTCGAAGTCATAGTCCGTGTGGGTAAACATCCCGGAGGTATGCCTCATTTCAGACGCAAAATCGCGTATCTGCTCCGGATCTTCGGCACCCGCTATGGCGCTGATCGGTCGGAATTTGACTCGTTCATAGCCCGGGAATGGCTGATGAGACGACGGAGAGTCGGCCAGGATCAGGGTGTGTTTCTCTGCTTCGTATTTGAAAAAGTAATAGATCCCTTCTTGCTCCAGCAACCGACTGGCGAAATTGAAGTCTGTTTCGCGATATTGAACGCAATATTCCCACGCGGTATAATGGCCCTTCAGCCTTAACTCGATCTGGTCAAATCCATGGTCTTTGCAGACCGCTTGGACAATGTCGACGACCGTCTTGTTCTGAAAGACCCGACAGTTTGTCGCTCGAGTCAGAAACCAAAACCATGGCACAACGGTAACTTCGTAAGCAAAGTAGCGGTCCAAGAAAGTTGCTCGCCCGAACTGAACCGCATGGCCGTGAAAGTAGCGTTGCTTGCCATTTCCCAGGTTCAGCGAGACGCCAACCGTTTGGCCGAGAATCTGTTTGGGATCGAGCGATTTCTTTTCGCTAATCAGCCGTAATTCGAAATTCGGGAGGCGACCGAGAGTTTCTGTTCCTTCCAGAGCCAGCAGGCCGACTTCGTCCTTACCGAACGGGGTCGTGACCGATGCAATGCGGTTCTTCTGATCGAAAGGCATAATGATTAGGTGTGATCGGGCACCCCATCGAGGTCTTTAGCAGGTTCAGCGTGGGTAGATTGAGCGGAGCGTATGGCCGTTGTTTCACCATCAAACTGATACAGGAAAGAACCGTCGCTCCCGGCCAGAACATGAATTTTGCGAACCGGTGTCCCCCCGATAAGGCGGTTCAGGAATTCACGGCTGATGTCAGGTAACAGCGTCTGGGTCAGGATCGCATCGATCATACGACCGCCGCTCTCAAGCTCGGTACACCTAGCCGAAATGAGTTCGATGACTCCTTTTGTATAAGTGAATTCAGTCCCATGTGTCTGAAGCAGGCGTTTCTCAATCCGTGACAGCTGTAGCTGAATGATAGACTTGAGGATCCCGTCATCCAGAGGGTAGTAAGGAACCACCGTGAGGCGGCCTAACAATGCGGCAGGAAAAACTTTGAGCAAACTCGGGCGGAGCGCCGTCGCAACATCTTCAGGAACGGGCTGCTCCTCGGCCTCCATGCAGAGGCGCGTGATGAGGTCGCTGCCGACGTTACTGGTGAGCAGGATGATAGTGTTTTTGAAATCGATTCGGCGCCCCTCGCCGTCTTCCATAACCCCTTTATCGAAAACTTGAAAGAAGATCTCGTGGACGTCAGGATGAGCTTTCTCCACTTCATCCAATAGCACAACACTGTAAGGCCGGCGGCGCACCGCTTCAGTGAGAACTCCCCCCTCACCATATCCCACATAACCCGGCGGCGAACCTTTGAGTGTAGAAACCGTGTGCGCTTCCTGAAATTCGCTCATGTTAATGGTGATCAGGTTCGTCTCACCACCGTACAAAGTTTCGGCAAGAGCCAGCGCGGTCTCAGTCTTGCCAACGCCACTAGGCCCAGCCAAAAGGAAGACTCCTACCGGCTTGCTCGGATTGTCCAGTCCGGCTCGGGCGGTTTGTACCCGCCGGGCAATTGCGTCCAGTGCATGATGTTGTCCGATCACGCGTTTCTCCAATGCGGCGGTCAAGTTGAGGACTGCCTGAATCTCGTTTTTGACCATCCGGCCCACCGGGATGCCGGTCCAATCGGAGACGACGCTGGCCACCGCCTGAGCATCTACGTGGGGCAGGATCAGCGGGTCCTCACCCTGCAACAGGGCGAGTTCCGATTCGACAGCGCGCAGGGAATCCGTCAGATCCTTCCGATCGGAAGCTGCCCCGGACGCATCGTCGCCATTTTTTGGAATGCTTAACTGACTGCGTAACGATCGAATTCTTTCAACAATGAGACATTCTTTTTGATAGCGAACTTCGAGTTCGACCTTGAGAGTATTCTCCGCTACAAGCTTTTTCTGCAGATTCTGCTTTCGCTCCTGATGCTCTCGCCCAAGCGCGGTTTCGCGATCGAGAATCTCGATTTCGGTAGTGAGCATGTCAATCTGGCGTTGCGTATCTTCCAATCGAGCGGGTGTTGCGTGCTGACTGACAGCGACGCGAGCACATGACGTATCTATGAGGCTCACCGCCTTATCCGGCAGTTGACGCGCTGGGATATAACGATGTGACAGCCGTGCAGCCGCTTCCAGCGCCTCGTCGAGGATCAATACCCCATGGTGCTTTTCGAGAGTGGCGGCCAGGCCACGAATCATTCGGACCGCGCCATCTTCACTCGGTTCCTCCACCTTGATCGCTTGAAATCGTCGGGTGAGTGCCGGGTCCTTTTCAATATACTTCTTATATTCTGCCCAAGTGGTGGCGGCAATGGTTCGCAAGGTGCCGCGGGCTAGCGCAGGTTTAAGGAGATTTGCCGCATCACCCTGACCAGCAGGGCCGCCTGCACCGATGAGCATATGCGCTTCGTCGATAAACAAAATAATCGGTTTGGGCGAAGCCTGCACTTCCTCGATCACCTGGCGTACACGATTCTCGAACTCTCCTTTTACGCTTGCCCCGGCTTGCAAGAGGCCCAGATCCAGAGCGCGCAGTGTGACGTCGCGAAGAGCAGGCGGAACATCGCCTTTTGCAATCCTCACCGCGAATCCCTCCACCACAGCGGTTTTTCCCACGCCCGCTTCGCCGGCCAGCAATGGATTGTTTTGCCGTCGCCGCATGAGAATATCGATAATTTGACGAATTTCTTCGTCTCGCCCCAGAACCGGATCAATATCGCCTTTGCGGGCGCGCTCGGTCAGGTCCACTGAAAATCGGTTGAGCGCCTCCTGTTTACCCATCACCGCCGGAGCGGGCGTTGCCGTCGTTTCGGATGGACCCGAGTCGGTGTCGGTGGGAGTTTCCAGGTCCTCCGGTGAACCCGCTACCAGTTTGCTAAATTCATCGGTTAACGCATCGATCTTTATCTTCGTGAACTCGCGACTCATCCCAAGAAAAACGTTGCGGAGAGTTGCAGACTTGAGCATGCCGACAATCAGGTGCCCGGTACGGACCCGTCTCGCATTGAAGAGCAACGAAGCGTAGAGCCAACCGCGTTCAATGGCTTCTTCGAGGTGGGTAGAGAAATCAGAGATTGAAGTGGCGCCGCGAGGTAGTCTGTCAAGGGTCGCGGTGATTTCAGAGGCGACTCGCGCCGGATCAAGATCAAAATGGCGAATGATCCGAAGGAAATCATTGTCATCTCCTTGCAGGATTTGGTGGATCCAGTGAACCAACTCGACGTACGGGTTGCCGCGCATCTTGCAGAAGAGTGTGGCTCCCTCGACTGATTTATAGGCAAGAGGGGTTAGCTTATGAAAGAGGGTCGTGCGGCGAATGTCTGCCATAGGTCAGAAGGAACCGAAGTTAGTTGTCACCGTGAAGAAGGAGGTCTTCCGCATCCTTTTGAAAGGGGCGGCTTTTCAACCAGCTGGTCCAGCCTAGCAATCCACCGCCGTCCAACGCGCCAAGCCTGACCTCTGGAACTTCGGCCGCTTTCAAGACCAGGTTCGCGTCCCAAACAAACTCTCGGCCAGTATAGTTAAGGACCCAATCCTTTAGCCGTTTGAAGAGGCTGGCGTCCGGCAGCAAGCGCCTGAACTCCGAAAAACGGAGGGGACCAATGCGAAGCCGGAACTTAAAGTGACCTACCCAGAGTCGGCTTCCGACCACCGCGGTCTGCCCAATTAACCCGTTCTCGCGACTTGCACCGAGTGAGCAAAGGGCGCCCGCAGGAAGATTTATCCATTGTCCAAAAAAAGTGATCATCTTCACCGGAACCCCAAGATCCTCGCGCAGAATCGCCTCCAAGCCTTCCGGGTTACGGTTTGGCGCGGCGAGCCGTCCAGTGAAAAAGAGCTTCGCCCAGTCCGGGACGGCGTCCCGATCGAACATCGATGGCAAACCGAACCCGAAGAAACTTCCAAAGTAGCGGGAATGTTTTGATTCTGCGGGCCGGTCAAGATCGACGGCTTTGCGAGAATCCGCCCACGCTCTGTAAAAGAGGCTGAGCATGCGGTGATGAAAGACATCCAGGAATCGCGTGAGTGAAGGGTCGCGGTTGGCATGAAGCCGCTCGTGAGCAAATTCCGTTAGATGGAACGGCAGGGGCCCATTGGGTCCGAACAAGCCAAGGAAGTAGACCTGGAGGCGCGCCGGCAGCTCATCGGTTGCCAAAGAGAAACTCTCCAGCGTAGCCGGCGCAAAAGCGAGCGAAGGATTTTGGCCGAAGCGAACCGGATCCTGGCGGGGGCTGACAGATTCGCCCACCCGCGGCATATCCTGGTGCGCAGTCTCCAACATTCTGACCGCCAGAAAAAAGTCGAATTCAAACGGCGCAGAAGCTAAAGCCTGTTCGATAGAGTTGTTCATTTGGTTAGACCACCGGGCGTTGACCTGGGTGGGCCGACCACCGCATGATCTCCTTCCGCTGCCGCGTTTTGATAACGGTCTCGGTAAAGGAGTTAATCGAGACGTATCGGCGAAAAAACTCGGCGAGAACAGCACCAAATACGAAGACGCCTACGCCTTCGAAGGAGAGCTCGTCAAACTCGGCGGTAATCTCCATTCCACGGACGAAGGTGATCGGTCCTGGGGATTCCAACCGGCGAATGATCGGTTCAACGGTTGTCGAAAGGACTCCTTCCACCTGTTTTTGGGCCGGTCGGTCCGCGGCGTCGATGTACAGGCGGAGCATTTCCCTTAAAGCGTTGGCGCCTTGGCCATTCTCCGAGTCTTTCAGGGAAAGGTAATTGAGAGAAAGATGGCTGATCAAGCGCCAGGCTTCCGCGCCATGAGCAAGCGCTGGTTGAGGTGCGGTTGGGCCAGTAACACAACGAATGACTCCAACTGGTGCGTTAATTTCCATGGTGAAGTCGGTACGTCCCTGGTCAGCCAGGAATTCCATCGGTAGATGGCGGTTTGTGCAAAGGGCTTTCACTCCAAGTTGCTGGAGCTCTGATTTGTAAGGCGCTGCGGAGGGATCGACGAGCGAAAGAAATACGTCAGAGCCTATATAGGAATGCGCACGGCCAAACTGGCGTTCTTTCTCCGTAAGATGCCTCTCCGCCCGCCGGGTAGTATAAAAACCGCGTAGCTGCGAGGAGCTTGGCATCTGTTCAGAAAGCCTTTCCCGTGTGAGATAAAACGGGAGAAAAGGCTGCTCTTCCCCGGTCTGCGTGCCAAAGCCGGTCACCGACTGGATTTCAAACACTTCGAAGTCGAACGGTCGAGTTTTATCGGGGATGACCTGGTATTCGTAATGCCCATGATCGAGGGGGATCCGGTCCAGGCGGCGCTCAAACAGGTTAATGGCAGGAGCACAGAAAAGGGCAATCGAGTTTGGGTCGACGCGGTTCTCCAGTCGCAAATCCTGATCGCGGAACAACACGAGAAGATCGAGTTCGTTCCCGGAACATTGCCGCAAAAGTGGCTGCAAGGAAGTTAACTCAAAAAAAAGAAATCGCTGACGGAGCGCGAAGTATTCGCGCAATAACCTGTAGCCGGAAAAACTTCGGGAAGTTTCCGGCAGCAGTGCGTGTTCGCCGCCAAAGCCAGCTGCCTGGATGGAGAGCTTTGCTGGCGAAAATTGAGCGGCTGCCGGGATCGCTTTGGGTTTCACAGCGACAATCCCGATCGCGCTCCGGAAGATTTGTTCGTAAATCACGTCCGGCAAATCGTCGGCACCGCGAAGAAAAAGGGGAAGGGAGTCGAGTGGGAGCTTCGAAAAATCAGTCCCGGGCGTCGTTTCAAGGCGAATCCGGAGGAGAGCGCGTGTGCCCAGGGCTGGAGGCAGGCTGAATTGAATCAGTTCTCTGGTGTGATAGCTGACATCAGCAATGCGCAAAGGCCAGAGTGTGACAGGATGGGCAGTACGATATTCACAAGGCGTACGCTGTCCCCGGGCTAACGGCGATCGTAAGGCCGTCCCCCGAGGTATAGAAAACCCCGTAGGTAGACTGGTGTCGTGGAGTATCGGTTCGAACTGCACCACGGCCATCGAGGGAGTTGGGCAGAGGTAATGCGGATAGATAGTTTCGAGCAGCCCTTGCGTAAACACCGGAAACTCGGAATCCAGCTTCACCTGCACCCGCGCGGCAAGATAGGCGAATCCTTCCAGTAACCGTTCAACAAAGGGATCGGGACAAACTTCCTTTGCCTCGCGGTCGAGGGCAAGCCGGGCGGCAATCTTGGGAAATTCGCGAGCGAACTCGGCTGCCGTTTCGCGTAAATGAGCTAACTCTCTATTGTAGTGAATCAGCAAGTTCCGATTCATTTTCCGGTGAACGATGTCCCTAGAGCCGGCATTTGCCGGTTTCTAGATCAATTTCTGTCTTCAGATGCAGCTCTTCATTCATCGGCAATGCAAAGAGTTCTCCCGAGATCGAAAACGCAATCACATTGGGAGAACCTGTGGCCGATCGAGATGTAGCTTCGATTGACTTCACGACCAAACTGTCTGCTATAATTCGAGGCTCAAAGCGGAGTAGGGCCGTAGCGATGTTTTTCTCAATTTGCGCGACCGCCGCGTTGCCGGTACTGGTCCCGGTTGGGTCCGGCATGCCAAAGTTTAAGACCGAAGATTCTGTTTCCGGAAATTCAGCGAACCCCTCATTGGCTAACTTGCTCTTTGCATTAAGCAGCCATTCGATGTCTCTCAGCACGCCCTGGCGATAACGCAAATGCGAGATCCCGCGTCCAGCCGTTTCCTTTTGGGTCTCCGGATGCTCATCGACTAAACGATCGAGCAGGCAAGGTTGAACCTTCTCGCTTTGAGGTGATTTGCTCATCGTGGATTAAGGATCCGCTCGAGTTGAAGTTCTTGCTTTTGGCTTTCATTCGGCAGCCAGAAGGAATTGCCCAGAGTGCTCGCGACGGGCTAACAGAAGGCTGAATCTTGTTTAGTGTTAATGAAGAAACCGGGAGGGAATTTGGGCTATTCCTCCCGGTTTTTTTACATTCCAGCGAACTATTGAAGTTCCTTCATCTGCTTCAAGTCATAACCCGCCTTGATTGTCCCCTTGAGCTCTCCGGTGGGCTTCTGTTCCGCGTACTCGGCCAGGATCGTGGTGAAGTTCATCGAGATTTGGTCCATCGGCGTATCGCTGCTGCCGCCGGTCTGAAAGGATGAGACAAGAAGATCTGTAAAAGTATACTTGAGGAATTCTCGTTGCTCTTTTCCAGCTTTCCGACAGGTCAGGACCGCCGATTTGATATGATCACCCCTAGCACATGCCAGCAATAGCTTCGGGCTGGCATTTTGGGTTGGTATAGTGAAGTGAAAGTCCTGCATACTGACTTTGCCAGCACCGCCGCCACCCATTGCGCTAAAGCTACCACTTTGAGTTGCCCCGAATGAGAACGAACCTATTTCGATCTCATCATGATGTTTTTGATCCTTGGATTCTCCTTGGATGCCATCTATTTTCAGAAAATAATCTGTTGCCATATTCTAAGTTAGGTTGGGATATATTGTTGTTGAATTGGGAATAGTTCCGTACACTGGCCAAAGCCCTTTTATGATTGTGGTCGGCGCCATAAGCCGTTCTCGGGCTTGGGATTATCCGATCCACTGATTATTATGTTTAGCATTAATCATGCCTAGCGATTTCTTCTCCTGGGACTGGGAGTGCGGGGGAGATGCGAGCGCTCACTCGCTGATTATGGGATTGCCGCATCTCGATTGTGGGAATGCCTTGGTACGAAAGAAACATTATCATTCTGGCCGGCAAAATTCACGGGAGCCGAACTTTCGCTACTTACCTTGTTTGACCGACGGGAGTTTCGTGACCAATCGAAGTGAGACCGTGAGGCCTTCCAATTGGAAGTGTGGGCGCAAATAGAAATTTGACGTATAATATCCCGGATTCCCTTCGACCTCCGCAACGGTCACTTCGGCATCAGCCAGAGGGAGCTCTGACTTTGTTTTCTCACTAGCCGTCGGATCGGAAGTTACGTAGCGGGTGATCCATTCGTTGAGCCAGCGTTCCATATCGACTCTCTCTTTGAAGGAGCCGATTTTATCGCGAACTATGCACTTCAAGTAATGTGCGAAGCGGCAGACCGCGAACAGGTACGGCAGCCGGGCAGCCAGGTTGGCGTTCCCCGTCGCGTCAGGATCTTCATACTCCGTGGGTTTTTGTACCGACTGTGCCCCGACAAAGACGGAATAATCGGTGTTCTTCCAATGCGAAAGCGGCATCAGGCCGGCCTTGGCAAGTTCCGCTTCACGCCGGTCAGTGATAGCGATTTCTGTCGGACATTTCATGTCGATCCCTCCATCGTCCGTTGGAAACGTGTGACAAGGAAGCCCTTCGATCATGCCCCCGCTCTCCACGCCGCGTATCCGCGAGCACCATCCGTGGAGCTTGAATGCCCGGGTAATGTTCGTGCCCATCGCATAGGCTGAATTGGCCCAGACATAGTTGGAGTGATCGCCGCCAGAGACCTCTTCTTCGAAGGCGAAATCCTCAATCGGGTTCTTTTTGGGATCGTATGGCAGGCGGGCCAAAAAACGTGGCATGGCAAGGCCCAGATAACGGGAATCTTCAGATGCACGCAATGAGCGCCAAGGAACATATTCGGGCGTACCAAAAATCTTCGTTAAATCGCGGGGGTTACTCAATTCCCGCCACGTTTCCATATTCATGAGTGTGGGCGCAGCACCCGCTATGAATGGCGCGTGGGCAGCTGCGGCAATTTGGGCCATTCCGTTGAGAATTTCGATATCTGGAGGAGAATGGTCGAAACTGTAGTCTCCAATCAGCACACCGTAGGGTTGACCGCCTGGCGTCCCGAATTCCTCTTCATAGACCTTCTTGAAGATCGGGCTTTGGTCCCAAGCGACTCCTTTATAGGAGCGCAGCGTTCGACCAATTTCCTTCTTCGAAATGTTTAAAAACCTAATTTTAAGCATCTCGTCGGTCTCGGTGTTAGTCACGAGGTGGTGCAGCCCTCGCCAGGCGCCTTCGAGGTTTTTGAAATCCTCATGGTGGATAATGAGATTGATCTGCTCGGAAAGTTTACGATCGAGTTCGGCAATCATGGACTCCACCGTTCGAAGAACGTCCGAAGAGATCAATTGCGCGCCCTGGAGTGCTTGCTCGGCAAGAGTGCGAACCGCGCTTTGAATGGCCTCCTGCGCCTGGGAGGTTTTCGGCTTGAACTCCTTATTCAGGAGGGATTCAAACTCATTTAGTTCAGCCGTCTGGGGCTCCGATGCGGCGGCAGCGGCAGCGGCAGGGACGGCGGTTTCATTTTCAGGCATGGTAGTGAGAAGTTGAAGAGTGCAGAACTGAAGAAAATCAGATGATCACGTTGAGGCGGTCGAGCCGGAAGTCGGCTCACTTGAATCCGTTGTTTTCGGCGTGCTAGCCACCGCCTGGAGAAGAGCGGGATCGGCTAAAAGTTTGTGTAAAACTTCTTCCGCTCCAGACTTTCCATCCATGTAAGCAATTAGATTTGCTAGTTGCTGACGAGCCGTAAGTAGTTTACCTAAAGGCTCCACGTTTTTGGCAACTTGGGCGGGGGAGAATTCGTCCATTTTCTCAAAAGTTAGATCGACCGCAAGATTACCTTGGCCAGTCAGCGTGTTCGGTACGTGGAATGCCACCCGCGGTTTGACGGCCTTCATACGCTCGTCGAAATTATCGATATCGATCTCGAGAAATTTTCGGTCTTCAATAACGGGAAGCGGTTCCGCAGGTTTGCCGGACAGATCCGCCATGACTCCTGCGATAAAGGGAAGTTGGATTTTTTTCTCCGAACCGTACACCTCAACATCATATTCGATTTGGACGCGAGGAGGCCGATTCCGACCGATAAACTTTTGACTACTGGTAGATGCCATAAACGGCTAGACCTTTTTGCTGAGTGTTGACTGAGAAAAAACTATTGCATTGTGCGGTATTGCCTTGGACAAAGGCAAGGAAAAAGTAACTGATAGAGATCCATTAGCTTATCCTCACTTGCGCAATCGCATCCGGGGCTAAGTCTTGAAGAATTTCAGTAAAACTCTTTCCAACTAGCTGCTGAGCACGGCGTAAAAGCGGGAGGACCGGACTTGACGGTTCGTTGGTTTCATAATAGGCGCAAATTGCGTCCAGTAACCGCAAAACATCTTTTCTTTCCTGAATGACACCGAGATTGCCCCCCTGTCGCGTGATACCGTTGCTTACATCTTGAAGTCCCGGTTCGTCGCTCGCCGATCCTCCCTCGGGAGTTTGCAAATAGTGGCTGACCTGTTTTTTAGCGGCGGAAAGCACCGATTTTAGCGACTCAAAACTGACACTTTTTGTAACCCCGACTGTCCGGTCGAGAAACTCGTTAATCCCGTTCAAGTCGCTGATCGCGCTTGAAATAGATTGCTCAAGTACGCTGAGGTGAGAGGGATTAGAATCTCGAAATGCCGCCTCGATCAGGGCCGGATCCGGCCCTTTGGTTTTTTGGGGTTCCTCTCCCTCCGCGGCGGCCACCGGTTTAGCGTTTGCCGCTTGGATCTGACGAAGCGAGAAACTTCCCAGCTGTTGCGAGAAGCAGAGCGGCGCACGTCGAATCCGGCGGAGGAATTGCAGTTGGTCGCCAAAAGTTCCCTCAGGACTTGAAATCGACGAGAGAATGTTGATTCGCTCAAGGGGATCGTCTGCGAATTCCGGATCGAGTCTCGGGTGAAGCGCATCCCAATACCGTTCGAGCAGCCCACGGATCAGTTGAAGTCCGGAAGCGAACCCAGGATATCCCTCTTGTTGTAACTCGGCCAGCGTTAGACTGATGCTTACGCGAAGGTCTTTGGTCCGACCGAACAGCGAAAGACAATGTTGATGTACCTGTTTCCAGTCCGGTTCTTCGGCTTCTGAAAATTGGGTTTCCGGTTTGCCCGCGATAAGAGCATCTAATTCGTGAAGTGCAGGCTCGTAGGAAAGATCCACCCCGCAAGGATCTTCAGAGGAGATAGGGCTTAACAGGTCGTCCACATTAATCATACGGGTTATTCTGTGCGCTGGGGGGGATCGGCTGGGGAAATCGGAACCTAGACACGCTGGAAAATGAGGCGTTTTGTCAATTTTGTAAATTACCCGTTAGTAGTACGGCGCGCCAATTCTTTGGTATTGAGCGCCAGCACTTTCTCTGGCCACTTTTGCCGACTTGGGGCCCTTCGGCTGATCATTTCGATCCATGCATTTGCTTTCCATTTTGTTGTCCGTAGGTCGGCGGCTTTCGACTCGTGACACCGAGATCTCGTTCTCGGAGTTCTGGCGTTTCTATCGAGCATCCATCGATGATCGTAAATGGAACGAAAGACCCACTACTGAACTATCAGACGGGACACTAGCTTAGCTAAGCTAGTGCAGCTTGCTAAATAGTCGGGGCCACCAGGAACGACGGCGCCCTGTTTCCGCCCCGGCACCCACCATGAACAACTCAAGATACTCTCTCGCCCTAGGCTCAAAATTGGTCACCGAACGACTCTTAAAGTCGGTTCGGGTGAGCGGCAGCGCGGCCTCTTTGGCGCGCAAACAGAAAAAATCGGTCGGTGTCGGTTCTCCCACGATCACGTCTACCGGCAGTCTGCCGGTCGATGCTAATGCCAAATAGGGCCATTGTAAGCGAACGCAGGAGTCCAGGTAGCCCGTCCAGAATTCCAGGTTTTCTGGGGTGCGCAGCGAAATTGCGGGGAGCCGAAAGCTTACCCCGTTTCGGTTGGCTACGCTAAATCGACTTGGCTTGCTGTTTCTCAAAGCTTCAGACAGATGCTCTAATGCGTGGACGAGGAAATCGTCCTCTTGAAACTCTGGATGGGCAGATACCGGATAGCCGTCGGGAAATGCGAGAAAGGCATCCGGCTCGCCCGAGGCCAGGTTAAGCAATTCTCGAAAGTCTTGACGGCTGACGGCGGCCTGGCAACGTTTTCCGAGGCTTTCGACAAAAGGTAAATAGAAAAGGATCGCTTGGAGGACGCTCATCTCTGCCTGAAGACAAACGACCATTGGAAATCTTGCTCGGCCCTTTCCATCGATGGAGGCCAGAATCGTTCCGACCAGAGCTTGTCCCTTCCGTGCCCAGATGAAACGATGATCGAAATCAAGGGATTGGCTGGTCTTCTCCAGTTGATCCCAGGCCCCTGAGGCCAGTTGGCCCGCGATCCCTTGAGAGTAAAGGAGTTGCTTTGCTATCACCAAGGTCTCTGTTTCGAGTCCGATGTCATCGATATGATCATCCCAAGCCGGATGCTTTCCAAACCCGGCCACGTGCAGGCGTCCGCCGAGTTGATCTCGCAGAAAAACCTTGAGAAAGCGGCTCATGGTCCGGCGAAATCTCGAAGCCCTAAGCTATCGACCGTTGGCCAGGCGTCGATGGCTGGAAGCGGATTCTCAAAAACAATCTGCAGCCAGACTGCGGATGGTTCTCCCGGCTTGAGTGAGACTCGCCAAGTCTGGCCGGTGTCTATCGGCTTGCCGGAAAACCGCCCCAACAATCGCAGTGAAGACCAATTTTGGCCTAAGTCGACGATTTCTCCGCCTCCGCCGGTCGGGGTATGGAAAACGAGAAAATGAAAAGGGTCATCGATATGAAACCTCCCCAAAAGCAAGTCGGAGGGTGCGTCGATCGGAACCACCCCGCCCGCGCGCGCCGAAGGACGCAGTTTTGCGCCTGAAACCAGTTCCACGCCGTTCCAATTGCGAGGATTGTAAGATGGCGTCGGGCTTGGAAGCGGAGGCGGCTTATCCCCGACGAAAAACTGAGTCAATCCCGATTGACGCGGTGTAGGGGTAGGAGGGGGCGATATTGGAAGGGGTGCCAGATCGGGTCCGGACAGCTGGCGTTGCGCTTGCCCGTTGAGTAGTGTCACGGTGACCGTTGAGACGGAACCGTCCGGTTTTAAAATCGTGTCGCAGAGCGCGGAAAGGGGAATGAGTCCTTTCGCCATGTCTATCAATCCTTGCCGTGTCTGTGCTGGGAACTTCGTAAAAGTGTCTGATTGGAAGTCACGGTGAATGGCGTTCAGCACAACTTTGACCTGCCGAACCTGGTCAACACTGATCGTCAGGTTATCCGGACCCGGAGGCCAGAGAAGAGGGAATCGAACACGGGCCCGTAACTGAGCCTTGACCTGCTTTAGATAGTTCGTCAGGTACGCGTCTCGCTGGGTCTCCTCGTTGCGACGAAGCAGGTACTTGCAGGTCGTCAGGAACGGCTCTTTGAGTTTGCCTTGATAGTCTTCGACTTTCGCGTTCAAAACCCCCAGGGCATTCGAGAGGGCCTCAAATGGCTTCCAGGTCTGACCAAGTAAATTCATCTTCTCTGAGTAATTAAACTGTGGAGCCCCAGCGCGACACAGTTGATAAAAATTCCAGCGGGCAAGATAACTCGGTTTCTGTTGCGCTACGGACCCGAGAACGGCGTCATCGAGGGCCTTGAACTCTTCTAGCTGCGGAGGACCGATCGAACTCTCGATTTGCGTCTTCGTTTGCTGCGAGATATCAGCCAGCTTCACTTTAATCTCCCGCAGCAGGGCATATTTTGGTTCATCTTGCGGGTTGGCCGTCAGTACTTTCAGCACTCCTTTGGCGTTGGGATCCGGGGTAGGTAGTGCCTTGTCAATTTCAGCCTGGATCGCTGCGATTTGGCCGAACCAGGAATCATTTCCACCCGTTAATTTTTGATACGCAGCCACCAGGGTCTCCGGGCCATCTTCAAATACCCCTGCTCGTCGAAGGGTC
>Ga0210390_10002567_pt1 | contig 16057 bp, 9 predicted proteins | sample IncBWH11OmetaG_FD_161050 | JGI IMG/M metagenome (GOLD analysis project Ga0210390, IMG submission 161050) | Forest soil microbial communities from Barre Woods Harvard Forest LTER site, Petersham, Massachusetts, United States - Inc-BW-H-11-O ... | reverse complement strand
CACGCTCTGGCCCACCCTCCGGCCGGGTTGTTGGGTGATGCCCAGCACCGCGGCCACCGCTTCGGGCACCGCAGAGGGATCGGCGACCGCGGCCAGCTCGAAAAACCACACCCCGTCCGGGAATTCGTCGACCAGCCGCCCCGCCACTTCGAGTGCCAGCCGGGTCTTGCCGACCCCGCCCACCCCGGTCAGCGTGACCAGCCGATGCGCCTTCACCGCGGCCTGCACCTCGCCGGCCTCGGACTCACGTCCGATCAAGCTCGTGGGCGCAGGGCGCAGGTTCCCCGGACTCGCATCCAGCGCCCGCAACGGCGGAAAGTCCGTGCGTAGGCCCGCCGCTCGGACCTGGAACAGCCCGACCGCGGTGGACAGATCCCGCAACCGCCGCGGCCCCAGATCGATAAGATCAACCCCGCTGATCAACACCGCCGTTGACTCGGCCAGCAGGATCTGACCGCCATGCCCGGCGGCCATCACCCGCGCGGCACGGTTGAGCACCGCCCCGAAGTAGTCCCCCTCTCGCAGCTCGGCTTCGCCGGTCGCGATGCCCATCCGCACCGGCAACTCCAGCGCCCGCTGCGCCGCCACGGCGGCATCAACGGCGGATCTGGGTGACGCGAATGCGGCGCATACGCCGTCACCGGTGTGCTTGAACAACCACCCGCCGTGGGCCTCGATCGCCTGACACAGCACCTCGTCGTGGGCGGCGAGGGCCTTCCGCATCCCGTCGGCGTCGGCCTCCCACCGACGGGTCGAACCCTCCACATCGGTGAACAAAAACGTCACAACCCCCGAAGGAGCAGCCGCCGGCGGAGCGGACACCCCTGCAGAATCTCACAAACCAGGGCCCCTGAAGGGTTCTTTCGAAAGTCGTAAATACGGCGTGCACAAGTGCTTACGGGAGGCGAAATGAGTTTCGCCGAAACCCACCGCTACGAAGAGGTGACGGCGAAGAGGCGCCATTCGCCGGGCACGCCCTTGAGCTCGTGAGCGCCGCGCTCCTCGAACTCGAGTCCGGACCCTATCACGAGGTCGCGCAGTGTGCTGGACACGAGCACGTCGTTCGGCCCTGCCAGGGCGCTCACGCGCGCGCCGATGTGCACGCCGATTCCGCCGATGTCATCGCCGCGGACCTCACACTCGCCGGTGTGCAGCCCGGCGCGCACCTCAATGCCGAGCGCCTGCACCGCATCGCGGATTGCCATGGCGCAGCGGATCGCCCGCTGGGGGCCGTCGAACATCGCGAGGAAACCGTCGCCCGACGTGTTCACCTCACGGCCCCGGAAACGAGCGAGCTGCGCCCGGACGACGGCGTCGTGCGCATCAAGCAACGCATGCCAGTCCCGGTCGCCCATCTCCGCGGCCCGGCGCGTCGAGTCCACGATGTCGGTGAACAACACCGTGGCGAGCACCCGATCGTCGGCCACTTCCGCCTGGTGCCCGGTGAGGAATTCGTGGATCTCCTGGAAGGACTCGCGCCATGGTTCCACGAAGTGGTTAACGTTGCGCCCCGGCAGCTCGACGTACTTCGCGCCCGATATGTGGTCAGCGACGTACTTGCCCCACTCGGGCAGGATCCACGGGTCGTCGGCGTGCTGGACAACCAGGGTCGGCACCCGAACTGCCGGAAGCACCGCCCGAACATCCACCTCAGTCACCAGAGGCAGCATGAGAGCAACGGTCCCTGGGCTCACCGCCAGCCGCTCATGCCGGGCCCACGCTGCCCGGATCTCCTCGTTCCACGGCATGTCCGGATTGTTCGCATGCTGGAACTCCCCGGTCCCCCACATCGCGATCATGGCAGCCCGCGCTTCTTCAGAATAGAGCCCATCAGTGCGTTCCTTAATCGGATCCGCGTAACCCTCAAGGACGACCAGCGCGGTGGTGCGAGACGGATATGTCGCCGCGAACAACGCTCCCGTCGCGACCGCGCCAACGCTCGCGATGAGGACCGCTTCGCGGCTCCCGAGGTCGTCCAACACGGCGGTGATGCTGTCGGCCCATTGCTCCAACGTCGGCAGCGCGCCCGGCGTCACAGGATCGGACGCTCCCGTGCCCGGTTGGTCGAAGAAGATGAGCCGACCGAGCGATGTCATCGCCTCGACCCACCCTTGAGTGGACGGTAGCTCCGGCAGGATTTCGCAGCAGGTGAACCAGTTCGCGACGAGCACGATGTCGCGAGGTCCTTCACGCGACGTGCGATAGGCGACGCGCAAGTCGCCGTTCAGCGCATAGCGCGTCTCTGAGAACATTGCCGAAGTCTAAGCCGGGGAGCGGTCGAGTTTCGGTGTCATGCAACGCTCGTGGGCGAGCCACGGCGGCGATACGCCGATAAATAGCGGGGCGGGCAGCCCATCGGACCACCCGCCCCGTTCCGGGGGGAGGCTCAGAGGTCGAGCGTCTGCGCCGCGTAGGTCTGCCAGGTCGCGAGCTTCCCGGCCTCCAGCAGCAGCGCCTGCGCTTTGGGGTCGCCGTAGAACGCCTCCTGGACCTGGCCGTACTTGCTCCAGTTCTCGGAGCTGGCGAGGAACACCAGCTGATTCGTCGCCTCGCCGCCGATGACAGTGGCCAGCACCGTGACGTTCTCGGCGCCCTTCTTCACGACCATCTCCTTGATGCGCTTGAGCAGCTTCTGCAGGTCGTCCCACACCTCGGCTGAGCGCGGCTGGATCGTTACCGCAGTCAGAATCGCCATTCGCTCATTCCTTTCCATCGGGTTCAGGATTGGCCGAGTGCCCATCCATCCATACGTCATTGTGAATCGCGCGTTCGGGCGGGCATAGAGCGTTTCGGCCTCGATGGGGGAGTCAGAAGTCCCAAGGGGGATGGGGCGCTCAAAGTCGACGGCGGCGATGAGCAGCGAGAGAGGCCGCTGCCGCCGTCAAAGTGAAATACGCGTCGGATTCAGGAGAGAGGCAGTCTTGGTTTACCCCCCGACGAAAAATCAAGGGATCTCACCCAGGGTTGACGGCGCGAATTGACTCCAGGCTGTTGGTCGGTGATTGGCTGGCTCTGGTTGTGTTTCGGCCGGCTTAGATCTGCGCGCTGAGGGGTCGTAGATACGCGTGCGACTGGCTTTAATCTGCGCGTTTGCGCTGATGTTTTTCGGTTTGTGGTGGCTGCATGCTGGTTAGCATGAGCGAGATTGATCCGCGCGCGGATGCGCCGCTGGTGGACTGGAGCGATCTTGGCGTGAGCGGGCTTTTGCCGACGGGAATGGCGACGCTGCTGCTGGCAGATGTCGAAGGCTCCACGCGGCTGTGGGAGACCCAGCCTGAGGAGATGACCTCCGCGATCGCACGCCTCAACCAGACTGTCTCCGAGGTCATCGCCGCCCACGGCGGTGTGCGGCCGGTGGAACAGGGTGAGGGTGACAGCTTTGTGGCGGCGTTCGCCCGCGCGTCCGATGCGGTGGCCGCCGCGCTGGAGTTGCAGCGGGCACCGTTGGCGCCGATCCGGCTGCGCATCGGGCTGCATACCGGCGAGGTGCAGCTGCGCGATGAGGGCAACTACGCCGGTCCGACCATCAACCGGACCGCGCGGCTGCGTGACCTGGCGCACGGGGGCCAGACCGTGCTGTCGGGCGCGACCGAGGACATGGTCGTCGATCGGCTCCCGGCCGGCGCGTGGCTGACCGATTTGGGGACTCATCCGCTGCGCGATTTGCCCCGCCCGGAACGGGTGGTGCAGCTGTGCCATCCCGACGTGCGCAACGATTTCCCGCCCTTGCGTACCCCTAAAAGCGTTGGTGTGCATAATCTTCCGGTTCAACTCACCAGTTTCGTTGGGCGCGAAGCCGAGATGCACGATGTGCGGCAGCTGCTGGCCGATAACCGGCTGGTGACCCTGACCGGTGCCGGCGGCGCCGGGAAGACCCGTCTCGCCGTTGAGATCACGGCTCAAATCGCGCCGGAGTTCCGTGACGGTGTTTGGTATGTCGATCTGGCGCCGATCACCCATCCGGCGGTGGTGCCGGTCACGGTGGCGCGTGCGCTGGGCCTGCCCGACCAGCCCGCCCGGTCGACGATGGATACGCTGCTGCGGTTTGTCGCCGAGCGTCAGCTGCTGATCCTGCTGGATAACTGCGAACACCTGCTCGACGCGAGCGCCGAGCTGATCGTGGCTCTGCTGGCTGGCGCGCCGGGGCTGACCGTGCTCGCCACGAGCCGTGAGCCGATCGGGGTGACCGGCGAGGCGACGTGGCGGGTGCCATCGCTCTCAGTGGCCGATGCAGCCATCGAGTTGTTCGCCGACCGCGCCCGCCTGGCCCGCACCGACTTCCGCGTCACCGACAACAGCGCCGCCACGGTGACCGAAATCTGCGAGCGGCTTGACGGGATGCCGCTGGCCATCGAGCTGGCGGCGGCGCGGGTGCGGGCGTTGTCGCTGGCCGAGATCCTCGAGGGCCTGCACGACCGGTTCCGGCTGTTGACCGGCGGTGCGCGCACCGCGGTGCGCCGTCAGCAGACGCTGCGCGCCTCGGTGGATTGGTCGCATGCGCTGCTGACCGAAACTGAACGCATTCTGTTCCGGCGGCTGGCTGTGTTCCTGGGCGGGTCCGATCTTGATGCCGCGCAAGCGGTCGCGGGCGGTGGGGATGTGGAGCGCTACCAGGTGCTCGATCAGCTCACTCTGCTCGTCGACAAGTCGCTTGTCGTCGCCGAAAACACTAGTGGCCGAACCCGATACCGGTTGCTCGAGACGGTGCGCCAGTACGCGCTGGAGAAGCTGGCTGAGTCGGGTGAGGCCGACGCACTGCGGGCGCGTCACCGTGACCACTACACGGCGATGGCCGGCCTGCTCGACGCGCCGGCGCGCACCGACTATGAGCGGCGTGTTGAGCAGGCAGAGGAGGAGATGGATAACCTGCGTGCCGCTTTCGTGTGGAGCCTCGAAACCGGCGACGTCGGGCGTTCGTTGGAGCTCGCAACATCGCTGCAGCCGCTGTGGTTCACACGGGGCCGCATCCGGGAAGGGCTGGCCTGGTTCGACGCCGCCCTCACCGGCGGCGAGGCACCTCACCTCGAGGTGGCGGATGCAGTGCGGGCGCGAGCCCTGGCCGACAAAGCGGTGCTCGACGCATGGGTGGCCGCCAGGTTCAGTATGGATCAGGCTCAGCAAGCCCTGGCAATCGCCCGCGAGGTGGATGACCCGGCTCTGCTGGCGCGCGCGCTGACCGCCTGCGGGGTAGTCGCCGGCTACTACGACCCTGAGACAGCCCGGTCCTACTTCGCCGAGGCCATCGGCCTGGCCCGCGCGATAGGCGACCGGTGGAGGTTGAGTCAGATCCTCGCCTTACAGGCGCAGGGCGCGGCCATTGCGGGTGATCCGCTCGCGACGCGCACGGCCGCCGAAGAAGGACGCGATCTCGCTGATGCGATCGGCGATGGGTCCAACTCGCGTGCGTGCCGCTTTTGGCTGGGGATGGCGCAGGCGGCAAGCGGCGATTTGGCCGGAGCTGTCACACAATTCGGCGAGCTGGCGGCCGAGTCCGAGGCGGCTCACGATGAGATCTGGCGGGTGAGCAGCCTCGGGACCCGGGGCACGGTACTCGCATATCAGGGTGAGGCGGCCGCGGCCCGAGCGGCGGCCGAGGCGACCCTCAGGGCCGGCGCGGAACTTGGCGGGTTTTTCGTGGCGCATGGCTACCACGTATTGGCTCTTGCGGCCCTGGCCGCCGGCGATAGTGCCGGGGCGCAGGAGGCGCGTGATGCCGCCGGGAAGCACATGAGTGTCGTAGGTGAGATGGGGGCAACGTCGCGCTACTGGAATGCCGAGGCCGCGCTGGCAGGCGGGGATCTCGCCGCCGCCCGCGGCTGGGCCGACGATGCCGTGTCGGTAACGAAGGGCTTCTATTTGTCGCTTGCGCTGACGGGGCGCGCTCGCGTCCTGATCGCGCAGGGTGAGCCAAAACAGGCAGAGAGCGACGCCCACGATGCGCTGACGCGCGCCGCTGAAATCGAGGCGCACCTCTGTGTTCCCGACATCCTCGAGGTCCTCGCCGATCTGGCTGGCGAGACCGGCAGTTACCGCGAAGCGGCGCGCCTCTTCGGCGCAGCGCAGGCCATCCGGAACCGTATGGGTGCGGTGCGGTTCAAGATCTACGACTCCGGCTACGCAGCATCGGTGACGGCGCTGCGAAACGCTATGGGTGAGCAGCAGTTTGAATCCGCGTGGACGACGGGCGCAGCCCTGTCCACCGACGAGGCGATCGCCTACGCGCAGCGCGGCCGCGGCGAACGTAAACGTCCCAACAGCGGGTGGGAATCACTCACCCCCACCGAGCGCGACGTGGTGCGACTTGTCAGCGAAGGACTGGCCAACAACGACATCGCCACAAGGCTTTTCGTCTCACCGCGCACCGTGCAAACCCGCCTCACCCACGTCTACACCAAACTCGGCCTCAGCTCCCGCGTGCAGCTCGCCCAAGAAGCAGCCCGCCACACCTGACCTAAAGAAGTAACGTGCAACGGCCGCCATCGACCCCGAGCCGCAGGGCCGCCGCGTGAGCGAAGCGGTTCCCGTCGCCGCGTTTCAGCTGGGGTGTTCGAGTTCTGTTCGGGCCTGGTCGATTTGGTCGTACGCGTAGGTCGCCATGGCGGCGGTGGTCATCGTCGCACCCTGGCGGGCGAGCGATTCGTAGGTCTGGTCGCCGAGCACGTCGCGCAGGTGGGTGATCGCCACGGTGATCTCGGGGAACGCCATTTCGGTGAGTGGACTGAGCGCGAACCCGGCGATTGTGGCCGCCGACTCATAGCGTCCGAGCCGGTCCAAGACTGTGGCGAGGAGAGCCAGTGGGCTGCGCATCGTGGTGGTGTTGCCCGAGTCCTGCATGTTCCGGATTGCCAGACTGAAATGGCCGAATGCGGACGCAATGTCGCCGTGCATCGCTTCGAGGTGGGACAAATTGAGGGCCAGTTGGGATTCGATGAACCGAATGCCGCTGTCTTGAGCGATCATCAGGCCCCGGCGGGTGGCGTCAAGAGCGCGGGCGGGGTCGGCCTCGCGGAAGGGGTAGCCGTAGGCGAAGAGCGCGAACGAGAGCATGAACGGGTTTGCCGTTGCCTCGGCGGCCTCGATGAGACCGTTCGTGGCAACCATCGCCTCCTCACCGGAACCGGTGTTCGTCAAGCCGAAAACCAGGCAAGCCCTGATGTGAACGGAGTCAGGGTCGCATTGGAGCTGGGCGCGGCACCACTCGATCCACCGTTCGGGATGGCCGCTAGCCATGTACGCGCCACCGATCATGCCGTCGATGGGGGACGGCAGCACATGCAGCACATCAGGGTGCCTTGCAAGAACGATCTGGGCAGCGTCGGCATAGCGGACGCCGTCATCGATTCGGCCGGTCAGGTAGCACAGCGATGCGATCACATACAGGGTCGCCAGCCGAGGGTGATCGACGGCGCGGGCGGGTTCGATCAGCTCTTCGGCCCACGCTATCGGCTCAGAATTCTCAGCGAGAAAACCCACGAACGCCGTGTAGGTGGCGATGGTGGCAGCGACGTCGAGGTCGTCGTGGTCGGCGGCCCACCGAAACGCGGTGCGCAGGTTGGCCAATTCGGCGGTGAACCAGTCGTATGCCTCCCGCTGTCGCGGGCTGTCCCACAGCCCCATGATGTCGGTTTCACGCCCCGCGTAGTAGCGGGCCTGTGCGGTTCGGACCTCATCGGCGTCGCCTCTTGCGATGAGCATGTCCTCGGCGAACTGGCGGATCGTCTCCAACATCGAATATCGGGTCCGGCCCGCCGACCGATCAGCCACGAGCAGCGACTTGCGCACCAGCGCGTCGAGCCGATCGAGGACGGTGTAGTCGTCGATGTCATCGAATCCGGCTACCGCGCAGGCGCTTTGGAGGTCGAACCCGCCCGCGAAGACCGAACAGCGGTCCAGCATTGTCTTTTCGGTGTCGTCGAGAAGGTCGTAGGACCAGGCCATCGCGTGGCGCAGTGTTTGGTGGCGTGCCAGTCCGCGCCGGGATCCGACCAGCAGCCGAAACCGCTGATCGAGTCGATCACGCATCTCGGTGACGGTCATTGACTGCATCCGCGATGCGGCCAGCTCGATGGCCAACGGGATGCCGTCGAGGCGCTGGCAAATCTCGACCACAGCTGTTGTTTCGTCGTTCCCGGCCAACGAGAATCGCTGCGCCACACTATGGGCGTGCTCGACGAACAGGCTCACGGCTGACGAGTCGGTTCCCGCGTCCACGTCCAGCGAGGGCACCAGCCACAACTGCTCGTCGGCGACCCCCAACCCTTCGCGGCTGGTGGCCAGAATCTTCACCGTGGCCGAGTGCGGGAGAACCGCCTCGACCAGATCGGCTGCGGCGTCGCGCACGTGCTCGCAGTTGTCGATCACCAACAGCCGCAGTCTGCCCTCCAGCGCGGCCGCCACCGACTCGGTCATGCTCTTGCCCGGTTGCTGGGTGATGCCCAGTACCGCGGCCACTGCGTCGGGTATCGCCGATGGGTCGGTGACGGCTGCGAGTTCGAAAACCCAGACACCGTCGGGGAACTCATCGCCCAGTTGCGCCGCGATCTCCAACGCGAGGCGGGTCTTGCCGACCCCACCTACCCCGGTCAGCGTCACCAACCGATGGGCTCGCACCGCCGCCTCGATCTCGCATAGATCGGACTCGCGCCCGATCAAGCTGGTGGTCGCAGGCCGCAGATTTCCCGGCGTCGTATCCAGCGCCCGCAACGGCGGAAACTCAGTGCGCAATCCCTCAGCCTGTACTTGAAACACCCCGACCGGCATCGGTACGTCCCGCAGCCTTCGCGGCCCCAGATTGACGAGGTCCACCCCGCTGAGCAGACTCGCCGTCGATTCGGCCAGCAGGATCTGGCCGCCGTGCCCGGCGGCCATCACCCGCGCAGCACGATTGAGCACCGCACCGAAGTAATCGCAGTCCCGCAGCTCGGCTTCGCCGGTGGCCAGGCCCATGCGCACCGGCAACTCCAGCGCCCGCTGCGCGGCCACGGCGGCATCAACCGCGGATCGGGGTGACGCGAACGCGGCACACACGCCGTCGCCGGTGTGCTTGAACAACCATCCCCTGTGCGCCTCGATCGCCTTACGCAACACCTCGTCGTGCGCGGCCAGCGCCGCCCGCATCCCATCCGCGTCGGTCTCCCACCGACGGGTCGAACCCTCGACATCGGTGAACAGAAACGTCACCACCCCCGAAGGAGCAGCCGCCGCAGGAGCGGACACCCCTGCAGAATCTCACAACCGACCCGCTCCTACCTTGAACATCGTGGGAATACAGCCTGGGACGTCGACATCCGTGGGCGCGCGGTCAGAATAATGGGACGGTCCCAGTGCGGTCGACAAATCAGCAGCCCGTCTCGCGCAATGGATCATCCAAGCGGTAGGGGCTGCTGCGGGGCCGACTGCGACTTTGACCGCACCCCAGCAGGCACAGCGGTTCAGCTACGACGGGTGGCCGGGGCGAGGCGGGCCATCCCGCGCAGAATCCACGGTGCGCGCCTGGCCATCATCTCCACGGCGCGGTCCGAGCGGCGCATCACGGTCCGACGGCCAGGAGTGGGCATTGACGCCAGTTCCGCCTCAGGCGATCCCGCCCGCGGGCCGTGACGATCGACCGCCAGCAGTTGCCAACTGCCGGGCACGCCACGCAGCTCGACGCTGCCGCGGTCCTCGAACCCCGTGCCCGAGCCGACGACCAAATCACGCACAGTGCGCGACACAAGGATGTCGCCCGCCCCTGCGTGCCCGAGGATCCGCGCCGCGATGTGTACGGCGAGCCCCCCGATGTCGGCGTCCAGCAGTTCGCACTCGCCGGTGTGGATGCCAGCGCGGATCTGGATGCCCAGGGCCTCGGCGTCAGCACGCAGGGCCTCGGCGCAGCGGATGGCCTGCGTCGGACCGTCGAACGTGGCCAGGTGGCCATCGCCGGTGCTCTTGACCACCGTGCCGCCGAACCGTTGCGTGAGGTCGGCGGTGATCTCACCAAAGCGGTGCAGCACCGCGCGCCACTGCTCGTCGCCCGCCGCCGCGGCGTGTTGCGTCGAGGCGACGATATCGGTAAACAACACACTGCGCAGGGCACGATGTGACGGCGCCGGCGCCGCACGGCTGCCGGTGAGGAACTCCTCGATCCCACTCAGGATCCTGTCGGGCTCGGTAAACCAGGGCGCGGCGTCGCCGTCGACCTCGAGCCACCGCGCACCGGGGATGTGGTCGGCCAGGTAGAGGCCCCACTGCACCGGAGTTAGGTCGTCGCGGGCATGGATGACCAGGGTCGGCACGGTGATCGTCGGCAGGATCGGCCGCACGTCGATCCGCATCCCCGCTTCGACTGTCGCCCGCACCATCCCCGGGCTGGCGGACATCCGCTCCAACATGGCGAGCTGGCGCATCGACGCCCGGGCCGACGGTACGGCGATGCTGGTTGCCGCACCGGTGCCCCAGGCCGAGCGGACGGCGCGACCGACTTCCTGGGCGCGGGCGACCTGCTCCACCGACGCCACGTACTTCTCATCCAGCTTCTCATCCAGCTCGGCAAGGCTGCGCGCCCGCACCTCGGCCGGGTCGCGGTCCATATCGTCCCACCCGGTTACGATGTACGCGCACGTGCCGTAGAGGATCAACGCCCGGGTTCGCTCCGGCCGTGTTGCCGCGAACACGATGGCTCCCGGGCCGCTCTCACCCAGGGCGAAGAGGACGGCTTGTCCGAAGCCGGCGGCGTCCATGACGGCCTCGATCTCGGCCGCTCGTTCATCCAGCGTGCGAACGTGCGGGACCGGGTCCGATAGCCCGACCCCGGCCTTATCGAACACGAGGACGCGACAGAACGTGGCGAGCTGGTCGAAGAAGGCCTTGAATTCGGGCAGGGTCCAGAACAGCTCGACGTGGCTGACGAACCCCGCGACGAAGACCAGCTCGACCGGCCCGTCGCCGAACACCTGATACGCCAGGCTCAGATCGCCGCACGGTGCGTACGACGTTTCCGCCACGGCATGAGCGTACTGCTGTCAAGCGGCTACGACTCCCTACTTCGGGCGCAGTTGCGTGCCGCTCTATAGAGCCCTCCGCTTATCTGGCACGTATCTGGCACGCGCTGAAGAGCAAACCCAAAAAACTACCTCTGAACTGCGTAAATACTGGTGCGCGATACTGGGATTGAACCAGTCACGGGTTGCCAAACGGCGAGCACACTTTCGCCTAATCTGCTATCTCCGAACCTTTGTGGTCCCGTGGCTACGGGCACCACCGCGACCGCGATATTCACGAGCGGCCCGGCACCCGACAACGACAGCGTGCTGATCTCTTCCAGCGCTGCAGCTTTCGTCGGGCCGTCCGGCGTGACGACGACGACCGGATTCCCGGTGGCGGCTAACACGCCGGTGCTGATCCCGACCACGGGCGCGGAGAGTCTTCAACTCTTCGGGGTCGTCTCGACGGGTACGGCCACGATCAGCTATCTGTCGATCAGTTAAGCCTCCCGCGCCCGGCGGCCCTCACTCCGCTGGCGCGCGGGCAGTGGCCCTGGGGCGGTCGTGGTGTTGCCCGCATTCACCAGCACCGCGGCCGCCCTGGTGGCCAACAAATTCCAGAGGTGACAATGAACTTCCTGCGCGCCGGGAGTGTTCATCTGCGTTCGCGGCTCGGCGGCGCGGGATAGAGGCCGGGGCGGGCGGGGGTTACGGGCATTTCGCCCGCCCGTCCCGGTTCCCCCCCTTCCATCACAGAGGAAGTGCGCCATGGGCCGACCACTGGCGCAGCATCGGAACAACTCTTCGGCATCGTTGCGAGCGGTACGGCCAACGTCGCGGTGTTATTCCTAGGCTGACCTGAACTCCTCGGCTTCGGTCTTGCTAGCCGTTCGGACGAATGGACGCTGGGCGAGATCGACGGTAGTCGGAATCCGTGATTTTTGGCACAACTGTCGGGGCAAGCGCATCTTGTTCGTCGACTTAATAGATACCCGCGAAAGGACTCGGGAACACGGGCAGTTAGGAGAACGCCGATGAACACTCCCAGGATTGTGCCGCGCTCGGAGTGGCTCGCCGCACGCAGCCGGCTGCTCGAACAGGAGAAGGAGCTAACCCGCCGCTGCGACCGTCTGGCAGCGGCCCGACGCGAAAACATGACTGCAACACCGGAAACATGCGACGAAACTCGGGATGTTGTCGCACTGGCCGAGCCCAGCCTGCAATCGGTCTCCCCGGCGGCGGTTCTGATCACCGACGCAGAAGTTCTCCTAAGCACCGCCGCAGCCGTGCGGGCGGAATCCACGACGACGCGCTGGTGGACCGACGTGGCTCGCGTCATCGCCGCGGCTCTGCGCCGGATGGTCCTGATGTCGCCGGCGGATTCCCGCCAGATGCGGCGGTATGTCCCAGAGCCGTACAACTACCTTGAGCGCGCCCTCATGTCACGCGAGATGTTTCGACTGTGAACGCATCTGATGTCGGATCACTGCCTGCGCGTAGTCGTTTGAGACCAGTCGAACCGAATGTACGTCACTATCAAGACCCTTCGGCAGTCTTTCCTCTAGCGAGAACCTGCAAACACCGCTAGCGCACCCGCGCCGGCCCGTTCAACAAACTGCACCCTTCGCCGAGCGCAGGCCCGTACGTGACCGCGCCGCACTCACACCGCCACGTCAGGTGACGCCCGCATGAACAGGCGATCGTGCCGACGATCGTGTGCCCCGGCAGCAGACGGTGCCCGCGCGGGCAACGCAGTGGTGGCCGAACCATCCATTGCCCGGTCGTCGACTGCACCAACTCGCCGACCACTGGCATACGTCAACGCTAGGCGCCGTCGGGCTTAACGGGTAGTTGTTGATGCGCGGGCCAACGGTTGTAGCCGATGGTCGGGTCGTTGGCCCGGTGCTGGCGTATCAGCTTGATTTCCATCGCCCGTGCTTCCGCGTCCGTGGCTGTCGTCGATGACCACAGGATCGTTTTCCTGATCATGAAGTCTTGGCACAGCTCCGGGCCGAGATCGGCGGCGATCTGATCGGCGACACGCGGCGAACCCATGTGGGTGAGAGTGTTGGTCAGGTCCAGGCCGATGTAGATCAGGCCGTTGGGGTAGGTGATTTTGTAGACGACCTTCGCCCGCGGCTGCACACGCATGACGGTATCGCCCTGGCGTCCGCAATCTCCGGCCGGAGAGTTGCGCGGATCACCGGCTTCGCCGCACAGTGCGCTGTCATGGCAGCAGCGCAAACGGCTGTCGGATTGTTTATCGATGGCCGCTCGCGGTACGCGCGCGATTGACCCAAAGTAGCGAGTCGTAGCGCTCGACAGCAGTACGCTCATGCCGTGGCGGAAACGTCGTACGCCAAGTGCGGCGATCTGAGCCTGGCGTATCAGGTGTTCGGCGACGGGCCGGTCGAACTCGTCTTCGTCGGGCCGATGGTCACCCACATCGAGCTGTTCTGGACCCTGCCCGAGTTCAAGGCGTTCTTCGAGCAGCTCGCCACGTTCTGTCGGGTCCTTGTGTTCGACAAGGCTGGGGTCGGGCTGTCGGACCCCATCCCGAACGTTCGTTTGCTTGAAGAGCGAGCGGCCGAGATCGAGGCGGTCATGGACGCCGTCGGATTCGGAAAGGCCGTTCTCTTCGGTATGAGCGAGGGCGGCCCACAGGCCATCGTGTTTGCGGCAAAACGACCGGAGCGAACGCGGGCGCTGATCCTCTACGGCTCGTTCGCGGCCGTGCCCGGCGCCAGCTGGGACGACTTGGATCGTGACCCGGCCGAGCTGCGGGCGCGCCTGGTGCCCGAGCTGGGTGAGGACTACACGCCGTCGACGAAGCAGATCGCCCGCCTGCAGGAAATGGCCCGCGGCGCGCGCTCGGCGTGGGGCAGCGGCGCAACAGCCAAGTGGTGGTTCCCGTCGGTCCGCTCGATGCGCCAGCTCGGCATGGTCGAGCGCATGTGCGCGAGCCCGGGGATGCTGCGAGCGACAATGGAATCGAGCCTCCGGATCGACGTGCGGCCGATCCTGCCGACGATCAGCGCGCCCACCCTGGTCATCCATGCCCGCGAGGACCTCATGCCAGTGCAGGGCGGCCGCTACCTCGCCGACCATATCCCTGGCGCGCGGTACCTCGAGGTAGACGGCGCGGAGCACGCGCCCTGGTTTACCGAGCCCGACAAGATCCTGACCGGGATCGAGGAGTTCCTCACCGGCAGCCATGCCGCACCGGCACAGTCACATCGCGCCCTGCGCACCGTGCTATTCACCGATATCGTCGCCTCGACCGAACACGCCGCGGCGACCGGCGACGAGCGGTGGCGCGCGGTGCTGCAGCGCTTTGGTGAGGTCACCGCCGACCTCACGCAAGGGTTCGGCGGCACGGTGGTGAAGAGCACCGGTGACGGCCACCTCGCCACCTTCGACGGCCCGACGCAGGCCATCCGCTGCGCCGAGGCCCTGCGTGCTGACGCCGAGACACTTGGCGTCGAGATCCGCGCTAGCATCCACACCGGCGAATGCGAACTGCTGGACAACGACATCGGGGGCATTGCAGTACACATCGCGGCGCGGATCCTCGGCCACGCGGGTGCCGGTGAAATCCTTGTCTCCCGCACCGTGCGTGACCTGGTCGTCGGCTCGGGCACGGGGTTGGTGGACCGCGGCAGCGTCGAGCTGCGCGGCGTGCCCGGCACCTGGCAACTCTTGGCGGTGGATCGCCACGGCGCGCGGGCGGGATCGGCCGAGGCAGAGCTGGCATCAATGCCGACCCCCGGCCGTCGGACCGCGATGCGCCGCTCGGACCGCGCCGTGGAGGTGATCGCCAGGCGGACACCGTGGATCGTGCGCGGGATGGCCCGCCTCGCCCCGGCCACCGGCCGCGGATGAGCAGCTGGAGTCAGCGCGCTCGGAGTTGTGCTCGGGGATGGATTCTGAACCCCAACCTTCGGCCGCCGCTATGCGCGACCCTCGCCACAGTTCCGCCAGTTTGTCGTCCTTGTAGTGGCATGGCCGTTGGCCGAGGTGCCCGTCGGCAGGGTCGGGGCGGTCGAAGCCGCCGAGCGGGTGCCGGTAGGAACGGTCACCGGCCAACATCAGTCCACCAAACGAGTGAGCTGCGGGCACGCGGGCGCCCTTGGCACACGAGTGCGCAAACTTCCGCGTAGGAAAGCGGCGGAACAACCGTTTGCGCTGATGTTCGGGGTATGTGGTCGCCGGATGCTGGCTAACATGAGCGAGATCGATCCGCAAACGGCGCTGGTGAACTGGAGCGATCTTGGCGTGAGCGGGCCTTTGCCGACGGGTATGGCGACGTTGCTTTTGGCCGACGTCGAGGGTTCCACGCGGCTGTGGGAGACCCAGCCCGAGGAGATGACCGCCGCCATCACGCGCCTCAACCAAACCGTCTCCGAAGTCGTCGCCGCCCATGACGGGGTGCGCCCGGTGGAGCAGGGCGAGGGCGACAGCTTCGTGGCCGCGTTCGCCCGCGCCAGCGATGCGGTGGCGGCTGCCCTGGAGTTGCAGCGGGCACCGCTGGCGCCGATCCGGCTGCGGATCGGGATTCACACCGGAGAGGTGCAGCTGCGCGACGAGGGCAACTACGCCGGTCCGACCATCAACCGAACCGCACGTCTGCGCGATCTGGCGCACGGGGGCCAGACCGTGTTGTCGGGCGCGACCGAGGACATGGTCGTCGATCGGCTCCCGGCCGGCGCGTGGCTGACCGATTTGGGGACTCACCAGCTGCGCGATCTACCGCGGCCCGAGCGGGTGGTGCAGTTGTGCCACCCCGACCTGCGCAACGACTTCCCGCCCCTGCGCACACCCGGCACCGTTGTCTCCCATAACCTTCCGGTGCAGCTCACCAGTTTCGTGGGCCGCGGTTCGGAGATGAACGAGGTACGGCAGCTGTTGGCGGATAACCGGCTGGTGACCCTGACGGGCGCGGGCGGTGCGGGCAAGACACGTCTCGCCGTTGAGATCGCGGCTCGCATCGCGCCTGAATACGCCGATGGTGTCTGGTACGTCGATCTGGCGTCCGTCACCCATCCAGCGGTGGTGCGGATCGCCGTGGCCCGCGCGCTGGGCCTGCCCGACCAGCC
>Ga0210390_10002566_pt1 | contig 16057 bp, 15 predicted proteins | sample IncBWH11OmetaG_FD_161050 | JGI IMG/M metagenome (GOLD analysis project Ga0210390, IMG submission 161050) | Forest soil microbial communities from Barre Woods Harvard Forest LTER site, Petersham, Massachusetts, United States - Inc-BW-H-11-O ... | reverse complement strand
TTGTTGCGGAAGATTTCCTCCCATTTCGGGTCCCATGTGCCGACCTGAACAGAATTGCTCATTCACTCCTCTCGCCATGCTCAGACGGGATTACCGCCGTGAAGTTTCAGACACGTTCAAAAAAGCCAGGTGAGTCTCCAGCGCAGTTTAATCTGTTGGCCTCGGATTGTGTACTATATGGCGTTGCTATTTGAGCGAAGGCAACCGCGCCGAAACTCCGAAATTGGAGATCGGTTCGGCGAGCCTCGAGTCTCGAAAGGGGGCACCGGTGGCTGTTGACGCGGAGAATGCAACGATTACCATTGGGAATCGCAAAGTAGGCAGGGGAGAGCCGTGTTTCATCATTGCCGAAGCTGGAGTCAACCACAATGGGAGCTTCGAATTAGCACGTGAGTTGGTCGATGTGGCCGTGGATGCAGGCTGCGATGCGGTAAAGTTTCAGACATTCAAACCAGAAAAGGTGTGTTCACCTTTCGCACCCAAGGCCAATTACCAGCTTCGGACAACCGCCGCAGACGAGTCTCAGCTGGAAATGGGAAAAAAATTGGAACTGCCGTTTGAGGCCTTCCGCGATCTCTATCACGATTGCATGGACAAAGGCATCATTTTCCTGTCTACGCCCTTCGACTACGATAGCGCCGACTTTCTTGCCCACTTACCTGTGCCTGCATTCAAAATTCCGTCTGGGGAGATTACCAATCTCTTCTTTTTAGAACACATCGCCCGAAAGGGCCGTCCCTTGATTGTTTCAACAGGGATGGCGACGCTGGAAGAGGTGGCCATTGCTGTTGAAACGATTCGCGCAACCGGAACCCAGCAAATGGTCCTCCTGCAGTGCGTTAGCAATTACCCAGCTGATCCCTCCAATATGAATCTGCGAGCCATGCGTACAATGGAGGATGCGTTCGGAGTCGGTGTCGGCCTCTCAGATCATACTGTCGGAACGGAGATAGCGTTTGCGGCGGTCGCAATGGGCGCATGCGTCATGGAGAAGCATTTCACCCTCAGTAAGGAACTCCCAGGACCCGACCATCGTGCCTCACTGGAACCGCAGGATCTGGTGAAGCTGGTCAAAGGCATTCGGAATGTCGAGGCTGCGCTTGGAGATGGAATTAAGCAGCCAGCGGAGGAGGAACTGAATACTGCCGAAGTAGCTCGCCGGTCACTGGTTGCCGCGAGGTTCATTCCGGCAGGCGCCATCCTCACCTTGGATCTGCTCGATATTCTGCGACCAGGTACAGGTCTTCGCCCCGCCATGCGCTCACGGGTGTTGGGTAGACAGGTGCGCCATGACATTGAAGCCGGTACGATATTGAGGCTTGATATGCTAGCGTGACAACCATCGGCCTTCTGACATTAACCATGAAGGACCAATTGATCGCGGCGGTCGCGATAGAATCGGCTCCAGAGTGCATGAATGGCTGATCTGTCACCCCAAGTCCCACCGGTCGAAGCGGAAGGTGCGACTCAGCCACTTGGTGGTGTAGTTTCGGGTCTGGCACAGTCGTTCGCTATTTATGGGTCAGCAAACTTCGGCATTCGCGCGCTTAATTTCCTCCTCATCGTGGTCTATGCGCATTATCTACGCCCGTACGACTACGGAATCATCTACATGGCGGAGATCATCGCAAGTTTCCTGATAATTTTCGGGGGCCTATCGATCGACAGCGCACTCCAGCGACTGTATTTCCAACACAATCACGATCCGGAAGAGCTTCGCAGCTATCTGGCGACCGCCATTCGCTTTGGTCTCTCCTGGATGGCTGCCTTCCTTGCGTTAGTCCTTGTCGCGGGTGGAAGCATTCATTCCCGTTTGCCAGCGTCCCCGGCGGTGCCGTTCTACCCTTATATCGCGATGGCAATCGTCACAGCGACAGCATCACAGGGGGTCCAATGTCGCCTTGCCATATACCAGGCCGCAAGACGCCCAGGCTCCTATGCGTTGCTGTCTTTCTTTTTCGTTGTGCTCACCGCCGCCTGTTGCGTTTATGGAGTTGTGATTAGTCGCGGCGGCGCCTTAGGAATGATGAAGGGAAAGCTGGTTGCGGCGACGATTACTTTCCTGGTTGCCGCATGGAGCATGCGTGCTCTTCTGACGGCACGATTCCAATGGAGGTTTGTCCGCGAATCTCTATCATTTAGTTTGCCCCTCATTCCTCATCTCGTGATGGCGAGCGGCCTGGTTGTCGCCGATCGATTCATCCTCGAGCATTACCGGGACTTGAGCGAAGTTGGTATCTATTCTCTTGCTTACACCCTGGGCATGGTCATGTTCCTTGTGACCCAGTCTCTCTCTCAGGCGTGGCTTCCGATGTTCTTTGAATTAGCTATTAACCGAAAAGAGAATCACCAGGTGCTGGGGCGTATCTGTTCGGGTTTGGTAATCGGCCTTATTGCTCTCGCATGTTCCGGCATGCTGCTGGCGCCTTCGTTTGTACACATTGCTCTCGACCACCGCTATCGGCCTGCCGCACCAATTGTGCCCTTGGTAGTGATGGGCTACTTGTTTCACGCACTATTCTCGCTCTTTAATCTTTCGATATTACAAGCGAAGCGCACGGCATTTGTCTTCGTGGCCAGTGTGGTGGCATTCGTTGTGAATCTGGGTCTGAACTTAGCCATGATTCCTCGTTGGGGAATGTACGGCGCAGCCTGGGCTACAACCCTCGCCTATGCAATCGAAGCCCTCGTTGCATACTTCTTCGCCCAGCGCTTCTTTGTTCTATCCTACGGCGTACCGGAGATTCTGGGCGGCTTGACGGTCGCTGGCGGCGTCCTCGCGCTAACGCAGTCAGCGTGGATTCTCAAGTGGAACGGATTATTCTCTGTCCTTTCTACGATCGCGGCCTTCGGGCTTCTTGCACTCATCGGTAAACGTGATATTCAGGCAAGTTTTACAGCGATGCGCAAAGCCCGAATGAGGCAAGCTCAACAGGCCGCTGGTTGAGAGATCCGCATCATTCTCGTAAACATTAACATGCGGGGCTGTAGCAGACGGCTGGCCCTCTTGTCTTGAACACGAAAACGCCATGACATCGAAATATAAACAGGGAAGGGAATCCAGTTCTGGCGACATCAAGCACTCTTTGGCGGACATTAGACTCGCTGCACCGCATCCCGGCTAAGACAGCTCTTTAGCCCAGAAGTCCACAGAGGCTCAACAAATGAAAATGGGTATGAGACCGCATCTCATACCCATTGGGGAAAGCCCTTGACTGCCCGATTACGGGGTCGAAGGAGTCACCGGCACCTTCGGTGGTCCGCTGCTAAAGGCACCGGATGCTGCCAGACCGATAAGCGTTCCTCCAATAGCCACAAGAATCAGGAAAATAATGCTGGCCGTTGTCCAGATCGACGTTTGCCCTGCCGGACGTGCTCCGCCCTGTTGGCCTTCGGCCATCGCCGCATAATCCATATTCATCTTCACGGCGTTTGAAACGGCCACAACTGGCGGGGTGCCTGCGGCCGGATTTCCGCCTAGAACGGTTCCGGTGACCTCAACCGATGCGCCGACCAGCATATCAAGGCCGGAGCCCTGAAGTTGGTAGGTTACATTTGTTTGTTCGTCGGTAAGCAGGTAATGCGTCCGCAGGATTCCGTGCAACGTGACGCCATTTGCAGGGCCCTCCGCCGCGTTCATTGCAAAACTGAGGGTTTTTCCGGGTTCCACGCGAGCTACAAGATTTCCGGAGGAGGTCCATACATCGGTCTCTCCCTCCTGCGCGGCAACCTCTATGTGCGATGCATCCTTCACGCCAATCAGGGCTACAGCGTTAGGGGTGACACCGGCAATCCTCAGTCCGTCGGCAAACACCGGGTGCTTATCCACTCCACGCTGCATAGTGACGCCCACCTTAAGGACAGAACGTTCACGATAAACGGTCATTGACGCGCCGGGTCTCATGACCGCATTCGTGCCGTCGGAAAACTGGAGATTCGAAATCGAATCCTGTGACTGGACCAAACTCCCGGAAAAGAGCGCCGAATTGCCCCGCACCGACGAGCCGTCAACCTGAACCTCACCAGCGGTCATTACAATGCCGATATTGGATGGAGCCGCAGAAGCCACACTAATCAGGCAACTGTAAGTGAAGAGCGAAACAGCCGACTGCAATCTCAGGAGCATGAGGGTTCTCCTTGATGGCGATGGAAGGTGTTAAGAAAGCACCGCCCAATCCTTGAAAGCACCGCCCAATCCTTGGACGTCAAGTGCCCGCGGTAGACTTACCGCCGATCGACAGAATAGTTCTTTCGCTAGGTTGTTGTCTATATACAAATGAAGAATTAAAGGGGATTCTGGGCGTTAATTTTTCCCTGCGCGGGGGCAACATAAATTCTTGGATCTGCATCTGTCGTCGCCGCCCAGTTGGGGTTTCGCAGGTTTGCGAAGCGCACAGTCGTGAAATGGTTGGCGCTCTGCTGAGCGCGCCCTCTGGATCGTTTGGGGGACGAACCAGAATTGGGAATGCGCCGACATTTCTGTAACGAAACTTCGGCGCTAGCGCTAGTGGAGTCACTTCTCACGCCGATAGGTCCGGCAAGAGCGTCTCAGCGACGTTTTTCCGGAGGAAGCAATGAATCTGCGGGTCAAGTCTGTATTTCTTCTTCTTTGCCTGGAAGGCACCCTCGTTGGCTGGTCTCAGGAATTACCAGCGATGGCGACTGACGTCAATACCGTATCAGCCACGGGTCTTGAGATACGCTTGCCTGGTCCTCAAGGCGTCGCGGCATCGGAGGGGCTGTTCGGCTCGCACTTTGGCGATGGAGCCTCGAGCGTCAGTCGCACAGTGGTCGCAAGTTCACCAGCAGCAAAGGCAGAAGTAATGGACAAGAGATACTACTTTCTGAATGGTCTGCACCTCGGAATGGCAGTATTCGACGTCGAGATGACGCAACGCTGCATTTCTGAGCAAAAGTGCAGAGAAGCCAACCCCGTTATGCCGTCGTCTCAAGCCGGACAATTGAGTATCAATTTTGTGCTTGTAGGCTGTGAAGCCTGGTATAGCTATTGGCTCAAAAAGCATCACCCTAAGGTATGGTGGATTGCTCCGTTGTCAGGTTCCGTCGTGCATGCGGCGGGAGTTGCCACTGGCTTTGAGCATCAGTAAACTGGTCGTGAACAGACGTCTGAGAAGACCGGACAGATGCGGCACCCCTCCAATGTTACTACCGTAACGCATGCCGGTATTTTTAGTAATTGCTGGAGCTCCTTGCGAAGGATATAGTGAAGCTCAAAACCAGGTGGAAATCAGATATCCGCCTCGCTAATACAAAAAACCAGAATTGAGATGATTATGTTGACCACGGTGAGAGGGAAAGCGATCTGTCTGCTACTTCTCTTGCAGGCCTGTTATGTCCTGGCCAAAGAGCCGACCCTCCAGTCGCCCCCTCCGGCTTTGAGTCCTGACCAAGCGGCACTGGTCCAGCAGGCGGCTTCCCAGGAAAAATTTCTGGTAAAGGTCGTTCAACAGCATGTGCCGTTGGTACAGACTTACATGCAGCACATGCGGCCCGACCAGCAACTTGGCCAAGTGCCATTTTCTGACCAGTACATGCTGGGGCGGATAAGTTTCGAGAACACGTTTACTGATAACGCCTATGCCAAGAATGCGCCGAAGAAGGGATTGTTCACCGGATCACGGAAGTTTATCGACAATCTGAGCAAGACTTTCAGTATGCAGTATTTCTCGAATGGTTTCATGGACATGATGTTCCTGGATACCGGGGCGTTTGACCAGCAACACTACGATTTCACTTACATCCGCCCGGAGTTTCTAGGCGATGTCCGCACAATGGTTTTTGACGTGCGGCCGAAGCCGCATACGGGAATGGGCAGATTCATCGGCCGCGTGTGGATTGAGGATCAGGATGGGTTCGTCGTCCGTTTTACTGGCACCTTCAGTGGCGGAAGTAAGAGATCTTTGTATTTCCATTTCGACAGTTGGCGGGCGAACGTGCAGCCTCACGTCTGGTTGCCCATAGCCGTTTATGTCCAGGATCTCGATTTTCGCGGTCAGACTTACTTCTGGGGATATTCGCTGAAACTGCCCAACCCTGGATCGGAGAACGAATCGGTTCTCGTTGAAGATGCCGTAGATTCCAGCGACGACCCTCAAGATGTGGGTCCCTTGCAGTCCAGACGGCAATGGGCGAACCAGGCGGAGAAGAATGTTCTCGATCGCCTGACGCAAGCTGGTCTTCTGGCCAACTCGAGCGATTTCGATCATGTGCTCGAGACGGTTACAAATAATCTCATCGTCGGCAACAAGCTCGAGCTTCCTGCTCCCATTCACTGCCGCGTGCTGTTGACTACTTCGCTTGAATCCATGACTGTCGGCAACACTATCATTGTCAGCAAAGGTCTTGTGGACGTTCTTCCTTCCGAAGAGAGTCTGGCCGCCATCATCAGCTTCCAACTCGCCCATATTCTTTTGGGGCACCAGGTAGATACGCGCTACGCATTCAATGACCGCCTGTTATTTCCCGACGACGCCACCTTGCAGCGGATCAGTATGAACCATACAGAGGCTGACAATGAAGCCGCTGCCGGGAAGGCAGTTGAGCTGCTTCGCAATTCGGTTTACCAGGACAAGCTCAACACCGCCGGTCTTTTCTTCGCGCAGGTGGTGGCGCGCTCGAAGGATGTACCTTCTCTGTTGACGCCCCGGTTGGGGGATTCGCTGATGCGCCCCGATGGAACGCCATGGATGGCCGAGATCAGCAAGGGTTCGCCGCCATTGCAGATCGAAAACCTGCAGCAGATTGCCGCGCTACCGCTCAACAGCCGGCTGAAGATCGATCCGTGGAGCGACAAGGTATACCAGTTGTCCGTAAAGCCGGAGCCAGTGCTGAGCCCACGCGACAAGATTCCCCTGGAGCTGACTCCGATCTACTATCGATTGAGCCGATACCAGCCACCAGTGCAGAACATCCCGGCGGAGAGTAAGCCCGGGTCCCAGCCGCAAGGCCCTCAGGAAAAGCCTTCCCGGTAGGCTGCTGGATCATAGAAGGTCATTGAGCGTTGTAGCTGTATTCCTGAGCACAAAGCAAAAGCGCCAGGCCGGCGACCATTGCGATAAGTAGGATGCAAATCAACTAGTTGATGCTGATCAGCCCAATCTATTCGATTCCTCCACTCAGCGCCCCGCCCGCTCCACCGAAGAAGCCCTAGCCACTTCCCTTTGACAGCGTGTTCACATCATTCCCATGAATGGCTGTGATCAGACAGCCAAAGATCGTGGAAACGATCACCTGGATTGCCCGATGTTCCGTACCAGTGAGAAGTTCGTGTAGCGCAGTTATCGGTGCAAGGAATCGGCAGGAGTCTGTACCAGCAACAATGGCTAACGGCTCAGAATGCTCTATGGCTGAATTTGCGCCTCATATGGGTAATATGCATCGGGCCTTGGGGAATTGGCGACCAGTGACTTCCAGCGCTCTGAGTCTACCGGATTCAGTCCATCCAGCATCTCAGTCCGGCATCTGCCACTCCCCATTCAGGTTTATCGTCAACCCATGTTAGTGGCGGATTCTAAAACGGATGTAGTTTCCAATATCCGAGGTGCTGTTCGTGGCGGCGCCTCCGAAATCTGAACCAGACTCCCGAAAATGGAGGCACCCTTCAAATACATATTGGCGGTGGTTATCCCTGTTCTGGCGAAGGATTTTTCGCAGTCCTGAGTCGACGGACCGCGCATATTTCCTTCCATGTAGGCCAGCCCGGGGCAACGCGTGCAGCTGCCCACATGCCCACATCCCGAGCACACAGGCAGATCACCCAGCGTGATCGATCGCACCTCGTTCAGCTGGTCGGAAAACTGCCAGATATCCATGAATTTCTGGTGCCGCACATTACCGCTCGGCAGCGGAAACTGCACGCAGGGGTAGACATCCCCATATGGCGAGACATAACAAGCCGTGTGGCCGGCGCTGCACGGCAGCTCCTGCAGCACGTCATCGTTCGCCTTCGATGGTGGCGCGCAAAACTCAGCCACGTCGCCGACCAGGCCCGGATCGCGAAACGTCTTCCGCAGCTCAGCCACACCCAACCCCAGCCGAAGCACCGTCCGATCGCCATCCATCATCGGCGTGATCGTCGGATCGATGGTGTACTCCGCACCCAAGTCCCTCGCGAGCTCCTTAACGCCGCTATGATCGCTCAGATTCTGCATCATCAACACGTTCGCGATAACCACCTTTACGTTATGAGAACGCAGCAACCGTATCCCCTCGACTGATCGTTTCAGCGACCCAGGAAGCAGAGTAATAGCGTCATGCACCGTCGGCCGGTGAGAATAAATGCTCACCTGCACGTCCTGCACCGCCAGCTCACTCAGCCTCTGCGCTTCTTTTTTCCGGATCATGAAAGCATTCGTCTTGATCTTCACGCAGAACATCAATGACCGGGCGTACTCGACAATATCCAGGAAATCCCGGCGCATGAAAACTTCGCCGCCGCTAAGCGTCAGAAAGAAGACGCCCGCTTCGGCCAGCTGATCGAGCAAGCCGCGAATCTCCGCTGTTGTCATCTCGCCATGATCGTCGTGGTCTAGATAGCAGTGGATGCACCGTTCGTTGCACCGATAGGTAACGTCAAGCTGCACACTGAGCGGCACTCCGCGGTCCAACGCGCGCTGCGCCATCTCCTGCATTAGGCTCATCGTTTGTCCTCCGCCGGCGTTGCCGCCTCAATCGGTCCGTCGGACGCGATAAGAATTCCGTGGCCGGCCAGATCCGTCACAAAAGCCTCTGCATCTCTGAGGGCTTCATCGGGAGCAACGTCGAATTTCGCGCAGATCTTCCGTTCCACGATCTCCTGTAGCGGCGTCTTCCCGTCAGCCGACTGCCAGATCGCAGTCGCCACCGGATTCAGCGTAAAAAGAGTCGAATCTCTGGCCGACATGATCATCATTTCGCCGTCAAGCGATCGCGCTGCCACCTGCGTTGCTTTGGCAATGTACACAGCACTCATGCAATAAGCTCCCAGATACGTTGATCCGGATAAAAGGTCAACCGGTATACAGGCACACTTCGTACCAGTTCGCAGGCTGATTCAAAAACCAGCTTCACCAGCTCCGGATCGTTTGTGAAGAACAGCACATTCGTTAGCAGCTCGCGTGCTGCCTCGCTGCCCCTCAATTGTTGAACACTATTCTCCCGCCCTTGCTCCAGCAAATAAAGCCCTGCCAAAGGAGCCTTCGTATTCTCGCCCGGCTCCGCAAGCTCGCCCGCAAACGGCGTGCCGTATGCGATATAGCCCCTTCCGTTCCTCCGCACATACGAAATCTCATCCGTCAGCAACATCGCGTCCGGAGGAGCCAGCCGTGAGATCGTCGTCTTTCCGGTGCCGGAAACACCCGCAAACAGGAAGGCCTTGCCGTTCCGCACCGCGCTCGCTGCATGTACGAGCAGCCCGCCTTCACGCGCAAGAATCAGGCTGTGAAAGATACGCAGCGCCGTATCGATCGAATAGGGATTGGCCGACTGCACAATCTTAGCCCGCCGCGTATCCGGCTCCCACTCGGCCCGCAGATCGCCGCGCTCGATGATCCACCGCCCGTGTGTGAACCGCACAGCCACGTCCTCTTCCTCGGTAATCCTTCCCGGCGGGACGAGATCGACATCGATTTCAAAATCTGCTCGCGCCTCTGCCTTGATAAAGCCCGAATAACGCCCCTCCAGCATACGCAGGAACTCCGAGCTGTCGCTCCGCACAAGCACCGGCATGCCGCCGATCTCGATGACTATCTGTTGGTCCGCAGTTGGAGCTACCTCGACCATGACAGCTCCTTGCTTCCGGATACCCCGATAAGGCGGCTCACTCGCAGCGTCATACGCAGACAGAGATCCGATCGCCGCAGGATAGCCGACCACACGCGCAGCCGCAGTGACCGCCGAGGATAAATCACACGTCCGCTGTGTACCAGGGACACGACCTTACCCATAACATCAGCTTTTCTTACGGGCGGATCTTCGTCTGATAGAGAATCCCCCCGCGTTGTCAGCTCATCGCCATCAGCGCGAATGATCCGGTGCGCCACCAGCCGTCCGTCCCTTCGATACAACATGATCTGTCCCGGCTCCAGTTCGCCTGCATCGCAGCGGTGCACCTTGATGACATCGCCCGGCCAGATCGCTGGCATCATGCTTGCCCCCGTTACTCTGATGCGCACCTGGCCGAAGTTGCTGGCCACGTCGGCGACCAGTTCGCAGGCCAAGACCGAGCGCGGATGTAGCTCCACATCCATGGCGGCGGTCAGGAACTCTTTCTGTTGTGAAGGCAACTTGACTGGGTGGGAGACACCTTGCCGCAGGTCAGCGCCCGGGTCTCGAACACGGGCTCGAAGCGAAACTCTGGCTTGTGGTAGGGCTTTTTCGCCAACCGTGCATCCGGATTAGCTACAGTGCGGTCTGTCTCTTCTGGATGACTCATTTTAACCTCATCTTAGCGCCGCTCGCGAGGCTTGCACGGCGGTATTGTTTAGCAGATTTTCAGCATATCTGCGATGCGTCCTGCAAGGTGCCGGGGTCGGAGAGGACCACAGCTGTTCGACCGCTATCTTCTCGATCTACATTATCGCTTCCTCCCGCTCGAAAAAGGATGGGAAAAGCAGGAATCACTGTAACCCGGCCTGCGTTAGCTTGACTGCGCAAAATGCCGCGGTCGTTCCGCACTGGGTGGCTGATGTCGCCTGTGTACTAAAGTAGATGCTCGAGGCCTGCCCAGCGCTTGAATCGTTGTCCACAACGATGCCGCTCGTGCCGCCGGTTGCGCTGGTAGTGTTCGACACCCCGGTTTGGGTATTGCTCGTCATCGGCAAGGTGAATGTCCACACCGACGGTTGGGACGTTCCCAAGAACAGGTAATCCTTCGCGGGGCCAGTGGCTGATGAGCCGGTCAGCTTGCAGGCGCCGCTGGCGATATTAGCGGATACCTCGCTGGTGAAGGTAAACTGCGTTGTGCTTTTCACCGTAACGGTCTGTTCCCGATTGATGGCATTAACCGCAGCAGCGGTGCACCCGCCGGTGCCGGCAGCTACGCCTGCGATGGTAACCACTTGTCCGCTGACGAACAAGTTGGCCGCTGTGGTCACAGTCACTGTCGTTCCGGTTTGCGTCAGTGCAGTCGGGGTGTAGGCCACGTCGTCTCCATAGAATTCGGTGATCGGCGAGCAGGAGTGAGCTGTAGGAACGAAAGAGCTATCGTTGAATTGGGCCGTTGTTTGAAGGGCGCCTGATATGAATCCAAACTGCGCTAGATGTACGCTGGTGGTGCCCTCGTAGCATAAGACCACATGGCCATTATTTGCTTCCGTAGCCGATTGGATTCCCGCCGTGTAGTACACGTTGTCCGGCATTAAAACGTATTGCGGTGAAGCGGTAGTGCAACCTGATCCGGTAGGAACGGTCGTCTTTGTCACTGTTCCAAAGCCGGTAGCTGAGAATGCAATTTGAGCCAGTTGCTGGGTCCCGAGAGTGCCGGAGCAATTCGTGGTGAAATAAACCTTCGAATTCGTCGAGTCAACAATTGCCGCATCGTGAATGCCGCCGTTCGTGCCGTTGCCGATCGATTGCGAAGTTCCTACGATAACTCCAGCCGGAGTGTAGGCGAATACGTTAGAAGCGCTGTCGCCGATAAAAACGTTGCCGGTGCCACCCACATCTACCACCGGGGAGTTGAGGAGGTTGCCGTTGCTTACCAAGGCGGGAAATTTCCCGCCTGCAAGCGTCGGTGTGCCCGTGAACACCGAAAAGACGGAGTACAAGTGTCCCACGTCGTCTCCAACAAACAGGACATCGTCATTGTAGTTAACGAACGGAGCCGAGTGGGTGTCAGTTACCGGGGTCGCGGTTGGGGTGGTCTCAGTGGCGAGGGCGGACAACAGGGGAATCGCGAAGTCCGTCGCCTTGCTTCCAACGGTACTTCCGGGGACCACCGCATGGATTGCGCAGGTCGGCAGGGCGGTGCCGGTGTTGGTACAGGCCCCGTACTCGGTGGAACCGGTGGCAAACGTCAGCACGTGCAGGACCGCTCCGATGTTCGTGCCGTTCTCGATATAAGCGATCTTTGTTCCGTCGAGGGAGACGACGGGCGAGGTGGCAACCGCTCCGGTGCCGGAGGCATAGGAAAAGATGAATTCCGGAAACGTCTTACCCGTGCAAAACGGCGCGGGCGTCGTTCCACTGTAGAGAGTATTGAATCCGACGATGTTGGCTTGAGCGCCGTTCACACCGGCTGTAACTGTGCCGAAGGAGAAAACTGTACCGGTGAAGGATGTAGTTGCGGCTAGGAGCACACGAGTCCCCGGCGTGAGCGTGTAAATGGTGACCGTCTCGGTGGTGCTCGTCGCTGTGGCCGCGATACGGCCCGCGTTCGTGGCGCTGAGATTCCGATTGATCGCGTTCGCCAGACTTGTCGCATTGGCTTCCGCGGCCGGCTTACCCCCACCGGTGACCACCAGGAAGTTTGTTCCCGTGTTAAGGGTAGTGCTGGAGGTCAAGGTCAGCATAACTGAGGATCCACCAGTTGGCGTCACCGTCAAAGTCACCGTATGCCCACCGGTGGCGCTTCCGCCGGTGGCGAATGTACCGACAACACTGGCCCGTGTGTAGCCGGTCGTAGTATTAACGGGAAACACCGCGTAATCGCTGGTGCAGCTCGGCGCCCCGTTGGCGTTGAAGTCAAACTTGGCAGGGTACTGGCCCGCAGCGACCCCGCCCGCGCCCAGGGATACGCTCCAGTCCTTCTTCGGCTCGAGGCTCATCGCCCTCGGTTCGCGGGGTTCCCAACGTGGTGTTCTTCCGAGGATGTTATATCCATTGGTGGCGCTCGCGTCCCCCAGCGCCTTGCCATGCAGGCGCGTCGCTACGAAATACCGCGGGTCGCTTTGCATTTTCTCCGCCTGCTCACCGGTGGCATCTGCCGTATAGATGACGTGCTGGTCGCTCCAGTCCATAGGAAGCGGGACGCTCCCGTCCGGCCTCTTGAAATCCTGTCCGAGCGCTGACCCGGTGAATGTGCTCAATCCGCACATCATCAGAAGAGTGGCTACCAGGACTCCGGCATTGATCGCGAAACCAAACAGACGCTTCATTGGACACCCCCGGCTTAGCGAATTCAGCAATCGCAGAAAGGCTAGTCCGAATTGCTGGAGTACGCAAGACGCAGTTGCTTTTTTCAAAACGACCGAAGCCCGGCCAAAGGTAGAATATCCCCAGCCGTGCGTGACGATATCAGCTGCCGGGAGACCAATCTTGTCCTGCAGGCGCTTCGAGCGTGGTTTTCTGGAAAACCCCAATGTCTCGAGTCAGCTTTGGCTGAACCCGTTGACTGGACGGGACTTGAGCGCATCGCAGAGCACCACTCAGTTCTGCCGCTCGTCGCCTATGCGCTAACACGGTATGGCGGCGATTTGGTTCCACAGGAAATTTGTGGACAGCTGCGGCAGCGACTGCTCCTCGCCTCCCACCGGAATCTGACCTTGATCGATGAGTGGTGGCGAATCCTGCAAGCATTCGACGAGGCAGAGATTCCAGTCATTTCCCTCAAGGGCCCCGCCCTCGCGCTCCTCGTCTATCCCAACTTTGCGTTCAGAGAGTTCACCGACCTGGACTTGCTGGTCAGCCCTGAGGAGGTCCCAAAGGCGCGCGATCTTCTGGTTCGCAACGGCTATAGACCCACTTCTTCTCTCGTTGCCGATACGGATGAAATGTTGTTCCGCTCCAGAAATTTCCAGCTGGACTTGGTCCATTGCGAGAACCGAATCTGCGTTGACCTGCACTGGGGTGCACTGCACGAAATGTTTTCGTTTCAGCTGCCCGTCGATCTGCTCTTCAAAGCGGCGCGGATCGAGCATTATGAGGGGATCTCATTTCTTGCCCTCTCGCCGGAACATCTGCTGCTCTACCTCTGTGCTCACGGAACAAAACACTGCTGGCGCAGCCTGCGATGGCTCTGTGACATCGCTTGCCATGTGCAGAGATCGTCAGACCTGAATTGGCGGTCATGCATTCGCTGTGCGGAAACCTCGAACTGCGAACTCGTGCTCAAGCACAGCCTGCTCCTGGCGCAGCAGATATTAGGTTTGGATCTGCCTCCGGAGATGGCGAGCTATTGCGAAGCTGCAAAGGTATCTGCGCTTATCGCCACCGCATCATCGTTTCTGTTTTGTGAGGACGAGGATCTCAGTTATGGGCAGACCATGCGCTTTCATCTGGTTTTTGCGAGGAACTGGCGCGATCGGGCCGCCATGATCTTCGAGCGCATTTTCGTGCCCGCGGAATCCGACTGGCAACAGTTGCGCCTGCCGCGCCCGCTGCATTTTCTGTATTACATGATTCGCCCCATACGGTTCATGCGTGAACGCATTCGCCTCGTGGCGGGAAGGACGGTTTGACCCCTGTCCTCAGGGCGTCGTCGGCGTTGGACGTGCTAAAGGCTCCCGAACAGCCAGCCCGATGAAGGATGCTCCAACGCCAACGAAGATCAGCAGGCCAAATTTCCCCTAGAGCGCTCCTTCACTTGCCAGATAAGGCCAGATTGGTGGTGTTGCTTCGATTAGCTGGTTGTATCGGTCATGGTCGGCAATGATTGTGATGTAAATGTAAGGAAATGGAGCACCGGCAAAAGCGGCTTTGAAATCGGACAGGCCATCATTGGGGTGGTTGCCGCCGCCCAGATGCAACCATTTGCAACCCTTGGATCGAGCCCATTCGGCAGCTTGATTCACAAGTAGAGTGGAAGCCTTGAGCTTTCGCCCTTCTACCGTGGTGCCACTTAAGTGATAGTGCGCGAAATCGTGATCGTACAAAAACAAAGAAGCGCCCACATACTGGCCGCGGGAGGAAGCGAGGCCAAGCATCAGATACGGTCTCAGATTTTCCTGCAGTTCCGCGTAATAGGCCTCAGGAAAGTGGTAGAACGTTCTTGTCTGCAACCGCCACATGGTTTGCTCGTAGATATCCCGGAAAGTTGAGAGGTGTTTCCGAACACCATCAGCGCCCTCAGCGATGATCACCGATAAGGATTTGCGGGCATAGGAGAGATCCGAGATACGATTTTTTTTCAGCCCCGCTATGCGCTGATGGGCCGAGTCCCATTGCGTAAGGTCAACAGCAGTGGTCTGACCGTGTTCTCGAACAATGAAGTCCTGAGCGTCGAGTCCGGTTAAGCGAAACTGATCGATAAGCAGTGGATGCATTCTCAAAAGGCAAGAAACAAGGCCTTCGGACTTACACCATTGGCGTATGCTCTCAAGAATGCAGGAGGTCTCTTCAGATTCGGCACCAGGCTGTGACAAAAGGAGCAATCCGCCATATCCATAAGGAGTGAACGCATCTGAAACCGGAGGTCCTCGCCGAACCATGAGCGGACACAAAGCGCGCGGCGTCCGGTCGCCGCAAATCAACGCTATTGTCTTTCCGCCGCCGATCGTCTCACTCAGCCGCAAGTATTCTGGCCGAAAATAAACGTCGGCACGAGGAGAACGTTCCACCAAGTTCTGCCATAACGCTTCATCCTCCATGCTATGAGAAAGAACATGGATCCGAAGTTTCACTGCTTCGCGGTGAGCGATTTCTGGTTTCATTGGAGGTCGGGGAAAGTACGGACAAGGAGACCCGCGGCCAACAATAGAGGACCAGGAGAGGGAAAGCTAACTATCGATTGGGCATAGTTGCACTATCTTTTGGCTAGCATTTCTTAGTGACTTGAATGATTGGCCTTAAGGCAACGAATAGTAGACACACGGCTGCTCCTTTGCGAAAATTCGCGTGAGAGCAGAATCCCAAGCCCGGACTGGCATCCGGGCTTTTCTACGTCTGGACTCAGATGTTGAGCCTCAGGAGTCTCGCATTCATCTTAGCGTCCGCGATGCGGCGTGCTCGCGCCTTGTCCTCCGCTTCTCTCCATTGCTTTCCCGAGAGAAAGAAAGGGAGGCAAATGGCTATGAAAACGCATACCAAAATGGCTATGAAAATAGCGGTCGCTTCCATGTCATTCTCCTGCGAACAGTTTATACCCGCACCGATTTGGATGCCCTGTCGCGGTTCCTCCATT
>Ga0210390_10002565_pt1 | contig 16062 bp, 12 predicted proteins | sample IncBWH11OmetaG_FD_161050 | JGI IMG/M metagenome (GOLD analysis project Ga0210390, IMG submission 161050) | Forest soil microbial communities from Barre Woods Harvard Forest LTER site, Petersham, Massachusetts, United States - Inc-BW-H-11-O ... | reverse complement strand
GACTCGAACCCGCACGACCCTTTCGGGTCAACGGATTTTAAGTCCGTTGCGTCTGCCATTCCGCCACATCGGCCTGCGCCCATAGGCTAGGAGCGCTCCACGGTTCTGCAAGCGGAAAATGGCGGGTTAGAATTCGGGTTGAAGAGGAATCAACCGACCGGAAGCTTTCCATCGACAGGCTCCGAGGCCGGTTTCGGTACCGGAACCGTGCGATCAGTTTTGCTGGCGCCGGTCTTCAAATTTCCGGTTTGGCCGGTGTGATAGATTTCGGTCCGAAAAATTGGAATCTCTTTAGGAGCCTCGATCCCAATCTTAACAGCGTCACCGTCGATCCGGGTGACTTTGATATGGATCAAGTCCCCGATGATGATTCCCTCATTGACCTTTCTCGATAAAATTAGCATCCTGGCTTCCTTCTGTAATATGCGCTTGTGAGTCGTTCCCTGATTTGGACTGATGGAGATTGTCTAGGCTGTAGCAGATCCGGCGAGCGATCCGCCGTCATACTGTGGAAGGACTTCCAAAGAGAAATCTCTCCTTGAGTCCTTGGTTTTGTCTAAGGCGTTCCTGCATTCGATTGCTAAGACGATCAACCTCTGAAAACAATGCTTCGAGCAGGGGATGCACGTATTCAGGAAAACTCAGAATCACTTCATCGGATTGCACGTCTTCGTTCAGTTGAAATCTGGAGGCAGACTGGCGCAGCGCCAGTTCCCGCGACTGGGTACAGCGTGAAATAGTTCGCAATTGGACCCGGATTTGCTCCTCTAGCCGCTCATTCTCGGGGGCATCCCCGCGGTACAAGGTTTCGGTCTGCTGATTCAGTAGGCGAATCAGTCCTCCTTTTTCCTGGAGCTCGTCTCTGAGAGCGTCCACCAACTGATCCCAGTCAACATTCGTGTCCATCATAGGTTGGTTCGCAGTTTCATGCCAAGAGGGTGCTCAGGTAGTTTCGAAGCTGTCCGACCGTCTGAGTATGGATCTGGCAGATGCGGGATTCCGTTAGCCCGAAGCAGGCCGCTATCTCAGAAAGGCGCATCTCTTCGTAATAATACATGGCCAAAACTTTCTTCGGTACGGCAGGGAGTTGCTCCATGCGCTGCGCCAACAAAGAGAGAACTTCTTTGCGCTCCAGCGCGTCAAAAGGGGCAATACAAGCATCGTCCGGGATAATTTCGTGCAAGGACTGCTCCTCGACTTCTGATTGCTCATCGACTCCATCCAGAGAAATGAACTTTACCGGTCGGACTTCTTCCATCAGGTCCGCTAACTCGTCCTCGGACATGTGCATCTCGGCGCAGAGTGAATTCTGGCTAACGCTTCCACCTTGCTCTTGCTCCAACTTGGAAATTGCCGTTCCGAGACGTTTGGCTTTTGATCGCGTGGCGCGGCTCATCCAGTCCATCCGGCGAAGTTCATCGAGAATCGCTCCACGGATTCGGGTGGTCGCATAACTGGAGAAACTACTCTCCCTCGACGGGCGATAGTTCCGGGCAGCCGCCACTAAGCCGGTCACTCCGATACTGTAGAGTTCGTCCGCTTCAATTTTGCTTGGCAGTTTGCGTCTCATCCTTTCGACAATCGAGCGAACAAGCGGAAGGTGATTCTCGAGGAGACGTTGAAACGCACCTTCATGCTGTGCATCCGTAACCAAGGCGGTTGCTGCCGGTGAGTCGGAAAGTTCTTTTAAGATAGGAGCGGCTGTCATTTGCTTTTGCACAGGTTTGACCTACTCGTAGCAAATAAGATGCCATGGCCAGGGGATCGCGATTCGACTAAATATAAAAGATTGATCGTAAGCCACTTAGGAAGAATTCTTATTTTTGAACGACGCCCCTCACGCTGCCCTCACCCCCTTTTTTCCCGGAAATGAAACGCCGGGTCATCCCGAATGCGGCAAAATTTGCCGAGCTGATTCCGCTACCGGCAGTTTCTGCGCATGGGATCAGCTCTCATCGCACCGCTGCCTGATGGAAGAGCTTTCCAGGTAGGGTGAGGCTCCGTCCGAACCGGGGCTTCCCGCGTTGCCTCGACTGCAACGTCACCCCTACGGAATTGCTCAATTAATCGACAAAGGAATTCATCGCGGATCACCATACGGCAGGATGATCCAAAAGCCCCGGTTCGGACGCAGCCTCACCCTACCTCCGCAATCGTGCTCGCACTCGTCCTCGTTCTCGATCTGTGCTCGTCGCCGGTCAAAAGCGGGCGGAGGGGGTTCTCGCGTCATTCGGCAGGTGAGCGCCAGAAGCCGCGGTTCGGCGAAACCTCACCCTATCTGCGCCGCAGTTTCCAACGGCGGGAAGAGGTTTTCTCGAATCGGCCGGTAATAGCTGTCTCGCTGCATGGGTTCGCGTCCAGCTTCCCGAATGGTCCGCTCCAAAGTCGCTTTGGTCTGCTCCTGAGGTGTCTTCGAACCGGCCATGTGAAAGATTTTTTCTTCCATCAACGTCCCGTGCAGGTCATCAACGCCGTAGTTTAATGAAATCTGCGCCAGCGGCAGAGTCATCGCAATCCAGTAGCCGGTGATGTGATCGAAGTTATCGAGATAAATGCGGCTGACGGCCAGATTGCGAAGTTGATCCAAACCCGAGGCCGGCTTGATGTGCTTTAACTCGGTCGTTTCCGGGACAAAAGCGAACGGAACAAACCCGGTAAAGCCTCCCGTCTCATCCTGAAGTTCGCGAAGTTGGCGCAAATGATCGACGCGATGTTCAACGGTTTCGATGTGCCCGAATAGCATCGTGCAGGTGCTCCGACCACCCATCTGGTGCCAAAGCCGATGGACTTCCTTCCATTCTTCTGCCGTTTCTTTCCCCCGGCAGATCTTGTCGCGGATGATGGGATCGAAAATTTCTGCGCCGCCGCCCGTGAGTGAGTTCAGGCCAACATCCCGCAACCTTTGAAGCGTGTCTCGAAGTGGGGTCTTGAAGATGCGCTCTGCCAGGTGGCGAACCTCGATGGCGGTAAACGCCTTGATATGGAGACCAGGGTCAAGCGCGCGAAGACTTCTTAAAAGGTTCAAGTACCATTCGCCTGGAAGAGTCGGATGCAGTCCACCGACCATATGAACTTCAGTTATCCCGAGTTGAAGAGATTGACGAGTGGTCTCAACGATCTCTGGTATAGCGAGTTCGAAGGCGTGCGGATCGCGTTTCCTGGCACCAAAGGCGCAGAACTGGCACGAAAGAATGCAAATATTGGAGTAGTTAACGTAACGGTTCAGGATATAGGTGGCGCGATTCCCGTTTTTCCGCTCCCGAACGATGTTGGCGATCAGACCAAGTGCATTAATGTCCGTCGAGCGATAAAGCCGCCCCGCTTCCTCCTCGTTGATTCGTTCGCTCGCCAAGATCTTGTCACAGATCGAGCGCAATTCTTGAGGAACGAGGCGGATGCTCGTGAAACTTTTCACAGATTTAACCTGACACAGGACTAATCTCCCATCAAGCTCGCCGCAAATTTCCGCATTTTCCAAAGCAACATTTGGAGTTGCACCGTGTTGTAGAGGATACGATGAGTCTTGCCCATCGAATGTTAAATCCGTCCATGGAGCCGTCTGAGAATCCCGAGCCCGAAATCGGTTGGATGGCCCGTATTCGAGAGGGAGACATGGAAGCGTTCAGGCTACTAGTGGAAATGCATCAAGCCCGGGTGATTGGCACCATCAGCAAAATGCTGGGAGCCGACGCAGAGTCAGAGGATCTGGCTCAGCAAGTCTTTATCCGGATCTGGAAATCAGCTCCCCGTTATAAGCCAACGGCGAAATTCACCACCTGGCTATTTCGCATCACCCGCAATCTGGTGTTTAACGAACTCAGGCGGAAGCGCCATTTCGCGGACCAAACTGAAGAAATCCCCGAACCGGTTGAGCGTGCGGAAAAAGAACCTGATCGCGTTTTGCTGGAGGGAGAACTCCAGCGCGCTATCCAGGAGGCAATCAACCAATTGCCGGAGTCTCAGCGGATGGCGATCATCCTTCGCCGTTACGAGGAAATGCCCTACGAAGAGATCGCGAAAGTTATGGAAACCAGCGTGCCAGCCGTGAAAAGCATTCTCTTCCGGGCCAGAGCGGAACTCAGAGAGCGTCTGGAAAAGTATTTAGGCTAATCCGTTCCGCAGCTCACTAAAAGCGGATCCGAGGTGAGAAAAAAGATCCGAAGGCAGCATCGACTCCTCGGACGAATGCTTGACCGCGATTTCAGCGGCCCTTCCGCAAAGCCATGCACCGAGTCGTCCCGCATCATAGACGGGAATCTTTCGTGCGAGGAAAGCGGCACAGACTCCAGTCAAAACGTCGCCCGAGCCACCAGTTGCCAGACCGGGAGAGCCGGTGGTGTTGTAGGCCATCGGCTTACCAGATTGACCAACGAGCGTCCTCGAACCCTTCAGGAGCAGCGCCACTGGAAACTCGGCCGTGAACTCTCTGACTATCTCGATGCGGCTTTTACCGGAGGTGGCCCATAGCCGCGCCATTTCACCGGGATGCGGCGTCAGAAGACGTGGTCCGGCGCAGGTCTGAAGCTTGCCAACTGCGGTCGATATCGCGTTGAGGGCGTCTGCGTCGACCACCATCGGTCCGGCGAACCGGGTGACCACTTCCAGGATTTCCTGCTGGGCGATCGAACCGAGGCCGGGACCGACGCCCAGAGCGTCCAACCGTTCGTCGAGTACCGACCGAAGGTCACGGGTCGGTTTGACCATAATTTCCGGAGTAACCTTGCACACCACGAGATTGTAGATCTCTTCCGGGACATACAACGAAATGAGCCCCGCGCCAGCGCGGGCGGCGGCTTCAGAGCACAAGATCGATGCACCAACGAGACCGCGGGAACCTGCCACGATCCCGACCCGGCCGAAATCGCCCTTGTGCGAGTCGAACAAGCGGCGCGGCACGAATTTCAGGAGATTTTCTGCGGAAGAGAGCATGGTCCGATTGAGCTCCTTAGGTCCGCGCGAGGTCAATTCCGGGAGGTCAATCACCACGATGTGGCCGACAAAGTTTGGCGCGTCGTCCCGGAAAAGAGCGACTTTGGGAAAACCGATCGTCAGCGTAAAATCCGCCACCACCGCGTCAGGATCGATGCTTTCTTCTCCAAGCCCGGTCGGAAGATCTAGCGCATAAACGTTGGTGTTGGATTCCAGGCGGAGCGCATTGAGCTCCCGCGTGAGAGCTTTCAGGGGGGCGTTCAGACCCGACCTGGAACCCAGACCAAGCAAACCGTCAAGGATGGCCCTGGGCCTGTTCTTGGGAAGATCGGTGATCGGATCCGCCACCACGCGCGCTTGCAGGTCCCGCCATTTTTTCTTGGGAAGGCCTTGCAGATCGCTTTCGGGAGCCAGCGAACGAGTCCGAATCTCCCACCCGGCTTTGGCCAGCAGAGATCCGGCCACCATGGCGTCGCCGGCGTTATTGCCTTTTCCCAGATAAGCCACACAGATGCCGGGATGAGGCTCGCGTTCCAAGACGGCGTTTGCGATCCCCTCGCCCGCGCAATCCATCAAGCTTTCCGCATCGATCCCGTCGGCAAAGGCGGCCCTCTCGACCGCCTGCATTTCGTGGGCATTGAGGACTGTGTCAGCCACTGGAGTAGTTCTGTCTCCGGTTATGCAAACAGCCAGAGCCGATCACTGAAGTCGTTTGATCGGCTCACCAGGAGATTTTCCCGGTCGGAAAGCATCTGCGCGAACCTACTTTTTGTCCGCCTCGATGTGCAATTCGATCTTGACGTCATCGCCAACGACCTGGGTTCCTTCGATGACTTTGTTCCAGGCCAATCCGAATTCGCTGCGCTTGATCGCCGTCGTCCCATCCCAGCCGATGAGAACAGAGCCCGGCTTCATGCCGGCCCCTTTACCGATCAGCTCGGCTTTCAAAACCACTTCCTTAGTGACCCCGTGCATGGTGAGGTCACCGGTGACGTCAAACGTATTATCCCCGGTCTTTTTAACGGATGTGCTTTTGAAAGTAGTTTGCGGATTCTTCGCGGCATCGAAAAAATTGGGTGAACGAAGGTCCTCGTCGCGCATCTTGACACCGGTGTCGATACTCGCTGTTTTGATGGTCACCTCTACGGATGACTGCTCAGGATTGGCTTCATCGAAGACGAGGGTGCCACTGAAATCATCGAATTTACCTGGGACATTCGAAAACAAGTGTCGGACTTGAAACCCAATCGATGAATGAGCTTTATCGATAGCAAATGTATCCGCCGCTGATGCGGATTGGATAACCAGAAGTGCAGAGAGACAGGTCAGGATAATTAGTTTCTTCATACCTAAGAGGAGCGGAGATTAAACGTTATCTAGCGGAAGAGTCAACGCTATCCCGGCTTATTCCTGGCCGCAGTGAGAAAACCCGTTAGGCCTACTTGGGCGTCAAACTTTGCTCTTGAAGTCCTTGCCAGGAACAAACTTCACGGTTTTAGACTTTGGAATCCGGATCGGTTGCTTCGTTTTTGGATTGACACCTTTTCGGGCTTTTCTTTCCACCACTTTAAAAGTTCCAAATCCGACCAGCTGCACGATCTTATCCTTCTTCACCCCGACCTTAACGGCATGGATAACCGCTGCTACAGCTCTTTCCACTTCGGCCTTGCTCGTCTCGCCTCCGAGCTGTTTTTGGACCGCTTCAACCAAGCCTACTTTGTTCATGGTAAAAGATGCGTTTGCAGTGAGATCGTGAGCTTGAGAACCTGATACCCAAGCCGGGTCGCGCGCGAACGCTGCTAATTTTGTCGTTTTGACAACATTCGCTACCTTTTGTCAATGCATTAATCTGATTTTATGGCTCTAGACCAAGTTCTACTGCGGCTTGACCGGTTCCTGGGTATAAATCCCGTGATCGCCGGCAATGTTTACATCGCACCGAATGCTACCGTTCTGGGTGATGTTTCGATCGGCCCGGGATCCAGCGTCTGGTTTCAAAGTGTCATTCGAGCCGACATCAATGTGATCCGGATCGGCTCAGAAACCAATATTCAGGATGGGTCGATTCTCCATGTTGCAGATCGGTACGGTCTAATGATTGGAAATCAAGTCAGCTGTGGGCACCGTGCCATTCTTCACGCCTGTACGATCGAAGATCGGGTTCTGGTCGGGATGAGTGCGATTGTGATGGACGGGGCGGAGATAGGGTGCGGCTCGATTATTGGGGCCGGTGCATTGGTCACCAAAGGGACCAGAATCCCGTCCGGATCACTGGTCCTCGGTTCTCCTGCCAAAATCGCCCGCTCGTTGACAGCCGCCGAACAAAAAGGGATCGAAGAACTCGCCGCCAAGTACGTCTCTGTCGGAAAATATTACTTGGGGAAGGATTCAGGAGACAGGAGCCAGGATTCAGGAGTTACAGAATGGGACGTCTGAGCCCGTTCAGGAGTTGCAGGAGCTCAGGAGTCGCAGAATAAGAGACTTACCCAACCGAATTTCCCTCCGTGTAATGCTTTCCCCCTCCTGAACTCTTGCAACTCCTGAACTCCTGCAACTCCTCAGGTTAAGTTCGAATAGTCAATCGTTTTGAGCCGATCAAGTTTCACGCCCAGCCTCGGCACACATTCGATCAGTGCTCGCGTGTAAGGATGTTGTGGCTGATGGAGAACCGATTCTGTGTTTCCGAATTCCACCACCCGGCCGCGGAACATCACGGCGACTTTATCCGCCAGTCCACGAATGATGCCGAAATTGTGAGTGATCAGGATGATTGACATCCGGTATTGGATCTTAAGCTTCTGAAAAAGATCCAGAATTTGCCGCTGGATCGTCACATCAAGGGCCGTGGTTGGCTCGTCGGCAACCAGGATCGCAGGCTGACAACAAAGGGCCATGGCGATCATCACGCGCTGCTGCATGCCGCCGCTCAATTGAAATGGATAGTCTTTCACCCGGCGGGCTGAGTCCGCGATTCCGACCTCATCAAGCCAATGGATCACCTCTTTGCGAACTTCGCGGACATCCGGGCGGTGCAAGCGGATTGTTTCTGCGATCTGGTCATAGATGGAAAAGACCGGATTCAAACTCGTGGCCGGCTCCTGAAAGATATAAGCAATCTGATTGCCCCGTACTCTGCGCAGCATTTTTTCGTTCATGCTCAAGATCGATTGACCATTGAGGAGGATCTGCCCCGCTTTGTAGAGAGCCGGAGGTTCCGGAAGGAGCTTAGTCAAGGCCATCGCGGTCACGCTCTTTCCGCTTCCGCTTTCTCCCACGATTGCCAGAGTCTCCCCTTTCTCCACCGTGAAGGAAACCGAACGCAGCGCAGGGAGCTCCCCGTCCTGAGATCGGAAACTGATGGTGAGACCTCTGACTTCCAGCATCCGTTTTGCTTAGGACCGGCGAATGAAGAAGTAAAGTCAAAGTCAGGAGTTCAGAAGACAGGAGTTCAGGAGACAGGAGTACCCTAAGGAGCGCGTGAAGATTTGTGAAGAAACTCAACACTCGGATTGAGAACTAGAACTTTTGGAGGCGAATGACTTTGGCGCGCCTCAATCGGGAGATGTCCGGACATCGCGGACAACCCCAATTCCCCTCCTTTGTGACCTCCGTGACCTCTGTGCGATGCTCTCTTCACTTCGCGTCTTTCTCGCACGGAACCCACCGTGGCCTCCTTTCCGTGATTGAAAACTGTATCGCTGGAGAATAGAAGTCCGTTTCGTGAAAGTACGTGTCTGGATGCTGCTGACTCTCTGCGGATTGCTCACCCCTTTGCTCAGAGCCGAACAGAAAGAATTAGTAGTTGGGATGGAAATGTCGTTTCCGCCGTTTGAAATGCAGGACTCGAGCGGGCAACCGGCGGGCGTAAGCGTCGATATTGCGCGGGCCATGGGCCAATTTTTGAACCGGCCCATCCGGTTTGAAAATATTCCCTTTGACGGGCTGATCCCCTCTTTGAAGACGGGTAAAATTGACGTGATCATTTCCTCGTTGACGATGACGGATGATCGCAAGAAATCGATCGATTTCAGCGTTCCTTATTTAAAAATGGGACTGGCCATCCTGGCCAACAAAAACAGCGATATTCAGTCAATCCAGGATGTCGACAAGCCCGGCCGCAACGTGGCCGTAAAAAAGGGGACCACCGCAGATATCTATGCGATGCAGCACTTCAAGAACGCAAAAATTTTAGTGTTCAACGACGAGAGCGCGTGTGCTATCGAAGTGGGACAAGGAAAAGCCGACTGTTTTATTTACGACCAGATCTCCGTGTTCCAAAACTGGAAAAGACACCAGGACAGAACGCGAGCTATCCTACAGCCGTTTGAGCAGGAGGAATGGGCCATGGGTGTTCGAAAAGGGAACGACGACCTTCGAAAGCAAATAGACGATTTTATCCAGCACTATAAAGAAAGTGGCGGCTTTGAGCAGCTCGGAGTCAAGTATCTTGGGGAGAACAAAAAAGCTTTAGAAGATCTCGGTATACCATTTTATTTTTGAGTTCGCTCAACATCATGCCTGAAAAAACGAAGCGCCTGCACTGGCTGAAATACCTGTTCCGCGGATTGTTGGTATTGCTGGTGCTGATCGTCGTTTTTTATCAGCAGATTTTCTTTGGAGTGACACAGCTGGTCGCTCAGCAACTGGCCAAATCTCAGGCCTTCTCATTAGAATTTAAGATTCATGGCTCCATCTTCTCTAACCTGACCATTGAAGATCTGCATCTGCAGCCCCTGCCCGGGAACACCAGTCTTCCATTGGAGCGGGTGGACGCAAAATGGATCGCACTTCGATACAATCTGTTCAGCCTTATAAAAAAGGATCTTCTCAACGTTGTTGAGCTGGTTGAGTTGAAAAATGTCGACTTGGTGGTCCGTCCCACCTCTGCACCTGCACCACCTTCAAAGCCGAATCCTAACGGTTTGCGGATACCCGTTATCCTTCCGCAACAGATCGATATTCAAGATGTTAATCTCATCGTTCGAAATCCTGCCGGAGATCTCGATGTCAGAAAACTAGCATTGGATTTTCAGCAGGGATCAGAGGGGAACCTCAGCTGTGCAACGCTCCGGATACCGGTGGTTGGCACCTGGAATAACCTCCATGCCGGCCTGAGTTACAATCAAAGCAAACTAGCTCTGACAGATCTTGCACTAGAGCCTCTCTTGGACATCCATCGGCTGCTTATTGACCTCTCCGGTTCGGAACAGGGCAAATACCTCCTAACTCTGGATGGCAAGGCGCTCCGCTCATCTCTGGCGGCATCCGTGTCATACCTTCAACCGGCAGAACAACCTTCTATCGATTTGAAGCTGAATTTGATCGGCCTGGATCTCGGGCAAATTCAGAAGCAGTGGCCCATACCGATTTCCGGATCGATCCCAAAAATCGATATTCAACTCAGCGGCGAAATGGATCGCCCAAGCAGCTTGTCCGCATCGATCTCCGCGGTAGTCAATGGGCTCCGCTATCAACACTACGCCATTGACACTGCCGCAGCTTCGTTAGTCGCTCACGATGGAAAAGGAGAGCTGGTGGAGGTCTCGGTCAACTCCGGTACAAACAAAGTGCGTCTGACGGGAAATTTCATCCTACCGGATACCTGGGAAGAGCTGCCAAACAGGTCTTCGGCAAATCTTGGGATTGCCGCGATGGTGACTGACCCCGAACGCTACGTTCCGGGGTTAAACGCTACCAGCCTGGCGACCGGCAGCGTCGCGCTCATGAACGGAAGGGCTCAAGCGGTTTTTCAAGAGTCTGTGAGGGATATTAGCTTGCCGAAGATAGTCCCCGGGTTTTCGATTTCCGGCGTTAACTCGAACGTCTTTGCCGTTTTAAAGCTTCCGCTCTCCGCGGAGATCTGGCCGTCCCTGGCCGCCGTGCTCCTCACCGACTGTTCAAACATTTCCTACCAGGATGCCCGGGTTGAACAAATTCGACTCGCGGTGGGCATGCTGGACGGCAAAACGGCAACCACCGACGCGAAAATGATCACCGGCCAAAGCCGCGCTGAAATGTTCGCGAACGTGGCATTACCTCTACCAGGGGAATCGCTCGACCCCAAACAGATCGGCGGTCACCTCACTTTCAACCTGGCGGCTATTTCGGATTTTGTTACCCAGAACCAGATCGAGGGACTGCTGAGCGCCGAAGGCAATCTCCGCTTTGATCATCTGCAGGTCGATGGAACCATTCGATCCAGTGGCAGCCAGTTGAAATATCGAGGGATGACCCTCCAGTCGCTCGGACTGGATGCAGTCTTTAAGGGAGAGGAAGCGGAAATTCGGAATTTTCGTGTTCAAGTTGATCCCGATAATTACGTCGACCTCGCTGCGTCAACCCGAATGACCGACCCGTTCCCATTTCAAGCAAAGGGCGGAGTCGTCTTCAAGAAGATAGCCGTGTTAAACGAATTCCTGAGAAACCTTGGCATGGAGGCTGATGCCGGCGGCGCGATCAATGTCAACTTTGCCGGATCTGGTGATATTCACAACCCGTCGGGCAAGCTGCAGGTCTCGGGCACTCAACTTCAGTACCATGGCGTTGTTGTGCAAGACCTGGATATCCGGGCGATCGCCGAGAAAACCAAAGCGGAAATCCAGAGCTGCCGCGTCACCCTCGACCCTCACAACCAGGTTGAATTGCAGGGAACGGCCCAACTCGCCGATCCTTACCCGTACGCGGTCAATGGCACTATTGCTCTTACAGACTTGGCGGTTTTCGACGGGTTGATTAAGAGTCTCGGTCAACCTTCCGGATTGACCGGCGCTCTTAATGGCTCATTCTCGGTCACTGGAGACGCTCAACATCCTGGGGCGCAGCTGCAGCTTTCCGGCAATCAATTCGCATATCGGGGTCTGGTGATCCCGACCATCCAAATCAAAGCGACGGTCGCAGATGCGAAAGCAGAATTACAGACCTGCCGTTTCGTGGTCAATCCAAACGACTTCATCGATGTAACGGGAAGTGTTGGGATCACCTCTCCTTTTGATTATCAGGGTCAAGGCCAGGTCGCGCTGCGAGATCTTGGAGCCTTTAACGAACTTCTCAAGAAAGCCGGCCAACCCGGTGACCTGCGCGGCAGCCTGAGCGTCGATTTTTCCGGGAAAGGCGACACCCAGAATCCAACCGGCGAGCTGCGGGTTTCGGGTGACGGGATCAGGTATCGTGGACTACCGATCCAAAGACTGGAGATCGAGACAAAGCTTGAGAACTGGGTGGCCTCGATGAAGACAGGCCGCATCGACCTGGACACTGTCAACTACATCGATCTGACTGGGCAGGTCGGGATCAAAGATCCCTACCCCTACCAAGCGAAAGGAGCGATTGAACTCCCGGATCTGGGGGTGTTCAAAGAAATGCTCAATGGGTTCGGTGCAGTCTCAGAGACGAGTGGAAATCTGCACGTCAATCTATCGTGTTCAGGAGACGCGAGGAGCATGGTTCCTGATGGGAATCTTCGCGTGCTAGGCAGCCTCATTAAATTTCGGGGGCTTCTGGTCCAGAGCATCGATATTGAGGGGAATCTTTTGCAGAGGAAGCTTGACTTGCCGAGCTGCAAAGTCGTCTTCGACAAAAACAATTTCATTGAGGCGAAAGGAGACGCGCTCCTCGAGGACCCCTACAATTACGATGCCGACACGACGGTCCAGTTTCAGGATCTTGGGTTTCTCAACGGATTGGTTAAATCATTCGGCCAAGACATTGGTCTAGCCGGCAAACTGAATGCGAGCTGGAAAGGGAATGGACCATTCAAAGACCAAACTGGCGATCTGGAATTGCACGGCGATCAGGTGCGGACCAGCACGGTGCAAAACATCCGATTTGATGCCAGCGCCCATTACCAGGGGTTCAATGCCGAGGTTCCGCGGCTCCAGGTCTTTTCGCCGTACGCCGACTTGGATGCCTCCATCCGCTTCAGTCCCCAATGGTTTGAGATCCCTGAGCTCAATATCCGCCGGAGCGGCAACACGATCCATGGGAATGTTAAAATTCCGCTCGATCTGCAGTCTGGCCGGAAGGTTCCTTTCGATCTCAATCAACCGGTCGATATCAATATTCAATGTGATAGAGTTGCTCTGGATTCGTTGCAATCGGGTAAACCGCAAGTGACCGGCATCCTCGGATTCCGACTGCAAGCCTCGCAAACCCTAAGAAATCCCTTGATTCAGTTCACCGCAACCGCGCGGGATATCCGGACCACTAGCGTTTCCAGCTTATCCGCCGCCAGCGGCGATTTCTCTATTCGGATCGCCGACAAAGTTTTGGTTGCCGATGGAAAGATTCAGCAGCCGGATATTCACCCTCTAACACTGAGCGGCCGGATGCCGCTCGACATCGGGCAAATCATTCAGACCGGCAGCATTCCTGACGATACTTCGCTGAAGTTCTCTCTTACGTGGCCGGACAACAATCTGGCCTTCGTTCGCAAAATCGTCCCGGACATCAAGGTGGTCGAAGGACGTGTGGGGATGGATGTAAGCGTCAATGGAACAATCAAAAAGCCGGACCTGGCCGGAAGCATCCGCGCAACTATCTCGAGGTTTCAAGCCCGGACCGATACGGTTCCCCCAATCGCCGACTTTTCCACGAATATCACTTTCCAGCACGATCGCGTGCAAATCGCGCAATTGAGAGGATTGGCGGGTGGAGGTCGTTTTGGGGTGACCGGAGGAATCAACTTGGCGGATGGAACCAATCCAAAATTTGATCTCGCCGTGACTGGCAGACAGATTTTGCTAACACGCAGCGACGGGATCATCGTTCGAGCGAATTGCAACTTGGCGATTCGCGGACCATTGTCGAGTGGAGAGGTCAGCGGAACTGTAGGCATCACCGATAGCCGCTTCTTTAAAGATATCGACATTTTGCCGCTGAATCTGCCGGGCCGTCCCCCGCCGCAGCCGCCGGCTGGAGCAATGCCTAAGATTGCGGTCGATACTCCTCCGTTCAAAGATTGGAAATTTAATATCGCCATCCGCACCGATGATGCGTTCCTGATTCAGAGCAACCTGGCACGAGGCAGAGTCACCATTAACCTGCAAGCGGGCGGCACTGGCGCGGCACCTAGTGTGACCGGTTTCGTCCGCGTAGATCGGCTTACGGCGTCGCTCCCTTTCAGCCGGATGGAGATCAACGACGGTATGATCAATTTTATCCAAGGCGCCAATATCCTGGATCCGACCCTGAATATTATCGGACGTTCGACCGTCAGTGACTACGACGTGCGTGCGCGCATTTTTGGAAATGTCTCCAATCCCACTGTCTTGCTCGATAGCTCGCCGCCGCTCGCACAGGGAGATATTCTAGTCCTCCTGGCTACAGGCTCGACCACCTCACAATTTGCCCAGGATCCCTCCCTGCTAGCCGGTCGGGCCAGCTTCATCGTTCTGCAACAGCTTTATAAAAAGTTTTTCCCGGGCGCGAACCATGCCGATCAAGAAAAGGAACCGTTCATCGATCGCTTTTCGGTCAACATCCTTCCAGGTTCGCGGGCAGGTGAACAAAACATCGTTAGTAGTTTTAAGCTGACCAAGAATTGGCAGATCATCGGCGACTTCGGAACGAGCAGTTATCAACTTCGCTTAAAATATTTAATTCGCTTCCGATGAGATGTGTCCTCGCTGCGATCGCCATCCTGTTACTGGGTCCGTTGGCGCTTTCTCTTCTGGCGCAGCGCGAAAATCCTCCAAAGGCAGCCGAACCAGAATTGATCAATAACACCGCGCCTCCTCCGAGCGCAGCAGCGCGCGTGCAGTTTGTCGGAAATACGAAGTTCAGCAATCGGGAACTGAGCGCGGCACTTGCCGACCCCCTGGCCGCCATTCAGCAACGAGGTCTTAGCCTGCCCTTGGCCGACGACACCGCCTACTATCTGGCAGTTTTCTATCGACGACATGGTTATCCGGCAGTCGATGTGAAATACAAAATTCGCGAGCCCTACCTGGAATTGCATATTAGTGAGGGGCCCTTCTACAAACTCGGCAATATTACATTCGAAGGGAACAAAACTTTTCAGCCGGCAGTCTTAAATGATTATATGATCGGCACGACCCGCGCTCGCTACTCCCAGTTTCAAAAGAACCTCCCCTTCGTGGAGTCCGACTTGGTAACCGGAACCAGCCTGTTGCAAAGCTTCTATGTTTCGCAAGGTTTCCCACAGGTTCAGATTGTTAAGCTGACCACCCTTCCCGATAACCGCACCGGAACGGTGAACGCGATCGTCACGATCAAAGAGGGGCCACGCTACTTTTTCGGACCGATTTCCTTTTCCGAGAATTTCGGCCTCGCTAAGAACCAATTTGCCTCCAAAATTAAATCACTGACTGACCCGCCCAAACCCTATTCCGAAGCGGAACTGCAAAATTTGCAGAGGGATTTGACCTTCATTTTCAAATCCAAGGGTTACTTTTCGGCTTTGGTAACGGTCACCCCCAATTTTCAGAAAGTCCAGGGTGGACGTGTCCCGATCTTAGTCGATTCGACCCCCGGACCGATCTATCATTTCGGAGGAGTGATCGTCAGCCAGGAGCCGAGCGCTCGGCTCCGCCCCGAATTCTTGCCGAGGCGCCTTGCAGCACTGCGGGGCGAGACCTACGATCCAGAAAGACTCAAAGATCTCTATCGTAGACTCTACCTGACCGGTTTGTACGATACGCTGGATATACAAGAAGTAGCGCAACCGGATGGAACAATTCAACTAGTGGCTAACCCACGAGAAGCCAGGGCGAAGGAGTTAGGCTTCTATGGAGGCTACGACACCTTCGATGGAGTCATTTTTGGTGCGACTTACACCAACCGTAATATTGATGGACTGGGCCGCATATTCTCATTTCGCCTCGATTATACGGGACGCGGACCCGATGGGGAGATTTCCTACGAAAACCCCTGGTTCATGGACAAGGATATTGATTTTAGCGTAGCGCTCGGCGTCTCGGCCAAGCAACTGGTGGCCTACTCCATTCAAAACTACTACGCGCGAGTGAGATTGACGAAGACGTACAGCAAAGGTATCCAAACCGTTGCTTTTCTCCAAGCGAAAGAGGCCGACGTCAGCTCCATTGAAATCACGCCGGCGTCTCTCGTTGGTCCGACGAACTATCAACTAGTCACCGTGGGATTGTCACAGACCTT
>Ga0210390_10002564_pt1 | contig 16065 bp, 11 predicted proteins | sample IncBWH11OmetaG_FD_161050 | JGI IMG/M metagenome (GOLD analysis project Ga0210390, IMG submission 161050) | Forest soil microbial communities from Barre Woods Harvard Forest LTER site, Petersham, Massachusetts, United States - Inc-BW-H-11-O ... | reverse complement strand
TGGTGGTCAACGGCCCCAATACTCTCAGCGACGGTCAATCGGTCCAGATTCAAAAATAGGAGCATTCCCAATGGTCAATGTCGACGGCAGCAATGGAAAGTCTGGTCTCATCCAGGTCCGTGACCTCGATAAGACCTATCGCCGCGGCGGTGAAGAAATCCACGTTCTCCAGGGACTCAATCTGGATGTGTCCGCGGGAGAGTTCGTGGCGTTCATGGGCCCCAGCGGTTCGGGCAAAACCACGTTGCTCAATCTTCTCGGCGGCCTGGACGTTCCCACGCGTGGCAGCATCACCGTTGCCGGCGATGAGATCACCCATATGTCTTCCGGTAAATTGACGGATTGGCGTGCCCGCCATGTCGGCTTCATCTTTCAGATGTACAACCTGATTCCCGTTCTCACCGCGTTTCAGAACGTTGAATTGCCCCTTCTGCTCACCAAACTGTCGAAGGCCGAGCGCCGCTCGCACGTGGAAACTGCTCTGTCCATCGTCGGCCTCTCGGATCGCATGAACCATTTCCCTCGCCAGCTCTCCGGCGGTCAGGAACAGCGCGTCACCATAGCCCGCGCCATCGTGTCGGACCCCACCTTTCTACTGTGCGACGAGCCCACCGGAGACCTGGACCGCAAAAGCGCCGATGAAATCATGGCCCTGCTCGAGGAACTCGTCGGTTCGCACCATAAGACCGTGCTAATGGTGACCCACGATCCCGTAGTGGCCGCGCGCGCCCACACCACGCTTCACCTGGACAAAGGTGTTCTCGTGGAAGGTGCGAAATTTCCTCACAGCGTGCCCGCCGGAGGTGTTGCATGAAATTCGCGCGCATCATCTGGGCGAATCTCACTCGTAAGAAGATCCGCCTGCTTCTCACCATTGGCTCTTTCGCCGTAGCTCTCTTCCTTTTTGTCTTTTTGGCCGTAGTGAAGGATGCCTTCAACCGTGGAGCCGATGTTGCCGGCGCCGACCGTCTGGTGGTCATCAATCGCACCTCGATCATCAACACCATCCCTCTGTCCTATCGCGACAAAATCCTGCGCATTTCCGGCGTCAAGGCCGTCACGCATAACAACTGGTTTGGCGGCACCTATATCGAGGAAAAAAACTTCTTCCCGCAATTTGTGATCGATCCGGAATATCAGCGCCAGGTTTTTCCCGAACTTATAGTTCCCGACGACCAATGGAAGGCTTTTTTGAATGACCGTCAGGGCGCCATCGCAGGCCAACAACTGGCGGACCGCTTCCACTGGAAGATCGGCGATCGCATCCCCATCAAGACCACGCTCTACGGTGGCGGCGCATGGGAATTTAATTTGGTCGGTATTTATCACGGCAAGCGCCCGCAGGATGACGAAACCCAGTTCTGGTTCCAGTGGGACTATTTCGAAGAAAAAGTTCCGGAGACCGTGAAGGGTCAAATCGGCTGGTACGTTCTTCGCCTAGACAATCCCGATGACTCTCCTCGCGTCGCCAAGGCCATCGATGACGAGTTCGCGAATTCGCCTTACGAAACCAAAACACAAACGGAGTCCGCTTTCGCCGCCAGCTGGGTGAAACAATTCGGCAACATTCAGACACTGATTGTCAGCATCGGCACCGTGGTGTTCTTCACCTTGCTTCTGGTCACCGGCAACACCATGGCGATATCCGTTCGCGAGCGCACCGGCGAGCTTGCTGTGTTCAAAGCCATCGGCTATTCGGATCGTTCTATTCTCTTCTTCGTTCTCATCGAGGCGTTAACGATTGCTCTCATTGGCGGCGCATTTGGAATGCTTTTGGCCGTTGTAGCCGTTCCGAGCCTGGGCAAGGCACTCAATGGCCTGCTTCCGAGCATCATTCTTGCGCCACGCATGCTTGTATTTGGCCTGGTGGTTGCTATTTTCACCGGGATTCTCAGCGGACTTCTTCCCGGGTGGGGCGCGATGCGTCTGCGCATCGTAAATGCGTTGCGGAGAGTGTGAACATGGATGCCTTCCTAAAGGTCTTGCTAAAAGTTCTGATCCTAATTTCGGGAATACTTCTGAAAATGGCGTTCTGGGTTGTCATCACTTTCGCCGCTGTGTTTGCTCTTTTGGCGATCGTCGCGGTTTTGGTAGGCCTCCCTGCCGCTTTGCTCGCGCCGTTTCTCGGATCCGTTCCCATTTCCTACAATTTCCGCAGCATTCGCGCGCGCTGGACGTCCACCATCGTCGCCATTCTCGGCATCGCCGGCACCGTCGGCGTGTTTGTCGCCATGCTTTCGCTGGCTCGCGGCTTCAAAGCCACGCTGGTTGCTTCCGGCTCTCCGGGAAACGCTCTTGTAATGCGCGCGGGTTCATCCTCGGAAATGATGGGCGGCATCACGCTCGATTCCATTAAAGTTCTTCAGGATGCGCCCGGCGTTGCGCGCGATGCTTCCGGCGCTCCTATCATCACCCAGGATGTAGTCGGCGTTATCCCCGTGCCCTTGATCTCGACCGGCACCGATGCCAACGTGCAGGTCCGCGGCGTTTCTCCCAACGTGTTGGAAGTCCGCAAATTCGTGAAAATGGTGCAAGGCCGCATGTTTCAGCCCGGCTTGAACGAACTTGTCGTCGGCAAGAACGCTTCGAAGACCTATCAGGGACTCACCGTGGGCAACAAAATTGATTTTGCCGGCGGCCATTGGGATGTTGTAGGCGTATTTGACGCAGGCGGTTCCGCGTTCGACTCCGAAGTGTGGTGCGACTCCCAGATCTTCAATCAAGTGCTGAAGCGCCCCGCCAATATTTTTCAGTCCGCCACGGTTCATCTCGCTTCGCCCGCTACCTATCAGGAATTCAAGGACGCGGTCACTTCCGATCCCCGCATGAACGTGGACGTCTATCGTGAAATCGATTATTACGCCAAGCAGTCCACCACCATGACCCGGCTCATCACCGTTCTCGGCGGACTCGTTGCCGCCATCATGGCCATCGGAGCGATTTTCGGAGCGCTCAACACCATGTACTCCGCCGTTGCCGAACGCGGCCGTGAAATCGCCACCATGCGCGCCGTGGGCTTCTCGTCCTGGAACGTTATCCTGTCGTTCCTGTTCGAGGCGCTTCTCATTTCGTTCCTTGGCGGGATCATCGGTTGCTTGGCGGTTTTGCCTCTTAACGGCCTCACCACCAGCACCATGAATTTCCAGACCTTCTCCAACGTGGCCTTCGCCTTCAAAATCACTTTCGATCTTCTGGTGATGGGCGTTCTCTTCGCTCTGGTGATGGGTGTACTTGGCGGCCTGCTCCCCGCCATTCGCGCTGCCGTTCAGCCAGTCTCCGTAGCCCTGCGCGAACTCTAATTTTGCAGTGCGGCGAAACAGTCATCCCGAGCGAAGCGAGGGAACTGCTTTTCTCTTCCTTCCATCCCAGCACCACTGTCTTCAACCTTGTGCTCCAGTGCGTTTTCCATTCTTGTGTTTTCCCACTCCCGGGTGGCTTGGGTCTCAGCCTCACTCTTGCTGTTGTAGCGCCGTGCCTTCAGGCCGGCATCTTGGGTTCACCACACAAAGAGAACCACGTCATTCTGAACGAACTCCGCGCAGTGAAGAATTCTTTTTAGATTCCAAATCTCACCATCAACTCGTATCGTGCGTCTTCTGCTTCCCTCACCGCTAACTCCCTCTAACTCTTCTCCTTAGGGGGTCAAAGCTTCAGCTCCGACATTCATCTCAAAAAAATCCAGGCTTTAGCCCCTGAGGACACTCTTCCTCAGTTCTCACACGGACTCTACAGCACGTCTCCATCCGCGTGTTCTAAAACTCCATCTCCTCAATCCGTCGCTTCCCCGGATCATAATCGCAATATCGCACCCACGTCGGGCGCACCACAAAATAAGTTATCCCCGGCCAACTCTCCCGCGCCGGCCCATCCGGAAACGCGACAAAGTAAGTCTTCTTGTATTTCGCCAGTTCCTCGCCTTCTAGCTCTTGTGCCACGCCCTCATACTGCACCGTCACCTCAGTCGTGCAACCAACCGCCCAAGCCACCGCGGGATTTTTCTTCAAGATCGGGTATTTCCGCGAACTCTTTACCGTGTCGAACACAATCTCCAATTCTGGCGTTACCGCGAATCCCATCAGCGCCGATTCCGGCCGTCCATCCTCGCGCGCCGTGGCCAGCACCGCCAGCCGCTCGCGATTCATAAATTGAAACACTTCTCCAACATTCATCTCGCCTCCTCCTCAATTTCCGTCTCCGGAAATTTCGTGTCCTGCATGTTAAACTGCATTTCCCAAGGAGTTTTCATGAGTCAACCCAGACCCACCGTTGCCGCATACGCAAAGTTCGCGTTCTTGATTTCGCTTTCGGCAGCTTTTCTGCCAACTTTAAGGGCGCAACAAGTTTCCCCGGAACTCCTCCACGGATTGAACTGGCGCCTCATCGGCCCTCATCGCGGCGGACGCGTCACCGCTGTCTCCGGCATCCCCGGGAACACCACAACATACTACATGGGCACTCCGGGCGGCGGCGTTTGGAAATCCATCAATGCGGGCAGAACCTGGGTCCCCATTTTCGATCAAGCGCACGTTGCCTCCATCGGCGATCTCGTCGTCGCCCCGTCCGATCCCAACGTAATATACGTCGCCACCGGCGAGCAGACCGACGGCAACGGTGTCTGGAAGTCCAGCGATGCGGGTGCCACCTGGAGCAACCTCGGCTTCGGCGATTCTCCCATCATCCCTTCGATCCTTGTCGACCCGCACGATGCCAATCTCGTTTACGTTGCGGTTGCGGGTAACTTCACGCCGAGCGACACGCGTGGAATTTTCAAATCCTCGGATGGCGGCAAAACCTGGCGCAAGGTTTTCTACAAAGACGATCACACTAGCCCCACCGAACTCGATTTCGATCCCAATAATTCCCGCTCCCTTGTTGCGACCGTTCGCCACATCCCCCCGGCACCCGGCGAAAAGCCCGCCGAAGGTGTAGACACGCAACTGCTTCGCTCCAACGATGCCGGCGAAACCTGGGCGTCCATGGGCGATCAGGGCCTTCCCACGGCTCACCGCCAGCGCGTGGGGCTTTCTGTCGCGCCTGGCACCGGCGGAAAACGCATCTTCGCGCTGATGGATCAAGGACTGTTTCGTTCCGATGACGCCGGTGCGACCTGGCAGAAAATCACCACCGATCCGCGCATCCTCGGCTCCAATTATTTTGGCCGCGTGTTTTCCGATTCGAAAAATCCAGACGTTGTCTACGTGATGCAGACCTCCACGTATCGTTCCGAAGACGGTGGCCGCACGTTTGCTTCTTGGAAGGGAACTCCCAGCGGCGAAGACGATCACGTTCTCTGGATCGATCCTCAGGATTCCAATCACATCGTCGAAGGTACGGATCAGGGCGTGGTGATTACCAACGATTGTGGCAAGACCTGGAGCGATTGGCTCAACCAGCCCACCGGCCAGTTTTATCGCGTCGCGACGGACAAGGGCTTTCCGTATCGTCTGTATGCCGCGCAGCAGGATTCCGGCTCCATTGTCGTTCCCGACCGCACCGACTTCGGCATGATCACCTATCGCGACTGGTTTTCCAGCGGCTCCTTTGAAAGCAGTTTCATCGCGCCTGATCCGTCGAACCCCGATCATGTTTTTTCGCTCGGCTGGTACGGCAACATCATTCGCATGGATCGCAAGACCGGCCAGATCGCCACACTTTTTATCGCCCCGCCGAATTATCGCGCGAGTTGGGAAACTCCCATCCTTTATTCCCCGCGCGATCCGCACACGCTCTTTTATGCTTCGCAGTTCCTGCTGCAATCCACGGACGACGGCTTAAGCTGGAAAGAAATCAGTCCGGACCTCACCGTGAAGCCCGCCGGCACATCCGTGCCACCCAAGTCAGACGCGGCCGGTCACATTCCTTCGAAAGACGATATGGAAGATTCCGGATTCTTTGCGGACGATGATGACGACGCGCAAGCCGCCGCCAATCGCGGCTTCATTCAAACTATCGCTCCATCTCCGCTCGATTCCAACCTGATCTGGGTGGGCACGTCCACCGGCATGATTCAGGTCTCGCACGACAATGGCGGCAACTGGTCCAACGTCTCTCCCGCCGGTCTGCCCGAACGTGCCACCGTCAATTCCATCGATCCCTCTCCACACGATCCTGACATGGCGCTTGCCGCCGTGTTCGCGCGCCGAGACACGCATCCTTATTTCTTTCGTACTCACGATGGAGGAAAAACCTGGGAAAAAATCGTCACCGGCCTGCCTGATGCCGGAATCGCCCGCGTGGTTCGCGAAGATCCCGTTCGCAAAGGCATGCTGTTTGCCGGAACCGAAACGGGTGTGTATGTCTCCTTCGATTGTGGCGATCATTGGCAATCGCTGCAGCTCGGCCTGCCCACCAGTTCCGTGCGCGACCTCAACATCCACGGCGACGATCTCGTGGCCGCCACGTTTGGCCGTGGCCTTTGGATCCTCGACGACATTTCTCCGTTGCGCCAGTTAAACAATGATCTGCAAAAATCCCCAGTCCATTTTTTCATCCCGCAAACCGCCCTGCGCGTCCATTGGGATAATCATCCGGACACGCCGCTGCAGCGCGACCTGGCCACTTCGCAAAATCCTCCGGACGGCGCGCTGCTCTACTATTTGCTTAGTTCTCCGCCCAAAGGCGAAATTTCCCTGGATGTTCTCGACGAAAAAGGGAATCGCGTCATTCATTTCTCCAATATCCCGCAGCAGGAATCGCTACCGCCCGCCAATGTGCCGGAATATTGGTTCTATCCGCCCGCAAGTTTGCCCACCACGGCAGGCATCAATCGTTTTGTCTGGGATCTTCGCTACCCGCACCCTACCGCATTGCCGTTTGGATTTTTCGGCGAACGCCTGGACTACACCGAATACACCCTTCCGGATCATGCCGTCCCCGGCGAAACTCCGCGTTTCCAGCCGCCGGGTCTGTTCGTTTCTCCCGGGACCTACTCTCTCGTTCTAACCGTCGCAGGGAAATCCTATCGTCAGCAATTGCGGGTCGATCCCGACCCGCGCGTTCACATTTCCGCCGCGGACTATGCGGCCCAGTTCGATCTCTCGCGCAGACTTTGTGATCTGATGGAAGCTTCCGCGAAAGCATTCCATGGCGTTGATCCACTTGCGGAACAAATTGCGGACCGCAAGAAAGCGCTGCCGCCCACAGCCGCGAAAGAACTAACCGATGCCATCGTCGGTGCGCAGAACCAAGTCGATGCGCTGGTGGCCGGCACGGAAATGGCGCCGGGCTTCGGAACCATCAATCGTGACGCCGGCCGCTATTTGGAAATGGTTCAGGCGGCTGACATCGCACCGACCCCGGCAGTCGGCAAACTGTATCAAATCTCCTGCGATGGCTATGGCAAAAACGTGGCCGCCAGCCAGAAATTCGCCAACGAAACCCTTCCCGCTCTCAACAAATTGCTGCAAGCGCAAAAACTCGCTCCGCTCAACTACTCCCCGATTAGCGCGCCGGCCCCCGCCTGCACGCCATAAGGAACCTGCACAAAAAAAAGGGCGCGCTGATTTTTTCTCAGCGCGCCCTTTTGCGTTTCTCTCCGTCAGGTCGAAATTATGGAACTCCTAGCTGCTTCCCGCTGCCTTTCCCGCCCCAGACACGTCCGTTTCCGTCACCAACGTTCCCACCGCGCGGAATCGCACCAGCAGGATGGTCAAGTCGTCAGCTTGCCGCGCTCCCCGCGCAAAGTTTTCCACGGACTCCAGCACAGTTTTCTGGATTTCATCCAGCGGCATTTCGTTCTTTCCCAGCAGCACCGCGCGCAATCTTCCGTTGCCGTAGAGTTGCTCGTCCGGGTCCATCGCTTCCGTCACGCCGTCGCTGTATAGCACCAGCGTATCGTTCGGTTCCAATTGCAATGTGGTCGTGGAAAATTCTGCTTCCGGCACCAGTCCAACCGGGAACGAACCCTCGGTGAACGCTTCCTCCGCCGTCGCCGCCCGAATTAGGATCGGAGAAGGATGGCCCGCGTTGATATATTCCAATTTCCCGGAATCGTGCAGGATTCCGAAAAACATCGTGGCATAGCGGCCCACCTCTGCGTGATCGCATAAAAAGCGATTCACGTGATTGAACACCCGCGCCGGGTCCGTCCCCAGCGTCATGCCCGAAAGGGCGCCCTGCAACATCGTGGTTAGCAGCGCCGCGCCCAGTCCTTTTCCGCTCACATCGGCCAGAAGAAACGCCGTGCGCCGTTCATCCAGCGGGAAAACATCAAAGTAATCTCCTCCCACGGACAGGCACGGAAAATTCACGCCGACTACGGCAAGATGCGGAAAATCCCGAAAATTCTTGGGCAAAAGCGCTTGCTGAATGTCCCGCGCGATCCCGATTTCCTGTTCCAGTCTTTGCCGTTCGCGCTCGCGTTCCACCAGGCGCGCATTGTCCAAAATGCTGGCCGCATCGGCCGCCAATGCATCCAAGATTTGCCGGTCCAGCTTGGAAAATGCCGTTGGCCGCTTCGAATCCAGATACAGCACACCCAAAAATTCTCCCCGCGTCACGTTCGTAGCCGATTCACTGCTCGCCCGCGAAGTCGCATACAGCGGGATCACCACCACCGCGCGCAATCCTTGCGCAACGATGCTCGCCGCGGCCTGCAGGTTCATTTCTGCCTGCTCGATGTCTTCGGTAATCACCGGCAGCTGCTTCTTCATCGCCAACTGAATCGCCGTTTGGCTCGGCGTCATGCTCTCGGGAGGCAACCGCTGCCCGCCGCTGCGCCGCGCCAACCGCACGCGCAAGCGTTCCGACGGGCTCGCCGAAGTCACACTCTCCACCGCCTCCTCGAGCAGCCCGCGATCCGCATCTGTCACCGCCACCGCGTGATCGATCATTTTCGCCAGCACGGAGTCCAGCGGTAGTTGCGAGTGCAGCAGGGAAGTCGCTTCCAGCAGCAGGTTCAGCTTGCGCAGCCCGCCGCCCGTCGACTCGGAACTGGTCATGTGATCGATTCGCGTCAACAACTGAGGAATGGACTCGTCGGAGGTACCGCTCGCGGCCCGAAAAATCACCTGGTAAGAATCTTCCAACCCAAACGTGATCACGTCGCCGTCGACCAGCGCCCGGCTCTCCACCTTTTCGCCGTTTACGAACATGCCACGTCGCTGCCCGCGGTCTTCCAGGTAATAGCGGTTCGCTTCAGTGACGATCGCTCCGCAGTTGCGCGAGATGCGCCGGTCGGTCAGTTGCAGATGATTGCCTGTTTCCGCCCCGCGTCCGATCAGGAACGGCGTCTGCGTCACGCGCACATACTTCCGCGCGCCATCCGGTGAGATTACCTCCAGCACTGCTTCAGCTTGTGCCAGCGTTTCCGTCATGCTCGTTAGGCCTGCCTTCCCCGCCAAACGGCGAATTGTAGCACGCCAGCGCCGCTAAATGCCTTACCCCTTGCGTACTGCCCCTATCCCCGCCACAATAACCCGGCTGTCTCCTCCGGCGCTCCGCCCCACGGGATTCCTAGGAGTTTTGCGAATGACGTTGTTGGCTGTTTTATCGATTTTCTCCCCGGACGCGGACTTCTCCCACACCGATCCTATCGTCCCTATCCTGATTGCTTCCATTTTCATCACCCTTGGCGCCGCGCTCGGCGGTTTCCTGATGAAATGGATCAAGCAGCCCGCCGTTCTCGGTGAACTGCTCGTCGGACTGCTCGCCGGGAATCTCGGCTACTACTTCGGCAATCCCACGCTCACCGTGCTTCGCGAAGGCGACAACCTTTCGCGCATCGCCTCCCTCGCTCTCACCAGCGAGTACAGCATCGGCGAAGCCACTCTGAAAATTCTTCCGCCCGGCCCGCACACAGACTATCTGGCGCAGCTCCTTTCCGGTCCGCAAGGCCAATCCTACATCTCGGTTTACAGCTTCATTGACATCATCTCGCGCCTGGCGATTCTGGTTCTTCTTTTTATGGTTGGCCTGGAAATCAGCCTCGTGGAAATGAAACGCGTCGGAAAATATGCCACTTATGTGGCCCTCCTCGGCATAGTCCTCCCGATGGCACTGGGCATGGGCGTGATGAAGCTGCTTCATCCAAACAATGCTTTGGCTAGCGACCTCTTCGTCGGTGGCATCCTCACTGCCACCAGCGTCGGCATCACCGCCCGCGTCTTGCGTGACATCGGCCGCGAAACCACCGAAGAAGCGCGCATCATCCTCGGTGCTGCCGTGATCGACGATGTTCTCTGCCTCATCGTTCTCGCCGTCGTCAGCGGCCTGGCTCTCACCGGAACCATCAGCGTCGTTTCCATCGCCATCACCACCGGCAAAGCCGCGTTGTTCCTCGTCGCTTCCCTCGGCATCGGTATCTGGCTCACTCCTAAGCTTGTCCGCCGCCTTTCCAATTTCGGCGTCAGCAACCTGAAACTTCTTTTTGGTGTAAGCTTCGCTCTCCTTCTCGCATGGCTCGCCAACGTTGCCCAGCTTGCCACCATCGTTGGCGCATTCGCGGCAGGCATGGTGCTCAACAGCTTTTTTGACAGGGAAGTGGAGGGCGCGTCGCTGCACGAATTGCTTTCGCCCATCGAATCGCTCCTGGTACCGCTGTTTTTTGTGTGGATGGGGATTCAGGTCAAGCTGGAAACCATGGCCAGCAAAGACGTTCTGATCGCAGGCCTCGCCCTCACGATCGTCGCCATCGTTGGTAAGGTCGCCGCAGGCTGGGGCTGCCCTCCTACCATGAATCGCCTGGCGGTTGGTTTCGGCATGATGCCGCGCGGAGAAGTGGGTCTGATCTTCGCTGGAATTGGCAGAGGAATTGGCGTGGTCGATGAAGGGCTTTTTTCCGCCATCGTCCTCCTGGTCATGGTCACCACGGTTCTGGCGCCGGTGCTGCTCCGTGCTACCCTGGGCGCTGGTTCGAGTGAGACTCCAGCGCCTATTCCCGCCGGTTCTCATCGCTGATTATGTTTTAAGCACCCGATGTTCTCGTTGTTTGCAAAGCGCTACCAGTGCCGCCTTAAGCGCTGTACTTCAAATAATCCCTGTACTCAATCGATTGCGCCCTATAATCGCCGGAGTGTCCAAACTCCCGAGGTAACGTCAGTTCATGCGAAATTTTAAATTTCTCGTGTCTCTGATTACGAACGACAACGACTATCAGCTCGAACAGGCCAACTCCGCTCAGGTCACGGCTCACCGGTTAGGCGTCGAAGCGCAAATCCTGTTTGCGGACAATGACGCCATCACCCAGAGCACGCAGCTTCTGAGAGCCATTCAAGTGCCGGAGAAAGAACGCCCGCACGCCATCGTTCTGGAGCCCGTTGGCGCCACGGCGCTGCCGCAAGTGGCCCGCGCCGCGGTGGATTCCGGAATCGGATGGGCGCTGGTGAATCGCGACGCTCCCTACATTTCCGAAATCCGCCGTACCAGCAAAGTCCCTATTTTTGGCGTGAGCTCTGACCAGATTGAAGTGGGTCGCATCGAGGCGCGCCAGTGCGCCGCGCTTCTTCCGCGGGGTGGATCGATCTTGTACATCGCGGGTTCTTCGCAAAACAGCGTCGCCAAAGAACGGGAAATGGGACTGCGCGAAAAAATTCCCGCCAACATTCATATCACCGTCCTCCGCGGCCAGTGGACCGAGGAAAGCGCCATGAAGGCCATTCGCTCCTGGCTTAGCCTGTCTACCTCCAAGAAGGCGATCGTCGATTTGGTCTTGTCGCAAAACGATGCGATGGCTATCGGAGCGCGCAAGGGTTTTCAGGAATTGGCCAACGAGATGGAACGCGAGCGCTGGCTGGCGATTCCGTATCTCGGTTGCGATGGTGTGCCGAAAACAGGTCAGTCCTGGGTTCGCAGCGGGCTGCTGACTGCCACGATCTTAACCCCGCCAAACACCGGACAAGCCATTGAAATGTTCGTGGAAGCATTCGAAAAGAAGAAATCTTTCCCGGAACGCGTGTTTACGGCAGTGAGTTCGATTCCCCCTATTGAAAATCTGGCGCCGGTTAATAAGTGACGCTCGAAGTGCTGGTTACGCCTGGTAGCGGCTGGTGGCCAGGCGCCGTTCCACATAATCGTTGATATACGAATCAAACGCTTCATCCAGCTTCTTGGTAATCGGCCCTGTGTTTCCGTCAGCGATAACATGTCCGGCGATTTCTTTCACGCCAATCACGTTGCGGTTGGTGGAGGTCACAAACACTTCATCCGCCCCGTATAAATCTTCCAATTGCATGGTTTGCTCCACCACGGTGACGCTTGCCTCGCTCGCGATTTCCATCAACACGCCGCGAGTCACGCCCTCCAGGCATCCGGAGCTGAGAGGCGGCGTGATCACTTTTTCGCCCTTCACGGCGAAAATATTTGCCGCCGTGCACTCGCTCACTTCGCCGCGCTCGTTCAGCAGGATCACTTCGTCATAGCCCTCCCGCTGTGCTTCTCCTACGGCCCACACGCTGTCCAGCCATGAGATCGTTTTTACTCCGGCCAACGGTGAAGCCGCATGTCTTCCTTGCGTGCGCACCGTCAGCCGCACATTCTCCGGATACTGCGGCAAGTCCGAGCTTGTAATCACCAGGTCGACTTCCGGCATTTTTTCATCGCTCTTCCAGCTGCCCACGGTATTCCACACCAGATAAATTCGCGCGCATCCTTCTTTCACGTGATTCGCTCGGATCACATCCTGCAGCATCACCCGCACCTTTGCGCCTGTATACGTCAGCGGCAGCCGCGTCAGCGTCGCGTCCTTCTCCAGCCTGCGCCAGTGCCGCTCATACGCAAACGCTTCCCCGCGCACGATGCGTACCGTGGTGAACAATCCCCAGCCGCAAATCAGCCCTGCTTGTCCCGGCGACCACCGGGTCTTCTCCACTGGCCGCAATTCTTCATTATGAAAAACGTAACGATGTATCACGGATTCCCCTGTCCCCGGTCGGCGCAGGTCTTTACATGCCAACCCAAGGCACCCAACGCATTGTACCGGAAACGTGGGTTTCAGCGCTCTGGCGGGCCACAAGGTCGGTATCGGAAATACCATAGGATGACCCGAAACGCTCGCAAAAATTCCATACGCCGCTCTCTTCGATAGGGAATGTCTACTGTGGTTTCACTTCCGTCAAGAACTGGATCGCCACGCCGCACAGCTCGTCGGCCAGCCGGTCGACTCGCACGACTTGTCCCAGGTACTCTCGGTCTTTCGGATCGCGCGGGTTGTGATGCGGCACGGTAACATACAAGCGCATGCCTTCGGTGTACGTGCGGATAGGGCTGATGAAATAGATGCCGTCGCGAGACACGTTCCTCGTGATGTTGACTTCTTCAACGCCTGCGTCTTTAGGATCGCACGCGCGTATCTTGAGCGGCTGGCCTATTCGGATGCGCCGGGTGCGGCGCTTGTCTGCTAACATCATGGGCGGTAAACCTGCTGATCACGATATAGCAGAGCTACGTGATCGTATAAGTCTTACGGGTAACTTAGCCGACATGCGAATTTATAACTTAACATCTACTTCTATCGTGACGCCTGCGTGTTGTAAAGCTGGAATTCCCGGATGTGTGCCGATGACGTAGTCTCCAGCAAGTTCAGCCGCACTCGTTTCGCTGTTACCGGCGCGAAATGATCGATCTTTTTGTGGCCAATGGCCTGGCCCTCCGCCACGCGCTTCCATCCTTCGCTGTCCATCACTTCAACCGCATACTTCTGCACGTGCTGCCCATCGTTCAGCCATTCCATCGTCAGCGCGCAATCGAACGTCACCGGCTCTTTGAAATTCACCTCAATCACCGCATTGTGCGAACCTTCCGGCGCGGACCAAAACGTTTCCGGATTGCCGTCCAACGCTCTCGAAAACTCTTCCAGTGATCGTTCCCTCTCCTTCATCAGGTTATGGCTATACCGTTTCCGGATCGTCTCGCCAAATTCTTTCAGTCGTATTACATCCGCATCCGGCACGCGCCCGTTCCGGTCCGGCGCAATCCCCAACACCAGTTGCGCGCCTCTTCCAACCGTTTGGTCGTAATCGTCCACCAGCTCCGCAAGGCTTTTCAAACTCGCTTCGTCATTCGGATGCCAGAACCAGTGCAATTTCCGCAGCGGAGTGTCTGCCTCCACGGGCCGCCAGCGCAAATAACCGCTTCGATCCACCGCGTTCCAGTTTTCGTACGGAACCCGCCCGTCTTCGTTTCCCACCCAGCGCAGGTCGGCGTACTTATAAAGCGCTACATCCGCGAACACCATCGTGTTCGGCTGCCACATCCGCAATTCCTGCACGATGCGGTCAAAATCATACGTGTGCCCGGCGCTGCCCGCCCCATCCATCCAGAATTCCACCAATTCGCCGTAGCCGGAACTCAGTTCGTCCAACTGTCCGAAATAATATTTGTCATACGCCGTCGCATCGGAATAACGCGGATCGTGCCGGTCCCAGGGCGACAGATAAATCCCAAACTTCAATCCATTCCTGCGCGCGGCTACTGCCACTTCTCGCACCAGATCGCCTTTTCCACTCTTCCACGGGCTGCTCTTCACGCTGTAATCCGTCAGCTCGCTGGGCCATAGGCAGAACCCGTCATGATGCTTGGCCACCAGAATCACGTACTTCGCTCCCGCCGCCTTCACCGCTTCAATCCATTGTTCTGCGTCCACGCTGCCCGGATTGAAGACGCTGGGTACCGCCGTGCCGTCGCCCCATTCCCTGTCCAGAAACGTGTTGGTGCCGAAGTGAAATATCACTCCAATTTCCAGGTCCTGCCACGCCACTTGTTGCGGGCTGGGCTGAATCCCAGAAAAATTCTGGGCAACGGTATTATTAGAAGCGAATAAGAAAAAGCAAATCAGAAGACTCAGAATGCAAATCACAGCACGAGGACAGCGGCGAACGCACATGGCAGGGAACTCGGCGCCATTGTAGGTAGCCTCGAGCAACCCTGTCAACAAAAGCCCTTTCTCGCCCTGAAATACTTCCTGAAACGTTTTAATTGGGGTCCGGGTGCCCGCCATCACAACCGTCCCACAACATTTGCGTTATCCTTGAAGGCGCTGGCAATTCAACGTTGATTCGAGGGCCTCATGTCTTTGTTCTCTAGAATGGTTTTATGTGCCGCTTCCGCACTCTTATTTCTTCCCGCCTCTCGTGCTGGCGAAACAAAAATTCTCACCAATCAGGTCGGCTACAACGCCGCTGGCCCGAAGCACGCCGTGATTCTCGGCAGCGCGCAAGACAACTTCGCCTCCTGCACCCTGAACGATGCCCGCGATCACAGCAAAGTGCTCGATCTTCCCGCGCAGCACGCCGGACCCGTTAAAAAATGGCGCGATTGGGATTTCTGGACCATCGATTTTGATTCCTTTTCCACCGAAGGCACGTACTACCTCGTCTGCGCTTCCGGGGATCATACAGTTCAGTCTCACCCCTTCCTCATCCAACGTCTCGTTCTTGAACGCAACACGCTCTCCGACGCCATCTACTTCTTCAAGGAAGAACGCAGCTCCGGCAGAATGGATGAAGCTGACCGCCATCTCCACTTCGACGGCAAGAAAACCGGCACGCTAGACGCTCACGGCGGCTGGTGGGACGCCACCGGCGATTACGGCAAGCACCTCTCGCATCTTTCCTTTTCCACCTATTTCAATCCGCAGCAAATTCCATTCGTCGTTTACAGCTTCTTCAAGAGTTCCGAGCTATTGACCACTCGCGCCGTGCCGGAAATGATCCGCTACCAGGACCGCATGCTCGACGAAGCCATGTTCGGCGCCGATTATCTTGTCCGCGTGAAAGTCCCGAACGGCTCCTTCTACCGCTCTATTTCCACCGGCGGCCCAAAGCAGCTTCCCGAACTCCGCAAAGTGGCCGGTGAAATGAAAAAGTTCGGCATCTATCAATCCAGCGATCAGTCTCCCCGCGGCATAGTGGAAGAAGCGCACAACTATCTTGAGTACGAGGTCAGCTATCGCTCCGGTGGCGGCGTTGCGATTGCCGCTCTAGCCATCGCCAGCACGTATCCGTTCTCCGGGGAATTCAAAAGTTCCGATTACCTCAAAGCGGCCGAAGACTCTTTCGATTTTCTGGAAAAGAACAATCCGAAGCTGAGCAACGACGGCAAGGAAAATATCATTGACGATTACTGCGCCCT
>Ga0210390_10002561_pt1 | contig 16074 bp, 15 predicted proteins | sample IncBWH11OmetaG_FD_161050 | JGI IMG/M metagenome (GOLD analysis project Ga0210390, IMG submission 161050) | Forest soil microbial communities from Barre Woods Harvard Forest LTER site, Petersham, Massachusetts, United States - Inc-BW-H-11-O ... | reverse complement strand
CATTAACATGATATTTCTATAAGAGCCTTCGCCCTGGAGGACGTGGCCCACAAAATAGAAGAATGCCATGGACATCAGGGAAGCCAGTGTCCCACCGAAGCCGACGACGGACGCCACGGCGGGTTTGGGAAAAATATCCGCGACGACGGAATACATCGTAGCCGACCAGCCCTGGTGCGAAGCTGCGGCCAGCGCGAAAAACGCCGCCGCGAGCCACAGACTTCCCACGCGCGGCGCGAGAATCACCGGCAGCGTGCAACAGGCAAACAAGAGCGTCGAACCTTTGCGCGACCAATTCAGCGACCATCCGCGTTTTAAAAGGTATGCAGACAGGCCGCCTCCACCGATGCTGCCCAGGGCTGTGATAGTGTAAATGGCGACCAGCGGCGGCCCGAATTGCTTGAGGTCCAGGTGAAATTTCCGGTTAAAGAAGTCAGGCAGCCAAAATCCGTAAAACCACCAGACGGGGCCCACCAGTACGCAAGTCCCGTAGTAGGCCCACGCCTGCCGATAGCGCAATAATTTCAGCCAGGAAACCTTATCCGCGGCGGCCGGGGCCGTGCCGCTGTTGATACGGGCAAGCTCTTCCGGGCCGACGTGCGTTGATTTTTCGGGCGGATTATACAGTCCCAGCCAGAACCCCAGCCAGACAAGGTCGGCACAGGCCAGGGTGATAAACGCCGCCTGCCAGCCGCCAAAAACGGCAACAATCAGCGGCACAATCACCGGCGCAAAGATGGCTCCGATATTCGAGCCGGTATTGAAAATTCCCGTTGCCACGGAACGCTCTTTTGCCGGGAACCATTCCGCAACCGTCCGGATGGCGGTGGGAAAATTCCCCGATTCACCCAGGCCCAGCGCGAATCGCGCCGCCGAAAATCCGCCGACGGTGCGGCAAAATGCGTGCGACATCGCCGCGCAGCTCCAAAGCAAAACGGAGAACGCATAGGCGCTTTTGGTCCCTATCCAATTGATAATCGGCCCAAAGAGAACCTGGCCGATGGCATAAGCCGCCTGGAATAAAATGGCCATCCGGCTATAATCGGTTTCCGACCAGGAAAACTTTTGCGACAGGAGAGGTTTGAGCAACCCAAGCACCTGCCGGTCCATGTAGTTCACCGTGCAGGCAAAAAACAGCAACGCGCAGATGACCCAGCGAAATCGTCCGCTTTTTTTTACGACCAACGAATCTTTGCCAGGCGTAACTATTGTATTCATCCCAATCGTGTAACATATCTTCCGCCATATGCATAGGTATGGCATCGGCATACGCGCACGGCTTTGTTCATCTTAAATCATCAGGCCATAAACACACGCAGGGTGTCTATTGGCCACAAAAAATGTGTAAATTTTACTAAGAAGCTATCCGTTGCAATGCCCGTTGTCCATTTTGGGCAGCATTAAATTACTGCACAGGACACTGAAAATTATGACTTGGGCCTTTTCGCAAACCCTCACCTCACCCTAACCCTCTCCCCTCCCATCCAATGGGAGCGGAGAGGGAACAGCAGTCGAAAGTCGCCTATAATTCGGGAGCCAACGGCATTCACCGGGTTCATGGACTACGTAGTGGCCGACACCAACTCCTTCGGCACCAGCGCCGATTCCACCCAGGCCAGTGCCATACCACTGCCATCGCTGAATCCGACGAACATAATATTTCACGTCGCCGGAAATGCATTGCAGCTTTCCTGGCCGCAGGACCATCTCGGCTGGCGGTTACAAATCCTGACCAACAGCTTGAGCAGCGGTTTGGGAGCCAATTGGGTTACCGTGCCGGATTCCACCAATGTCATTAGCACGAACCTGCCCATCATGTCTGGAAACGCTTGTGTGTTTTATCGGTTGGCTTATCCGTAGCTTGTTAAACCGATCTTGCGAAGATAGATTTTGTCCAGTAGGGTTGGCCCATGGGCGCAGTGAGCGAAATCCCGTCGGAATGGCTTGCCGAGTTCGAGGCGGCGACGCGCCGGAGGAGTACCGCCGATGGTGTGAGGAAAACCTTCCCAATTGGCTCGGCTATGGCCGCGTTTGAATACCGCCAGGCGCAGGAAATCCGGGACACTTTCGCGCGCCACGAGGTGCGATAAAGCCCTGAGGCAGCCCTAATGATTCAGATCTTCCCTCACGAAGATGACGAGTCCAGCGAGGAATGTGACGATCGCCGATACCCCGGATAATGTCATCATCCTCCAAACTTCCGGACGCCAGGCGTAATCCATGCCCTGGGTCATTTGTTGAAGCGTCAACCAGGAGTAATTAATGTCGCGCGTGAAGATGTAGGGATCGAGGCCTGCCAGATGTTTGGTAAAATCAATCAGGAACAATGAGGTAATGCCCACAGACATCGCCGTTCCCGTCTGGCGAAAGATCGTGGAGATGAGAAGGCCATACATGACGAGCGCGGCCAGTGGGATCCAACTGAGCGCGTAGCCAATCAAAAACTGGTGCAGCACCTGTTTGTTGCTATAGATGACGCCATAGGCATCGCTCACCGCGCCGAAATGGTAATGGATGCGTGCCAGAACAACGGACAACAGCAGCGCCGCCGCCGAAAGGACAATCATAAACAGCAATCCAGTCATCGCCTTCACGACATATATTTCCCAACGGTACACCGGCGCAGCCAGCAACGAGCGGATTGTGCCGCCCCGTGTTTCCTGCGATAGCAGTCTGCTCGAGAATGAGACGACCACGATCGGTCCGATGTCCGTGAACACCATTTGCATCGAAAATCCGACGTAACCCCAGGCGTTGGTGGTGGCGGAATCGCTTAGTTGTCCGGCAACGAAATAAATGATGACGCATACCAGGCCGACAGCGATAAAGCCGAAGTAGGGCAAAATGTGGCGCCTGACCTTGGTGATTTCGTTGCGCAGCAATGTCAAAAAATGGCTAGGAATTGACATTGTGACCTCCGGTGATCGAAAGAAAGAATTCTTTCAATGTCTTTCGTTTGGATGCAATCGCCGAGACGCGAAATCCCTCCGTTTGGAGATATTGATTCAGCCAGGCCGAATCGTCCTGAGCCAGAGTAATTTCCATTGTATCGGCTGTTAAGAGTTCGACTTTCCTAATCTGATGCTGGCTGCAAAGGAAGTCGCGCGCCGGGGGCTGGCCTTGAAACGTAACCCGCACGACCCGTTCGTGCGGCTTCAACAATTCCTTCACGCCGCCTGAGGCAACGAGACGCCCGTGATTGACGACGAAGACCGTATCGCAGAACTCCTCGATTTCGGACATGAGATGACTGGAGATAAATATCGTGAGTCCCTCGTTCCTGACTTTTTCGCGCAGGAACGAAAGCAGTTCATCGGTTCCTTCAGGATCCATTCCATTGGTCGGTTCGTCCAAAACCAGAAGGCGCGGACGGCCCAATAACGCCCGGCCGATGCCGAGCCGCTGCCTCATGCCGGTCGAGTAAATGCGAACGCGGTCATGCTGCCGGTCTGCCAAACCAACCCGTTCCAGGATTTCGTCAATCTCCCGCGAGGAAACATTGCCGAGCAAACGGGCGGAGAGTTCAAGGTTCATTCGACCCGACAGATATTCATAAAAAGCGGGTACTTCCACGGTGATGCCTACATTGCGGATGGCGCGTTTGTAATCCTTCCAAATATCCACGCCAAAAATCTCGATGCGCCCGGTTGTGGGCCGCACCAGCCGCGGAATCATATAAAGCGTGGTACTTTTGCCCGCGCCGTTCGGTCCCAGGAAACCCGCCATTTGTCCGGGCTCAATTTGCAACGAAAGATTATCCACCGCCTGGATGCTGCCAAAGCGCTTCGATATTTGATCCAAAGTCAGGGCTGGCGCTGATGTCGTCATGGCGTGGAATCGCTCGCCCGGCGTGATGGCGGTGTAAAAATCAAAAGACGGTTTTGGTCTGGCTCATGCCAGATGATATCCGAAGGACCATCACCCGTGAGGTTTTTGATTTCCATATAGCCATGGGGGGGCGTGTTGAAAAAGAATGCCGGCTCCCGCGAAAACCAATGACCGTCGTTGGTGCTGCAATAGATTTCCCATTTTGTATCCGAGCGCCTGACCATTAGGTCGGCACGGCCGTCGCCGTTGAAATCGCCATCAATAAAAAACGCCCAGCCCAGCAGAACATTTGCCGGCAAAACGGCCGTAATAGGCACCGACCAATCCGGGCGGCCGGAAAACGCGCCATTATGAAACGACCGGATGGTCAGCGCCCAATTCAATCCGTGCGTGAGCGCTGTTTCGATCAAGCCGCTGGCTGAGAGAACACGGGTCTTCAATTCGAGCAGGACCAGTTCACATCCGCCATCGCCGGCAAGATCATGCACCGGCGACCAGGTGGATTCGGAACCAATGGGAATTGGAATACCTGGACAGTGCAGAATTTGCGTGGGCCGCTCAGGCAATCGTTGATCGGCGCCGCGAAGGAAAATATAAAGGTCAGTTTTGAATTCAAGCTTTTGAATGACCTGCCATAGAACGACATCTTCCCGTCCGTCGCCATTCACATCCAAACGATCGGCCAGCGCCGGAAACCGGGAATCGCTTTCGTCTTTTATACGACTCAACATTTTCTGAATAGTTTCGTCTTCGGATTTCGCGTTAGCCGTCTGATTGGTTTGTTCCTGGAAAGTTTGCAGGAAGCGCCAGTTGTATGCGTCGTTTGGCCCTAATTTCCAATAAGGCTCGGCCGACCATTGGCGCACAGAGCCGCCAGTGTTTTCAGCGTCAAGGGCCATTGGCGGCCCGGGTCTCCAATGGTAATCTCCGGACCGATGATACTGCACCGGCTGTCCGTTGCAAATCACCGGGATATCATCAATCTTTCCGGCTTTGTTTGTCGCCAGCATCGTTAGGACAGGAGTGTCGCAGTCGGTAAATGATTGATTCGTGGCAATAAGCGTCTGTTGCCCGGATTCAAACAAACCGTCGTTCTGCCGCAGAAAAACCAGTCCGGCAGCCGTGGATATGAGCAATTCAAGTCCCGGATGCGGGTCAACATCGCACGGCGCGACCCAGGCGGTCTGGGATGGCAGCGAAATTGTCTGATTCGGCGAGTTTGAGAAACCGTTTGGATATTGATGAAAGTTTAAGAGTTTCTTTTCCACCGGGTCAATCACGAGCATGTCGGAGCGGCCGTGTCCATCGATATCCACAAACAGCGGTTCGCCCGCATTGGCCGGCAGCGTGATGATGTGCGGCAATAATTCAATCGGCTCGGCCAAACCTTTGTTCATTATCAGAAGCATCAACAAAATCAAGGTAGGGACGGCGCGCTGCGCCGTCACCGCCCGCGCAGAGCGGGCGGAACAAGCGCGGTAAAACGTCCGACCACACTCGTTGCGCCGCTGAACGCGGCGCCGACGCCGCTCGTCGCAAGTGGCGCTGCCACCGGCGTTCCTGCCCGGGCCGGTTGTTCCATGCTTCTTCATTTCAGGCTGATAAAAATTCGGAAACCGTCTTTTTTCGCCAATTTGACGATCAAATCGCTGATGCCGTCATTGTTCAAATCGGCAATTTGATAGTCGTCGATTGGTTCCGGACATTTGAAACGCAGATCCGGTTCCGCGCTGAAGCCATTGTCCCGCGAGATGAAGAAGTAAATCGAGATTGCGTCAACCTGATCCAGCACCAGCAAATCCTTTTTTCCATCCCCATTGAAATCACCGTCAAAGTTGACGCAAAACTCTAAATCGTCAGGGAGATTCCAATTTAGAAACGGCATAATGCGTTCCAGGCGAAGGGTTACGTTGCGGCGGAAGTCCGGACTGGAGGGATAGCCAGTGCCAGGGTGATAAAAATAGAAATCCAGGCGGTAATCCACTTGCCCGGTGGTCACCTCCCTGATGAAGCTGTCCCTGTCTTCCACGTCAGTATAGCCCAAGACCATGTCGGCAAAACCGTCGCCATCCAGGTCCACCACAGGAAACGACCTCAACCAGTCATTTTTGCGGAAGAGCTGGTTCGGTTCGGATGGAATGCGGCCGTCCTTGTCGGCAAAATAAGTTCCCACGACTACTTTGCCGGACGGAATTCCGGGCAGAAACGAGGCTTCATTCAGCCAGACGCTTTTGATCAAATCTACCTTGCCGTCGTGATTGAGATCACCCCAGTAAAGCCACGAGAATTCATTCACATTGCCGGCATAGGTTAATGCCGGTTCAGATGCAAAAAGGCTATTGGTTTGCTGCAAGTATAGATTGTAAATATTGGTCTGGCCAATTTGGCGTCTGATCATCAAGTCATCCCGGCCGTCCCCATTGACGTCGCCTATGCTCATATCCAGCCCAAAACTCATCCCATATCCCGGAACAGATTGTGCCGGCGACAGTGAGGCGTTGACGGCATGGTCGATCACTTGCGCCTGATGCCATCCATCGCGATACTGCCAGACCTGAAGTCCGCCCGCAGTCGGCACCAACAGCAAAGGCCAGCCACGTCCGGTTCCCGCCGAAAACGGAGTGTAAAATACATTCGTGTCTCCCGATGTCGCAGGCAGGATCGTGGATTGGTTAATGATCTTCTGAGAGACGGGAACGCCGGTTCGATTTGTAAAACAAATCGCGCTCACACCGTCGCTGGTCATCACCAGCAGGCTTTCGGCCTGTGTGCCAAGTTTGGCCGTACAAACGGCACACGGTTGTGCTGGAAGCTGATAAGTTTGTTGCGGCTTGGCCGTGAAACCCTTTCCCGGGTCCTGGTAAAAGATCGACAGATTGGTTCCGTTCATCAAAACCAGGTCCTTGAGACCGTCGCCATCCAGGTCACCGACGATCAACTGCTGGCAAGGACCGGTCACTTCGCTGACCTGGAATTTCGGTTCCGCGTGAGCAAAGGAACAAGCCAGAAGAGAAATGGCAAACAGAATTGGCTTGAACAGTTTCATTCTGGGCAAATTCCATTTAGGCGCATTTCCAGAATATTTGACCGGAGAATGCGACAAATGTCACGCAGCCCGTGAAACCGTAGCGCAGACTTGGAAGTCTGCGGTACGGGGCTTGGCTCGAATCGCGATTCAAAAATCGTTTGAAATCTCCACGATCCGCGTAAATCGTAAATCGTAAATCGTAAATTGATTTGAATTTTCCCCCTCGCCCCCAATAATTCCGCCCATGTCAATTTCACAAAACGATACCGTCCTTCAACTGGAACTGCCCGGCATCAAAAAAATCAAAAGCGGCAAAGTGCGCGAAATTTTTGACCTCGGCGAACGCCTGCTGTTTGTCGCCAGCGACCGCATCTCCGCCTTCGACGTCATCATGCCCAATGGCATTCCGCGCAAAGGCGAAGTCCTCACCCAAATTTCGTATTTCTGGTTCGCGCAGACCGAATCCTTCCAGGCCAACCACCTGGCTTCAAAACCCGGCGACGCTCTCCCGGCCAATTTGCAGCCGTTCGCCAGCAAAATCAGCCGCCGTTACATGATCGTGAAGAAATGCAAACCGCTGGCCATCGAGTGCATCGTACGCGGCTACCTGGCCGGCAGCGGCTGGAAGGAATACCAAAAGACGCAGACCGTTTGCGGCATCAAACTGCCCGCCGGATTGAAAGAATCGTCAGAATTGCCTGAACCGCTCTTCACACCCTCTACGAAGGCCGAATCCGGCCATGACGAGAATATTTCGTTTGAACAGGCCAAAAACATCGCCGGCAAGGAAGTCGCCGAACAGGCGCAGGCCGCGAGCCTGAAGATTTATAATTTCGCCCGCGACTACGCCCGCAAACGCGGCATTATCATCGCCGACACCAAATTCGAGTTCGGCCTGGACGACGCGACCGGCAAGCTGGTTTTGATTGATGAAGTCCTTACTCCGGATTCCTCGCGATTTTGGCCCGCCGACCAATACGCCCCCGGCAAAGGCCAGCCCAGTTTCGACAAACAATTTGTCCGCGACTATCTCGAAACCCTCGACTGGGACAAAACGCCGCCCGGCCCAAAACTCCCGGACGACGTCGTCTCCAAAACGACGGCAAAATATTTGGAAGCCTACGAGCGCCTGACTGGTAAAAAATTATAATTGCGCAAACTGAATTACGAATCTGAAAGGATTCGATCAGAGCCCGGGCGGACTTTTAACCGCAAGAGATCTGTCCCCCCATCATGCGGGAATTTTTTTTGCAAACATCGAGAAAACCCTTGCATTTGCGATGAATGTGCAAAATGCACGGGACAGTTCGAAAACGGCAACTTATTAACATAAAAATTGGATAAAGTATGGTTTTTGACCGAATGTACAGAATAGACTGAATTTTTAAAACCACGGATGGACCGGTATGCACACGGGTTAGGCGAACCGCGAAAAACACGAACCACGCGAATATTCCTGTTCCAAGAGCAAAAATTCTGTTTAAAAAGCATTTTCCCCGAAAGCTTTCGGGGTTCGTGCTCGCCGCGCCATAGCTTCTGCTTGCCGCGCCAATGCGCAGCGACGGCGGGAGCGACGGCGGGTATTTCGCGTAGTTTGCGGTTAATTCTTCAATCTTCAATCTGCGATCTTCCACCTTCATCGTCTCAGCTCCCAGGGCCATGTTCAACAGGAACAATCGAAACTTTTGAGAACTTTTCGAAACTTTTTGAAACTTAACCTCAAAAAGGCTCTTGTCGCGCCGACTTGTCCCGCCATAGCCCGGCGACAGCGGAAGCTTCCGAGCGACGGTGGAAGGCGGATTTCCGGAACTTTTTGGAACCCTGGTCGCTAACCTCACGCAACGGCCGCTAGGGACGCAACCGATCCCACCAATCCATAATCCACCAATCCAACATTCAGTCACCCAACCATCCAAGAGGAAATCATCTGCTTTCCTGGAACATGCTAAAATAGCTATCTGCATACGACGTAAACTTGCGGGCAAATGTTGAGTTCATGGCGTGGGCTAACTCTCGCATTTCATTATTCAAAAGTGCCGCTGGCGAGTTCGGGTCATCAAGGCACCTTCCGCATGAGATAAAATGAACGAACGGATGTTTATTGATAGACCACGCCTGCCGCGTCGTAATCTCGTCCCGAACGGTCTGCAATTTCACCATAAATTTCCCTTCAATGGGTGCTGATTTTTTGTAAAGCGCAATGAAATCGTCATCCGTTTTTGCTCCGAAATTCTTTGAATAAAATTCCATTTCCGTTTCCATCAGGTCCGCCTCATTCTGCAAATATGCATCCGTACAGCATTTTGGGTATCCAAGGGTCTCTCCCAAGCTAATTTTTCCAGAAGCGGCATCAACAATTCGCGTCTTAAGGCCATGATCCAAATAAAGCCAAAGAAGTTGCGTTCTTTTATCTTCCTTTGTCAGCAACAGCTCCGCAAAGCGCGACAGCAATTGCAAGGAAATATTGTGACCTGCAAACGCTTTGAGTTGTACACGGATTTCAGAGGTTGGCGTCCTAGCGAATTGAAGTCCAATATTACCGCTGATTTTTATAAGATTTTTGCAAAACGGTTCATGGTAATCAGACAAGCCAGCGCAGAAAGAGGGCTTTAGCCCGACGGCGACAGAAACGACCTCCAATGGTTCCATAAAATTCTGCTGGGGATCGGTTCTCTTCTTATGGTTGAATTCAACACTCGCTAGAATTCGGAATACATCCGTCGCGCGTTTGATCTGTTCCTGTGTTAAAGACATCTCAAAAGACCAATCTCTTAAGTGCGTTTTGGATTCCATCCCAATCCGGCTCTTCAGACATATGACACCAGGAAAATCTCAGAGCTCCTTTGATTCGTTCGTCGTCCAGCCCCATGGCCTTTAGCACGTGGCTTGGTTGATAACTCGCCGACGTACATGCCGAACCGTTTGAGACAGCGATCAAATCTTTAAGAGCGACCATCACCGCTTCGGAATCCAGGTTCGGGAACGAAATATTAAATACGTGAGGCAACGTTCTCTCTTGTTCACCATTGAAAGAAGGACGAAAAGGAGAGAGCGCGTCTAAAACCCTTGTTCGAAAGACCGCGCATTTTTTGGACCGTTTGTCGCATTCAGCCAGCGCCAATTCAGCGGCCTTTCCCAAACCGACTATTTGCGGTGTTGGCAATGTTCCCGGCCGAAGGCCATATTCTTGGCCGCCGCCAAACATTAGAGGAGCCAAAGGAATGCGATTATACCCTCGTCGTCGCGCGACCAGCGCACCTATGCCCTTAGGGCCGTAAATTTTATGACCACTGATGCTGATAAGGTCAATCCGCGAATTCTGGAGCGTCCCAATATCCTTACCAAACCCCTGCGCGGCATCAACGTGAAGATATCCGATTACCTTGATACACTTTTGTCCTCGTTCCCAAGCCTCCCTGGCTGGCGGCCAATGGTTGCAATATTTGTCCTGGGGCTCCCTTTTATATTTAAGAGAACAGGATTTGAAACCAAAAGCAATACTCGGAAGTGTCTCGTTTCGAATGCAATCATTTTCCAATGTCGTTTTTTGTCCAGCGTAGGTCTTGCTCACGTGAACAATTTCTGGGAAGCCGTGCGCAACAAGCCAGGCAGAAAGCCTTTCCGTATGTTCATAAGTTTCGGGTAATTCTCCACCAGTATCTGCAAACAGAATCAAGTCTGCCTTCAGGCCCATCCGATACATGCCAATCAACATGGCTGTTGAGTTAACTCCTCCTCCGAATGCGACGATTATTGGGATTCGGTTCACTTCCGTTTGCATATGTATTAGATAATCAGTTGTAATTTTCATAGCTATTTCGTGTCAACGTGCGTTTTGATCGAAAACCTAATTGTCATGGACAGTATGTGCCTATATGCACATAGTAGTCAAGCCCCATTTTGCGATATTTATACAAAGTGGCAAAATCGACACCCGACCTCATTTGCACCTCCGTCGCGCACCTGCTGCGAGAAAAACGCGTTGCACTGCAGCTGTCTATGTATGCAGTTGCGAAACGCGCCCGCATCTCTCATTCGACCATGACGCGAATAGAGAACGGCCTGATGAAGCCCACGCTCGATATGCTGTTGCGAATCTCCGAAGCCATGGAAATCGAGCTTTGGCCGCTTTTGAAGCAAGCGGAGGAGAAAGCCTCGAAGCGATAACTCAAGGGGCGTCGCTACATTTCTTTAAGCTCCTCGGATTTCTGGGTAAATCCGGTAATTTTGGTCCTGGTTGCTCGTTTCACCGCCTATAGGCAAAAATGTGCATCCGCCGTCGCCAAGGGTCCGGAACAGGATGTTGGCAGACCTCCTATATAGAACCATTAAACAGCGATTTTAAACGTACATCCCTGCGGATATCCCGTGCATCCCCAGAATCGGCCACCGGCGTTCGGGCCCGTGCGAGCCGTTCTCAAAACCAGCGGTCGTTCGCATTTTGGACAAATCTTTCGGGTGTCGTTGAAAATCTCCTCTATCTTCGGGTTGCGAAGGTCCAGTCCTTCTGCCATCCGCCGCAAACCCGCCTCATTGATGATTTCGATACCATGCTTCTCAGCCAACAGTTTTGCTTCGCTGCTATAGTCGTTCAGCGTGATAAATATTCCTTTCTCAATCTTTGAATCCGTCAATGCGCCTAGAAATTCGCGGATTGCCTTTACCCCGACGTCCCAGGTTTTCCAATGCTTGCACTGAACGGCGAATCTTTGGCCGTTCTTTTCAATGACCATGTCAATGCCGCCGTCCGGGTTTGCTCCGCCTTTTCTGGTTACGTTGAAGCCCTGCTGTTCATACACGTAAGCCACGAATCTCTCAAATTGGTACCAGTCAATCTCACGCAATCGGTCAATCGGCTTTGCTTCGGGTTTGGCAGATCGCGGGGCATAATCCGGCGGTGGCATATATCGCTCCTGGTTCAAATCCGGATCCATCGCCGGCGTACTTGTTGGAGCCTTTGTCGCGGAAAATGCAGGGGAATAATAGTCAGAACGCTTCTTCCTGGCAAATTGGTAGATCAGAATCCCGATAATAAAGATGAACACCAGCGCAAAAAGGATTATCCCGATTCCGAGTAGAGCATTTCGAAAATTAGGATTAAGGATGCACAGGCATGTCAAGCCTACCGCGATTCCCGCGGCAGCCCGAACTATTAGAAGATCATCACTTTTGCGACGGCGCGCCATATATTACCCGGCCTGGAAAAAGCAGGATTCAGGCCGAAGGCCATCCACGTGTAAACATTTAAGTCGCTTACATTCAAGGACTTGTCTTGGTTGTAAGCGGTTTGTAAATGATTTGTAAACATTTAAGTTGTTGATTCTCAGCGTTGTAAACAGTTGTAAACAGTTTGAGAGAGATATTACACTACATCACACACAAAGACGGTGGCAGCGCCACTGGCGGACAATACGCGAAAACGTTTCGTTTTGAGTTTCGGTTCCCCCGAAAGCTTTCGGGGTTCGTGCTCGGCGCGCCATAGCTTCTGCTTGCCGCGCCAAAGCGCAGCGACGGCGGGAGCGACGGCGGGTATTTCGCGTGGTTCGCGGTTCTCAGTCGGCAAGCTTTTGGTTGCTGCATCGTCTTCGACTTCGCGCGAATTTGCGTAATTAGCGGATAGCCCGTCGTTTCCTCAAAATCCTCAATTTTTCTGGGAAATCGAAGGTTTTAGCTTCGTTTCCTTGGTGGGCCCAAAAAATGTGCAGGGGACCTTGCGACCCTGCTCCAACCCCAAGTTTCGCCTGGCGCGCCCGGCCGTGGCTTTGCGCTTTATGCCTCCCGGCGATGGATTTGAACTCGAAAGAGCGCATCTGGATCTATACCTTTCATCCTTATGATTCTGCGAATCCAATTCATGGTTTTCCTTGCGGCTGTGGCTGCTCTTTTTGGCAATCCGTGGCGCGTAGCGGCGGCTGATCCGGATAAACCGCAGTATTATGAGCTGCGGGTCTATACCACCAAATCAGAGGAGCAACAGCAACGGATCAACGATTATTGGCAAAATGCGGGCGTCTCGGCTTACAACCGCATGGGCATTCAACCCATCGGTGTGTTCACAGAGTTGAAGGACTCGGCGACCAATCACATTTACGTCGTCATCCCGTGCGACTCGCTGGAAATATTCGCGGCGATTCCGGACAAACTCGCTTCCGATACAAACTATCAGCAGGCCGCCGCCGGGTATTTATCCGCATCGAAGGCGAATCCGTCCTACGAACGTTTTGAAAGCTCCCTGCTCGTGGCGTTCGAGGGCATGAAACACCTCGCCGTGCCGGCGGCGGACCGGAGACCGAACATTTTTGAGCTTCGCACGTACTTGAGCCCGAGCGAAGGCAAAGGGCTGAACAAAGTCCAGATGTTCAACAGCGGCGAAATTCCGTTGATGAAGGAAGTCGGCCTTGGTCCCGTCTTTTATGGCCGCGTCATCCTCGGCGCGAAAATGCCTTGCCTGACGTATCTGTTGTCCGGCGAGAGTCTCGAGGCCCACAAACAACATTGGCAGGAATTCAACGATGCGCCGGTCTGGAAAAAATTATCGAACGACCCTCAATACAAGGACAACGTTTCCGCCGGCATCAGCATCATGCTCAAGCGCACTTCCGCCTCACAGATTTGAAGTGCGTGCCCTTAACGAACGCTGAACGAACGCACTCGTTTTTCGCCAAAAAACCGGACTGGCTCGTTAAGCCAAATTCTTCGATTTCCTCAGAAAAAAACCGTATTTTTCACTCTTAACGAGCTCGTTTAGGGTTTCGTTATGCTCGTTAAATTCTCAAAAACCTATACACGCATTTTCGCTTAACGAAGCCCGCGAAACTACGGCCAACACACCAACGTGCTGCGCCGAAGCATCGTGAAGGGATTCACCAAACTGATCATCCATATCCCTCTTCGCGCTCGTTTCCGATTTGCATTCCCTGCGTCCAAAAAATGTGCGTGGGCCCTTGCACAAACCTACTCCAACCCCGAATTTCGCCGCGCGCGCTTCAATACCGGTTGCGCCAGCGCGCGGGCCTTGGCCGCGCCATCAGCCAATACGTTTTTTACATAATCCAAATTGGCGGCGAGTTCTGCCCGCTTCTTCCGGGCATCGGCGAAATAGTTCCAATAATTCTCGAAAAGAGCTTTCTTCAAATCGCCGTACCCGAGCCCGCCGGCGCGCAGGCGTTCCTCAAAATCACGTCCCTCTTCCGCCGGCGTAACCAATTTCAATAGCTGGATCGCCAGGTTCTTGTCCGCGTCCGGCTTGGGCTCAGCCGGCGTGCGCGAGTCCATGACGATGCCCATGATCTTTTTGCGCAGCGACTTTTCATCCCCGAAGATTTCAATCGTGTTTCCGTAACTCTTCGACATTTTATCGCCGTCTGTGCCCGGCACAACCGCCGTGTCCTCGCGAATCTCCTCCTTCGGCACCACAAATGTCTCACCGTAGGTGTTGTTGAATTTGATGGCGATGTCCCGCGTGACTTCTACGTGTTGCTTCTGGTCTTTGCCAACGGGCACGATGTTGGAATCGTAAATCAAGATATCGGCGGCCATCAGCACCGGGTAGGCAAAGATTCCATGGTTCGGCGAAATCCCGTGCGCGATTTTATCTTTGTAGCTGTGGCAGTTTTCCAGCATGGCCATGGGCGTCAAACTGGTCAACAGCCACGCCAATTCCGTCACCTCCGGCACGTCCGATTGTTTGAAAAAAATGGACTTTTTCGGATCAAGCCCGCACGCGAGAAAATCCAGCGCCACGTCCAATGTGTTTTTGCGCCGTTCCTCCGCGTCGAACAGCGACGTCATGGAATGATAATTGGCGATAAAATAAAGGGCCTGGCCCCGGTCCTGGAGCTCGATGGCCGGACGCATCATGCCGAAATAATTGCCCAGGTGCAGCGCGCCACTGGGCTGGATGCCGGATAAAATTCGCATTTTCAGAGTTTAACCGCAAAGAACATAAAGAGCGCAAAGAAAAAATATTCAATCGGGAAATAGATGGAAAAATAAGCCCGAAATGCAGTAAAAACGGCGAATTATTCCCCGTTTTATGGCGCATAAGCTGCTAGCAAAAGGGCCGGCCGCGATTGGAAATTGTAATTGGAAGTCCAATTTTCGTGGTCTGGTATTCGCAATACCCTAAATCAATTACAGAAGGAAAAAATATGGCACTGACAAATTGTCCAATGTGCAGCGGTTCCCTCGAGAACGCCGCGGAGACGAAGACCTGCACACGCTGCGGGGCCGACTTGTCGCGCTTTATCCCCAAGGCGGCGCCGGCGCCGCAGCCACCGATGCCGGTGGCACAGGTAGAAATGCCGGCGGCGGAAACCGTATCCAGTGCGAGCGGGGACTTTAATCTTGGCCTCGGCGTGGCGGGCGCAGTGGGCGGCGCGCTGGTGGGTATGGGCCTGATGTATGGATTTTACGCCGTATCCGGTATGCGCTTTCCGTTGCTCGGCGTCGGCACCGGCTTCCTGACCGCTTTTGGAGCCAGATGGTTTTACAAGGGACCCGATCACACCCTCGGATTTATCTGCGCATTTACGGCGATGATGGGGGTTGTGGGTGCGCTCGTGCTGATGTACGGCGTTGATTTCAGCCCGATGAACATCATTTCCATCGCCGTGAGCGCGAGCGTTGCATACAAGATTGCCGCGCGTTGAGGTGCTTGCGCACGGCCACCAAGCGAAATCGGCGGCTGGCCGCCGGGGTATTTGTTGCACGAAAAACCCGGCTTGATTTGGGCCAAATTTGGCCTATTTTTAGACGATGACAGTTCTTAAATCAAGCCAGCTAAAGTCCGACCGGGAAAGTTCTTGACCGTGCTATTCGCGAACCGCAATACGTTGAATGAAATGGAACACTGCTGGTTATTACGAAAGCCAATTTGATTCCCGCGCGCGACGAGGCGCTTTTGTCACCATGGGAAATTCGATCGAAAAATTTGGAAAGCTTCTATGACCCAACCAAAGCCTGGTGAGGTCTAAACTTTTTTCAGCGTCCCACTGGCAACTTCCCACTTTTGCAAATCCTTTCCGAGTTCCTGCGGCCAGTTTTCTTCCGTTGCGGTCATAAAAACCTGGCCGCTGGTTTTGCGAGCCTGTTCGAGCAGGGGCAGAAAACCGCTGCGCCTTTTGACGTCCAATTCTCCCATCACATCGTCAATCAGCAGCACGGGGGCGCTGCCATGGACGCCGCCCAGAAATTCCGCTTGCGCCATTTTTAGCGCG
>Ga0210390_10002560_pt1 | contig 16074 bp, 14 predicted proteins | sample IncBWH11OmetaG_FD_161050 | JGI IMG/M metagenome (GOLD analysis project Ga0210390, IMG submission 161050) | Forest soil microbial communities from Barre Woods Harvard Forest LTER site, Petersham, Massachusetts, United States - Inc-BW-H-11-O ... | reverse complement strand
AGCCGTCTTGCCCGTTTCGCGGCGCGAATTAGAATCCGGCTCCTCCCTTCTCTCCCACTCGAGCGTTCCCTTCCTTTACGTGCTTTCTGCCGCGCGACCAACGCGGTGGAAAGGAGTTTGCGCGATGAATCTGCCGCACCGACTGGCACGCTCTCGTTTCCTCCTGGCTGGATGTACGGCTGCCCTGATCGTCACGCTCAGCGGTTGTGCCGACATGCTGCCGGATTCGGACACCTGGGAAAAGTGGTCGCCCTCCAACATCTGGTATCGCATGCAGCCCACTCAACTGGGCCGCTTGAATGAGGGAAACGGCATCGCCTCCGATGTCTACTATTCCGTGTCCGATGACCGCGACCACGATCGGGCGACGGCGCTGAATCCAGGGACCGATCATGCGACGACGGTCGTCCAGCCGATCGAGAACGCGGCTCCGACAACGCCCTGAGTTACTGGCCGCTCAGTTTGTGTCGGCGTCTTCGATCAGCGGCGCCGCACCTTGTCGCAGCAATTCCTCCGCGACTGCGGTGCCGACTGCGCGCGGATCCGCCATCGGTCCACCCTGCCGCGCCGAAAGCTTCTGCTTGCCGTCGCGACTGAGAACCACAGCTTCCAGCGTGATCGAATCGGCAGCGAAGCTCACGGCGACTCCGACCGGCGCATGACACCCGGCGCGGAGCGTGGCCAGGACCTGTCGCTCGGCCGTGGTGGCCGCAAACGTCGGGACGTCGGTGATCCGCTCGAGCCGCCGCCGAGTGTGAGGGTCGTCGCTACGACATTCCAGGCCCAATGCCCCCTGGCCGACGGCCGGGAAGAGATCGGGCGGCATCAAGCGAACAGTGATGCGGTCCGCCAGTCCTAAACGGTCGAGGCCCGCTTCCGCGAGCACGAGCGCGTCGTAGGCTCCCTCGTCGAGCTTACGCAGCCGCGTCTCCACGTTGCCGCGGACGTCCAGGAATTGCAGATCGGGCCGCACGTGCAGAAACTGAGCCCGGCGACGCAGGCTCCCCGTGCCGACGCGAGCCGCAGTCGGCAAATCGCGGAGGGCCGCGCACGCCGAGTCGGGGGGTAACACCAGGGCGTCCCAAGGTTCGGCACGTGTCGGCACGGCTGCCAGTTGGATGCCGGGCACCGGGACGGTGGGCAAATCCTTCAAGCTGTGCACGGCGACGTCGGCGCGCCCGTCGAGCAGGGCTTGTTGGATCTCGCGCGTGAAGACTCCCACTCCGCCCAAACCGCTCAATGAAGCGGCGACGTCGCGATCGCCGGTGGTTGTCACGTGCACAAGCTGGACGTCAAGCCCCGGCTCGTTCTTCTTCAGTCGATCGGCGACGTACTCGGCCTGCCAGAGTGCCAAACGGCTCGCGCGGGTGGCGATTCGCAGCGTGGCACCACTCACGACGAGCGTCCCTCATCATCGCGCAGCGGACGGCCGGGCGATGGTGGATCTGGCGGCGAAGTCCCGGGTGGTGGACCGGCAGGAAACAGTCCGGGGTGGGCCGGCGCCGCGCCCGCAGCGGGATAGCCCGGTGGCGGTCCGCCCCAACCACTAGTGGGCGGGCGCCCATCCGACGGTGCAGGCGGCCGGAAATCGTCCGCGGTGCCAGGAGGGACGCCCCGCCAGCCTTCGCCGCCGGGTTGACCGGGCACGTTGCCGGGCGCTCCGAACGTCGTGGCCAGCCGTCGAGCCAGCTCGCGATGCAGCATCTCGGGGGTTGCCCGCTGGTGCTCGGGAACGAGCACGCCGCACGACAGGAAGTATTGAAACGCCTGGTCGAGCGTCATGTTCAAATCGATGATTGCGCTCTTGGGAACGGTGACCACCCAGCCCGTCATGGGCATGGGAGCGGCCGGAATCATGATGCTGACCATCGGCTCGCCGGCGGCCAGCGTCATCTCCATCAAGCTTTCGCCCATCGCGAAGCCGATCGTCCAGATGCCGCGGCGGGGAAACTCGACCGCCACCACCCGATTGTACGCGACGGCTCGCTCGGAGAAGAAAAAGTCGGTCACCTGCTTCACGGACGAATAGATGCTGCTGATGATCGGCAACCGCGCGAGCACCAGCAGTTCGAAGCGGCTCAGAAGCCACTGTCCCATGCGGGCCGTGACGAATCGTCCAAGAAAATAGAGACCGATAATGGTCAGCGCCGTCGCCAGCGCGCTGAGCGAGCCCAGGCTCTTGAAATACCGAAAGGTCACCAGCTCCATGTAGAGGCCGGTGGCGGTGGCGGGCCAATCGACGGGCCGCATCCGCGATGCGACTTGCACGAAGTCGGCATACGGGACGGCCCGTTCGCCGAACGGAACATACGCTTCGGCGGCGAGCCTGGTCTGCAAGTCGGCCGTGTTGCGCCGCCGCCCGTTGACCTCTAGCTCGTTCAAGTACTGCTGGGCCAACGCGGGGGGCAAGCGGTAATCGCTGCCGCAGAATTCGAGCGGCGGCAAGCCGGGGGCCGATTCAAACTCGGAGGTCGGCCGCGACTTATCGATGATTTCGGCAATGACGAAGCGAACGCTCGTCGTCACCGGGCTGACGACGTACCCGTAGATCATCTGGCCGATCCAAACCAGGATCACGAGAGTCAGGATCGGGGGGAGGACGATCGCCAGCCCTTTGAGGAAGAACTGGGTCGGCGTTGCTTTTTTGGGTGGGGGGGCCGGCTTTTCGACAGGTTCGCCTGAGCCGAGCGGATCCGCGGGTGCAGGGGTTTCCATGTGATCAGCGACTTGTGCCAGCGCGTCCGGCGAGCGGCTTGAGCCCGACGCAGCGGGCAATCACTGCCACTCGGACGGATGCGGCCCCCGCATCGAGCAAGGCTCGCGCGGCCTCATCCGCCGTCGCACCGATGGTCAGCACGTCGTCAACCAAAAGGATGCGGCGTCCAGCGACTTGGGAGGCAAATCGCCCGGGAACGCGAAAGGCGGTTCGCAGATTCACGCGTCGCCGAGTTGATGGAAGACTCGACTGCTTCAGCGTCCGGCGAGACTTCGCGAGTATAGAAGTCGCCATCCGCACCCGCAAGCGGCGCGAAAGCACGCTCGCCAGCGTTTCCGGCGTTTTGGGCGGGCCCCAAAATGCTTCGCTCCAGTGGTGGGGAACCGGAACAATCGCCTCTGCCTGGGCGGCCAAGAGGTCCAGTCCCTCTTCGACAAACAGCGTTTCGGCGAGCGCCGCGGCAAGCTCCTCGCACCCCGGTCGCTTGGCGGCCAGGCACATCTCGCGGAGTCGCCCTTCGTAGACGCCCAGGCGAATCACCGACTCGAAATGAAAGCGGTCGCGCCGGCAAAGCGAACAGTCGGGGCGGTTGCCGAGAAACGGCCCGACCGGTGCGGCGCAACGCCGACAGCGCTCGCCCACGGGACCAATTGCCGCCTCGCGACACTCACGACAGAGACGGGGCAACAAGTCGTACAGCCCCCGTAAGGGAAGCTCGCGGCGGCAGCCGGCGCAGCGGGACGGAGCGGCGACGGCAAAGGCCGCGGCCAGCAGCCCGTCGATCAGCCGCCGACCGCGGCCGAAGAAGTTCGCGCGCGACGGATTGGCACGCGGGTCGTGATTTTCCCCGGGAGGAACCGGCTCAGACGGGGCGCTGCGGACAATTCGCATGCGATTGGACTCGCCCGATTATGTCGTTTATGCGGAAGTTTCCTGTTATACGGGGGGGCAAAACGCCGATCTAGGATCACGGTGTCCGGAAAGCCGGCCGGTTCGGCCGTTTTCGGCATGACCAAACATTTCACGGCGGTTCGCGTCGCGCGCAAAGCCAGGACGTCGAACTTTCGACAGGTCGAAACTGGAAAAGGAGACGAATCCATGCGGATTCGCGTGGCGCTTGGTTCGCTGATCGTCGGTCTGATGCTGGTCATCGTCGCGGGTGTGTCGCCCAAGCAGGCGACCGCCGCCAACGAAGGACAGCCGAGCGACTGGCAGCGGTTCTACTACTACCCCTACGTCTACTATCCGTCGAACTTCCAGAAGCCGATTCAGTACGACCATATGTACTACCGCTATCCGCCGGCCCGCCAGATTCCCGTGTACAACACGGCTTGGCATAACTTTTATCCCGAGCCGCATCCGTGGCACGCCGGGCACGCGTTCATCCTGGACGTGTTCTAAGGCGAAGCCCGGCGCGGGAAATCTCAAACATCGATCACAGGCCCACGGACGACCGTCCGTGGGCTTACTTTTTTGAGGCGACGTCCGCCGGTCAGCCTTCGATGATCAACTTTTGAATCTGCTTGAACTCGGGCGTTCCGGCCTTTTCGCACCACTCGAACAGAACCGACTCAACAGTGGTCAGGGTCGCGCCCGAGGCGGCCATCCGCTCCAAGGCGACTTTCGCATCGAGTTCGCCGCGACTGCCGACCGCATCGACCGGGACGTAAACGCGAAAGCCCCCGGCGATCAGGTCTAGCACGGTCTGCATCACGCAGACGTGCGTCTCCATGCCGGCGACCACCACCTGCTCGCGCTCGTCGGTCACGTCGGCCGCCTGCCCCCAACCGAGCACCGCGGCACAGCTGAAGATCACCTTCTCGACGCGGGGGCCCATCCGCGTGGCCAACTCGGCCGTGGTTGGTCCCAAACCTTGCGGATACTGCTCAGTGCCATAAACGGGGACGGAGACGATCTTCGCCCCGTCGATCAGCCGCCGGCAGTTGTGCACCAGTCGCGGGCCGTTGGCAATCGGCGGCAGCAGCTTGTCCTGCACGTCCACGATCAGAAGTCGGCTGTTGGTCGCCGACAGCAAATCGGGATTGCGGACGTAATCGGCTGAGTTCTCGCGGCGTGCGGTCATCGTGACGGTCCGCGGATCCAGATCGCTGCGTTCGTGACAAATCTCACCAACCCAAAACTCACCGAACGATTATTGCGGCGAGTTCGCCCGGTTGCCAGCCGCACGGCTCCAGCGGTGCGTCGGAACTCCGTTGCGCAGTGGCGGATTGGGCAGTCATCGACTATCTTATTCGGGCGCGGTCATTTCGCGTTGGTTGACAGTTTTCGCAATGGAGTTGCGAGCGAAGTCGAATCGTTCTGAGGAGCTTCGCCGCCGCGGATTCCCGCGAATCCTTTCGCGTCCTAAACCGTTGGAAGCGTCCGGAGCGACGCCGGTTTTCTGCGCGCGTGTGACCGAAAATTGTTGCAGCCGGCCGCCATGGCCAGCGGCAGCAAGAATGAGTTTGTGATGAGCGACGAAAACAAACCCTCGCAGGCCGAAGCGGTCGGCGAACCCCTGAACGCGACACACACTCAACTGGCTGCCGCGGTCGAACCGGCCGAGGGCGTGAGCGACGCGTCGACAACCGAGGTGGCCGTCGACGTGGAGAACTCGCCGCTGGGCGCTTACCGGCGCGATCGCGTTCGCGCCCGGATGGCCGAGCGCTCGGGGGAAGAACCGCGCGCATCCGCCGACACGAACGAGCCGCCCGCGTCGTCGCAGGTTGAAGGTGAAGCAGCCACGAGCGATCCGCGCGCGCCGAAGCACACACCGCTTGACGCGACTGAGCCAACGCCGTCCGCCGCACAGCCGGTCGCGTCCACTCCCCAATACGCCAGCAGCGAACACGTCGGTGGCGAGCACCCGTCTACGCCGGACTCGATTGCCGCCGAAGAAACTCCGGCGCAGCCGTCCAAGAAAACCGAGTCGCCGGCACCGACGCGGGCGGTCGGCACCATCGAAGTTCCACCGGCAAACCAGCAGCTCGACGCGGCCCTCGCGGCCGAAATCGACGCGGCGATGGCCAGCAGCGATTTGAGCGAAAGTACGCCGGTCGCGTCGTCGGCCGTCGAGGCTGAGGAAGAGCACGGCGAGAAGCCGCCGGAAGAAACGCTGGAAAAGGGCCAGCATCTCGCCGGCCGCATCCAATCGATTCATGGCGACGGCGTGCTGCTCGATCTGGGATATCGCTCGGCGGGGCTCGTGCCGTTGCGGCAGTTCGTGTCCGGTAAGAAGCCCGAAGTCGGGCAGCGCATCGAAGTGCTGGTCGACCGCCTGGCGCCGGATGAGGGCCTGATTTATCTCAATTTGCCCAAAGGACTGCGACGGATCGCCGGGAACTGGGACCAGCTCTCGAAGGGGCAGATCGTCGAGTGCCTCGTCAACCGCACGAACAAGGGCGGTTTGGAAGTGACGGTGAGCGGCCTGCGGGCCTTCCTGCCGTCGAGCCAAGTCGAGCTGGGATTTGTTACCGACCTCGAACAATACGTCGGTCAAAAACTGCGGGCGGAAGTCGTCGAGGTTAATGCGAAGAAGCGGAACCTCGTCGTCAGCCGCCGGGCCTACTTGCAGATCGAACGCAAAGAACTCGAAGGGGCCTTCTGGGAAACGGCCCAAGTCGGGCAGACCTTCACGGGCAAGGTGAAAACGGTCAAAGACTACGGCGTCTTCGTCGACTTGGGATCGGTCGACGGCTTCCTGCATATCGGCGAGATGAGCTGGCACCGGCTCAAGCATCCGTCGGAGCTGGTGAAGGAAGGCCAGACGGTCGACGTCAAAGTCCTGTCGCTCGATCCCGAGAAGAAGAAAATCGGCCTCGGAATGAAGCAGCTCGTCCAGAATCCCTGGACGACGGCGGCCGAAAAGTACGCCGCCAACTCGGCGGTAATGGGCAAGGTGACGCGGATCGCCGACTTTGGGGCGTTCGTCGAACTGGAGCCGGGGCTCGAAGGGCTGATCCACGTCAGCGAACTGGATCACAAACGAGTCCGCCACGCATCCGACGTCGTGAAGCCGAACCAGGTGGTCACGGCCCAGGTGCTCGAAGTCGATCCGGAGCGAAAGCGAATCAGCCTGTCGCTCAAGGCGCTTCAGGCCAAACCGGAAGAACCCAAACCCATCGAAGAGCCGGTCGAGGCCTATCAGCGAAAGCGCAAAGGTCCCCTCCGCGGCGGAACGGGAAGCACCGGACCGGGCGGACTCTTCGGCAATCCGTCGGACTTTCGCTGAGCGCTGGCGAATGGCTCGCGGCTGTGGACCGCGCCCTAAAGCAGCGTGTCCAGCAGCATCCGTAGCTTTCGCAGCTCGAGCGGTCGCTCACTGGCATTTTCGGGCGTCGGCAGGATGTCGACCGAGAGCGCCCGGGTGTATCCCTGCCGTTTGAGCTGGTTGATGAGCCGCGTGTAATCGAGCTCTCCCAGCCCCACCTGCACCTGCAAGCTCTGCGACGTCGAGTCGCGGAGATGCGTGTGGTAGACGTAGGGGAAGACCTGGTCGTAAGAGCGGCCCGCGTTGTTGCCGACCATGTAGTAGCTCGGATCGAGCGTCAGACCCAGTCCGCGGACGGCCTGGCACAGCTCGACGGCCGTGTGGGGATCGTCGGTGAGGTGCCCCGCTTCGGTCTTGATCGAAAGCCGGATGCCGTCCGCGCTCGTCAGCCGCACGAACTCGCGAAGCCGATCGACCTCCGTATTGAACGGCGTTCCCAGCGGTGAAGCGGGAATGGTGATCTGCGTGATCCGCAGCAGCTTCGCCGCTTTGGTGATGCCGGCGAGCGTGGCCGCGGGGACATCTTGGGCCAGGCAGAAGCCGACGGCGGTGAGGCGTGTCGTCTCGCGGTAGCGGGCGAAGAACTGGTCGGGATCCTTGGCGACTTCGGCCGGCTTCAGGTGGGGACCGTCGTCCGAGAGCCAGATCTCAAGCTTGTCGTACTCGAGTTCGACGAACAGCGAGCACGACTCCTCGAAGGTGCGGTCGGCGAAACAATGGGTCGATGCTGAAACGAACACCCCGTCACTCCGTTGTGGGGGACCTGAGCCCGGCTGGCGACCATTTGGAACCGCGAGTTGCGGCCGCTGGCGATCGAACCCCAAGAGAGCGCTCAGGACCCGACCCAAATTGTTCGATATAACCCGTTATTTTCCAGACTGTTATGTCGCGGGACCCGGATTGGATCGGGTCCTGAAACCGTCCCGGTAATTTATCGCGATTGAGGTGGTTCTGCAAGATCGCGGAACTTTGACGATGCCGCCGAAAACGTCTTTCAGAACGATTCTCCACATTTTGCGGGTTCTTTGGCCGATAAAGAAAGACAGGCCCAGCGCCCGCGCGGCGCCGGCTTCACGGTTCGGCGAAACCAGCCCTCAGGAAGACCAAACGATGAATGGAAAAATTGTCTTGGGACTGACCCTCGGCATGCTCGGGCTGGCCTGCGCCGGTTGCGCGTCCGATCCCGGCATCGTGCGCGCTCAAGCTCCCGGACCCGACGGCGCGATGGCCGCCGCCCCTGCTCCCAACGGCGTGGTCTACGGCACTCCCCAGAATCCGTGCCCCGAATGCGGGTCGACCGACGGCACCTGCTTGCACTGCTGCCTGGGGGGCTGCCTTGCCAACTATCAGCCCCATCATCGCTACTGGTCGCACTACTGCCCGCCCGATGCCGGGACGTGCCGCCTGGGCAGTAACGGTTACTGCTTGCCCAGTGTGGCCTGCGACCATGGGCCGCTCGTCTATCCGCCGAACCCCACTCCGGGGGCGATTGTGCAGTACCCCTACTACACGTGTAAGGGGCCGGACGATTTCTTCTGGCCGCCCATCAACCAATCGGGCACTCGCTAGTTAAATCCTGTCCAAACTCGAAACGGCACTGGCGGCTTGTCCGCCAGTGTTTGTTTTTGGGACACGCGGAAAGGCAGACGCCCGCCGCACGAAGACCAGGGCCGTCTCGTCTTTGTAGGCCAACGACCACTCGGCATCCGTTCGCAGTGCGTCGGCGAGCGCCGCATGCTGATCGTCGTCGACGATCACCGTGTTGACGCGGTACTGCCGCAGAATCTCCTGCCAGCCGTCGTCGAGCGTGATCACGCGGACATAGTCCTGCCAGACCGGCGGCGGCAGCAAGTGGGCGTGCGAGGCGGCGAACACCTGGAGCCCGGGCGGACCGGCCCACAGCAGGTAATCGCCCCACTCTATCGGGTTGAAGATCTGCCCCCGTGGCGGATGAGCGCGCAGATAATCGGTCGCGTCGAGCGGCGTGGCGGCGGAAAAGTGCTGACGGCGATCCGTGTGCATGATCTGGGCGAACAATCCGTCGCCCAGCGGCGTCAACAGCAGCGCGCACACAGCGACGACGGCCAGCACGCCCGCGGAAACCCAGCGGTTCGACCGCCCGACCCAGGCCCGGCGCAGCCGCGGGAAGATCCGGCCCGCCGACTGAATTCCCGGTGGTGATGCCCGATGCGCGCGTCGCCAGCGCTGCGCGACGGCTGAAGCGTGCAGCGACAAATAAAACGCGGCCAGCGGCCCCCACCAGACGATCATCCGCGAGGTGGCTAGCATGGCCCCTCCCAGGCCGACGAGCAGCAGAATCTCCGTCGCGGGAATTCGTCGTGGCGTCAGCGCGTAGAGACCGAGCAGACCCAGGCTGACCACCAAGGCCGCCCAAGCCTGCCACATCCACCAGCCCAGCGGCTGCCATTCGACGAGATCCTGCAGATTGGCGTTCGAGGACAGCTCCCACGCGGCCGGGAAAATTCGCCAGCCGTAGGGATTCAGCAGGCACGCGACAGCGGCCAGCATCAGCACGATCAGGCCGCGCCGCACGCGGCGATCCTCACGGACGGCACGCAGGCGCCCCGTACGACGCAGCAAATCGACCGAACGACCGCCAACGAACGCCGCCAAGAGCACCAGTCCGATCAAGAACGATCCGTGCAAATTGGCCCAGGCGGCAAAGATCAGGGCCGTCGCTGACGCGGCGAGTCGGAATCGTGTTGCCGTCCCGCGCCACGCGCGACCGATCGCGAGCAGGAAGACACCGAGGAAACACGCGGAGGCCGCCAGTTGCGGTCGCATGATGCCCAGCTGCTGCCAGTCGATCCAAACGTAAAGCGCAGCGGCCAGCGCGGCCGCCGCGGCCGAACCCGTTTTCCGCAGTGTGCACAGCGCTAACAGGCCGACGCCGATGATGACGGCAGTCGCATACAGGAACTGGAGTGCTTCGACGCCACGACAGCGCTCGGCCAAGTAGCCGATCACTTCGCTCAGCCAGGAGAAGTCGACAAACGGCACGCCTTGGCACAGCGGCAGCAAGGGTTCCGTCGCTGGAATGTTTCTTTGTGCCACGATCAGCCGGCCGTAAGCCAGGTGTCCCCACAGGTCCGTATGCCAGAGCGGGCGATGGCTCAGGTAGACGAAGAATGCGGCGAGCCCGATAAACAGCGCGAACGTCCCCAATCGGCAATGCAGCCACGTCGGTTCTCGCGGCGTCGTCGGCAGACAATTCCGGCCGAAGCCGCGTACCAACCCCCATTCGTCGTCGGCAGTGATCGTTTGTCGGGAATCGCTCGGCGAATGCGCATCGATGCCCGGCGATTGCGGACGCGTGGACATCAACGCACCACGAAGCTGAGCGATTCGATGACCGCTCGGCCCGACTTGGCAAAAGGGCGGGGCAACGGCTGAGCGCGCCCTCGCTCATCGACGGCCCGGCACCGCAGCGCATAACGGCCGGCCGGCAATCCCGGATGGACTCCCGCCCAATGGGCGCAGGTCAGCTTCATCGGCCACGTGCGGGGGCGGCCGGTCGCCGAGTCGAACCCATGCAGCGGCAACGGCAGTCGATCGCCGGGCAACCCGCCGCCCCACTTCTTAGCGTCGGGCGGCGGCAAGATCGCGACGTCGCGCCAGGGCGATTTTTGCAGATACGGGTCGTCCTCCGGCGGCTCGTCGTCCTCCGGACTGATGAGAATCTGCACCTTGCTCAGCCCGGCAATACCGACTTGCGCATAACCCGACAGCGGAATCGATTCGCCCTTCTTTGCCACGTCGGGGTAGGCGAGCGTGGCGGCAAACGTTTTCATCGGGCTGTCGACGTCGTTCCCCTGCTCCGCGTAGGTGTCGTTGGCGTAGGGCAGGTTCGTCAGCACCACGTGCGAGAGCCACTTGATCGACTTGAACCCATAGTGCTCGGGCACCACGATGCGCACCGGACCGCCCCGCGAACTCGTGAGCCATTGGCCGTTGAGCTTGTAGCAGAGGATCACCGGCGGCAGATCGAAATAATCGTCGAACACACGGCCGATCGGCAGGGAGCTGCGGAACATCTGCTTCGGATTGTCGTTGTGGTAGCCGTAATAGAAGACGCGTCGCAGGTCCTCGTGCGGCTCGGTCATCCACACCAGCTCGCGGAGCGGCACCCCTTCCCAGATGCCCATGCCGAGCGGGCAGCCAAGATTGAGGCACGTCATGATCTTGGGAAATCGCACGGCCTTCGTTTCGGCCAGCTTCATCAGGGTGGCAAAATCGATCGCGGTCCCTTCGTTCTTGGTGAGCGGCTTGCCGAGCCGCACCGGATGCTCGGGATCGGACAACACTTCGAGCCGCCACGACTCGCGGGTGAGACCGACGGCCCGCTTGCGATCCTCGGGCAGCGTGTGGGGAATCGGTTTGCCGCGGGAAACGTCCTCGAAGCCGTCGGGCGGCGTGAGGTAGCTCGCGAACCGCGCTTCCCGCTCGGGCTGCTTCTTCGACCGGGGCGACGCAGCGCGAACCAACCGCGGTTGTCCGAGCGCGGCGAGGGAACTCAAGCCGGCGCCGAGAAAGAAGCGGCGCGTCAGAGTTTGATGCTCGAGGAGGAACCGAGGCGGCTTGCGCATCGCGTGCCTTTTCAACCGCCAATATCAGAGGGCGTGTGGAGTCTGGTATCCCACTCAATACCGCAATCCGGACAGTAGTAACAGATTGGCGTCCCGAAACCGAATTGCTCGGTCGTTGGCTTGCGGATCGTCCGGCCGCATGAGGGACAGTGGTAGTTCCGGAAGCGGAACCAATCAAAGACCATTCCGAAAATCACGCAGCCCAGGAAGGCCCCGAGCGCCGCCTCCAACTGCCAGCCGCCCACGTCGAAGTATTTCACACAGAGGACGAGAGCAATCACGGCCGGGATGACGTAGACGAGATTGCCCAACACATACCATCGGCCGAAATCCGGGTCGCGACGGTACGCTCGCTCGTGAACAGGAGTATCCGGCACTTTCGAGCCCTCGGGTCAAATTTCGCAGCGGCGCGCTCGATTTTCGCGCGCCGGGACAACGTGCCCCCTTATGTCAAAAAAAGTGGTCCCGTCCCGCCGGGGATGAAAGTCCTGTTATCTGTGGGAAGCCCAGATGCGATACCCGGTCTCCCTCCGCTCGTGCTTGTCGAACCGGCAGGGGACGATCAAGCCGTCATCGAGCAGGGAGCGCAGCACGACCCTGACCTTCGACGTGGTGAGTTTCAGCGTGTCGCGGAAATGCCGGGCGGTCTCTCCGTCGGGTTTGCCCGCGAGCACTTCGAGCACGCGCAGCCGATGCCGGGCAAAGGTCGCCGCCTTGCGTCGCAGCCGCTGGCTTTGGGAGATTTCGGGAGTCAGCTTTCCAGGTCGCATCAGGTGGCCACAACTCGGCGGGGCATCCTTTGATTCTAACCGATGCGGAATTTGACTCGGGCCCGTTTTCCGACTCGTACCCATTGATCGATATTGGGTTACGACAAATTTTGCTGAAACCGGCTGCGCGTGGGGCGAGGGGCAATACGGGAGCGCCTCGCCCTTGCCGTTGCAAAGCAAGGTCGTGGCGGCTCGTTCAGAGCGACGGGTGGCGGGGGCGCTCCGCTTTGCGGAAGCCCCCGTTGGCCTTTTAGCTATTCGTTCGACATTCCGTCAGTCTAGACGATCCTCGTCCCATCGTTTGAACGCTGCGACATCCTCAGCAGGTTAGCCGACGCTCCGGGGCTTCCGCAAAGCGGAGCGCCCGGCCACCCACCCGCAACGGCATTCGAGCGGGATCAGGTTATTCCGTGCGGCTCAGGCGTTCGGCGACGATCTCGTCCGTCAGCGGCGGAGCTTCGATCGAAAGCGGAGCGCCCGCGGCATGGTAAACGGCCGAAAGGGGGGCCAGCTCCTCGGCGGGAATATTGGCCGTGCCGAAGACGTCGAGATGCGTGGGAGCGATGAGCGCCGCCAGTCCGCCGAGGCCGCCGTACTTCAGGGCGCCGGGCAGAAACATCGGATCGGTCGTCGCGGGAATCTTGCGGTAACTCAGGCCGTGGGCGTCGGCCAGCACGTCCGAGACGCGTTCGTGCAGCAGGCCGGCGGCCAGCAGGACGCAGGGACCGGCTTCGCCCGTGCCAACCAGGTGAATCTTGCGGGCCTGGTGGTTCGTCGCCAGGCCGACGGCCGTCACGATGTCGTGCACGCGGCTCGAGGCAACGGTCGGGTTGTAAGCGAACGTGAAGGCCGCGTACTTCTTGATCACCTGCGGCGGTTTGGCGGGGGGATGCGATTCGGCGAATTCGCCAGTCAGAAACAAGTCGGCTGACACGACCGCTTCCCCTGCGGCGAGGAGCTTGCGCACCGCCTCGGTCGGCTGGCCATCGGGTCCGAGCAGGTGCGACTTGCCTTGTCCGTCGAACCAGAAGACGGCCGTGCCGCGGAACGATTTCGGACGCAGCAGAATCCACGGGAGCTGCGTTTTGTCGTCGCTCCGCACGGCCCGACCTTTGATCAGCTCGGTCCCGTCGTCGAGCCGTGTCGTGTGCAGGGGATTCTCGCGCCAATCGGCCGAGGCGGGAGGCTCCGCGTTGTTGAGCATCACGCGGGCCGCGGTGCCGACAACTTCGCGATAGTGCGGCAGACCGGCCGCGTCTTTTGGCAACAGCTCGGCAAACTGGCTGTCGGCGATGCCGGTTAGGTAATCGCGGAGGGCCTTGGTGTCCTTGGCATCGGTCGGCTGCGGGTGCTCTTTGTCGTAGACGTGTAAATTGTCCGGCTCGATGGGCTGGAAGTCTGCCTCGACGATGGGCACCTTGTGATCGAGGCCCAGGTACGCGTTGAACCAGCCGTACATCATCTCCCGCGCGACCTGATTGTAATTGTGGGCGAACTGCGGGAAGCACTTGGCGAAGACATGGTCCGACTCGCCGTAAAGGCCGTAGATCGTTTTCAGCTCCGGCAGGCCTTTGCGTTCGATGTCGATCGTCCAGTCGTGGGCTCCGCTCATCGCCATCGGCTTGGGGGCAAACAGCGCGGCGATCGCCACATTGTTGATGCCGACCCGCAGTAAATCGGCGTTCTCGCAGACGCAGCCCCCCTGCATGTTGGTGGAGACCATGACGGCCGGAAAGGCGACCGCGGGCCGCGAGTCGACGGCGCCGAGCAGGAACGTCTGCGTGCCGCCGCCGCTGGCGCCGGTGACGCCGATTCGTTGCGGATCGACGTCGGGGAGCGACTGCAGAAAGTCGAGCGCCCGGATCGAATTGAAGGTTTGCAACCCGCACTCGCTCTGCAGCCGGAGATCGGCCTCAGCATCGGTGATGCCGCCAAAGTGGTCGAGGGGCTTGTTGTCAGCGTAGCCCACCATGTCGTAGTGAAAGACGATGCAGCCCAACCGCGCGAGACCGACCATGCGGGCCTGCAGCGGGTACCGGGCGCCGGACATGTGGCTCTCGGCCTTTTGTTCGAGCTGCTTCTGGGCTTCTTTCTCGCCGGCGTCGTAAAGGCGGCCGTTGGCCCAGTGGCCGTGCGGGCAGAGCACGCCCGGCACTTTGCCGACGATCTTCGCCGGGCGATACAAGTTCCCCGTGACGTAGTGGCCCGGCAGGCTGGCGAAGAAGACTTTTTCGACGGTGTAGTCGCCGCGATTGATCTTGCCGTGAATCACCGGATGCAGCGGCTCTTTGGGAAGCATGGGCCAGAGGCCGGTGGCGACCAGCACGCGTTCGCGAATCGCACGGGCCTGCTTTTCCCAGCCCGCCTTGGTCGACGCGGGAGTCCAAGGATGGTTGTGGTCGCCCAGCAGGCGCATGCGGCCGTAGCGGGGATCGTCGCGGATGTCCGGGCCGGCGTCGTCGATCAGCGCCTTCTGCAGCGTCGGTCTCGACGGCGGCCCTTCCGTGCCCCTGGGGACCTGCGCGCGGCAATCGCCGGAGAGTGCCAACGAAATCGCAAGGCCAAGCGCGAAGAGATGCGGCAACTTCATGGGACGTGTCTCTCGGAGAAGAACGATCGGAGCGCTGGGAGGATTGGCGGCGGGCGTCGACGTTTCGATGCACAGCGGATTGATGCACGGCTGTCGGATGCGCACGGTTTGCCATGCACCGGCTGTAGCGTATGCTGGCGGGCGAAGAGAGGCAATTGAGCGGGAATTCCATGATCGTCGCCGGCCGGGTCGTCAGCACCGAACGGGTTGAACCGAGCCAGATCCGCATCGAGGGAGAGCGGATCGTGGAGGTCGGCCCGCGGCTCGGCCGACCCGACGTCGAGTTCGACGACGATTGCCTGATCTTCGCCGGCATGGGCGACATCCACATTCACGCCCGCGACGATCCGAGCGGCAAGGAGGCGTACAAGGAAGACTTTGTGACCGCGTCGGCCGCAGCGCTTCATGGCGGCGTCGTCCACGTGGCCGACATGCCGAACAATCCGGCCGCCCCGATCGACGATTCGTCGTACCGGGCGAAGGAAGCGCTGGTCAAAACGCGCCGCGTGCCGATCCAGATCACGCTCTATGCGGGCATCGGGCCGAGCACGCGGCCGCTGTCGTTTGCCGTTCCGTATAAGGTCTACATGGGGCCGAGCGTCGGCGACCTTTATTTCACGTCGCTCGAGCAGCTCGACCGGACGCTGGCCCAGTACCGGGGCGCGAATGTCAGCTTTCACTGCGAGGACCCCGTGCTCCTCGAACAGCATCGCGGCGAGCCGACGCACGAGCGGCGACGGCCGCCGGCCTGCGAACTCTCGGCCACGCAGTTCGCGCTCACGATGATTGAAAAGTACGACCTGCGGGGCAAACTGTGCCATTACTCCGTAGGCGAAGGGCTGCCGCTGATTCGCGACGCCCGCCGCCGCGGCCTGCCCGTCACCTGCGAAGTCACGCCGCACCATTTGTTCTTCGATGAGACGCGGATCACGGACGAGAACCGGGGCCGCATGCAAATGAACCCGCCTCTGCGCGGGCCGTCCGACCGGACCGTGCTGCTCGAAGCGCTCCGCAACGGCGAGTTGGATTACCTGGCCACCGACCACGCGCCGCACACAATCGAGGAGAAACAGAATCCCACGAAGTGCCCGTCCGGGCAGCCGCACCTCGATACTTACGGC
>Ga0210390_10002559_pt1 | contig 16077 bp, 17 predicted proteins | sample IncBWH11OmetaG_FD_161050 | JGI IMG/M metagenome (GOLD analysis project Ga0210390, IMG submission 161050) | Forest soil microbial communities from Barre Woods Harvard Forest LTER site, Petersham, Massachusetts, United States - Inc-BW-H-11-O ... | reverse complement strand
CTGCCCCCTGCATCATACATCAAGTTCATGAATGCAATGGGCATATAGCAGCTAGCTTGAGGGGGGGTGTAGAAGTGGCAGCATCGCCACGTCTGCAAGGACACATTGCAATTCTTGGCCAGTATGATAGTAGTTACCATTTTAGATTCTAGTGCGGTGAAGCTGCTATCTTCACAAAGACCATATTCACTTTAGTTCTCTGTCTTTACTTGCTGCTTGCTCCACTGTCATGAGCACATACCATTACTCTTTGCCAGCCTCACTCGTGTCATACAAGTATATAAGACTCTCGTAGTCCACAGCCAGAATATCAGTTGTTTCACTCATCCTGAGTGCCCTCCATCTTCTTCAGCATGGTGTGGATGTGACAGCTTAAGCCAACAATGGACAGACTCCACTGCATATGGCATTGAAAGAGGGACATGTTGAAGTTGTATGCATCCTTATTGAGCATGGTGCAGAGGGGATAGCTGAAACCAACAATGGGTGGACCCCACTATTGAAACAAGCAATTGAGCTTGCTCAATGAGTGTGCACATGGAGCGTAGAATTACTTGATATATTTCTCTTTTTTCTTTTCTTTTCTTTATATCCTCAGATGTAGTACACATCAAGGCAGTGTAGTTATGGTGTGTGTTTGATCCACAATATACACATTTTCTCACCCTTTCCCACCCCATATGAACATATGTTCATGCCTACAACCACTGCACGTGGCATCACAAGATGGGCAGGAGTTGCATACTTTGTGCGTACTGATAATGTAAGCCTCACATGCTAGGAAACAGAAAGTGCCCACCAATTTGGCTGCACACAGCACATACCATAAACTCTAAGAGTTTTTCATACTCAGCATTTAACTTCATGACAAATTTGTGTTGATAAGTCATTTATTATGTCAATAAGAAAGATCTATCAAGTTATGTAATTGGTTGTGAAATTATGTGGACGTGGTAAACTGGAACAGGGGTGCAGTGGAGAACATGAGTGCTTGCAAAAGCAGGGGGATTGTGTGGCCTGGAGGCACAATCCCAGGAGTGCAGGTGGGAGGAGGCACAAATGCGAGTGCTTGCACAGGGATTGCAATGCCCAGAGCTGCATGCACAACGCACAATGCGTTGTCATTCCCTCCCTTGCATGTGGCCACTAGCCACCACAATCTGCCTAAACCACAATCTCCCAGAATTATTTAGTTATTTATTTTGATCTTTACCAGATCTATCGAACGCAGTACAAGTCTATTAACTCCAACTTTTAAAAGGAAAGGCCACTACTTTGATGACTAAGTTTGGACTTTTTGGGATTGATGACATAACGTGTCCAGGGCTTGCATTTGGGAGCATGGGACCCATAGGTGATACCGGGAAACCAGAGGGGGGAGGAATTAAAGGAAAGGGAAGGTGCTAAATACATCAGATGAAGGGCACTAAAGTGCGGAGGGAAAGGCTCTGCGGTGAGTGAAAATCAGACCCGAGATCAGAAGGGATAAGGCCTATAAGGGGAAGAGAGGTCTCGAGGCTGCCCCAGATAGAGTGGGCTGGAGTATGTGTGAGGAGGTCGTTCAAGGGATGCGGGAGAGCTATTTGAGTGCGAGAGACCAATCATCAATCATTGAGGTGATCGAGTAGGGGTAAGAACCAACATCACTCGAGCGAAAAGAATCTATGTGTTGAGAATGTAGAATGAGATGGATTACGGTTGTGGTATACGGGAAGGAATGTGTCTAGATGATGTCAAAGATGCCGTCGATCTTGCCTCTTCCACATATGTCCGCAACTTCCGCACCACACTGCGCAAATTTTGGCAGTACTTGCCAGAGGTCGGTACAACATCGAGCGCCCGGCCGTCTTGGTCCACCTCCTCTCTCACGAACTCCTCGAGCCGCGCAAGTTTCGCGTGTGCCAGTCGCACGCCTTCCGGATCGCCATCACTAGCGAGGAGGTCCGCCTTGTTTGCGATGACCATTCGTGCCCGTTTGCTCATCCTGCATTTGTACTTTTCCAACTCTTCCTGGAGCATGCGGAGCTCGTCCCAGGGCGCAGGGCCGGAAAGGTCCACGACGTAGACCAGCGCGTGCGAGCGCTCCATGGATCGTAGAAACGAGTGCCCAAGCCCAACGTTATCCGACGCGTCTTCGATGAGCCCAGGATTGTCAGCGATGGTGAATCTGAAGGACTCGACTTGTTCGTAGCCGTCCTGCGCATGTAAAATTTGATTACGTGTCGGCATGTCCGCATACGCGCCGCTCGCCATGAGCTCCCGCTCTCGCCCTTCCTCAACAGCCGTCTCGTCATAGAGAGCACCGTCCACATCGCCGCCGATGAGCGACCCGTCCTCCGCAACGCGCACAACGCCAACGACGGGATTCAACGTCGTGAATGCGTACCCGGCGACGGCGCTCCGCGCGCGCCCGGCCGTCAAAGCGCGGAGCAGCGTGCTCTTCCCGGCATTCGGCGCGCCGACGAGACCGATGTCTGCGAGGAGCTTCAGCTCGAGCTCGAGGGTCACGCGCTCGCCCTCGTACCCGCGCGTCGCGAACTTGGGCGACGGGTTCGTCGTCGACTGGAAGTGCGGATTCCCGTATCCCGCTGCGCCCCCGGAAGCAACCAACGTGCCAAACTGCCGTACGCGTGGCAGCCCGAGCGGCGCATCGGGCGCACGCGAGGCTGATGCCTCTGGCGGCATGCGGTCGAGGTCCAGGGCGGGGGGCGCAGCATCGCGTTGGCGTCGTGCGACGCGCATCTCGCGTTCCGCGCGCCAGAGGTTCCACTCTGCTTGCTTGAACGCGGAGCGGGCCGTGTTGTCCTCCTCATACGTCGGGTAGTGTACCCAGCGGCGCTCCCGCCAGCGTTGCCTGCGCTCTTCTTTATCAAGCCCCGCGCAGGCCTCTTCTTCGGCCTCCCACTCGTCCTGCGAGCGCCGCAGATCGCCACGTGGGAGTTCGCGCACGACAGTGCCCAGGGGAACACGCAGGATAACCGGCGCACCGGCACGCCCGTGCTGCCATGTACCCATTCCTTGGCCACCGGCGTTTCCCCGTACTCGCGAAGGGACGGATGAGAGGGTCGTGAGATGTTCATCAGGGAGAATGTAGATGTCGCCACCACGACCACCGTTACCGCCGGAGGGAGGGCCATGCGGCTTGAACTTTTCGCGGTGGAAAGCGACACAGCCGTCGCCACCTCGCCCTAGGTATGTTAATGTATCGAGGCTAGTTGATCAGAGAGATGCGCTCTACATACCAGCGCGCGCATGGACAATGAGATGATCGAGGAATGTTTCGCCCTGGGAGTCGGGTGTGAACAATGAATTAGTAGAGGTAAGATTGCGACGCACCCCCTGCCTTCGTTTCCACTCAGTTTTTCGTTTTCGGAGCAACGCATCCCTTTCCTTCTGCTCTTCTAATATGTCATGTTTATCGAGGATCAGCCGGCCAGAGTTTGAGTTTGCGTGAGAAGTAAGGGTAGAGTATAGTCGTAAATGGGAACTCGCCACGCGGAAATTCAGTACAAGTGGGACCGTTTGCATGCGCGTACGTACGGAGATGAATCATGTTAGCGCGCGCCTCATGGCTTGGCGGTGCCGCTCCCGGTCACGTGGACATCCATCTGCTGCTTCACCGTCACCGCTACCCACTACGGGTAAGCACCAGCCCTTATATACCTTTCGGGAAATGCCCAATCCCTCCTTTCAATGCTCTGGCAAAAAATACGGATCCCCCTCCATCTTCATAGGGAAAGGATCCAAGCCCTGTTGAACTCTGCTCGCCCAACTCCCGACAGCCCTCGGCCTGACCTCGACTTGGTACATTTTGATCTCAAACAAGCGTTCCCGTGATCCGTGATCCGGCTTTCCTCCTAGCTCCTCGTAAAATATGCGTCGCAGAAGCATCTGTTCGAGCGTTTCCCGCAGTTCTTTGTGGAATTCATCCGCGTTTTCGTCCGGCGCCGGCGCTGAAGCGGGTATCGGCGAACCATCGTCGACCTCGGGTCCATACAACAATTGGGGGACCTGCGCAACTTTCCAAGATGGTTGCAAAGACACGCATTCCCAGTCCACGATTCCCGTGATACAGTGTGTCATAGGGTCAACGAGGATGTTATTGGAGGATATGTCGTCATGATAAAGGGAGAACACTTCGGTGTCTCCTGTATCTGGAGGGAAAAGAGTGGGGAGAACGGAGAGTAGGGACTCGTATGCGCCGATGGCATCTTCAAGCTCGGAGATATCATCCTTGTCGTAATCGTCGTCTGCGCTTGCAGCGACCTTCCGACTGAAGGTGGTGGCGATGTGGAGATGCAAAAGGGAGGACATGTACTTGGAAGAAGTTTCGAACGGTCCGTGGTCATTTCGTAGATGGACGCGATCTCCGTAGAAGAACGGAATGGTCACCACTGGGCCGTGAACGAATTCAGCATCGTCCGGGAGTGGAAGAAAGCGTATTTCCGAAGAAGAGGTCTTGAGCCAAGGAATTCGCTCAAACTCAGGCCGACTAGACGGGTATAAGCTTCCCATGAGCGGAAACTCGAATCTTGTTAATTGCTTCATGTATCCAGCGAGCGTCTTTGCTATTTGTACCCTCTCCTCCCATATGAGAGCTGGAGATTCCCACAGCGATTTCAATGCGACGCCCGGAACTTTGGTCATCAAGATCCATTCGAAACCTAGTTCATTATCGGCGGAAGTGTCGCACGCAATGACTCGCGGAACAGGTATGGAGGTGTTTTTCTGGACAAACTGGAGCGTTGCAACTTCGCTGGCTGTCTTGAAGTATGGGTCGACGGGGAGACTGACACGCATTATGAATGATTCGACAGAGCCTGCAGCATCGTCGAGCGGATGTAATAGGAATAACCTGTTAAAAGCGCCTGCGGAGAAGAAACTGATGTCATAGCTCGGAGAGGTAAGGGGGAGGTGACGAATAGCTATAGACTTTGCAACAGCCATATCAGGTTCGACTGTCCAGCTAGGGACAACATCGAATAACTGATATTTCCACTCCAGTCCATGCTGAGGGGGACGGTGGGACATGGCGAACGACGAGATGAGGTTTGGAAGATACTGGTGACGTAACAAATGTCACGTGTCATATAAACTACTTGAAACCTGACCGGCATCGGCTGCGACTCGGAAGCCAAACGTCGCCAGCTGCCGTGCAACGCTCCATCAGACATGAAGGCGGACCAAAAGAAGCCGATTCTGGGAGCTGAGATCCATCAAGTCCCACTGGCCCGGGCATGTTATTTCTGTTTTTGGAACACCCGGCGCTTGCCTCTTTGTTGCCAGCGCGAGTACAGCATGAACTTGAAAGCGGGGGTCTTAAAAAGGAACAGAACGACAAGGCCTAGACTCCCGGACTGTGAAAGGTTCAGACTCGGCCCGGGATGTCCGCTGGAAGTTAAAAGTGTACGCTCAGGGTGACAGGGTCTGCTCAGGCTACAATTGCGTCCGTGAATGGTTCTGCCAGGTAATGGCCACCATAGACGGACATGCTCTTCAGGAGATGGGCTATGTCTAGAAATGGGTGAACCAACGAATGAGATCCGAGCGCACACGGGGTCAACGTTCAACGCCGGTCAACCTCAACCTCAGCGCGTGCATGGCACGAGAACTCATGTTGATGTATTATGTAATCTACTCACCTCAGCGCATGTTGTTAGCACGGGAACTGAGTACTGAGGGTGCATGACACTCTACCTACAGCTATATAAAAGAGTGTCTAAGTCCTCAATATCAAATGAACCTAAGGAACGACTAAACTAGGGTGAAACGAGTGTGTCAAGATCGCAGCTAGAAGTATGCTAATGTCCAACTGATCAAATGTTCAAACTTATTCTTATCATGGATCTATAGATCCGCGTGATCTGATTTCGACACTATGACGATGATAGCAAAGAAGACTCGGACTTGGATGACAATTGTCGCCCACACTGGGGCAGGTGGCCCTCGGAGCACCAGCTGGGAGGCAGCACCAAAGCGGCGCGAGATTCAAGCAGTGTGCCTGCAGATGTGTGCGAGGATGAGAGAGAGTCAGGCAGGTTTTGGCGTGCATTATCACGATGCAGGGCGTAGCACAGGTCTATGGAGGACAAAAACACTGTAGGACGCTGCGATGGTAGTTTTGCTGATGCTGCTGTGAGCCCAATCACGGTGCACCCGGTATTTTTCCGCGACTTGCAAGAGAATGCATGTTGGCCCAGCCGTGAACAGTGTACGTGCGACTGAACTTTTGGTAAAAAGGGGACAGCATAAGACGCAGTAGGATTATGAAGCCGCGAAGAGAGGAAGAATGTCTGTCAGGATATATTCAAAACTAGATAAATAATTAACGACAGAAAACGAGACACAGAAATTGCAGAGCGGAGACGGGTTAGCCAGGCTCGTTCGACGTTGCTGATTCACACTTGGCTCGGAGGGTCACCTTCTAGAGCTACTTAAGTTTGCACCGCACAGAACGTGATCTCGAGGTTCACCTAGACGCCAGGTCATTTGAGAGGAATAGGAGAGGGCACGAGAGAGACTTACGTCGTTGTCGTCGCATGGGTTGTGAACGTTGCAATTTTCATTAGGGCCTGCACAGATTATTCAGCCATTCGAAAAACAGTTGACGACAGAGCTAGTCGTACAGCTACCAGTTATGGTGTCACAATTTCCATTTTTACCGCCGGTGAACCTACAAATACACGTCAGCGGCGCGCATATGGGAGACATGTGCATGAAACCCACTGGTACGTTATATCGCCAAGATAGTGACCTCTGTGATAACAATCAGATTATTATTGACGCATATTGTCACGGTCGTTAGTAACGCACGTTGGAATATTGATGGAAGCATATGCCGGGGGACTCTTACTATCGTCCAAGGTCACAGACACGAACGCGCAGTTCTCGCCACTGGCCCCGCACCGTGACCATTCGTCTGCAGAAGCGCATCAGTTCGCCGGTCTCTGCCCATTATTGCGAGTCAACAGAATGCGCACCAATGGCACCATTTGGTTCCGTGCTCAGGTAGCTAATGTGATGAGATAAGGTGAGGCCATCGCGTTGTTGTCTCAGAAAAATGTAATACGCACGCAATGCCAGCTAGGGACCCATCGCTTACCCAGGCCACACTGTACCCCCCAGTGTTCGGTGACTCGGATGGGATCACCGGACCAGAGGCGCTGGAGGAAGTTTGAAACTGGGGCTGCTCGCATACATTCACATTTCATGATAAGCTGCAAGGTGCCACGAATATACACTGAAACGAGGCCCTCACCGTTCCGTCGAGACATCTTCAAGTGTAAAAGTCAGCACTGTGTCACACACGGCCACGGACAGATTTCTGCACTTACAGACTGGTCAAAGTGACGGTGTGCGATTCTGCGCGCACAAGCGTAACAACTGCGCTGATGAGCATGGCGATGGCGATCATATTGAAAATATTGTTCACGAGGAAAAAGGAAGGCAAGGGGTACAATTGTAGACAAAGGGGGAAAAGCCGCGGGAAAAAAGGAAGAGATGTGTGTCAAAGGCAAGGTAAACTTGAACTCTGGGGAAAGCAGAAGAGTCAAGAACTGTACTTTGAAGTTGGTTGGGAGGTGCGTCCGGTCTTATATGCATGTATGATGGCAGTACGCCATCCTTCCCAGGTCCGCGGAACAGAATACTTTCTGTTATATCTCTAGACAATATTAATGCATCAGGAGCCTGAGATTTCCCACAGGGAGTAATCTAGTAATTTGCTGCAGCGACCGCCAGCGAGAGATAGGCGGGACTACATCAATTGCTCGCTAGTACGTCTCGCTAGCACGGGGTGCGGGAGCACTTCCTGTGGGGTCCCCTTTTTTCATGATTAGATGATATAATGATGCGCAAGACACCAGCCAAAAATAAAACCATGGCTGTGTGGATTGTTGGAGATCAGTTGGAGATCGAGCTCGCACGATGCATGCGCATGTGGAACACAGATTATTAGCTGATATCCAACAGTCATATTGTCATTTATATTTCTGTATTTCCTTGGACATGTATGTTGATAAAAGCGCTGTAGGTAGGCCGGGTCAGACCATGCGTTTGAACCCCAATAAACCCTCCTCGAGGAAATCGTCGCCCGTACCCGAAAAACTACATGGATTGCGAAGGGCCGCCACTCGGTAAGAGTGCATTGGGGAATGGGAGTGGGTAGTGGGTACAGCATGACCGAGGTGTGCCAGTGTGGCGGACTGAGATCTGCCAGTGGCCGGGCACCCCGAAGTGTTCAAAACATGGTCGCTATCACCTCGCATCCACGTATACTGTATCTCCGTCATCAGACTCATCAGACTCGGGTAGTTGCGTTACTTGCGTAACAAAGACGGCTTTGCATATTTGCGTTGTTCCCTTACTACCGGACATCATCTATGAGCATATGAGCCTCGGGGTACTCGTGTATGAGCACTAGCGATTGATTTACGGTGACGCATCGACAGCTTTGACTAGTACTGTTCAAAACAAAACAATAGTAGTTTATGCATGTTTATGGGCTGAGCTTGGATATACGCCTCAATAATAATTATTGATTCCACAACCGGCAATTTGTCCGTCGTGTGCAGTGACAGAGACTCAAGCTCAAGTACTCAGTACTACTCAGTACCCAGGCTCAAGAGTCGGCCTATCTTGTCGGTATCCTTCCTCCCCCGGACCTCCTTGGTCGAGACGTCGAGGGCGTTGAGGCGTTGAGGCGCTAAGGATTTACGACCACCACCTGTCACCATATATTACTAAAATTCAAGTGAACGCTGTACGTGTCCTCTTCTAAGTGCGACGTGACCGACGCTGGCTTTCTTGGCGTGTAGAATATCTCGGACTGATTCGAACATCCCCAACCTCAAGCTACTTTCCAAGGGCACAGGTCCGCGACATCTACGCGACGTCCTCGCCCGAATTCCTCCTCTTCGTCGCATCCGATCGCATATCCGCCTACGACGTCGTTCTCAAAAATGTAAATCGTCATCATATATTCCTTCCCCTCCATCCCGGTCCTTCGGGTGCTCACTCACTTCTCACTTAATGTGATAATGGCTTCGCGCGTCGCAAGGGCGTTCCGGACAAAGGACGCGTCCTCACGGAACTCTCGCTCTTTTGGTTCGACAAACTGAGGAGTATCATCCCAAATCACGTCGTCACTTCGCGCGTCGACGAGATGCCGGAGGAGGTGCGTCAGCATAGGGAGCTGCTAGAGGGGCGGTCCATCCTCGTTAAGAAGGCCGAGGTAATACCCCTGGAGGCGATCGTGCGTGGGTACATCACAGGTGAGCACTCAGTAAATCGAGTAAAATACACGCCACAACGCGTGTGACTAATTTTTTCCAGGTTCTGCGTGGGCCGAGTACAAAAAGTGTCGTACAGTGCATGGCATCCCGCTGCCTGAGGGCCTGCTCGAATCCGAGAAATTTCCCAACCCGCTCTTCACCCCTTCCACAAAGGCGGAACAGGGTGCGCATGACGAGAACATCTCCCCAGAACGAGGTGCGTATATCAAACTATCGCTTCCCGTTGTATTTCATAACTCATCCCTCGACCCCCTGCAGCGGCCGCGCTCATCAGCCAGGAACTATATGACAAGATTTCCACCGTCGCCGTCGAGCTGTACACAGCCGCAGCGGAGTACGCGGCTACGCGAGGACTCATCATCGCAGACACGAAATTCGAGTTCGGGCTCGTCGACGGCGAGCTTATCCTCATCGACGAGGCGCTCACTCCGGACTCTTCGCGATACTGGCCGCAGGAGGGCTATGCCTCCGGTCACGGCCAGCCGAGCTTCGACAAGCAGTATCTTCGGGACTGGCTCACGTCGCAGGGCTTTCGAAAGGGCCTCGAGGCCGGCCTGGACGGACAGGGCTGGAGTATGAGCGAGGAGGTCGTCCAAGGGACGCGGGAGAGATATTTGAGTGCAAGAGACAAACTTTTGAAGTGATAGAGCAAGGGTAAGAACCAACAAAGCTCGTGTGAAAAGAGTGTATGTATCGAAAATGTAGAATGAGATGAATTACAGCTGCGAAATATCAGAGGGAGTGTATGGGTGATGTCCAAGATTCCTCTGATCTTGCCTCTTCCACATATATCCACGATATCCGCACCACGCTACGCAAATTTTGGCTGTACTTACCAGAGGCCGGTACAACATCGTGTACCCGGCCGTCCTAGTAATCCATCACCTCCCTTTTGAAATGCTCGAGCCGCGCGAGCTTCGCGCGGGCCGTTCGCACGTCTTCCGGATCACCATCACTAGCGAGAAGGTCCGCCTTGTCTGCGATGACCATTCGTGCCCGTTCGCTCACCCCGTGTTTGTACTTTTCCAACTCTTCCTGGAGCGTACGGAGCTCGTCCCAGGGCGCGGGGCCGGAAAGGCCCACGACGTAGACCAGCTCCTGCGAGCACTCCAAGGACCGCAGAAGCTAGTGCCCGAGCCCGATGTTATTTGAGGTGTCCTCGATGAGCCCCGGATTATCGGCGATGGTGAACTTGAATCTGAAGGCTTCGAGTTGCTCGTGGTTATCGCGAGTAGTATGTCGGCAGGACCGGATTACGTGCTGCCATGTCCGCATACGCGTCGCTCGCCATGAGCTCCTGCTCAGGCTCGCGCCGTTCCTCAACAGTCGTCTCGTCATAGAAAATGCCGACCACATCGCCGTCGCCGACGAGCGACCCGTCCTGCGCAACGCGCACAATGCCAACGACGGGATTCAGCGTCGTGAATGGATACGCAACGACGGCGCTCCGGGCGGGCGCAGCCGCCAACGCGCGGAGCAGCGTGCTCTTCCCTGCGTTCGGCGCGTCAACGTGTCAACGATGGAGACATTTGCGAGGAGCTTCAGCTCGAGCTGAAGGGTCACGCGCCCGCCCTCGTAACCCGCGCGTCACGAACTTGGGCGACGGATTCGTCGTTGACGGAAAGTGCGGATTCCCGTATCCTGCCGCGCCCCCCGACGCAACCAACGTAGGAGGTGCCTTACGCGTGGCAGCGCGAGCGGCGCTTTGGGCGCGCACGAAACCAATGTCTCTAGTGGCATGTGGTCGAGGTGCTGGACGAGGGGGGCGACGTCGCGCTGACGTCCTGCGACACGCATCTCGCTCCGCGCGCAAGAGGTCCACACTGCGCCTAGCGGTGCTCCCGCCAGCGTTGCCGGCGCTCTTTTCGGTCGAGCCCCGCGCAGGCCTCTTCTTTGGCTTCCCCCTTGTCCTGCGAGCGTCGCGGAGCGCAGGATGTTCTGGAACGAGTTGAGGGCACCCTCGTCGTCTTGCACGGTGAGGCGCAGCCAGGCCACGGTCGTGTTTGCGATGATGAATTGCCGCTCGATGGTCGGGTCCTCGTTTCCCTCGTGTGCCACCTCAAGCAAACCAATTGCACGATCCATGCGCTCGATGGCGAGCTCGATGTGGCCGAAGCGCTCACAGACGAGGCTGAACAGATGCAGAGCAGACGCATCGTTTGGACGCTGTTTGAGGTATCTATCGAGCGTGAAGAATGCTGGGAAGAGGACATTTAGGTGATGCACGGTGGCTGTACCCGGTGCTGAGGTACTAGTCGAATTCGCATCAGGAGAATTCTATGTTGGCGTCGGGCGTGAAAAGTTAGCAATCAGCGAGGGTGCAGGTACACATGGTTTTGTTGACTCACAACGTCAGCTGACAAGCTCACCGCATGTTCGAACAGCATGCGAGAGTCTGCGTGATGTCCTTTCCATGTGGCGATTAGGGCTTGGCCCACCCATGCCATGGTGTGATTCGGATCTAAAGTTTGTGCCTCGAGGAACGATTCGCTGGCCAGCTCAAGAGCGTGATGAAGAGCTATGAATGCAGTGGCATGCCGGCCAACTTTGGAGTACAATTCTCCCAGACAAACACATGATAGATGTCGTTGTCTGGGCCCGCGGCGGCAGGCTTCGCACCGCCCAGGGCAAAGATGGAGGCTGCGTTGCCGGGCGGCTCGCGAGTCGAGAAGTAGGTTGTGTGGTCGTTTGATGCAGAGATGAGCAGGGGGCCAAGCGGGTGGAATGTCAGCACCTAAACGTTTGAGTCGTGCGACTGGGAGAGCGTTGTGCGAGGGGGGATTTGCAGTGCAGGTGCTGAGAGCGCGGGTGAGGCATGCGATGCTGGCGAGGTTGCGGCAGACAATGATGGGCAGCTGGGAAAATTGGAGCTGTCCTGCTGCCGGCGAGGAGAGGTCCCAGTAGAGGATCATGCCTTCGGAGCCATCAGACGAGGATAGGTGGACAGGGTGACTGCCACGCCAGGGCTGTTTGAAGGCAAAGTGTCAACGACATGTTAGCTCTTGGGCATTGAAGAGGAAGACCGGATGTGACATACAACAGACTTCTCCAATTCGCTACCACTTCAACGAGATCCCACTCTCGCTCCTCTGCAAAGCCCTAGGGCAAGTTGTCTGGCAGCATCTACCTCCCTTGCATCGAGCTCGAAAGCCTTCTGAAAGCATTTTGATACCCGAAGTGCTTGACATGATGAAAATGAGATGTTGAACAAACACACCCCATTTCCTTTTTTCTTTTTGGAAAACGCTTATTCTCAGTTACCTAATACTAGGACTACGTAACGGAGAGATAAGTCATCAGCCTACCGGGGGCTCCTTGAACTCGAACCACCACCATGGCGAGTTTTCCCACGGCAAAGCTGGGGCAAGGATGGGTCAATGCACCCTTGACCACCCTCGGCCCCCTGCAGCTCACGCTGACCAAGTCCCACCGGACGCATGAAAGTGCCCCCCAGCCTAACTAGAACCATGTGAACATGAACATTGTAGTCACAGATGTACCACTACTTTCTTTCACCCCATCACGTTGTGCATCCAACCCCTCCCCCAAACACAAGCCACTGTTGCAACTGAACAGTACCACAGACCAACGATGCCATGTGACATTATGGCACACAAAGTGGCTACATAGATAGATGTGAGATAACTACACTGTGCGAACACTCCCAAGCTGCCAACCCATCTACAATGTGCCCCAAAGTGCCACACGTCTGGAGCCACCCACCTGAACAAACCCTAACCCGAAGCGAATCAGCGCCCAGTGAGCACCCCAACTGGGAGAGGAAAGCCTCAAAGGCTCAAACCACAGGAATGAGACCTTGACTCAGCTCCCCCACCACCCCGACCCTCGTGTACTGGGAACATCGGATGACAGAAATGTGCCACCAGGTTTTGTGCCATCAACATGAGGCTAACAGAAGACAAAATCATGACAATGCGGATCAAACGTGAACAAACATATACCAAACAGGTGATATCCATCTAGGAGCCAATCCTGTTGTTGAACGTGGACCTCCTGAACTATGAGCCAAACAACTGGCTAACCAACAGTGAGGTTTTAGTGGGTAGGAGGATGCTGTGCCCCCTGCCTGAGGGGGGTCGCGGTCCCTGAGCCCCACACTACCCCAACACCAGGGGTGTGCGCAAACTGGCATTTTCCCTCACACCTGGTCTATAGGACTGGCTTCAGTGCGCCAGATAGGGCTGATGGGCAAATCTCCCACTATCTGGCACTTTGCCTCAGTAGTTAGTTATTTTGGTAGCTACCGCTGAGAATAAAGCACTTTCCAAAAAAAAAAAGTCATCAGCCTACCAGTGCGTTGAAGCCGAGCCGGAGTGGACCAGGGTGTGAGGGAAAAATGCACCTACGCATGCCCTGTTAGGGGGCAGTGTGGGACTCAGGGCATGTTGTAACCTTGCTAAGTTCTTCGTGACCTCCTACCCACTAAAACCTCACAGTTGTACAACCAGTCTTTGGGGAGTTCCCCTGATTCTCATAGTGCTGGTCCCCAGGTTGCTTTGATCAGGTTTTTGAATTCCTTGTCCCTTCTTATTTTGGTGACTGTGATCTTATCATCTGTTAGCTTGTGTTTATTGGTAGGATCTATCTGGATTTTATTTCTCCATCTGAGTGTTTGATCAATTTGATCCCTCATATTTCTCTTCTCTTTCTATTTTGGTGGCATGTCTTTAGTGGCATTGGACTTGGAGTGCATGTTGCATCACAAGGTATGTCAGTCATGCTGTATTTAGTAGTATTTGGTAGTGTATAGTATTATATACATTGTTACCGCCTAGACAAGCGGCTAAACTGTCTCGCTGTGGGTGTGACCCCTCGTGGTTCTGTAGTCCACATGATGCATGTTTCGTACACGAGTCATGCCTCTGCGATAGGTCTGGTAAGTGGCCACCAGTCAAGCCGGTCCGATCTTCTTGGGTATCTGAATCTCGTGAGTGGCTAGCAGCTATATTGTCTTGTTGGTAGTGATCTCTATCCCCCCTTCCTACTCCCTGCGCTTTGGGTCAGCAGGTGACCGCCTTATTGTTCCTATTGTTCCATCGTCCTTATTGTCTATGCCCTTCCAATTGTCTTGCCTCCTTATTGTCTAGCCTAGCTAGCTTGTACGCTATTGTTCGGACTCCCTATTGTCTCGTAGTCGCTATTGTTAGCGACCTTTCTATTGTGATTACCTACGCTTACTACTGGGTAGTATAAATAGCGTACCGTTCTGTCTTGTACTTGCTAAGTAGAATCTTTTGTGCAATCTCACCGCACTTGACTCTACCTCGGGCCTTAGTGGCATTCCTCTTTCCCCTTCTCATCTCTTAAGCAACTCTAAGTGCACATCACTTAGCTTTGAATCTACCTTAGTGGGGGTTGCCGTCTTAGCGGTAACATCAGATTCTACTTTCTTTCACCACGGCAAGCTCCAGCATCCTGGCTGGGAGCGACAGGGAGTGGCTCCCCATCGAAGAACTCACCAACGTACCAGCCTCCCACCAGAATCATCCGCAGATCACACTTGTAGCAGCAGACTACCCGACAAACTCACGAGGCTATGCCTACCTCAGGTGGGAAGTAACACACCCCGCGTCCCCGGTAGTGTGGAGAAGCAACAAGTGGTATGCACTACAACATAGCGAACACTCAGGACACCCCTACCACGCTGGAGAACAAATCGACGTGTACCCAACTCCAACCTACGCCGCAGCAAACGAGGATGAAGACAACGAACTTGCAGAAGACCTCACTAACCTACAAATCAGAAGCACACCGGCAATTATCGATCCAAGCGGCCCAGGAAGCCCACACCGCCCCAGGAGTATCGAACTTAGGACATCCACCCAATCAGAACGACTCACAGACGCACCTAATAGCGGCATTATGTCTACTCAAACCATGGCAGCGACGCAGACTATTGTGTGAACCCTTGCAGGAGGAGGAGGCGAGGACCCTCCTCCGAACTCTGGAAGTCAAAGTCAGGACCCTCAGCGAATCAGAGACACCTTTGACATCGCTCTCAGAAGAGTGCCCAGACCCCCTGGAGGGCCTGGAGGACCTAATGGACCTGGAGATCCCGGAGCACCAGGAGAACCAGTGATACCCCCCGATCATCTCATTCCCATCCAACCAGGAGGAGAAAGAAAACAGGCTGGCATGATGCCACAACCCTTCGATGGAGATAGGGCCAAAGCAGAAGCATTCCTAAGAGAGCTGAGGCTCTACATGATGGCAAACCAAGGAGTCCCGGGCTTCGAGTCACCAATCAGGCGTGTCGCCATCACCCTTACATTCATCAAAGGGCTGAAGGTCGATGGATGGGTAGAAGCGATGCTCCAGGCAATAGAACAACTCCACCCCGTCCAAGACAACATTGAATACACCTACACCAACTTTCTCCACCGCTTCCAAACTCAGTTCATGGACTCCACCAAACAAGAAACTGCTCAGGCAGCCCTCGACAAACACTGCTTCAAGTTCCCATTCGTTGACCAGTACTGTCGCGAACGCAGTCCGCGACATCAAGCATTACAAGTTCTAAGTCGAATGTCCCACAAGTAAATCCCGTGATAAGACCAGCACGTGATCCTGAGAAACAAGGGGCACGTGCTAAACCATCAGGTGACCGGGTCTCACGTGATCAGATTAGTAACAAGTCACCAGACATATCACGTGTTCTATCACGTGATAAGTCACGAGACTTGACACGCTTTGGATGGGCAAGAAGTCCGTTGATTAACCAGTGGCAAACCGTGGGAACGGTCCACAATCAACGAAGACACGT
>Ga0210390_10002558_pt1 | contig 16083 bp, 9 predicted proteins | sample IncBWH11OmetaG_FD_161050 | JGI IMG/M metagenome (GOLD analysis project Ga0210390, IMG submission 161050) | Forest soil microbial communities from Barre Woods Harvard Forest LTER site, Petersham, Massachusetts, United States - Inc-BW-H-11-O ... | reverse complement strand
AAGAATCCAGGTGAAGCGTCGCAGCCGCAGGGCACCGAGCAGAAAATAATCGATCGGTCCGATCGTCAGCACGTACGCCGCCAGGATGATCGCAATCACCTTGACCGGAATGGCCGAGACTCCGGTTGGCATCAAGAGCTGGAACAGGCTTCCCAAGTCGCCCAGCGGAGCCGCGTTGAGGTTGCTCGAACGTGGAGCGGGCCAGCGGTTGCCCGACGGTCGTGCGGAGCTCGCTCTGCGTGGCGTTCTCCTTGGGGCGGTGGCACCACCAACTCGGTTCTGCGGGTCAAACAGTGCGCGAATGGCCTCATGTAGGGCATCGTTATCCTTATGGCCTTTGAGCAGGAAGCGGGCGGTTGTCAACCAGCTGGCATCGTTCGGCTCGATCGTGGTGAGCAGGTGTTCGCGAAGGACGGCGACACGCCCCAGCCCCTTCGTCAAAGCCAGCATCGTTCCGGTCGCATCTTCGCCGGGGAGGAGAAATCCCTTGGGCCCGACGACGAACTTTTCGCGTTTCGCATCTTCGTTGGTCACCTCGTTGAGCCAATCGGCTTGTCGGGGCTCGAGACCACCGCCCGTCACGATGCACAGGCTGCCGCCGCCGCGGACCCACTTCAGCAAGGCACTGGCCTGGTCGGCGCGCAGTTCGGCCAGCGCCGGCGGCGTGAGCACGAAGACGTCGAAATTGCAAAACGTGAGCGGATCGTTGGGAATCTCCGTCGACTTGAGCTCGTAGCCTACCGTGGCTGACTGGTTCGCGGCCTGATCGGGCGACAGAAAACTCTCGATGCGGATTTTGTCGTAAAACCGCATTTGCGAATCTGGAGGCGGCGCTTTGGGACCGGCCGCCACGCCGACGCTGAACCACTGCACATAAGAGGTGGGCGCGCGAAGCGTCTGCTCGTCAAAATCGAGACTGCGTTTGCCGGTCACAAAACGCCCGTGAATCGTCAGCAGGGAGGCCGAGCTACCCACGAAAAACGCGGGCAGCAGTGCGTTGAATTCGTTTTTTCCCGGTGACAGGACGAAATCGGGGACGCGAAACTGCGCCAGGCAGGTGCCCTCGTCATAAACCTCGTATTCAAGCGCTCCGGTGGCGGGCGTTTTTTCAGCCCACTCGAAAGTCCATACGACGGGGAGGGGGGCGCCCGATCGTGCCCGGCGATAGCGCAACGTGAGCTTCGCCGGCAGCTGCACCACGGGCTGGACTTGCGCCTGCGCGATCGTCCGACCTTCAGCGAGGATGGAGAAGGCCACAGTCGCGACGAGCGCGATTTGCCAAACGCGACGTTGGCAGCGGGGTGGGCTCATGTCGAGGGCCAGCCTCCCGGACGGCGCTGAAAATACCACCACTCGACGAGCAGCACTCCGAGGCCGGCCAGGGCGAAGGTCGGCCACAACGGGCGGTCCGCATCGATGCGATCGTTTGTCGCAGCCACCTCTTGGTCCTCTTTGAAGCGCAGTTGTTTGACCGCGACGAGCGAAGTCTCCATTGAATCGAGCAGGCTGACGCCGACGTGCGCGGCTTCCGCGCCGCCCTCCGTGACCCGATATTGTCCGATGGCGAGTGCGGACACGCCGTTGAGGACCCCCGATTCGCTGGTGACGACGTCGACGGCACTGCCTTGCGGGCCGGCGACGCGGTAAGTCGTCTTCGGCTTCAGTTGCAGCGGCGGCAGCACGCCTGTGCGACTGCCGCGGACTTCCGCCAGGCCGGCCTGCAGGCGGCCGATTTCCAACAGGTTGGCCGCCAGGATGGGAAATCCGACGCGGAACGGGAGCGTCGAGCGGTCCACGTCGAACAACAAATAATATTCGACCCGCGCTCCGATGCGTCGCTCCAGGAGGAGCGGACCTGTGCGGCCGGAGGCCAGCACCGTGTAGCCGAGTTTTTCAAAGTCGCCGTCGCGAACGCCTTCGGCCACTTTCGGCTGCTCGACGCCTGTCACTTCGGAGAGCACCACGTGTGCCAGCAGCGGGCTGCTCCGCTCCCAGTCGACCACGTCGATCGAGCCCTTGCCGATGCTGACGAGCTTTGCGAGATCTTTGGGCACAAAACCGACAAAGAGCGCGGCGGACCCCTCCAGCTTCACGTCTTCCGGACGATTGCTAACGACGACGTCGAAGACGGTTCCCGACCGCGCGGCCGCTTCATCGACGAGTTCGATTCCCTTCTGAACGCGGATCGCCCGGCGGAACGACGTCATTTCGGAGGGGACGAAGACCGACAGGGGGCGGCTCTTCGGCAGTTGCAGGTAGGCCGAGTTATCGGAATCGAGCGAGTCGAAGCCGTCGGGCGTCAGGCGCGCCTCGAGGCTCGATGCGGCCGGCGACTCGAGACGGAAGACAACCCGTTTGGTGTGACCCGGCACCAGCAGCACGGGTTCGGTGCCGACTGATACGCCGTCGCGAAACAGCTCGAGCTTGCCACTCGCCTGGCTGGCCGTCTCCGAGCCTTCGACTCCGACAAAGACCTCCCACTGATCGGCCGCCGAGCGACGGGCGTTGAACGCGGTGATTCCCAGGTTCGTGCCGCCGGGAGGGATCTGTTGGTAGACCAGGTCGAACGGCAGCTCGAAGTCGGCGTCAGCGGGAACGTTGCCGTCTGTGACCATCAGCACGCGCTCGATCGGCACCGTGTGTGCGAGGGCCTGGGTCATCCGCAGCGCGTCGACCGTGTGGCTGGGGACGGGGACGACATCCAGTTTTGCAAGCGCGTCCTTCAGGATCGTTTTGTTGTCGGTGAAATCGGTGAGCCGCCGGGCCGTCGAGCCGAAGGCCACGAGCGAGACCCGCTGATCGGGGAGGAGATTGTCGACGATCGTCAGGACCTGTTTCTTCGCCGCGTCCAACCGTCGCTCCCCTCCGGGGGCGTCGAGCGCTCCCATGCTGGCCGAGCAGTCGATCAGAATGGGCTGATACTGGGCCCGCACGCTCGCCCGCGGCAAGAAGGGCTGCATGGCGGCCAACACCAGGCAGACGAGCACCAGCACCTGCAGCAACAGCAACAAATTCCGCTTGAATCTCTGGAACGGCGAGTTGACCCGCTGGTCGTTAATCACCTGGTACCAGAGCGCGAGCGATGAAACCGACTGCCGCGGGCGGCGGAGCTTGAGGAAATAAACGAGCACCAGCGGCACCAGCAAAAGTGCCAGCCACGCGCTGCCGAGCGAAAAGAAGCCCAGCCAGTTCATCGCACCCAGCCTTGCCGCCGCAGCCGGTCGAACAGGAGCCACTCGATCGGATCATCGGACCGCGTCGTCAGAAACCGCCCGCGCCGCCGGCGACAGTGCTCGTCCAGCTCACGCTCGAGCTCGCGGCGGCGGTCGTGATACACCGACAGCAACTCGCCGACGTTCGAGATGTCGAGCATTTGATCGGTCTCGCTGTCGACAAACCGCAGGTCGCCGGTCAGCTCGGGATCGATCTCGGCCGGACTCAGGATCTGGATCGCACAAACTTCGAGCCCGGCGCTAAAAAGTAGATTGAACGGCCGTCCGAGCGCGCCGAACGTCAAAAAGTCCGACAGGACGATGGCCATGCCGCGCCCGCGGTGCCGCCGCAACACGGCTTCGACGGCCGACTCGATGGACGAATCGCCCGATGCTTTGAGTCCTTCGAGGAACGTGAAGACCCGCCCGCGGTTGACCCGCCCCGTGCACGGAGGACAAAGCGCGGGCTCGCTGCCACTTGGCCCACAGGCATAAATGCTCACTGGCTCGAGCGAGAAGAGGCCCATCAGCGCAAACGCACCGGCCAGCTGGCACGCTCGCTGGAACTTTCCGTCAAAGGCCATCGAGGCCGAGGCGTCGATAATGATCACGATGCACATCTGCTCTTCGTAGCGGTACTGCTTCACGTACGGGCGGTTGAGCCGCGAGAAGATGTTCCAGTCGACAAATCGCAGGTCGTCCCCCGCGACGTAATCGCGGAAGTCGGAGAATTCGATGCTCGTCCCGCCTTTGCCGGAGAGGTGTTCGCCGTGCGCACGGTTGGTGAGCCGCCGCCGCGACGCAATCCGCATCCGCTCCAGCCGGCCGAGGATGGAGTTATCGAGTAGCGTGGTGAATTGTTTGACGGCTTCGTCGGCCATCGGAATCTTCTCAACGATCTCTTTGATTCAGTCTTTCCCGCCCGCCTAGTGAGCGTTCGTCCCGGGCGCGGCTACACCTGCTCCTCCGAGAGTCGCTCGACGCATTGACGAATGAGCGTCGGCGTGGTCATGTTTTCCGCCTGGCCGTCGTAATTGAGTAGCACCCGGTGCTGTAGCACGCTGGCGGCGAAATGTCGCACGTCGTCAAAGCCGGCGTGGGCGCGGCCCTGGCTCAACGCCCGCACGCGCGCGGCACGGATGAGGGCTTGCGCGGCCCGCGGACTGGCGCCCCAGCGGACGTACTTGCGGATCTCGTCGGTGGCAAAGTCGGTTCCCGGATGCGTCGAGAGCACGAGCCGCACGGCGTAATCCCGGATCGGGTCGGCGACCACCACTTTGTCCAGCACCTTGCGCAGTCCGAGAATGCGGTCGGAGTCGAGCAGTTTTTTCGGCTCTGTCGGCCGCTTGAGGATCGTTCGCATGACAACGTCGTTGAGCTCGCTGCGATTGAGAAACGGCACTTCGACTTTGAAGAGGAAGCGATCGAGCTGCGCTTCGGGGAGCGGGTAGGTTCCTTCCTGTTCGATCGGGTTCTGCGTCGCCATGACGAAGAACGGCTGCTTGAGTTGGTAGATCGTGCCGGCGGTCGTGACCGAACCCTCTTGCATCGTTTCCAACAGGGCCGACTGGGTCTTAGGCGTGGCGCGGTTGATTTCGTCGGCCAGCAAGAGCTGGGTGAAAATCGGCCCTGGACGGAACTCAAATTCATAGCGCCCGTCGGCATTGGTGGTCATGATCCGCGTGCCGATGATGTCGGCGGGCATCAAGTCAGGTGTGAACTGAATGCGGCGGAAGTCGAGGTCGAGCACGCGCGACAGGGCTTTCACAAGCTCCGTCTTGCCGAGCCCCGGCACGCCTTCCAGCAGCACATTGCCACCGCAGAAGATGGCCGTGAGCGTTTCTTCGACCACCCGTTCCTGGCCGACGATCACGTGTCCAACTTCGGTGCGGGCCGCGTTGAACATCGCGGCAAAATCGTCCGCCTCGGCCTGCAGTACCTGAAACTCTTCGGTCGACTGGGTCTCGCGCAGGTTTGTGCTCACGGTTTCCCCTCTTTTCCCTCTTGCTGACGTTTACGTTTCATTTCCAGCAGCCGACCGGTCGTCGATTCGTCGCCCGGCTTCTTGGACTCGGCCGATTTTGGTTTAGGTTTGGGAGGCCCCGCTTTGGGTGACGCGGCGGTCCCGCCAAGGGGGCCGCCGGCCGCGGATCCGCTCGGTGTGCGGAGTGGACCGGGCACCGGCAAACGCTGGGCGTCGAAGGCTTTCTTGAGCGTTTGCTTGCGGGACAACAGCGTCCCCATCGTGGCGGTCGATTCTGTCTTCCGTCGTCCGAGTCCCAAGAGTGTCGCGAACGAATTCCGATCGATCTGGATCCTGCGAAAGGCCACATCGAGCGGCAACAGGCAGGCCAGCGCCACCAGGAACCAGTCGAAAATCGGTCGAGAGCTGCGCTTGGGCTGCCGGCGAGAGCGGTAGATATCGTCGGCCGTCGCATCTTTCTTGAGCACCTTGCCACCGGTCTTTTCGGCGATCTCATCGAGGACCATCGGATTTGAGCGAAACCGCAGGTACTCGGGCGAGTAGGAGACGATGAAGCCCCCTTGCGCGCGGGCCGTGCGATCGCCCGATTTGCCGATCGCCATCACCTGATAGCGTCCCGGCCCCCAAAGCGGGAATGTCGCCTGGTAGCGCCGCGGCGCGATCTGTCGCAGTTGGATCGCTTCCGATTTGTCTTGCGGCCCAGAGACCTGCGCCTGCATTTCGAGGAACATGTTCTGCGGATGGAAGTCCTCGGCCACGATCACACCCTGCGTGCCCGAAGAATAGGCCCACAGCCGCAAGTGCTCCTCATCCTGCACGCGGGCGATGTCGGTCATCAGTTGTTTGACGAAGGCCCGATAGCCTTCCCAGCCGACCCAATCGGCGCCCCAATTGCTCGACAGATCGGAGGTGAAGGCGGCCGTTGTGCCCAGGCCGAATTTCCAGCGAGCGAGCACGGGGTCGAGCGAATCGTCGTCCGGCAAATGGGCCTCGAGAATCAACTCGGTGAGCCGCTCCTTGGGGGTCGTCAGCACGTAGCCGTGCAACGGAGGCAGGCCGCCCAACCCTTTGAGAATGGGAGAGGGGAATCCGACTTCGGGCGTGAACGTTTTATTCTGCACCATCGAGCGTTTGAGCGACTTGGCCTCCTTGATGAAGATCGAGGGGAGCTGATCCGGGTCGGTGGTGGTGTAATAGCGGCCGCCAGTGAGGTTGGCCATTGCCTGCAGCGTGCCGACTTCGACCCCGCCGTGGGGGAAGATCGACACCGTCGAGATCGTGATGTCCTTGGCCTTGAAGTCTTTCAGCAATTGGGGAGTCGGTGGCTGCGGATCGCCGTCGGAGATGACGATCATGTGCTTGGCGGCCGCGTCACTTTTCGCGAGCGCGGTGTAGCCGGCCTCCATGATCGGCTGAAACGCCAGCATGTCACCGGGCGTCGCCGCGTTGATCTTGCGGACCATCGCATCGTACTGGCTGACGGGCGTCAGCTCGAAGACCCAGGACGAATCCCCCTGCATGAAGGCCAGCACGCCGGCCTCGTCCTGCGAACCGAGAACGCGGATGGCTTCCTTAGTCACCCGCTTGGCATACGTGTTCCCTTCCGGGAATTCGCACGTGTGCAGCACGATGACCAGCGCCCCCTTGGGCAACACCTTCTTCTTGGTGATGTCCATGCTGACGGGGAGCACATCCTCGATCGGTGTCTTGTTGTAGCCGCCGGGCCCAAAACTGTTGCGGCCTCCGACCATCAGAAAGCCGACACCCAAGTCGCGAACCGCGTCGTGGACCGCCTTGAACTGGACCGGATCGAAAGCGTCGGCCGCGACATTCACGAAGATCACCGCGTCGTAAGGCATCAGAGACAGGGCGTCGCGGGGGAATTGTTCGGCAGTGAACACGTCGACCAGCCGCTGCTCGGCCTTGAGTGCGGCCACCAGCGGCGCCCAGTCCTCTTTCTTGCCGGCCGAATCGCGCACGACCATCACACGGCCCTCCCCCTTCACATAGAGGTAGTTGAGGACGGTGTTGTTCTGCTTGAGGTGGTCAGCGCCGTTGGGCGTTTCGATCGTGGCCGAGTATTCGTAGTACCCCGGCTCGCGCAGCTTGATGGGAACGACGTAACGGTTCTTGCCCGCGCGGAAGTCGACCGACTGCTCGGAAATCACGCGCCCCTGCTCGCGGACGACCAGACGGCCCGAACCGTTCTGCAAACTCGAGAGCACGATCACCGCTTCATAGTTGTCGCCGAGCTTTACGAAACGGGGCAGATCGAGCCGCTCGAGCCAGACTTCACGCGAGTAGTCGTACTGCACCGGTAAGACGTCAACGGCGATGTCCCGCGACTTGAGATCGTCGAGAATTCGCGTCAGGCTGCCTTCGGTCGCTGCTCCATCGGAGACAAGCACAATCCGGCCGGCGTTCTCTTCCGGCAACATGGCGGCCGACAAGGAGAGCGCCTGCTCGATGTTCGTTGCGCCCCGGTCGACGTGCGAATTGATCGAGACCGAGCCCGAATCGAAGGGAAACGCCTGCCGCGGCGGCAGCTCGGCGGCTGCGTTCCGCCCGAAGACGACGAGGCCGGCCTGATCGCGTTCGGGCTTTTGGTTCACGGTCGTGGCCATAAACTGTAACGCGGTCTCGGTCGAGCCTTCGCCGATCGAATCCGACAGGTCGATCGCGTAAACCACCGACAGCAAGTCGCTCGTCCGCACGGCCCTCGGCTCGGCCAGCGCCAGACAAAAGACGCCGACCAAGATCGCGCGCACGAGAAATGCGATGCCAGCGCGGCGCCCCGGGAGCCCCGAATAGCCGGCCACGTACATCCACCAAATCCAGACGCAGACGGCCATCAGCACAAACATTGACGGCCGCACGAACAGCACCTTGTGCGTGAACACGAGAGCCGCGCACGTACCGAAATAGACGGCGAAAAACAGCACGAGCAGCAGCACCTGGCGCAGCGTCACCGGCCGCCGCGGAGGCGGAAAGACGGACCGGAGCACTCGGCGGAGCCGCTTCATCGCAACAGCTCCACAATCCGCCGATTATCGGTGTCGGCGACGAGAATTGTTCCTTTGGGATCGACGTCGATGCCCCAGGGGGTGGCGAACTGCCCCTCGCCCCGTCCTGGGCTACCGAAGCGGCCGAGGAGCCGTCCAGATTTCAGATCGAACCGCGAGACGCGTGCCGTCGAATACTCGATCACGAACAGGTCGTCCTGTGGGCCGAGGGCCAGCGCGTAGGGGTACCCCATTTCGACCGTCTCGCCGGGCTGTCCGAAGACCGAGCGAAATTCACCCGTGTCGGAGAAGATTTGAATGCGGTTGTTGAAGGAGTCGGCGATATAGAGCAGGCCGTCGCGCCACACGACGCCGCTGGCCCGCTCGAACTCGCCGGGACCGGACCCGCAGCGGCCGATTTGCAGCAGGAATTTGCCGTCGACCGAGAACTTCTGCACGCGATCGTTGCCGCCGTACTCGCCGACGTAGAAGTTTCCGTGCGGGTCCTGTGTTACGCAGACGGGAAAGATGAATTGCGACGGACTTTGTCCGGCGCTACCGAGCATGCCTACGACCTTGCCATCGTGATTGAAGAAGACAACGCGGCTGTAGTGGGTGTCGGCCACGGCGATTCGCCCATCGAGAAAGACACAGGCTCCCTCGGGATTGCCGTTGTGGGCATCGGGCATATCCCATTGGCGGAGCAGCGACCCCGTTTCGCCGTAGACGAGGACGCGACCGCCGCGGTCCAGCACGTAGTTTTCGTGGTTCGGCCCGCAGGTGACGCTGCGGGGAGCGGGAAACCGCGAGCCTTGCGGCGGAACGGGCCAGTAATGAACTTCGCGCACCTTGAGCAGCGGCTGGTCGCGCTTGTCGCAGGCTGCCGCGAAGAAGCACATACAGAGCGCAACAATCAATCGCAAGGCGACGCGCTGGCCGGCGCTCAGCCGCGGACCGGCCGGGCGATGAAAGAATCGACGTTTGGAAGTCGTCCGCGGGTCGGAGAGGGTCACTGCGCCAAACGAACCGGCGAACCGCGAGTCCTCGACGACGAAAGGACCATCCGGCGCGGCGCTGACGACGATCTGCTCGGGACGAAAGCAGGCATCGGTGTCGGCCGTTGCGCCGAGCCATTGCCGTAGGTCGGCCGGCGAAAGCCAGTTGAACGGGCCGAGCAGGGCGGCCTCTTCGCGCGTGCGGGGCGCGTGATAGAGGTCGCGCATCGGGCCGCTGGAAATCACGCGTCCGTCGCGAAGGCAGATCGCGTGCTCGGCCTCGGAGAGTGCTACCTCTGGCGAGTGCGTGGCGATAATCAGCGACGTGCCCGACTTCCGGCACCAATCGCGGATCACCGACCAGTAGTCGCCGATGCGCGCCGGATCGACGTGGGCCATCGGTTCATCGAGGACGAGCACGGCGGCACCGCTGGCAAGGGCCCGCGCGATGGCCAGTCGATTTCGCTCGCCGTGCGATAGTTGTTCGGGCGTTTTCTCGGCATGCTCTTCGAGATTGAAATCGGCCAACCAGTCGAGGGCCGGCCGAGGTGCGCCATTTTCCACTTGCGCGAGATGGGCGCGGGTCGTTCGGTGCGGCCACAAGCCGTCATTCTGCGGCACCCAAAACAACGGCAGGCGGCAATTATTTCGGTCGATGAAGGATTCGACGCGGCCGTGATCGGGGCGGGCAAAGCCGCAGAGCAGGTTGAGCAGCGTCGTTTTGCCGGCTCCGGAGATGCCCAGGACGGCCGTGATGCCGTGAGGGATGTCGAGGTCCGGAACGTCGAGCCGAGGGCGGGACCAGCCCTCGACGCGGACGTCTTCCAGATGCCACAGTCGATCGCTCATGTCCGACGCCGCGCCCCCGGGTTCGCTGCAGCCTTCGAGTATTTCTTGGTGCTACGTCGAATGCGGTGGCGACAATTCATTGCAGCACCCAGCGTACGACGAACCGCCGCGCGCCCGCCAGAAGGGCAACGGCCGCCAGCGGGACGAGGATCGACGCCACGATCATCACCGACAGCGGATCGTCCTGTCGGTAGTGCATGAAGTTGTACATCCGCACGACAAAAGGCGTCGCCGCCGGCGGAGCCAGGATCGACGGCGCGGTCAGCTCCCAGTAGGCCCAATACCAAACGAGCACCCCTGCCCAGAAGAAACGGCGGACTTCCAACTCGTCGATTAACCGGGCCGCCGCACGCCGCTGTGGAGCCGAAGGCGATTGAGCGAGCATCCGCGCGCAGTGGGCGGCCTGGGCGCGGCGACTCGAGCCCAGCATGGCCGTCAGGATGAGCGAGCGCGGGAGCAGGACGAAAGCAACGGCCAGCACGACCGGCACCAGCGATTGCGACAACGACTGCAGCCCCGGTTGTTGGAAGAGCCACAGCACGCCCATGCTCAACACCAGCGAACCGAGTGCGCCGGGCAGGCAGAGTAACGAGACGATAGCGCCCCGCAGCCGTCGCGGCGCGAAGCCCAGAGCAACCGCACACAATATGCCGATCAACAGCACCGCTGTCGACGCGATGGCCGCGGCGATGCCGATTTCGGGTAACAAAGGGCCCGTCGCGGCCCGGCTTTGCAGCCCGCGCAGAGCGCCGCGGAAGACAATCAAGCTCGGTCCGCCGGCGATCACCAGCGTGGCGGCGATCAAGAAGATCTCGCTCGCGACGCGCGCCCTCACGCTGCCGTCCGCTTCACGTTCCACGCGCCAGGGTGACGACATCCACGAGCCGAGCAGAATGAGCGCCGGCACGATCACCACCAATTCGTAGAAGAGCGGAGTCATGGCGAAGGTGAGCGATTCAGAGAGGGGCGCGCCACCCGCCTGCCAATTGAAGAGCCAAACAGTCCAGCTGGCCGGTGATTGCACGTCGCCGGCGGTGATTCCCATCAGCGCGGCGATTTCGAACTCTTGAAAGGCCGACAGAAAGATTACGGCGAACGCCGCAATTGAAGGCTGGCCGGAACCGCGCAACCAGGTGAAAACGTCCGCGGCCCAGCGCCGCAGCCGGGCTTTGTTGCGAGGGCGCAACAGCCGCTGGCAGTGAATGGCTTCGGCCGACAGCGGCGACGGCGGCGCGAAGACACGAATCAGTACTGCCGCGGCGAAGAATCGCAAAAAAAGCACGGCCCAATAAATGGCCTCGGTCGTCCGTGGATAGTGCACCAGCATCAGCGCCGGTCGGTAATACGCGTAGCCGACCAAGAGCGGCGGAACGAGAAACGGAGCCAGCAGCAACCCCCAAAGAACGCCTCGGCCGAGCAACGCCGCCCGTCGACGCGTTCGTTCCCGTCCGTTAATTCCGCTCCCGGTGGCGAGCGGCGCCTTCGAGGCGACAAGCACGTTGGCAAGAGGCTGGGAGAGGAGCGCTGCGAAGAGGGCGACCGCTGCGCTCCGCAAAAACGACCAGGCGCAGACCGCGGCCAGGCTCATCGCCGCGACTCCGACTTGAGCCAGTCGATACACTCGCGCCGCGGCATCTCGAGCTTACGCAGGTCGTAGCCTTGTGGCACCGACTGGGCCAGCTCGCGGACCTCTGGCAGGATCTTCTGGCTGTCGACGGGTCCGAGGGGGATCTGCCGCGACTTCGACCGGGCCAACGCGAGCTCGGTCTCGGCGGAGAGCAAAAAGTCGACGAGCCGCTGGGCCTCGCTCTGGTGCGGGCAATTTTGGATCAGGCCGACCGTATTCGGCACGATGATTGTGTACTTCGACTCGGCGCCCGTCGCTTTGCCGTCCGACACAAAGAGGGGAAGCATCGCGACCGGCTTCTTGTCGTCGAGCGCCTCGAAAAAGTCGTCGGTGTCGGTCCAGCCGACTTCGCAGACGCCTTCCGCTACGGCGTCCTTGACCGGCGCGTTGCCCGCCATCTCGCGCAGACCCCGCTGGCGCAGGTCGGCCCGCCAGCTCTTCACGTGCTCGGGCCCGCGCAGCTGCCACAGGATGCTGAACTGGGTCAGCGTCGTCCCGTACAGCGGATTGGCCATTGCGCAATGTTCGGGATGATTTTTGAAAAACGTTTCGACCTTCTCGCGGTCGGGCGGCATCGCTTTGGTGTTCACGATCCAGACCCGCATTCGTGCCGCGAACCCGGTCCAGCGGCCGTCGGCGTCTTTGTAGAGAGCGGGAATTCGTCCGTAACCGCTTCCCTTGTACGTAGCCAGCACGTCTTGGCCGGCCAGGTCCATCGTGCCGACCTGCTCGTTGTTCCAGAACACGTCGCACTGCGGATGCTCGCGTTCGCGCTTGAGCCGATCGACCAATGACAACGACTTCGTCGCTTCCGTGTCGTAGGTGATGGCGACCTTGATCCCTGTTTGGCGCGTGAACTCGTCGAAGATGGCGTCGGCAAAAATCGCGTCGTGCGCGCAGTAGACGTTGACCACCGGCGTGCCCGCTTCAAACATGCGGGGCCAGACGGCGAAGCTGACCAGGGCGCCCGCCAGAATGATGCCGGCAGCCGCTACTGCGGTCCGTTTCTTGTTTGGCATGCCGGTTCGTTATTTGCCCGGAGCGGGCGTTTCGTCGATCGAGTCGAAGTAGCCCTTGATGCCTTCGTGGTATCCGGGCGGGATTTCTTCGCGGAGAATGGCTTCGCTGAGGTTTTGTTTGACGTCGCGGACGGCCGTTCGATACTGCTCCTTGACCTCGGCCGGATCGCCCATGCCCTTGGTCTTGAGGGTGAGCAGCACTTTCCCCTTGGCGATCTGCGACTTCGACAGCTCCGTCTTGAACCCCGATTTCTTGGAGTCGTTTTCTTCGGCCGGACCGCCTTCGCCGAATTCGCCCATATCCGGCTGGGCACCTTTCATCATCTTGTCGTACATGGCTTCATAGTCGGACATCGACTGCAGGCCGTCCATTTTCGAGCCGTCGAGCAAGTCGGAGTTGTTGAGTTGTTTGGCTTTCTGCAGCACGCTCAACGCCTTTTCCAATTCGTTGAGCTCCTTAGCCGACTGCGCGATCTGCTCGAGCTCCTTGTCGGCCAGCTTGGCTGATTCGGCCGCGGCTTTGAGCGCCTCTTCAGTGGCCGGATCTTGCGCATCGCCAGACTGGCCAGCTTTGGCCGCCATCCGCATTTGTTCCTGTGTCCGCTTGAGGGCCGCCGCGAGCGGCTTGGATCCCGACTGCTCGTTGGCAAACTGCGAGAGGGCGTCGAGCCGTTCACGGAGCTTTTGGGTGAGCTCAGCCTTTCTGGCCGGGTCCTTGGTCTTGGCCAGCTCTTCGAGATCGCGCTGCACGGCCGCGAGCTCCTTCTTGATCGATTCGGTCGAGCCGGACTGCAGATCCTCCAACCATTTTTTCGAGAGCGCGGAAGAGCCGGCCCCCATTTCCTGCCCCGCGTTGGCGGCTGATTTGGCGAAGAGGTCGTTGAGTTTCTCCGAGCTGATCTTCCGCCACTCGCCGGCCACGGTTTTTTGAGCGCCGGCGATCAGCTTGCCGTTGGCTTGCCGAGCCTTCGCCTGCGTGGCTTTCATCGCGGCCTTCAGTTGTTCGAGTGCCTGCTGGACCTCTTTGGCGTCTTCGTTCGAGAGGTTCTCGCGCTCAATCTTGGCTAGCCGGTCCTTGGTCGCCTGCTTGCTGTCCTCGACATGGCGGAGTTCCTCCCGCGTCTCTTCAGCCGCTGCGACCTTGCCGAACGGATCGAGCTGCGGCACGAAGGGAACGGCCGCGACCACGACAGCCAACACCGCGGCAATCGACGTTAATCGCCGATTGATCTCGAGGGGGGCGACTTCGCGCGGGCGGATGGTTGCAGCCCGCGATTCGGCCTTGGCCGCCACCAGCGGCTGGTATTCGCCGGCGCTGCCCTCGAGCAGGGCCATTGTGAGATACAAATCGTTGGTGCCGGCGCCGCGGTCGATGGCCCGCGCCGCATCGCGCGCGCCGGGCCGATTCGGCCAGATCGCCCCGAGCACAAGCGCGACCAACGGCAGCACCGCCGGCGTCCAAAACGGCACATTCAGCGAAAATGCCCCGGTCAAGCGGGCGACCAACACCGCGACACAGTAACCGGCAGCCAGCGCGAAGAAGGCGAATAGGGCCCGTCGGGTGATGACGGCCCAGCGCAACCGCCGCAGGGTGCTGGCAAGCAGTCGCTGCGTGCGATCAAGCAGACGCGGCGTTCCTGCCGGCTGTTGAGGTGCGGCCTCAGTCGGAGTGGGCATCGCTGACCTCCCGAGCGACAACGTGCGAATCCTGTGCTGATTTCAACATAGAAGCCCGCGCGGACGGATTCAAGGAAGTTCCTGCCCCGAAAGACTTTATGCGGCCTCTCTGGGTGTACCGGGTCTCTCGTGGGCGATGGGCTCACCCAGAAGACGCGATTCCGAGTGCCTTTTGTCTATGGGGAGAGATTGCCGGCGGCAACGCAGGGGGGGCGAACGCGTCAGCCGCTCGCGCGCGTGAACCCGCCAGAAGCTGAGAAAAACTCGCCGTTCATTTACGCGCTGCGGCGGAACGGGACGCTTTCAGGCACATGGCCCAGGCTGAATTCGTGGCCGGCGTGGCTCCACGCCCGGTCGAGGGCGATCAGGGCTTCGCGCAAGGAGACGGCCCGCAGCAGCCCGTCTTCGCTGTGCTGAATGAGCTCGAAGTGGACCAACTTATCGACCGCGTCGCCGATCTCGAAATCGATTTTGATGCCCATCGCCGTGTCCAAGAATTCTTCGATGGCATCGTCCAAGTGCTCGCGCTTCCAGCCGGCGTCGCCCGCCTTGGTCAGCAGGAAGAAATAGGCCAGCACGGCTTCGCGGAATTCCTGCTCTTCGGCCTCGTTCAGCAAGCGAAACAGCGAGCCGGCGTTGTTGTCGAGGTTCTGATAGTAGAGGCTCTCGGCCAGACTGAGCTGATATTTCTGTTTGGTCTGCAGGTAACCGTAAAACGACCGCAGACCGTAGCCCACCGTGCCGCCGACCAGGCTCAAGAGAGCCAGCGATTGATAGGCGCTCGACAGGGCGAGAGTCAGAGCCCCTTGCAGTAGCTTCCAGCCGGTGATGGCGACGCCGCTGAGCGTGGGGAGCACAATCTTTCCGCGATCGGTGAGGCTCAGCTTCACGCGGGTGCCCGGCAAGAGCATCTCGACGTCGACTTTGGGGATGTCTTTGAAGATCTTGATATAGACCGAATCGGTGTCGATGTGGGCCGGCTGACCACCGTCCTCGCGCAGCTTGAGAATCACGACGAGCCGCTGATAGACGGGCAGCTTCACCTCTTCAAGGCGCATCAGGTTTCGCCAGCGCCGCCGGGTGCGTTGACCGACGACGTCGCCGCGGACGAAGATTTCCAGACGATCGAAGACGTCGAAATCGACTTCGAGATTGATGCCCCAGTCGCTCGCACTCTGTAGGGCGGCGTTCAATTCCGCGGGCGAGAGCCGCTTGAAGTTGGCCCGCTCCAACAGGGCGATGAACTGGGAAAAGAGCAGCTCAATTTCCTGGGCATGCTTGCCGGCCGCGTGGGGCTCGAGGGGATGCGTGTCGGCGTCGGGGTCGAAGCCGGCGTAGGCGTCCTTGAGCTGCTCCAGCCGGGCGTGGTACTCGCAGTGCAGCGTCGCATCGAGGCGACGGCAAAAGCGGCGGAATTGCTCACGGTCGTGGGGCGTCAGCGGCCAATCCCGACACAACAATTCGACCAGATCGGTCTTGCGGATCGGAATGAATTGTTCCCGGTCGGTGTACTCCGCCACGCCTCGCTCCCGCCTGACCACCCCCACGCCTTCGCTCCCGCCCGCCCCATTCGGGGAGGCGAAGTTTCGCGATTGTGGCCGGATGGAACAAGGCGAGTTTGCGGCCGGTCTGCTCCCGGGTCCGACCAGGTCCGCCGGTGACGAGAAAATGGGCATCACGCGGCGTCGGAATTTGGATATTCTGGAGCCGATCTCCCT
>Ga0210390_10002556_pt1 | contig 16090 bp, 9 predicted proteins | sample IncBWH11OmetaG_FD_161050 | JGI IMG/M metagenome (GOLD analysis project Ga0210390, IMG submission 161050) | Forest soil microbial communities from Barre Woods Harvard Forest LTER site, Petersham, Massachusetts, United States - Inc-BW-H-11-O ... | reverse complement strand
GACCGGACGCGCGCCCTGGGTGCCGATCATCCGGATACGCTGTCGACCCGCGGCAACATTGCCACCTGCTTCGGCCGGAAAGGGGACGTGCGCGAGGCGCTACGGCTGCTCGAGGAACTGCTCCCCGACCGCGTCCGCATCCTCGGGCCGGACCATCGCGACACTCTGACCAATCGCGGCAACATCGCGATGTGGACCAGCCAGACCGGGGAGCTGAGAGAGGCCCTGCGCCTGCAGATCGAGCTGCTCCCGGACCAGATCCGTGTCTTCGGGCCGGACCATCCCAACGCGCTTGCCGCCCGCAACAACCTCGCGCATCTGACGGGAAGGACCGGCGACACGCACGGGGCCCTGCGTCTCTTTCGGGAATTGGTGCCGGACGAGGAACGGGTCCATGGGGCCGTTCATCCGTCCGCGCTGACGGCGCGCAACAACCTCGCGCACTGGACGGGCGAGGCCGGAGACATCCACGAAGCGCAGCGCCTGTTCACGCAAGTCGTGGCCGACCGCATTCGGCTCCGTGGGGCGGATCATCCGGAAACGCTCCTGGCCCGCAACAACCTCGCCGCCTGGATCGGACGCAACGGCGACCCGCGGGAGGCGCTGAGACTCCTCGAGGATCTCTTGCCGGACACTCAACGCGTGATGGGTCCCGAGCATCATCAAACGCTGGCTGTGTTGAACAACCTCGCCCAATATTCCGGCCGCAGCGGCGACCCGCGCAAGGCGGCTCGGCTCTTCCAGGAACTCGTCCCTCTCCGCAGCCGGGTTCTGGGCCCCAATCATCCGGAGACCTTGACCGCCCGGCAGAATCTGGCCACGTGGACCGGACAGGCAGGTAACGGTCGCGAAGCACTGCGGTTGCATGCCGAACTATTCCGCGACCAGGAGCGGATCCTCGGGCCCGATCACCCTTCGACGCTGGTGACGCGGAATAATCTTTCCCTCAGCACCAACCGCGCAGGCGACCCTCGCGAAGCGCGCAAGCTGCAGAGCCGGCTCGTCGGCGACTACGAGCGGATCTTGGGGCGCGACCACCCCACAACGCTCACGGCGCGCGCCAACCTCGCCACTTTGAGTGGACAGTGCGGCGACGTGCACGAGGCCGCGGAGATCTTCCACAACCTCGTGCCCGACCAGCAACGCGTGCTGGGGCCACAGCATCCGGAAACTCTCCGAAGCCGTTCGAACCTCGCCCAATTCACCGGCGATTTGGGAAACGCACGCGAGGCGCTGCGCCTGTTCGAGGAACTCTTGCCCGACCGAGTTGCCGTGCTGGGAGCCGATCATCCCGACACGCTGTTGACGCGGCACAATATCGCCCATTGGACGCACGAGTGCGGGGATTCCCGGACTGCCGTCCGCCTTTATCAAGACCTCTTACCCGATACGATTCGCGTTCTTGGTCCCGATCATCCCGACACCCTGAGGACCGTCAACAATCTCGCGCAAATGACGGGTGCGCTCGGCAAGTCGCAAGACGCACTCGAACTCTCACAAGCGAATTTGGACGAAAAGGTGCGAGTTTGCGGTCCCGATCACCCCGAGACTTTGACCGCGCGCAATAACGTCGCGCATTGGACGAGCGAGACCGGCGACCCGCGCAAAGCCTTGCAACTCTATCAAGAGCTCCGGCCCGACCAGGAGCGAGTCCTGGGGACGGATCATCCGAGCACGCTGCGAACTCGTGGCAACATCGCGCATCTCGTCGGCGAACTCGGCGATGCAACGCGAGCCGTGGCGCTTCACCGCGGGCTCTTGGCCGATCGAGATCGCATCCTTGGCCCCGACCATCCGGAGACGTTGACCACTCGCAATAACTTGGGTCATTGGCTCGCAAAAGTCGGCGATCGCCAGGAAGAACTGCGCGTCTATGAACAGCTTGTGCGCGACAGCGAGCGCGTCCTCGGCCCGGCACATCCCGACACGCTGCGAGCCCGGGCCAACTATGCGGTCGCACTGGTCGAGACAGGAAAGCGCGCCCAGGGTCTGGCGATGCTGAAGGAAGTCCTGCCCGAAAGGGAAAGCCTCCTGGGGGCGAATCATCCGGACATTCGACTGTTGCGCAACAACATCGACATTATCAGCAAGGCGCGATCAGGTGCCGTCGGCCCTCTTGCCCGGATGGCTGGATGGATCAGGCAGCTCATCGGGCGGCTGTGGCGACCGTCGCCCTGAGAACTGAGCGCGGAACTCCCTGAGAGACGATCAAGCGAGGCGGGCGCTCCGGGGGGTGGCGCTCATGCCTCACGTCGGCACGCGAGCCGCAGGTTCTGAACAGCACGACGCGCTGAGGCTCGTCCGACGCGGTCATTTGTCGTCGAGCAGTTCAACGGCCTCGAATCGTTTGCCTTCCATCAGCTCCAAGCTGGCGCCGCCCCCCGTGCTGACGTGCGTGACTTTGTCAGCCAGGCCAAGTTGCTGGATGGCCGCCGCGCTATCGCCTCCGCCAATAATGCTCGTCGCGTGGCTGTTGGCCACAGCCTCGGCCACCGCGCGGGTGCCGGCATCGAAGGGAGGCATCTCGAAGACGCCCATCGGGCCGTTCCAGATTACGGTCTTCGCCGTGCGAATGGCGTCAGCGAACAGGCGGGCCGTCTGCGGTCCGATGTCCAACCCTTCGTAACCGTCGGGGATTTGCCCCGCGGCGACGACCTGCTTGTTGCAGTCGGCACTGAAGGCGTCGCCGCAGTGGGTATCGACGGGCAGCATCAACTTGCCCGCGCCGATTTTCAGCAGCTCGCGGGCGAGCTCGATTTTGTCGGGTTCGACCAGGCTCTTGCCGACCTTCCCGCCTTGGGCCAGCGAGAAGGTATAGGCCATCGCCCCGCCGACGAGCACACGGTCGCAGACCGGCAACAGATTGCGGATGACATTGATCTTGTCGGAGACCTTGGCGCCGCCGAGGATTGCTAGGAAAGGTCGCTCAGGATGGGCGATCGTCTCCAGGAGATATTGCAACTCCTTGGCAACCAGGAAGCCCATCACCTTGGGTTTGTTGCCCATCGCCTTGGGAACGGCGACCATCGAGGCATCGGTGCGGTGGCAGGTGCCGAAGGCGTCGTTGCAATAGATATCGCCCAGCGCGGCGAGCGCGCGGGCGAACTCGGTGTCGCCGGCTTGCTCACCCGCGTAGAACCGCACGTTCTCCAGAAGCAACACGCCCCCCGACTTGAGCGCCGCCGCCTTCACCTTCGCATCGTCGCCGATCGCGTCCGGGGCAAAGTCGACCGGACGCTTGAGCAACTCAGCAAGCCGCGTGGCGGCAGGTTTCAGGCTGTACTTCGGCTCGGGTCCTTTACCCTTTGGCCGTCCGAGGTGGCTCATCAGGATCAACTTGCCGCCGCGCGACAGAACCGACTCGATCGTCGGCAGCGCCATTCGAATCCGCAGGTCGTCGGTAATCTGCTGCTGCTCATCGAGAGGCACGTTGAAATCAACCCGCATGAGCACTGTGCGACCGTTGACATCAACGTCGGCGATCGAACGCTTGGGCATGAGGAAACTCGAATCTCCGGGAATCGGGACGACGGGAAGTCGCGTCGCCCCAGCGCGATCACGGCTTGCGGCCGTGGGATTTCAGCCATTCCTTATATTCGCGACTTTTCGCGAAGCCCTCGAACGCTTTGACCGCGGTCAGGTCACCGAACGTGACTCCCAGCGACTCGGCCTTCTTCAGCCATTTGACCGTGTCGGCATAGTTGTGTGCCGCCAGCGAAATGTCGATGAGCGCGTAGTAAGCGCGGAGCAGATTCGGATCCGTGACGAGCGCGTTCTGCACCATCTCGCGGGCCTCTTTGAGCTTGTTTTCCCGCAAGAGGACGTTGCCGCGCAGCACGTTCAGGTACGGATCGCCGCCGATAGCCTTGTCGACCCGTTCGATGGCCTCGAGCGCCTTGTCGAACGACTTGCGGAGAATGTACGCGTCGACCGAGATCAGATCGATCATCGGGTCGTTCGGATAGTGCTTACGAAAGTCGTCGATCGTCGCCAGGTATTCTGCGTCGCTGATGGACTGCGTCGCCAACAGCCGCATGGTCATCGCCGGCTTCGATTCTTGCACCGAGGCGGGAAGCTCCTTGTAAATATTGAGGGCTTGTCGCCAGTTGCGCTCGCGCGTGTACTGTCCCATGAGCGCGAACTGGCCGAAATGCTCGACAAAGTCTTTCTCCGGACCCGAGAGATTATCGATGCTGGCACCCCCCGATTTGTGCGCCAGCGGCAGGAACGAACGCCTTAAGTTTTGCGAATACATCTCGCCGACCAGGAAGATATAACACTCCACGCCGACGACCGCTCCGCTTTTCGAGCGGCCCAGCACCCAATCGTGGTAGTTGAGGGCGCCGGTGGAGCTGATGAGCCGAAACAGCACCCGCGTCTGTCCCCCTGCGCTATGAATGCGAAACGCCCGATAATCGCCGGAGCCCTGGATCGCAGACATGATCGCTCGCCCGAACCCGGACGTTGGCGAAGTGGTGGCCGACTTCAAGCCGCGGCTGAACTCGGTCCGAAACTCCTTAAGCTGCGGCGAGTTGCCCGGCAAGGCGGTCGCTTTTTCCACGAACGCATCCCAGTCGACCAGGGTGTTGAACGCATCGACGTCCTGTCGGCGAACCGCGCGCTGCAGGGCCACTGCCCACGTCTTCGCCTCCTCGGCGGTGATCGGTTTGGCAGACGTTTGCACAGGAGTTGTGGTTGCCCTCGCTGGCGGGAGCGCGCTGTCGGGCAACAAGGGAGGAGCGGGCGGAGCAGCCCGTGTCGAATGAACAGATCCGATCCACACGCCAATGCAGAGGACGCTCAGCGCCAAGAGTCGGAGGGGCTTTTTCATCGGGACGACTCGCTGTGAGGGATGGAGACGGTCACCCGGCACGACGACGTGTTTGAATCGACTCTGCGGCGTAAGAACTGGCATGGCCCGGCTGCTGGCGCCGTGCAGCATAGCAGAATGGCGGGCCGCCTCAATCGTGCCGGTGCGGACGGCGCGCGAGGCGCAGTGTCAGCCAATCGTGGGACGTGGACTGCGGCGCCTCCCCCTTTCGCGGCCTGCCAATTGGCTCCCCAGAGCGACGGGTCGCCGGGATTTGCGGTTGGCTGGCCGCTTTGATCAAGAGGTACTCGCGACTACGATGCGGCCGCTCCTTCGAGAGGGGAGTGAACGCTCCTCTGCGTGTAATTTATCTAAAGGGGCATTCGGCCTGAGGAGGCATCCCGACAAACCGCCAAAGTCCTCTTTTCCCGTCGCTTTCGTCTTCATCCCGCGGCCTTTCAGGTGGGGGGCCGCATCCCGGGCGATTTCCTGGACCATACTCTAGGGGGAAACACCGGCGTTCTGTCCGAATCTATCGCGCAAACCGAAACGATCGATTGGGACAAAGTTGGCGATTCCAGCTGCCGTTCAAAAGGGCGCCGCGTCGGGAGTTGGAGAACGGGACAATGAACTGGGCGACCATCTGTGAGGAGGCGCTCGCCGGGTTCCAAATATCGTCGATGCCGCCGACGGTGGAACTGCCGGCGTTGCCGTACGTGGTCACCCTGTTCGCGCAGCGCTCCCGCGATGAAAAGGTCCCCTTGAGGGAATTGGCCGGGATTCTGGAGACCGATTCAGCACTCACGGTCGAACTCCTGAAGTACGTCAATTCCTCGGCGTGTGGTTTGCGCAGCAAAGCCAAGACGGTACTGCAAGCCCTCTCCTTCCTGGGCTGCGCCCGCAGCCGACTGTTCGTGATCGCGACCGGCATCGAGGCTGCCATGCGAGCCCGCTGCTCGAAGCTTATCGACCAGACTGCGTTCTGGAGCGATAACCTTCAGAAGGCCATGTTCGCCCGTGAAATCGCCCTGCTCCTGAGAACCGATCCCGATATCGCGTTCATCGGTGGCCTGTTGCAGGATTACCTGCTCCCCTTTTTGACAAATGACCTGGCCGACGAATATCGCTGCTTCCTGCAGGCGCGAGAGACGCCGACCAAGACGCTGAGTGAGTTCGAGCAGGAGCGCTTCGGCTGGGACCACGCGTTGGCCGCCGCCTGCCTGGCCCACGCCTGGAAACTGCCTCCCGAGCTGCCGTGTTGCATCCTTTACCATCATGGCGGCTTGCAGATCTTGACCGATGCGCGGCTGGGGCGATCGCCCGTCGCCGCCACGGCGCTCTCAGCCCTGCTTCCCGACCAGTTCTGTCCGGGGCAGCGCGGCTTGCAGCTCTTGGCAAAACTGGAACGGAAATGGCCCGCCTTTCGTTTGGAGCGGTTGGCCCAGTCTGTTGACCAGCAATACCAAGACATGGGCCTCGGAATTCGCACCGACTCTTCACTCGTGCAGCGTTGCCAGAAACTGGACATCGAGCGGTCTGGCGTTCCCGCCGAAACAATCGCCGATTGAACAATCGACGACAGGGCTTTTTGATCGGGGACACTTTTCCCAAAGCCGATTCGGCGAGCGGCGGGTGTCAGCCCGCCGGTTCTTTTTCTCCGCGATTGTTCCTTACCAACGGCAGAGTCGTCTGCTCGAGCACGGTTGAGCGACGCAGCACCCTTTTCGCAGTCTGCCAATTCAGCTACATATCACCTCCAAGGATGAACACGGTCGAAGTTCGCTCACCCCGGTGAAACTTGAGCGCCGACCTGGCACAGCTAAACGCTCGTCGCATGGATAACCTGGTCCGCCGAGAGATCATCGCCGACGCTCGGACGTTCGTGATCAAGATCGGCACCAACGTCCTCTCGCGCGACGACGACACGATCGACGTCGACCGCATCGCCCAGCTCGCCGAGCAAATCCATCGCGTGCGCGAGACGGGCCGGCAAGTGGTCGTGGTCTCCAGCGGGGCGATCGGTGCGGGGATGGGCCTGTTGGGGCTCAAGACGCGGCCGACCGATCTGCCGCACTTGCAGGCGGCAGCGGCAGCCGGGCAGGCCCATCTCATTCGCCTCTACGACGACTGCCTGCGCAAGCATGGCTACCACGCTGCCCAGGTACTACTCACCGCCAACGACTTCAAGAGCCGCACGCGCTATCTCAACGTTCGCAACACGCTGCACACGCTGTTCGAATACAAAGCGATCCCCATCGTTAACGAGAACGACACGGTGAGCGTGGCCGAAATCAAGTTCGGCGATAACGACCAGCTCGCCGCGATGGTCACCGGGCTATTGAGCGATCCGCTGCTCATCATCCTCTCGATTGTCGACGGCCTGTATGACGGCGACCCGAAATCGCCCACCAGCAAGTTGATTCCGCTCGTCGATCAGTGGAACGATTCGCTGCTGGGGCTCGCGGCCCCCGGCCGCAGCTTGCGGGGGATTGGCGGGATGCCGTCGAAGCTGGAGGCGGTGCGCACTGCGACGGGCGTTGGCGAGAGCGTGATCATCGCGAACGGCACGCGTCCCGGAGTGCTCGACGAGATTCTCGCCGCGCAGGAAGTCGGCACGCTCTTTCTCGCGAAGGGCAAGGATTTACCGGCCTGGAAGCGCTGGATCGGTTTCACGGTCCGACCGAAAGGGCGTTTTATTCTCGACGAGGGGGCCCGCCGCGCCGTCGAAACCCAAGGCAAATCGCTCTTGGCCATTGGCATCACTGCCGTGGAGGGCGAGTTTGCCAAGGGCGAGGTCGTCTCGCTGGTGGACCGCGCCGGAGAAGAATTCGCCCGCGGCCTTTCCAACTACAACGCGCACGATGCCCGGGCGATTGCAGGCAAGCGCTCGGAGGAAATCATCCAAGCTCTGGGCAGCCTTCCCTACGAGGAAGTCATCCACCGCGACAACCTCGTCGTGACGACGTGAGTTCGACGCGGCATTCACCGTCGTCCGGATGCGGGCGCGCGACTCTTCCCGGTCGCCCACGCCGCCCAGCTGAGTGGCTCGCTTCCGGTAAGGTTCCTATGCGTTTTTCTGCGTGTTGCCCAGCGGTATCTTTCTGACCGCGGTCAACTGTAGCGTCCCGATCGGCGGCTTTCTGCCGTCGGCTTGCTCCTCGCATCCCTCAAGCGGCCTTGGGCCGCGGGACAGCGGCGGCTTTGACCGGGGCGGGAGTCTTTGGCGCGGCATCCATCGGCGGGACTTTGACCTTCATTTGTCGAAGCAGCTGACAAGCCAGGGCATGCTCGACCCCCTGCCAGTCGTTCGCCTTGGCACAGCGAATTAGGTACTTCTTGGCCGACTCCAGGTCGCCGCGATCCTTGAGGAAGATGGCCACGAAGTAGGGCAGCACCGATTGATTGAGCGTGCTCTTAGACGAAGCCAGAATCCGGTCGACTTCGCCAAAATCGAGCTGTTTGGCTTTTTCCGGCGGCAGCGCGTGCCGCATCTGCGCTGCGAGCGGACCGTAGAGCTGCGTCCCGCCCTCTCCGCCGCTGGGTTTCGCGGGAGCGTCCACGATCTTCTTGAGAAGGGCGTCTCGATCGGCGGTCTTGCCGATCGAATCTGCCGCGATGGCCGCGTGCAATCCCGAATCGAATTCGTGCGAGGCGTCGTAGCTCTGCTGCAAATGGGGCAGAGCATCTGCAGTGTCGCCCAGGATGAGGAAGTAAAAGCCGAAGTCCCGGCTTTGCCAGGGCGATAGATTTTTCCCCCACGCGGTCAACCGTTCGTGAGCGAAGGCATCGGCGGCATGGATGTCACCGTGCCCCGTGCGATGACACCAGCACATCCAGTTGAGGCGCGCGCGATCATCGTTCTCCGAGACAGTTTTCACGAGGTGTTCGGCCTGATCCCACTCGTCGAGCAGTTCGTGGCAGCGGGCCGCCGTCATCAACGGCCCGGTGGAACCGCTTTTGGCTGCCGCATCGGCATAAACCACCGCCTCCTTGACTCGATCCTGCTCGAGCAAGGCCAGGGCAACGTCGTTTTGAAGTTGGGTGCGTTCGATTTCGTGCCCCGGTAGCGTGACCGCCTGGTCGAGGGTGGCTTTCCAATGCGCGTCGTCTTGCTTGGCTTTGTAAGTTGAAGCGAGCAGACGGTAGGCCGCGTAGCTGGGAGCCAATTCAGTCTCGCGCTTGGCACAGCGCTCGGCATCGTCGTAACGCTTCATTTCGTAGTAGCGCCGGGCCAGCGCGTTCATCACCAACGGATCATCGGCATAGGTGCGCTCGTACTTGTCCGCCTGCTTCTGCACATGGTCCCAATCTCGCGAAATCCGGGATGCAATCACGATGGGAAGCGTGTCGCTGGTGCTCCACAGCCGTTCTAAATTCTCCTTGGGAATCACGCCGTGATTCACCGAGCCGTTGAGCCCCGATTCGACATACCGCATTTGATCGCCGAGAGTCAGGTCGACGTGAGCTCCCGCCCTTTTTGAAAAAGGGGCCAGGCGAGGCCGCTTGGCAATCACAGAGATCCACTTCACGATGGGGACCTCCTTGTCGGTGAGCTCGTAAAGTCTGAATTTCCTCAATGCTGCGGCGGCGCCGGCCTTAATCTTCCCTTGATCCTGGGTAAACGAAGCGAGGTAGCCGCTGTCCGGGTGATCGGCGACAAGCGGACCAAACGTGTCGATGGTGTTCTCCACGGAAAGACCAAGCCCGCTGTGCTCGATCGTCAGCTTCCGCATCAACTGGGCGAAGTTGATCTCCTCGATCGCGTGCGCCACCGCGGACAGCGATGGTTCGGCGCGATCGGACGTTCCGGCCTGTTTGAGGTCGGCGATTGCCAGTTTGCCGAACTCGATGTCGGCCGCGCTGTCCTTGGAAGTATCGCTGCTCTTGAGCCGCTCCCTGAGAGACGTGGGAAGGCCGGGAACAGCAAGGAGCTGCTTATGCAGCAATTTGCCCGCAGCCGCCAGCCCTTTATTGGCCTGCTCGCGCGCCGATCCGGCCTCGCTGAACGAAGCAATCAAGTCGTAGCCGCGAGGGCAATCGGGACATTCTTCAAGAAACGCCTGGGCGGCTTTGACGCGCACATCGTTCAAGGAGCTGAACATCACGGCTTGCAGGTCGAGGTAGCGGGCGAGGCCGCGCTCGGGCGGCGTCTTCGCCAATTTCAGCATTCCCGCCAATTGCCCTTGAGAAAAGGCGTCGAGGATCCCGGTCCAAAATGGGAGTGCCGTCGCCGCATCGCCCGATTTCTTTTTGGCTGCCGCGATGTCCGTCGCCGCCAGGGAGTCTGCGCCAAACAGCGTGCGCGCGTAGGCGCGATGCCAAAGCGCCCAGGGGGATCCGTCGGTTTCGTGCATCAACCGTTCCGCATAGAGGAGCGCGCGGGCATGGTAGGCTTTGTGCGCGGCGCTGTAATAAAACTCGGTCAGCGATCCGAGATTGGCGTAGCCGACGACCAGCGCCGCCAGCAGTTGGGGTGATTCGCCCTTCTCGTGAATCTCGCCGTGAATTTGCCGCAAACCGCCCAAGACCGAGAGCTCGTTCCAACTCCAAAGTAAATCGGTCGCCTCGGCAGGCACTTCCGAGGAGGCTCGCGCCGCAGGCACGGATCCTTTTGCGCCGACTTGGGTCAGCACCTCTTTGAAATCGGTCCGCGACCAGGCTTCGGCCTTCGCGGCCGCGGTCGCGATCGATTGCGGCTCATTGAGGTCCACGTTGATGATGCCGCGCCAGATGCGTTCCTCCTCCGGACCGCGAGCGATCGCATAATCGATGCGCGTACGCCGCGCCTCGCCCGACGGATCGACCGTCATCTGGAAGGGAACCGATTTCTTGTCCGGAGTCTTTGGAAAGTCTTCTCGCAATAAGCTGTCGCGTGTGGCGAGTCCCAGCTCATCGCGCGCGGTCAGTAAAATGCCCTGTCGCACCAGTTCTCGCAGCGCGAACGGCACGGCTTGGGTCGGTTGATCTCCAAGCTCTCGAACCGAGACGTAAATCGTGTCGCCGACTGCCTGAGGTTTGAGAGGTAAGGCGTCTGTAGCAGTTGTTGAATCGGACTTTATTCCCAGCGAGGGATCGCGATCCATCTCCCGAACCCAATAACCGGCGGCCCCGCCGATGGCGACCAGGAAAGCGACAACAACCAGCGAAATCACAAAGCTGCGTGACATGCGATACCTCAGGTCGACCAGAGCCGGCAGGCCGAGAAGCGAGTTTAGGGGAGGCGAATGTTCCGGCGCAGAGCGGGCAAAGCGAACCCGTCTATCGTGGCGCGACGACCCATTTCCTGCAACCATTCTGCGTCGCAAAACGGTGGGAAAGCTGACCAACCGCCCTCCACGACGTGGAACCCGGGACTGACGGACGCGCCGTCGCGACCGATGCGTCGCTTGCGGGTCGGGTGGTTATAATTGGCTGCTCGTCAGGCACCTTATTCCTCGCAGATTCTTGCGGACAACACCTCCCCAACGAAAGAGCGCCCCCAATGAAGGCCGTCGTCTGTCGTGCGTTTGGTCCGCCCGAGAGTCTGGTGTTGGAGGACGTGCCTGATCCGCGGCCGGCGGAAGGGCAGGTGCTGATCGACGTTTATGCGGCCGGGCTCAATTTTCCCGACGTGCTGCAGATTGCCGGCAAGTATCAGTTTCAGCCTCCCTTCCCTTTTACGCCGGGAGCGGAGGTCGCTGGCGTGGTCGCGGAAATCGGACCGGGAGTGGCCGGAGTTGCAAAGGGCGACCGGGTCATGGGGATGACGGGAATCGGTGGGATGGCCGAGCGGGCCGTGGCGGCCGCCGACTCGGTGAATCCCATTCCCAAAGGGATGGACTTTGCCGAGGCCTCCGGGTTCGAGCTGGCCTACGGTACGTCGTACTACGCCCTGAAGCAGCGGGGCCACTTGCAACCGGGCGAGACGTTGCTCGTCCTCGGGGCCAGCGGCGGCGTGGGACTGGCCGCGGTCGAGATCGGCAAGGCCTTCGGTGCGCGAGTCATCGCCGCGGCGGGCAGCGACGAAAAACTGCAAGTCGCCAAGAGCCACGGGGCCGACGTCCTCTTGAACTATGGCACCGGCAGCTTGAAGGACAGAGTGAAGGAGTTGACGGGCGGCAAAGGGGCCGACGTGATTTTCGATCCCGTCGGCGGTGACCTCTTTGACCAGAGCACTCGTTCGATCAATTGGAACGGCCGTCTGCTGGTCGTCGGCTTCGCGAGCGGCACGATTCCCAAATTCCCCGTCAATCTCGCCTTGCTCAAAGGCTGTCAAATCGTCGGGGTGTTTTGGGGCGACTTCAAGCGGAGAGAGCCGGACGCATATCGCCAGAATGTTCGCGAGCTCTGCGATCTGTTCGTTTCCGGGAAAATCAAGCCGCTGGTCTCGCACGAATTTCCCCTCGAGCAGTATGCCTCGGCGCTCAACCTGTTCGTCAACCGGCAGGCGATCGGCAAGATCGTGCTCCGCGTTAGAACCTAGCACGTGCTCCGGCGGCGCAGCCCTCAGGAGCGCGGCCCCGCCGATCGGTCGCCGCGATCTGCAGAAAAGATCTGAGCTTCCTCCGGGGCTTTCGGCAAATTGACCCTCGGCCGGCCGAAAACCGTGCTTGTTCCTACGAGGGGCCGGTCGCTCGCTCCGCAGCTGTCGGGCGCCCGCCGGACTGAGCCGGAGGCAAAGTCCGATTTACGCAGAGGGTCTGGATTTTGAAGCTCGAGAAAGGTCACAATCACGGCTCGACGAATGTGAAATCGCGAGGGCCGGATTATGAGCGATGAGTGGTACTCAGTTGTGGTCAGCGGGAACCGTAGTCCAATTGCGATCATTGGCCGGGCGTTGATTCTCATCGCCGCGGGCGGAACGTTGTTTGCCGCGACGCAGCAGTCGCTTGAGCCGGTCCAAAAAGCCACTGAAATCGCCGCTGTCGCGAGCCAGGATTCGCCCGCCCGCAGCTCAAACTCGGCACAACCCGCCGGCTCTCGCGACAGTTTCGACATCCCTTGGCCGAGTGGCGAGCGCGAAGCCACTAACGACCAGGTCGACACGGCGAAGCTTCAAAAAATCATCCACGAGCACAACAAGCTGTACGCGCAATGGAAGCGAGAGCGCCACAACTACCAAGAGCTGAGCAACCGGTTGACGAAAATCGGGACCAATCTCCAAGGACTGATGAACCGGGCCGACGCCGTCGGCCAGACGATGAACAAGATTCGCGGCGTCCTCGGCGATCAGAATCTCTCAGACGCAGAAATCTTCGCGCCCCCGGAAACGCCGCGATGGGTGCAGTCACTGTCGAAGACTTACACGTTGCGAACGGGCGAGATGGGGAGGCTGAATGCCAAAGCGACGCGCGCAGTCAACGATTTCAACGCGACGCTGACCAAGCTCGACACCAATATGGCCAACCAGCGACAGACCCTTTCCCGGGCGACGGAGTTGCGAGGCGAGTGGGTCCGGATCACGCGGCCCTTCGGACTTTGGACCCGGCAAGACGTGCCGATCTCGGTCGAGACGTCGACCCGGTGGATCCTGGACAATGAAGTCTTTGCACCGGCCTATCTGTCGCGGTGCGTCGCCGAGATCCGCCAAAGAAAGTTCGACAAGGCCAGCGAGGATATCGAGGCGGCCATCAAACGAGATCCCACCTGGGTCGAGCTGTACGGACTGCAGGCCGTGCTGCAGGATCGAGCGGGCAAGCATGCGGACGTCGACAAATCCCTGCGAATGATTCGTCGCCTCAAGAAAAAATCGGCCTTCGTCGAGGTGTGCGAAGGAATCATTTCGTCGTGGCACCAAAACCTCGACGGTGCAAAAACCAAGTTTGGCGCGGCGACCAAGCACGATGCCTCCGATCCGGCCGGACAGGCGCAACTCGCTCTCTTGCTGATGACGTTTCCCAAGAGCGAGCTGCGCGATCCCGCGGCCGCGGTCGAGGCGGCGACGGCGGCGTGCAAAACAACGTCCTGGAACCAGTGGTGGTGCCTCGACCTCTTGTCGCTGGCGTACGCGGCCAGCGGCGACTTCGAGCGGGCCGTCGGCTGTGCCAACCGAGCCAAGGAGGCAGCCCCCAGCGACGTCCAATCGCTTCTCGACGAGCGAATCGCCAGTTACAAGAAGAAGCAGGTCCCCGGAGCCGCCGTCGGCGACTTATGATTCCGGCCCGGACCATGCCGTGCTGCTACGATCCAACGACCAGAGATTCGCTCAATCTCGACAAGGAGCCGCCGTGTACGTCCGCAGGTTGACCGTCCCCCGATTGATCGCTGGGAAACTGAAAGTGGGATTCGTGTTCCTCGTTCTGGGCGCCGCTCTCTTGCCGTCCACACGTGCCGCGCGAGGCGACGAGCCTTGGGTCGTATACGAGGGGCACGACGGGCCGGGCCGCGGCAAGAAGGTTGTCTTCGTAAGCGGGGACGAAGAATACCGCTCTGAGGAGGGGCTGCCCCAGCTCGCCAAGATCCTGGCGGCCCGACATGGCTTTCATTGCACGGTGCTGTTCTCCATCGACCCGAAAGACGGCACGATCAACCCCAACCAGTCGAACAACATTCCGGGACTCGAGGCTCTCGACTCGGCCGACTTGATGGTCATTTTGACCCGCTTCCGCGATCTGCCGGACGACCAGATGCGGCATGTTGCCACTTACGTCGAATCGGGCCGGCCGATCGTCGCTTTGCGGACGGCGACGCATGCCTTCGCCATCAAAAACCACAAGACGTTCGCTCGCTACGATTGGCAGAGCAAGGAATGGGACGGCGGTTTTGGCCGGCAGGTGCTGGGAGAAACCTGGATCGCCCACCACGGCCATCACGGTCAGCAAAGCACGCTCGGGCTGATCGCGCCGGGAATGCAAGATCATCCGATTCTCCGTGGCATTCATAACGGAGACATCTGGGGCCCAACCGACGTTTATGCCGCCCGGCTGCCTCAACCTGCAACCTGCCGGACGTTGGTGTTGGGCGAAGTGCTCTCCGGCATGCATCCGACCGATCCGCCGATTGAAGGCAAACAGAACGATCCCATGATGCCGATCGCCTGGATCAACGCATTTGCGTCGCCCTCCGGCAAACAGGCCCGCGTTTTCACCACGACGATGGGCGCGTCCAAGGATCTCGAGAGCGAAGGCCTCCGCCGCCTCCTCGTCAACGCCTGCTATTGGGTCGTCGGCATGGAAGGCGAAATCGCGGCGAAGTCCAATGTCGACCTCGTCGGTTCCTATCGCCCGACTCCGTTCGGCTTCAACAAGTACACGCGCGGGATCAAGCCGTCCGCACACGCCTGGTCCAACTGATCCCTAGAGTCCGAGCCTGGTGCGAATCTCCGCAGCGATGGCTGGCGGTGGTTGCTCGATGTCGACGCGGATCGCGTCTTCCGGAGGCTCGAGCGCCTCGAACTGGCTCTCCAGCAGTGCCGGGTTCATGAAATGCCCCTTGCGGTCGGCCAAGCGCTCCCGGAGCGTCTCTCGCGAACCGGACAGGTAAACGAATCGGATCGCCGCTGGATCGTGACCCTCGAGGTAGTGTTGGTAACGGTGTTTGAGGGCCGAGCAGGCGAGGACGACGTTCTCGCCCCGGCGGACGGCCTCATCAAGGCGGTGCCGAATGGCGTCGAGCCAGGGCCCCCGGTCGTCGTCGTTGAGCGGAATGCCCCGCCGCATCTTCTCGACATTCGCCGGCGGATGAAAATCGTCCCCTTCGACGAACGTCCAGCCCAACGCGCCGGCCAGGAGCTTGCCGACGGTCGACTTGCCGGTCCCGGTCACTCCCATCAGAACGATGATCACGCTCAGAACTCCGAAGGACAGTTTCCAATTCTAGAATCGGTCGCTGGGGCTAGTGGGCGCGGCAGTTCCCGCCGACTCCAATCCGGTCCAACGTCCCATCGAGTCTCGTATCCCGTCCCAATCCCAGAGACTTTCCCCCCTCGCCCCTTGCGGGAGAGGGGTCGGGGGTGAGGGGGTCCTCCCGTTCCATGTCCCGATCCCCGCCCGTCCCGTGCAATTCAGTCGTGTCCCGTTTCGTGTCCTAGTCCCGCGGCTCTCCCGACGATCTGCTGACAGGTCAAATTCGCCGGCATTTTCTCGGTGAAACAACGTGTCCCGTCCCGCGGTGAGTTCCAAGTCCCGCGGAAGCGGCCAGTCTCTTTCCGTCTCGACTTCTCGGTCCCGTCCCTGTCTTTCCCCCTCGCCCGGCCGCTTCGGGTGGGAGAGCGGCTGTGATTCTTTTCAAGGGTTAAGTGGCTGAGATTGCAGGGTTCCAGTGCGATCGGTTTTTGACCATCGTGTTGAGGATCACCAGCAG
>Ga0210390_10002555_pt1 | contig 16102 bp, 13 predicted proteins | sample IncBWH11OmetaG_FD_161050 | JGI IMG/M metagenome (GOLD analysis project Ga0210390, IMG submission 161050) | Forest soil microbial communities from Barre Woods Harvard Forest LTER site, Petersham, Massachusetts, United States - Inc-BW-H-11-O ... | reverse complement strand
CACGGCGACACAGATCTCGGCCATCATCGGCAACAACCGCGGGACCGGCTACTGGCTGCTCGATCCGCAGGCGTGGCAGTACAGCTTCTCGACCGCGACGCCCGAACCCGAGTTCCCGGGGTCGGCCGCGATCGCGGCGGCGGTGGCGAGCCAGATCGAGCCGGACCCGGACACCCAGGGCTCCTACTGCAACCCGTACGGGCCGTGCGAGGAATGGTGCGCGTTGTTCGCGACCTGGGCCTGGGAGCAGGCCGGCATCGGCATCCCCCGCTATGCCTTCACCGGCGACATCTGGAGCTGGGCCGCCGCCAACGGGGCCGTCCTGCCCCCCACCGCCATGCCCGCGGTCGGTGATGAGGTGCTGTACGGGACGGGGCCCCAGAGCACGTACACCTCGGTGCACGTGGGGATCGTGACGCAGGTCTGGCCCGACGGGGCCATCATGACCGTCGGCGGGGACTCGGGCCCGGGTCGCGACGGCTATCTGTCGGTCGCGCTCGACGGTCCCTTCCTGCCCTGGGACTCGGACAACTACAACGGCACGCCGATCTACGCCTTCGCCCAGCCGTAGGCGCACCCGGCCCGCGTTGCCTTAGGCTCGTCGTCGGAGGAGGTTGTCACCGTGCCCGTCTACGACTATCGCTGCTCGACCTGCCACGCCGTCTTCGACGAGCGCCGCGCCATGGGCGACGCCGACGCGCCGGCCACGTGTCCCGACGGCCACGTCGGGGCGCGCCGCCTCTTTCCCGTGTTCGCCACCACCGGTCGCGCCACCGAGCCCGCCGGTGGGATGTGCGGTGCACCCGTCGCCGGCGGCTGCGGCGCCGGCTGCGCCTGCTGCTGAGCGCGCGCGTCATGTCGCTTAGCTCGTGGGACGACTACCCGGTCCACCAGACGTCCGAATTCATCGCGCACCCCGCCACCAGCGATCGCAACTTCTATGACCGCTACTACTTCAACATGCACCCCTGCGACGACGACTGGTTCGCCATCTTCGGGATGGGCCAGTACCCCAATCTCGGGGTCGTCGACGCGTTCATCGACGTGCGGTTGGGGGGCTCGCAGCACATCGTGCGATCCTCGGCGCCCCTGCGGGACCGGGGTGACATCTCCGTCGGGCCGTTCCGGATCGAGGTGCTCGAGCCGCTCCGCAAGCTGCGCGTGGTCGTCGAGCCGACCGAGGACCGGGTCGCGATGGACGTCACGTGGGAGGGCCACATCCCCGCGGTCGAGGAGCCCCGTCAGTACCTGCGTTCCAAGGGCAGGGTGCTCTTCGACACCCAGCGCCTGGCCCAGACGGGATTCTGGTCGGGGACCCTGTCGGCCGGCGGCAACGACCTCGCGGTGACGCCCGACCGCTGCTGGGGCACCCGCGACCGCTCCTGGGGCGTGCGGCCCGTCGGCGAGCCCGAGAGCGACGGCATCCGCCAGGGCGAGATGGTGCTCGGCGGGATGTGGAACTACTTCCCGATGCAGTTCGACGACCACGCCATCATGTACATCTGCCACGAGCGCGACGACGGGGAGCGTCCGCTGGTCCAGTCTGAGCGGGTGTGGGCCGACCCGGCCAAGGGGGTCGAGGACCTGGGCCGATCGGAGCACGAGCACCACCTGATCCCCGGCACCCGCATCATCGAGCGCTCGGTCGTGCGCTTCCCCGAAGCGGGGATCGAGATCTCCTGCCGCTCGATCCTGCCCAACTTCGTCTCCGTCGGCACCGGCTACGGCATCGACGCCGACTGGCGTCACGGCATGTACCACGGGCCCGAGACCGTGACCCAGGGCCTCGTCCTGTCGGTCGAGGAGATCAAGGGTCTGGCCCAGTACGGCATCGTCGACCACGTCGCGGAGTTCTCCTACGACGGCAAGGTCGGCTACGGGCTGCTCGAGCACGGGTTCTTCGGCCCGTACCGGCACTACGGCCTCATGGACGGGGCCATGGGCGCGCCCGAGGGTTAGACGCGGCGCGCGCCCCCGTTCGCCGGGATGGCCGGCGACGGGGGCATGCGAAGATGGGGGATGCCCGACGCCGTCCGCGTGCTCGCCGACCGGCTCCAGGCGGCCTTCGACTCCGTCTCACCAGGCGCAGATCCCGTCCTGCGCCCCTCCGACCGCGCCGACTTCCAGTCCAACGGCGCGCTGCCTCTCGGCAAGCAGCTGAGCCGGGCGCCGCGCGAGGTGGCCGAACAGGTGGTGAGGGTCGCCGATCTCGAAGGCGTGTGCTCGCACGTCGAGGTCAGCGGGCCCGGGTTCATCAACCTCACGCTGTCCGACGAGTTCATCGCGTCGCACGCGGCCGAGGTCTCCGCCGACCCCCGGCTCGGGGTCGCCACCGCGACAACTCCGCAGACCGTGCTCATCGACTACTCGTCGCCCAACGTGGCCAAGGAGATGCACGTCGGCCACCTGCGCACCACGATCGTCGGCGACGCGCTGGCCCGCATCCTCTCGTTCCAGGGCCACACCGTGCTGCGGGAGAACCACATCGGCGACTGGGGGACGCCGTTCGGCATGCTCATCGAGCATCTGCTGGACGTCGACGGCGCCGCCGACGCCAAGTCCTTCAGCGTGCGCGACCTCAACGAGTTCTACGCCCAGGCCCGCGTCCAGTTCGACAGCGACCCCGCGTTCGCGGAGCGCAGTCGCCGCCGGGTCGTGCTGCTCCAGAGCGGTGACCCCGAGACGATGCGCCTCTGGCGGATCTTCGTCGGCGAGAGCCTGCGCCACGCCCGCGAGGTCTACGCCCTGCTCGGCGTCCTCCTCACGGACGAGGACACCGTCGGGGAGAGCTTCTACAACCCGCAGTTGCCCGTGGTCGTCGAGGACCTCACGGTGAAGGGGCTCCTCGTCGAGGACGGCGGCGCTCTGTGCGTGTTCCCCGAGGGCTTCACGAACCGCCAGGGTGATCCGCTCCCGCTCATCGTCCGCAAGTCCGACGGCGGCTACGGCTACCCGGCGACCGACCTGGCCACGGCGCGCGACCGCACCGCCCGCCTGGGCGCGCAACGCCTGCTCTACGTGGTCGGCGCCGAGCAGACCCTGCATCTGCGCATGGTGTTCGCGGTCTCGGTGCTGGCGGGCTACCTGCGCGACCCCTCCGACGCCGTCCACGTCGTCCTGGGCTTCGTGCTCGGCCCGGACGGCAAGAAGCTGGCCAGCCGGGGCGGCAGCGCGGATCGCCTGATCGAGCTGCTGACCGAGGGGATCGAGCGGGCCGAGGCCGCGATGAAGGACCGCGACCGCGAGGGCGACCTGTCGCCGGAGCAGCAGGCGGCGGTGGCGCGGGCCCTCGGCATCGGCGCGGTCAAGTACGCCGACCTCTCGACCGAGCCGGCGCGCGACTACGTCTTCGACTGGGACCGCATGCTGGCGTTCGAAGGCAACACCGGCCCGTACCTCCAGTACGCCCACGCCCGCATCCGCTCGATATTCCGGCGCGCCGGGGCCGACCCGCCGCCGGCGGGCACCCCGCCGCGCCTCGACGAAGCACCGGAGCGCGATCTGGCGCTCCACCTCCTGCGCTTCGGCGAGGCGGTCGAGGCGACGGCGGAGACCCTGAGCCCTTCCAAGCTCTGCACCTACCTCTTCGAACTGGCCACCGTCTTCACGACGTTCTACGAGGCCTGCCGGGTGCTCGTGGCCGACGAGGACGTGCGGACCTCACGGCTCGCGCTGTGCGACCTGACCGCACGGGTGCTCGAACGGGGGCTCGCACTGCTCGGTATCGAGGCGCCGGCGCAGATGTGACCCGGGCGGGTGCGGACCCTATCCTCTGGCCCGCACAACACGACCCTCAAGGAGCGGCAGAGATGGATCTCAACGGCACGTCGGCAATCGTCACGGGAGGCGCATCCGGGCTGGGCGAGGCCACGGCACGACTCCTGGCCGGGCGCGGCGTGCACGTCGTCGTGGCCGACCTCCAGGCGGACAAGGGAGAGCCGCTCGCCAAGGAGCTGGGCGGCCTCTTCGTGCAGACCGACGTCACGAACACCGAGCAGGTCATCGCCGCCGTCGAGGCGGCCGTCGAGATGGCGCCCCTCAAGTCGCTCGTCAACTGTGCCGGCATCGGCTGGGCCACCCGCACCATCGGCAAGGACGGGGACTACGCGTCGGCCCACGACCTCGACCTGTACCGGCGGGTGATCGAGATCAACCTCATCGGCACGTTCAACTGCGTCCGCCTGGCGGCGACCAAGATGAGCCTGAACGAGCCCGACGCCGACGGTGCCCGCGGCGCCATCGTCAACACGTCGTCGGTGGCGGGAGAGGACGGCCAGATCGGTCAGGCCGCCTACTCGTCGTCGAAGGGCGGCGTGATCGGCATGACCCTGCCCGTCGCCCGTGACCTCGCCGTCGTGGGGATCCGGGTGAACACGATCCTCCCGGGGCTGATCGACACACCGATCTACGGCGCGGGCGAGGGCTCCGAAGCCTTCAAGGGAAAGCTGGCGCAGGACGTCCTCTTCCCGCACCGCCTCGGCTATCCGAGCGAGTTCGCAACCCTCGCCGTTGAGCTGCTGAGCAATTCGTACATGAACGCGGAATCGATCCGGCTCGACGCCGGGATCCGGATGCAGCCCAAGTAGGGATTGGGTGGGGGAGGAGAGGACGATGATCGACCCGGAACTGGAGACGGTTCTCGACTTCATGCCGGTCATCGACCTCGACGACCCGGTCGCCGCGCGCCGCGAGTTCGAAAAGCTGATCGTGGCGATGCGGACGACGCTGCCCGAGGAGGAGCTGCTCGACATCGAGGACCGGCTGATCCCGGGTTGGGAGGACGACCCCGAGGTGTCCGTGCGCGTCTACCGGCCGAAGGCGCTCGCAGCGGACCCGGGCACGACCGTGCCTGGGATCCTCCACATCCACGGCGGCGGCTTCGTGGTCGGAAGCGTCGAGTCCGAACACGCCGGCGCGGTCATGACGGCGGCGAACGCGGATGCGGTGCTCGTCTCGGTCGAATACCGACTGGCACCCGAGCACCCGTACCCCGCCGGGCTCCACGACTGTTACGCAGCGCTCTCCTATCTCCACGCGGAGGCGGGAGCGCTCGGCGTGGACCCGGCACGCATCGCGCTGCTCGGCGCCAGCGCGGGCGGAGGGCTCGCGGCGGCCACGGCGCTCCTGGCCCGGGACCGTGGTGGTCCTCCGGTCTGCTTCCAGATGTTGCACATTCCCGAGCTCGACGACCGGCTCGAGACGCCGTCGATGCTGCGCTTCGTCGATTCCCCGCTCTGGAACCGGCCGCTCGCCGTCAAGAGCTGGCAGTTCTACCTCGGCGAGCTGGCCGGGAGCGACGATGTCCCGGTCTATGCCGCCCCGGCGCGGGCGACCGACCTCTCCGGGCTCCCGCCCGCCTACGTCTCGACGGCGGAGAACGATCCGCTGCGCGATGAGGGCATCGCGTACGCATTGGGGATGCTCCGGGCCGGGGTGTCGGTCGAGTTGCACCAGTTCCCTGGCACGTTCCACGGTTCCGCGCTCGTCACGGGGGCGGCCGTGTCGCGCCGGGCGGGCCACGAGGCTTCGGTCGTCCTCCGGCGCGCCCTCGGGGTGGTCGATACCTGAGCGGCACCCATTGGGGTGTCGCGGCGGTCTGTTACCAGCCCGTCGCGGCGATGATCGAACCGTTGAGCGAGGTGCCGAGCATCGAGCCGTCGTTGGGCGCGTCGCCGTAGTTCGCGACGGCTCCGTTGGCCGCCGCCACCCAGTACCCGCCACCGTCGGCGGTCGTGAAGATCGCGCCGGCCGGGTTCAGTCCGCCCATCTGACCGGCCGGGCTCCCGAAGTTCCCGGCGTCGCCGTAGCCGGCGATGTTCCCGTCGGCGAAGAGGATCCAGTACCCGTGTCCGTCGGGTGTGCGCACGGCCGAGGTCACCGGTGAGCTCCCGGGTCCCGGGGCCCCGAAATACGGGGCGTCACCGAAGGTGTAGACGTGGCCGCTCTGGGTCACGAGCCAGTAGCCGTTGCCGCTGGCGTCGGGCATGACGGCCACTGCCGCGCCCGTGCAGCCGCCGATCCCCGGGCAGCTGCCGGCGAAGCGCGCGTCGCCGAACGCGAAGACGCCGCCGTCCGAGGCGACCATGAAGTACCCGCCGCCGTCGGCCGAGGGCACCATCCCCACGATCGGCGCGGCGAGCGAGTTCGGCAGGCCCGAACCGGCCGGATGCAGCCCGAGCCCGGGGATCGACCCGTAGAAGCCGGCGTCGCCAAAGGCGAAGATCCCACCGTCGGACGCGTCGAGCCAGTACCCGCCGCGGTCGGCGGTGGGCACGATGCCCACGACGGGCCGCTGCAGGCGCAACGAGCCCGTCGAGCCGTAGAAATGCGCCGAGCCGAACGTGAAGATCCCGCCGTCCGAACCGACCAGCCAATACCCGTGGGTCGGTTGCGGTGGTGGGGGAGGCGGCGGGGGTGGACTGTCGACCGTGAGGGTTGCGCTGCCGCTCGAGCCCGAGAAGGTGCCATTGCCCGAATAGGTCCCGTTGATCGTGTCGCTCCCGACGGGGGCAGCAGCGGAACTGCAGGAACCGCCGCCGTTCGTCAGCGTCGCCGTACACAGCGTCATCGATCCGGTCGAGAAGATGACCGAGCCGCTCGGGGAGGGCAATCCGGCACCGTTCTTCGTCACCGTGGCCGAGTAGGTGACCGAGGAGGCTTGCGTCACCGAGTTGGGGGCGGCACCGATCGTGGTCTGTGACGGGGCCTTGTCGACGACGAGGGACGTGGATCCGGTGGAGCCGGCGAACACGGCGTCGCCGGAGTACGTCCCGGTGATCGGGTCGGTGCCGATCGGGGCGGTCGCCACATTGCACGAGCCGCTCCCGTTCGACAACGGCGCCACACACAGCTCCGTCGACCCCGTCGAGAACGTCACCGACCCGGTCGGAGTGGGGAATCCTATGGCGTTCGTCGTGACCGTTGCCGAGTACGTCACCATCGTTTGGAAGGTCGTCGGGCTCGGGCTCGCGCCGATCGCCGTTTGCGCCGCCTGCTCGACGACGAGTGTTGTCGACCCGGTCGAACCCGTGAAATTCGTGTCTCCGGAGTACGTCCCCAAGATCGTGTCGGTACCCGCCGGGGCGGCTGAGGAATTGCACGAACCGCTGCCGTTCGACAACGTCGCCGTGCAGAGCGTCGTTGGTCCCGACCCCGTGGTGAAAGTGACCGAGCCGGTCGGGACGGGCAATCCCGCGCCACTCGCCGTCACGGTTGCCGAGTAGGTGACCGGGGCATCGAGCGCCACCGGGCTCGGGATCGCACCGACGGACGTCTGTGACGCCGCCGGGTTGACGACGAGGTTCGTCGACCCGTTCGAGCCCGCGAAATCGCTGTCGCCGGAGTACGACCCCGAAATGGTGTCGGTCCCGACCGGTATCACAGCGGTGGAACCGCACGCACCGGCACCGCCGGACAACGTGGCGGTGCACAGTGTCGTCGCACCGGTCGTGAACGTGACCGATCCGGTCGGAGTGGGGAGCCCCGTGACGGTCGTCGTCACGGTTGCCGAGTAGGTGACCATGCCGCCGAGGCCCACCGGGTTGGGGCCGGCTCCGACCGCCGTCTGCGTCGGCGCCTTGTTGATGACGACGGACGTCGACCCTGTGGAGCCCACGAAGACGGCATCACCGGAATAGGTTCCCGAGATCGGGTCGGTGCCCGCCGGGGCGGCGGAGGAATTGCACGAACCACTGCCGCCGGACAGCGTCGCCGTGCACAGCGGCGTCGCTCCCGTCGAGAACGTGACCGACCCGGTCGGCGTGGGCAGGCCGCTGACGCTCGTCGTCACGGTTGCCGAGTAGGTGACCTGGCTGCCGATCGTCACCGGGCTCGGGCTGGCGGTGATCGCGGTTTGCGACGGCTCCTCGACGAGCAGTGTCGTCGACCCGGTCGAGCCCCCGAAGACGGAATCGCCGGAATACGCGCCCGAAACGGTGTCGGAGCCGACCGGCGCGGCGGTGGAGCTGCACGAACCGCTGCCGTTCGACAACGTCGCCGTGCAGAGTGTCGTCGACCCGGCCGAGAACGTCACCGACCCCGTCGGGGCGGGCAGACCCGTGGCCGTCGTCGTCACCGTCGTCGAGTAGGTGACCGAGGAGCCGTGCGCCACCGGGCTGGGGCTCACTCCGACCGAGGTCTGGGTCGGTGCCTTCACAACGAGGGACGTCGTGCCGGTCGAAGCCGACCCCGATCCCGAATAGGTCCCGAAGATGAGATCGGTGCCGATCGGGGCGGCGGAAGAAGTGCACGAACCGCCGCCGCTGATCAACGTCGCCGCGCACAGCGGCGTCGTTCCCGTGGAGAACGTGACCGATCCGCTCGGGCTCCCTCCGCTCACCGTCGCCGAGTAGAGGACCGAGGTGCCCGAGATCACCGAGCCGGGGCTCGCGCTCACCACGGTGGTCGTCGACGGCGCGCCGTACGTCACGGTGAGGTCGGAAGCGCCCGGGATCGTCGGGTAGGCGATGGTGTGGTCCAAGGAGTTCACCATGCGGATGAGCGTCGGCGTGTTGCCGGCTGGATCCGGAGTCGCGTAACCGAGGTTGGTGAAGTTCGCGGTGCCGAAGTTGGCAAGGGGGTACTGCGGATTCGTCCCCGTCATCTCCTGGATCCATTCGGCCGAGTCCGCGGGGCCGCTGTAAGCGAAGTCCTGGGAAAAACTCTCGCTCCGTGTGTGGTCGGTGATGTCGATCGTCCATGTGTTCGGCGGGGTCGGGTCCTGGAAGACGGCAGCGGACATCTGATCGCCGGCACCGACGACGAAAATCGGAGTCTCGGGTGCAGGGAGGATCTCCCACCACGCGTAGTAACTCGTGGTTCCTTCGACCGTGTCTTCTTCCGTCCCGGTCTGAATGAGGTCGCTGTTGCTGTAACCGTCGATGCCGATCCAGGACGACGCAACCTCCTGCGACACCGATGCCTGGACGGTGGGGACGGTCCACGAGGCGCTGACCCCTGTGTAGGTTGCACCGGTCTCCGCGAGGCCGGCCCAATTGAGCGAACTGACGTCGGCGAATTGCGCACCCGAGCCTTCAAAGCTCTGGCCCGATCCGGACAGCAGGTGTTTGTAACCCGGACCGGCCCCGAGCGTGGAGTCGCGAGCTCCCGGCGCCCAAATCATCGGCGCGTTGCTGTGTGCGTCCTTGAGGTGTGCAGGCGCCGACACCCGTTGGGCACCAACTCCAATGGCCGTTGCGCCCGAGACCAGGCCGCCCAAGATCAGGCCACCCGTGACCAGGGCGGCGACGACCAGCGGGCACGTGGTTCGCCTTACTCCGGTCAACTGCGAACGACCCCCGATCCAACCGCCTCTGCACCCAATCGTAACCAGGGATTTCTCGGCCATGAGAGCACCCGGGTTGAGGGTTCCGTAACCTCCTGTTCGGAAAAAGGACGGGTCGGACGACATGGCGTTCAAGGGCTGGCCGGACTCCGCTCTGGCCTTCTACGAGGGGCTCGAGGCCGACAACTCCAAGGCCTACTGGCTCGACCACAAAGAGGTCTACGAGCGCGACGTGAAGGCGCCCATGGACGCGCTGCTGGCCGAGCTGACGGCCGAGTTCGGCGAGACCAAGCTCTTCCGTCCCTACCGCGACACGCGCTTCAGCCGGGACAAGTCGCCCTACAAGACCACCATCGCTGCAACGATCGGCGCGGGGTACGTCCGGTTCTCGGCGGACGGCCTCTTCGCCGGCGGCGGGATGTACCACATGCTGTCGGACCAGCTCGCCCGCTTCCGCAAGGCGGTGGATGCCGACAAGTCGGGCAAGAAGCTCGAGCAGGTCGTTGCCACCGTGACGAAGTCCGGCCTCGACGTCCATGCGCCCGAGGAGCTCAAGACGGCGCCGAAGGGCTACCCCAAGGACCACCCGCGCATCGACCTGCTCCGGATGAAGGGAATTGTCGCCGCGCGTTCGTGGCAGCCCGGTGCGTGGCTCCAAAGCGCCGGCGCCAAGAAACGCGTCGTCGAAGCGCTGCGCGCCACCAAGCCGCTCCTCACCTGGCTCGAGGTGAACGTCGGCCCCTCGACCGAATCCGAGTCGTAGTCAGGGTAAGCGGGACAAGACCGGGTCAGCCGGCCCGGTAGCAGGTCATCGACAACGAGCCGTAGGCGTACCCGTCGACGACCACCTCTGGCACCACGCCCACCGCCGCGGCCAGCCCGGCAAAGTACACGAACGGGATGAAGTGGTCCGGCGTCGGCACGGCGTTCTTGTAGTCGGCATGGCGCGCCAGCCTCACGACGTCGTTCGGCGCGTCGTGCACCATGGCGCGCGCCGCCTCGTCGAAGCGCTCGGCCCAGTCGTACGCCCCGTCTGGATGGTTCCAGTCGATCAGGCGGAGATTGTGGACGACGTTGCCGCTCGCCACGATCAGCACCCCGCGCATCCGCAACGGCGCCAGCCGCCGGGCCAGATCCAGATGCGAGTCCAGTGGCTCGAGCGAGTTGATCGCCAGCTGGACCACCGGCACGTCGGCCTCGGGGTACATGTGCGTCAGTACGGACCAGGCACCATGGTCGATGCCCCAGCTGTCGGTGTCCAGGCCGACCCATCGGGGCTTCGCCACCTCGGCCACCTCGGCCGCCACCTCGGGCGAGCCCGCGCAGGGGTACCGCACCGCGAAGAGTTCGTCGGGGAAGCCGAAGAAGTCGTGGATGGTCCGGGGATCGGCCATCGCGGTGACCGCCGTCGCATTGGTGTACCAGTGGGCCGAGATGCACAGCACTGCCCGTGGCGGCTCGGGCAGGGCCGACGCGATGCCCGCCCATGCTTCGGTGTAACGGTTGTGCTGCAGGGCGTTCATCGGGTTCCCGTGACTGACGAACACCACGGGCATGGCCGTGGTCGCGGCGCGGGGGCTCATCGAGCCACCCTACGGCCGCGTCCTGTTTCCTAGGCCGCGACCGCCTTCACCTGGGTTGCCTCGTCCGCGCTCGACAATGCCTTCCAGAGGGACAGGTAGTTCTCGTACGTGATGGCGTCCGTCACATAGCCGGCGCGCTCGAGTTCGGCGTGGAAGTCCGGGAGGTTCCGCCAGGGCACGCCCATGTCGACGTGGTGGGCCAGGTGCCAACCCGTGTTGTAGGGCACGATCCAGAACCTCGCCGGCCACGACTGCCGCACGTGATGCGTCGTGGCGCGCCGGTCCGGGCTGCGTTCCATGCCGCCGTGCTCCGCGATGGAGCGCAGACGGTTGATGACGCGCCACTCGGTCATCCACGGGAGGAACCACAGCAGCGGGTAGACCCACCAGCGGCCGGTCGTCGCCCACAGGACCGCCCACAGGACGGTCTGGACGGCGAAGATCGAGAGCCCGATGGGCCGGAAGGGGCCCTTGCGCGCCGTGTTCTTGACGAGTGGCACGAAGTTCTTCCAGCCGCTGATGCCGACGGCGTCGCGGAAGAGGCGGCGGTAGAGCGCACGCCGGGTGCAGGGATACGGCCGGTAGAACGCGATGTCCGGCTCGTCGGGCCCGAACTCGTCCTTGTGGTGCGCGAAGTGGACGCGCCGATACAGCTGCACCGGAGTGAAGACCGGGTACGCCACCACCCACTTACCGATGAAGTCGTTCCAGCGCTTGTTCGTGAACAGAAGCTTGTGCGCGGACTCGTGCATCAAGATGGCGAAGCGTGCGTACATCGGGCCCATGAGCACGAACGCGATCAGATAGCTCCACCACTGACCGAGCCAGACGGCTCCGCCGATGATGAGCGTCACCCAGAACCACACCATGAAGACGGAGATCGCATTGCGCGCGTCGGGGATGCGCCGCAGGTCCCCGCGCAGGGCCGGGACCGCCATGCCGTTCGCCAGCAGCCGCTCGCTCGGCAGGACCTCGGGCCGATCGGTCGGGGGAGGCACCATGGTGGTCGCCATGCGTCTATATTACGGTATTCAGTCAGCTGATGCAACATCGTAATACGTCCGATGCGCCTGCTCCCGGGCGCCCCCTGACCGCCCGCTCGGTCATGGCGAGCGCCCTTCTCGGCATGGACCCGCCGGAGCTACCGGTCGCCCAGCTGGTGCGGCTCACCGGCCTCTTCGGGATCAGCGAGAACCGCGCCCGCGTTGCACTCAGCCGCATGGTCGCCGCCGGCGAGGCCACGTCCGACGGCTCCGGCCACTACCGCTTGGCCGGCCATCTGGTCGCCCGCCAGAGCCGCCAGTCGGCGAGCCGTGCCGGCGTCACGACCGGGTACGACGGGTCGTGGTGGCTGGCCGTCGTGACCACAAGCGGCAGCGCGGCGGAGGTCCGGGGCGCCAGGCGGCGCGCCCTTGTGTATGCGCGGTTGGCCGAGCTCAGAGAAGGAGTGTGGATGCGGCCGGCCAACGTCGCCTTTCCGCTTCCCGACTCCCTCGACGGGGACGTCGAACTGATGACCGCAGTCCCGGCCGACGGAGATGTCCTCGCCGGCCGGTTGTGGGACCTCGCCGGTTGGGCCCGGCACGCCGGCGAGCTCCTGGCCGCGCTCGACGCGCTGGCACCGGACGGCCCCGCAGCGCTGGCCCCTGGCTTCGAGCTCTCGGCCGCCGTGCTCCGGCATCTGCAGGCCGACCCGTTGCTGCCCGAGCCGCTGCAGCCGGCGGGCTGGCCCGGCGCCCGGTTGCGCGAGACGTACGACGAATGGGATGCGCGCTACCGCGCCACGCTGCGCACCTGGAGCCGCACCGGCTGACTGTTCGGCGTCGGAGGCCCGGGGCGGGGATGGCCCCGGGCCTCCGAACCGACACCGCTTAGTGGAGGATGTCGAGGGTGTTGGCGCCCCCGTTGTCGTCGACGAACAGCAGGCCGTTGCCTCCGGGCGCGACGGCCAGGCCGAAGAGATCGCCGCCGCTGTTGAACGGGTCGATCGTCTTGGTGTCCACCTGCATCCCGAAGGGCGAAATCTCGACCGCGTTGCCATCGTTGGCGTTGACCGCGATGAGGTCACCGTTGGGTGCGGTGGCCAGGCCGAGAGGGCTGTTGAGGCTGCCTCCGGTGCTGAGCGGGATGCCGCCACCAAAGGCCGGGAAGAACCGGCCCGTCGCGAACGGGATCGCGGTGATCCGGTTGTTGGCGGTGTCGGCGACGTACAGGGTGCCGTTGCGGCCGAGTGCCACCCCGGTCGGGCCGATGACGAGAGCGCTCGAGTTGAGCTCCTCGGTGAAACCGGTCGCGATCACGCTGCTGCCGAAGAAGATCGGCGGGCGGCCCGGCGGGTCGAACACGCTCAGGCGAACGACCGTGCCGCGATTGACCGGGTTGGGATTCGCCGCGACAGTGCCGTTCAGCACGTTGGTCACGAACAGCTCGGCGAAGGGCCCGAACAGCTGCTGCGAGGTCATGTCCCAGGGCCCGTTGATGCCGTTGCCGGCCAGAGTCTCGACGGGCACGCCGTCGCTGTTCAGCACGATGAGGCACCCGGCTTCGGGCGTGCCGCTCCCATTCATGGTGACCGGAAGGCTTCCTACCACCACATAGTCGTCGGCGAGAACGCTCAGCGCTGTCGTAAGCCCGACTCCTCCGGGACACGGACCCGGAAGGGTGGCGGCATTGATCTGAGCGAACACGCTCACACCGCCGTTCGGCGCAACCTGCATGATCGTCGTGCCGGTGCCCTGCAGGTTGTTGCTCGAGTTGAAGTTGCTGACCAGCGTGTTGCCTCCCACCAGATCGCCCGCGCTGAACGGCACGTTGGCCACGCCGTAGGGGTTCTGGTCACCGGCGGCCGGTCCGCTCGTCGGCACAGTCGACGCGACGACGTCGATGTTGTTGAAGTGCGACAGAAACGGCGTCGGCGCCGCCGATGCGGGTGACACTGCGACGGCGGCCACTGAAGCGACGACGGCCGCCAGTGCGGCTGCACTGCTCGCGACGAGCCGGATGCCGCGCGAGCGGCTCCTGGCCCGGATGGTCGCTGCGGGTCTTTCCATGACGAGTCTCCTTCCACCTGGTCCGCGCGCCGCGTCCGCGACGCGCTCGTCCCCCCCGTTGCAGTACGGGTGCGGGGCGGATCCGGATTGGCGTAGCGTCCAAAGCGTGGAGGTCGAGGTCGCGTTCACGGGCGTCCCGGTCTCGGACTTGACCCGTGGCCAGGACTTTTTCGAGCGTCTGCTGGGGAAACCGCCCGACGTGCTCGTCAACGAGAACGAGGTCATGTGGCACGTCGCCGAGGCGGCCTGGCTCTACGTCGTGGTCGATCCCGCCCGCGCCGGCCGGGCGCTCGCCGCCGTGTCGGTCCCAGACCTCGACGCCGCCCTCGGTGAGCTTGCGTCCAGGGGCATCGTGGACTTCGTCATCGAGCAGCCGGGTCCCACGGCGCGCAAGGCAACATTTCTCGACCCAGACGGGAACTCGGTCGCAGTCATAGAGGTGCGCGAGAACTAGGCAACTAGAGCGCGGTGTCGGCCATCTTCTCCCACACCGAGATGTGGTTGCGGCTGTCGCTCGTGAAGGCGGATCGGTCCCAATCGCTCCATCGTTCGCGCAGCGTCATGCCGGCCAGACGGGCCATGAGGTCGAGCTCGGGCGGCCAGACGTAGCGGAACGGCGGGGACCACATCTCCGCGTGACGGTCGCGCAGGAATATGTGATGCGACACCGATCGCTGCGTCGCCGTGTCGTACTCCTCGAAGCCGAGGTGCTCAGGTTCCAACGCGAAGGCCCGTGCCGTCGTCCCCGGGGGGAGGCGGCGGAGGTCGGGCACCATCACCTCGATCACGAAGCGCCCGCCCGTCTCCAGGTGCCACGCGACGTTCCGAAAGCACTCGACCTGTGCGTCCTGGGTCGTCAGGTTCATGATCGTGTTGCGCACGAGGTACGCAAGCGTGAACGACCCGCCGCGCTCATCCACCTTCGCCGTGGCGAAGTCGCCGAGCGTGATCCCGACCGCCGCTCCTCCGTCCTGGAGCCGGAGCTCCTCGACCATGTCCGCCGACAGCTCGATGCCGTGCAGCTCGACACCCCGGGCGCTGAGGGGCAGCGCGAGCCGGCCGGTCCCGACGCCGAGCTCGAGCACACGCCCGCCCCGGGCCAGGCCCTCGAGGAAGTCGACGGCCGGTTCCACGACGGCCGGCTCGTAGAGGTGTGGCCAGCGCGTCCTGTACTCCTTCGCGATCAGCCCGGTGAAGAAATTCTCGGCCACCACGTCGCCATGCTGCCAGGCCTGGGCGGCCCGGGTCAGGCGGCGTGGGACTGGCTGATCCAGGTCTCGTACATCTCGGCGTAGAACCCGCCGAGCGCGACCAGTTCGTCGTGGGAGCCGACCTCGAGCAGCCGACCGTCGCCGACCACGACGATGCGATCAGCGCGCATGGCGGTCGAGAGGCGGTGCGCGATGAGCACCGCGGTGCGGCCCTCCAGGAGCACGTCGAGCGCAGTCTCGACCAGGGTCTCGGACTTGAGGTCGAGGTTCGAAGTCGCCTCGTCGAGCACCAGCACCCGAGGTTCGGCCATGAACGCACGGCCCAGCGCGATGAGCTGGCGTTCGCCCGAGGAAAGCGACTGGCCGCGCTCGTGCACGGGCGTGTCGAGGCCATAGGGCATGCGGCGGACGAGCTCCTCCAGGCCGACCTGGTGCACCGCGTTCCACACCTCGTCGTCGGGCGCGCCCGGGCGGGCGAATGAGATGTTGTCGCGGATGGTCCCCGCGAAGAGGAACGGCTCCTGGGGAACGACACCCAGCTGGGAGCGCAGCGAGTCGAGCGTCACCTTGGTCAGGTCGTGCCCGTCGATCAGAACCCGTCCTTCGGTGGGGTCGTAGAAGCGCGTGACCAGCTTCGCCATGGTGGATTTGCCGGCGCCCGTGGCCCCGACGAACGCCACCGTCTCCCCGGGTGAGATCGTCAGGTCGACGTTGTGGAGGACGGGGATGGCCGGGTCGTAGCCGAATGAGACGTGGTCGAAGCGGATTTCGCCCCGGATGAGCGGCAACTCAATGGCGTCGGGGGACTCTTTCACCGACGGCTCGGTCTCGAGCAGGTCCCTCAGCTTGAAGACGGACGCCCGGCCCTGCTGGAACGTGTTGTATTGCTGCGTCAGCAGCTGGATCGGCGCGAAGAACCGGTTCACGTACAAGAAGAAAGCGGTGAGCTGGCCGAGGTTGATCTGATGGTGCAGG
>Ga0210390_10002553_pt1 | contig 16105 bp, 17 predicted proteins | sample IncBWH11OmetaG_FD_161050 | JGI IMG/M metagenome (GOLD analysis project Ga0210390, IMG submission 161050) | Forest soil microbial communities from Barre Woods Harvard Forest LTER site, Petersham, Massachusetts, United States - Inc-BW-H-11-O ... | reverse complement strand
AAGCCGATATCGACCGCATCGCGGCGATCTGGCGCGAATGCTTTGCCGGACATCGCGGGCCTTACCTGTTTGGCAAGCTGTCGATGGCGGACGCGATGTACGCCCCAGTCGTGACCCGCTTTTTGACCTACGCGGTAAAGCTCGACGGCGACTGCGCCGGCTATTGCGACCGCATCATGGCGCTGCCCGACATGATCCTTTGGCGCGAGGCGGCGCTGGCCGAGCCCGACGAACTCGAAGAACTCGACATGGAGTTCTGAGCCGGCCCGCGCGATTGGGCGCGCGCACCCGCCTCGGTCAATCTTCGCCTTCGGCCGGCGCGGGCTCGATCGCGGCGATGGTCTGCGGCAGGTGCTGCCGGCCGACCGCCAAGCACAGCCCGGCGACGATCAGGTAACCAACCGCGACCGGCGTCGAACTGCCGATGCCGAGCGACGTGCCGTGGATAAACCCGAAATACGACAATACCGCACCAGCCCCGGCGAACAGCGCGGCACGTTCGAACTGCCGGTCGATGATGAACACGGCGATCGCACCGAGAATCAGCCCCGCCAGCACCGCACCGCCGCCGAGCAGCGCCATGCCGTGATAGACGACGCCGACCGCGCCGAGCTTGGCGAGGCCGAGCCGGTCGGCCGACGACCCCGCCGCCCCGAGGGCGCCGTCGATCTGGGTCTGCGCCCAGGCGGCGATGTTCGGCAGCATCGCCAAAACGATAGCGGGCGCGTGCCGCGCCGGGGTGGTCTGGAATGCCTGCGCACCGATGACGAGGCCGATATAGAGCAGGATCGGCAGGATCGTGACCAGAGGTATGACCGCGAGCAGCAGCGCCGTCAGCCCGAGAAAGCAGACGATCCCGATCACCACCCCGGTCGCAAGCGAATATCCGATCCGCCCGCCGACCGCCTTCCAGCCGGGATGACCGATGTAGACCGCCGGCGGAAACGGGCTGCCGAGCAAGGCGCCGACGATGGCGCCGGTGCCGTCGGCCAACAGGATCTTGCGCAGGCTGTATTCGTCGCCGGCGGCGGCCGCACTCTCGACGTTGTTCATCCCCTCGGTGAAATTGTAGATGCCGAGCGGCACGGCGGTGACGAGCAGCGGCCCGATACCGCCGATCGCCTTGGCAAAATCGGTCGACGGATAGGGCAGGTGCAGTCCGAACTGGCCGAGCGCCGCGACGACCTCGGTCGGCTGCATCAGATTGTCGGCGTGGACGAGCCGCGCGAGCCAGGCGAGCGCGGTGCCGGCGACCACCGCCGCGAGGCCGCCCGGCAAGCCGAACGGCAGGCGCACCCCGGCCATCCAGCTGATCAGCACGATCGCCAGCGACAACAGAAAGAGCCACGGCTCCTCCCAGCCGAGAAAAGCCGGGCGCATCGAAATAAAGGCGATCGAGATGCCGGCGAGCGTGCCGAGCATCGCAGCCCGCGGCGTGTGCTTGCGCACGGTCGGCCCGACAAAGGCGCCGAGCAGCACGATCGCGCCGATGACGATGCACCACACCAGGCCGGCGCGCCACGCCAACAGCGGATCGTGCGTCTTCAGATAGGTCGGCAGCATGATCAGGAAGACGACGATAAACATGTGCGGCACCGACGGCCCATAGGGCATCGCGGTGACGTTGTCGCGGCCTTCGCTCTTGGCGAGGCTCCAGGCGAGCCACGCGTAATAGAGATTGCCGAGCGGCAAGGCGATGCCGAGGGCCGGCAGGATGCGGCCGTAGACGATGTCGGCCGGCAGGTTGACGACGTGCAGACAGAGCCCCGTCAGCACAATCACATTCAGCACGACATTGGTGAACAGACCGAAAAAGCCGTTCCAGTCGCCCGGCACCCACCAGCGCGGCGCCTCGCCCGCTTGCGGGTTCATCGCCCGCCCCCGCGCGAGCCGGTCGCGGCCAACGCCGCGACAACCGCCTCGCACGACGCGACCCAGCCAAAGATGCCGCCCTGCGCCGCGATCATCTTGAGCCCGATCTCGTGGAATTCGGGGAAATACGAACCGACGCAATCCGACACCACGACGCATTCGTAACCGCGGTCGTTGGCCTCGCGCACCGTGGTGTGGACGCAGACCTCGGTCGTCACCCCGCACACGATCAGTTGCGCGATGCCGCGGTTTTTCAGCATCGCGTCGAGGTCGGTGGCGTGAAAAGCGCCCTTGCCCGGCTTGTCGACGATCGGCTCGCCCGGCAGCGGGTAGAGTTCGGGGATGATGTCGTGCCCGTCCTCGCCGCGCACCAGGATGCGGCCCATCGGCCCGGGATCGCCGATCCCGGCGGGCAGCTTGCCGCGCGCCTTTTTTGTCGGCGGCAGATCGGCGAGATCGGGCCGATGGCCCTCGCGGGTATGGATCACGGTCAGCCCGGCGGCGCGCGCCTGCTCGAGCAGGTGCCGCGACGGAGCGATCGTCCGGCGCAACAGCGTCACGTCGTTGCCGAGGGCGGTGCCAAAACCGCCGGGTTCGAGAAAATCGCGCTGCATGTCGATGATCACCAGCGCCGCTCGCAACGGATTGAGATCGATCGGGTACGGCTCTGCCGCGATGAGTGCCATCTCCCTCCCCCGATGCGCGGCTCGCCTTCGCCTGCGCCGTTGCTGCCGCATCCTCTACCATCGGGTTTGGAAGCAACATGCGAGCCAAGCCGGAGAATTGCCGACCGGCGCAATCGAACAACCAGTCGCGGGCTAGAAATCAACCATTTGGCGGATGGGCCTGCTCAAATGCTGGTCAATCGCCGAAGCGGCCTTCTCCGCTCCACCCTTTGCGCCGCCGCGTGGTAATAGGGGTTCCGTCGCAGCTCCGGCCCACTCGCCCCTGCCGGCCGCGTTCACACAGGAGTTTCGATGTCGAGCACCCGCCCGCTTTCCGGTCTCGTCGCGATCGAGATCGGGCACAGCATCGCCGCCCCCTATGCCGGGATGATCCTCGGCGAACTCGGCGCCGAGGTGATCAAGGTCGAGAACCCGCGCACCGGCGACGCCGCGCGCGGCTGGGGTCCGCCCTTCGCCGAGGGTGCGGCGACCTGCTTTCACGCGGTCAACCGCGCCAAAAGCGGGATCACGGTCGATCTCGCCGACCCCGCCGATGCGGAAAAACTGCAGAAGCTGGTTCTCGATCGCGCCGACGTGCTTGTGCACAATCTGAAGTTCGGCGCGCTCGATCGCTTTGGGCTGTCGGCCGACGCTTTACTCGCGGCAAAGCCCAGCCTCGTGTACTGCAATCTCGGCGCGTTCGGGGCGGTCGGACCGATGCGCGAGCGCCCCGGCTACGATCCGCTGATGCAGGCCTATGGCGGGCTTATGAGCCTGATGGGTGAGGACGGGCGCGCGCCGGTGCGGGTCGGCGTGTCGATCGTCGATCTCGCGACCGGCATGTGGGCGGTCATCGGCATCCTCGCCGCGTTGGCCGAGCGGCACCGTACCGGCCGCGGCGGGGTCGTCGACGCGTCGCTTTACGAGAGTGCGCTCGCCTGGATGACGATCCCGATCGCCGCCTACCTTGTCGATCGCAAGATCCCCACACGCCAGGGATCGGGGGTCGAGATGATCGTCCCCTACCAGGCCTTTGCCGCGTCAGACGGCTATCTGATGGTGGCGGCCGGCAACGACAATCTGTTTCGCCGGCTGTGCGCAGTCGTCGCCCGCCCGGATCTCGCCGAAGACCCGCGCTTTCACACGAATAAAGACCGGGTGCTGAACCGCGCCGCATTGATCGCAATTCTCGACGACATATTTGCGGCGCAGCCGATCGCCGAGTGGGAAGCCCGGCTCGACACGGCGGGTATCCCAAACGGGCCGATGCAAACCGTCGACCAAGTCGTCGGCGATGCCCAGACCGCCGCACTCGGCATCATCCAGCAGTCGCCGGTAAAGGACTGGGTGTCCAACCCGCTGTCGCTGGTCGGTCTGCCGTTGTCTTTCGACGGCGTCCGACCACCCTTTGCAAAAGCGGCGCCGGCGCTGGGCGAGGACAACGCGGCAGTCGCCGACCGGGATCGATGAGTTCGCGGCGCCGCGCGATCTTCGCCGCGCTTTTTGGCGCGGGGCTCGCCGCCTGCGCCCCGGCGGCCCCATCCGTCAACACCGGACCCGCGAATTCGCCGGGTGCGGCGGACAGTGTCGCCGTGCGCGAGCACCTCTCAGGGCGCTATATCGCGCTGATCGGCCCAAAGGCCCAGCACGATCCGCCCTACCTCGATACGTCGGAGACGAATTTCTTTTGTCTGCGCAGCTTTATCGACCGCCAAACCGGCGAGACCGCCGACCAGCTCTATGTCGTCGCCAGCTACGATTCAAAACGCGATTGGGACGCCGCGCATGACGGCTCGGGGCAGGGGCTGAAATTCATTCCGATCAGCCGCTACAAGATCGTCTGCCAGGAAGAGGACAACTGCTCCTATGCCGAGGAGTTCGCGGCGGCCATTCCCGAAAGTGACCTGCGTCAAAACCCGAAGAGGCTATCGGTTACCTTTACCGACCACGCCGGCGATGCGCAGACGATCAATATTTCAGCCGAGCAGATCGCGGCCCAGCTCACAGCGCTCGCCGAGCATCAGAAGCCCGGGCGCGATGCCGGGATCGCGCCCGGATCGCCTCACCAACCGTAAGACGCCTCGGCCTCGGCGTCCGCAAGCGCGTCACCGGAAGTCTGGCAGTTCGGCGTGGCCGACGCCAGCACATCGCCGGGCCCGGCGCAGCTCGGGTCGTGCCGCGGGATGACGGCGCCGGCCAGGCTTTGCTGCCGCGGCGAGGTTGCGTGCCGAGAGGCCAGCGCCTGGACCCCGGCGAACAGCAAAACAAATACGATCGCCATCGCCCAGGCCGAGGCGATCACTCGCCAACCGCCCAAATAGCGCTCGGTGAACCGCGGCTCGCGCTCTTGTTCGAAATATTCCGGCATGCCGGCACCCATAGGTTAGACGCACTTGTTGCACTGCAAAATATAGGCAACCGGCCCTGACCTAGATAGGCCGTCCATGGCATGGCTGCTTTGCGCATCACATATGCGTGAATAATGAATATGCCGGACGTTCATAGTGGCGTTTCCCGCAGCGCCCTGCCCGCGACGGGCGACGCCGCCGTCAGCGCGGGCGTCGATGGACGACGTCGACCGATAACGCAAGACGGGGGGCTGCGCCCTTCGCGCAAATGCCGTTAGGATGACCGCCGCGCGGCCACCACCCCATCAAGGGAGCACCGGGCGATGCCCAACGACACGCACAGCCGCCTGATCCGCGATCAGTTCACGCGTCAGGCAACGCCATTCAGCACCGCGAGCCCGATCACCGATGTCGGGGCCTTGCAAATGATCGTCGACGCCGCCGAACCCGGCCCCGCCGACACAGCGCTGGACGTGGCTTGCGGCGGCGGCATCGTCGTCTGCGCCCTCGCGCCGCAGGTAAAGCACGCGACCGGCATCGACATGACCCCGGCGATGCTCGATCGCGCCCGCGCGCTTGCCGCCGAAAAGGGCGTCGCCAACGTCAGCTGGCAGGAGGGCGACGTCACCGCCCTGCCCTACCCCGACGGCTCGTTCACGATCGTCGTGACCCGCTTTGCCGTGCACCATTTCCCCGATCCTTTGGCGGTGCTGCGCGAGATGGTGCGGGTCTGCGCGCCGGGCGGACGGATCGTCGTCGTCGACACCTGCGCCTCGGCCGATCCCGCCAAGGCGGCCCGGTTCAACCGGCTCGAAAAACTGCGCGACCCGTCGCATGTCCGGGCCCTGCCGCTCGCCGAATTGCAAGGCCTTTTCGGGACAGCCGGCCTGCCCGAGCCGCGGCTCGCTTTTTCCGAATTGCGCGACGAAGTTAAAAACCTGCTCGCGCGCTCGTTCCCCAACCCCGGCGACGACGTCAAGATCATCGACATGTTCGCGGCCTCGGCCGAGGACGACCGCCTCGGCATCCCGGTGAGTCGCTCAATCGGTTTTGGTGGGAGCGAGCGCCTCGAATACGCCTATCCGGTCGCGATCCTCGCCGCGACCAGGAATTGACGTAGGGGTCAATCCAGAATGCTTTAAAATAGGAGTGCGATCATATGTACGTTCGCATATACATTGGGTTTTCCCGGTCTCTATTCGTCCCAGATAAGAGCAGCAATGCGGTTCTCGGAGAGAGAAGGGTTTAAGCCAGCGCGCGCGGCGTTTCAGATCGACTCTGTAGACGAGCCGCTTCGTAACAGCCTATGGAACGCGGTGCACGAATTTGTGATAGATCGGATCCTCGAATTGGACCGGTTATCGTCAGACCAAAGTTTTCTGAGAATTTTGTGGGTTGATCACTTTCAGTGGCCCATTGACGAAAAGCCGGAAGACGCGGAGTTCTGTGTTGCCGACATGAGAGGCGGCGTGTTTGACGGCGATTGGTACGAAATCTACGACCTCATTGAGTTTTGTTTAGAGAATTTCGAATTCTACATGCACAAAAATGCTACCGAGTTTTCGTGGAGATGTAACTCTTGGCTCGAACGCGAGATGTCAGCGTGGCGGGTTGTGGGTAACCGAATTGCCCGTCTTACTTCGGAGGAAGAGATCGAGGCCGTAGAGCAGGCGCAGGCGTCCGCCGACGAGTATGGTGCAGTTGCAACCCATGTTCGAACTTCCTTGGAGCTCCTGTCAGACAGAAGATCGCCCGATTATCGAAACTCGATTAAAGAAGCGATCTCTGCTGTCGAAAGCACCTGCCGGATCATTACCAAAAATCCAAAAGCTACATTGGGTGACGCGCTTAAACAGCTTGAGAGATTGGAAGTGAAAGTACACCCCGCGTTGAGAGGTGCTTTTGAGAAGTTATATGGTTACACGAGTGACCAAGCCGGCATCAGACATGCTCTGCTGACCGGATCGACGCTCGATTACGAGGACGCCAAGTTTATGCTCGTATCGTGCTCAGCTTTCGTGAACCTGCTGAAAGCGAGAGCCGAATCATGCCAACCGAAAGCGGTTTGAGGATCGACGGCCTCGACCGATTGATGGGCCACCACAATATACTTGGCGGCAACGCGATCGAGACGGAGCGAGCATGAAATTCGGGCTATTCGGCGGGGCGCGAGCCAAGGGCGGGCCGGCCGGCGACAGCCATGCCTATCACGACTTCGTCAACTACGTCGTCGAGGCCGAGAAGCTCGGCTTTTCGAGCGTGTTTCTGGTCGAGCACCATTTCACCGGCTTTGGCCAGGTTTCGGCGTCGATGAGCCTGCTAGCCTACCTCGCCGCGCGCACCGAGCGCATCCGCCTCGGCACCGCGGTCGTCGTCTTGCCGTGGCACAACCCGATCCTTGTCGCCGAGCAGGCGGCCACACTCGATTTGCTGTCGAACGGGCGGCTCGATTTCGGCGTCGGCAAGGGCTATCGCTCTTACGAATTTTCCGGCTTCTGCATCGCGCCCGACGAGGCGACCGAGCGTTTCGACGAGGCGATGGAGGTGATCCGCAAGGCGTGGACCTCGCCCGGCCGGTTCTCCTATCACGGCAAGCGCTGGCGCTTTGACGACGTCGTCGTCGAGCCGAGCCCGGTCCAGCAGCCGCACCCGCCATTCTGGCTCGGCGCCGGCAGCAGCGAGTCGATCCGCCGCGCCGCGCGCGAGGGCTACAATCTGCTGCTCGACCAGATCGCGCCCACCGATCTGATCATCGACCGCGTCGCCACCTTCCGCGCGGAATGCGAGCGGGCCGGGCGGCGCTGGGACCCGATGTCGGTCGGCGTCACCCGCGGCCTGCAGATCGTCCACAACGAGGAGGAGCGGCGGCGCGCGATCGCGACCCGCCGGCAGGTGCTGAAAAACATCGGCGACCTCGCCCGCGGGCCGGGCGCCGAGCACTATGCCCACATCAAGGACGACGAAGATTCGTTTGTGCTCGACGACGCGCCCTTGCTCGGCACCCCCGAGGAGATTATCGCGCAGCTCAAAAAGCTCGAGGCGGGCGGTGTCGAAAACGTGCTGTTCGCCGCCCCCGGCGCCTCGGTCGCCGGTCTGCGCACCTTTGCCGAGGAGGTCATGCCGGCCTTCGCCGACGCCCCGCTTTCCCTCGCCCAGGTATAGGCCCCCGATCGCGTCACAATGGAAGTGGGGCCTCCGCGGCGCGGCGTCGGTGGACCCAGCGTACGGGGTTGACGACAGCCGCTCTACGTCAACAGCGCCCACACCGCTATCACATTGAACGGGACCCGCCGCGCTGACCCCGGAGCAGCACACCCATTCCCGCAACGTTAGGGCAAAAGAGTGTAGGTAATTTCGGCAAGAGGAATCGCCGAATCGCCGGCACCGTTTGTAAACGAAACTATCGTCAGTGTGCCTTCGACCTGGGAAACCCCGATCAGCGCTCCGGCGACGAAGTCACTATAGCCGTCGACGGCGCAAGTCGGGCCAACCCCGACCAGGCCGTAGCTATAGAAGCTCGAGGTGATGCCGACCTTCTTGAGCCGGGCAGCCAGAGGGTTGCTGGCAATCGGTCCGGTGTACCACGTCGCCGAAGCGGGATAGGTTCCACAATTTGCTCCGCTCGACGGCGCGAGCGACCAGGCGGTTGATCCGCCCGCGCCGACTCCCGGCCCGGCGACCGAGACGAGAAGTTTCGAGGCCAGGGTTGCGGGTGCGGTGTAGCTGCCGGCGACGAAATTATCCAGAATTGGGTTGGTCGCGGCCACAACCTTGGGATAGCCGGAGGCGATCGTCAGATTGCCGTTAGTGGCGGCGCTGAGCTCGATCGTCACGTCCTTATAGACGAGGCTGCCCGTCGAGGTTTCGACCGGCACATCGGTTGCGGTCAACGTCCCGCCGCTGCCGACGATCGTCGAGTCTTGCAGATAGGGTGTCGGGGTCGCCGCCATCGCGGCTGAACCGAAAACGACCGCGAGCCCCAGTGCGGCTGGAACTGCCCGCCGTGACTGCAGGCACCTAAGCAACTTCCCGGTAAGGTACATAGTACACCTTAGTTAAGGCTTTGCGATGCATAACAATATTAGCGTTATTTGAACTTAATTTCAAACGATATTTCGTTAACAAATGCGTATAGCATCGCCTAAGATGATCGCGGTACAGCCAGCGATCATCGATCGTTCGTGTAAGCAGGGGCCAGCGCTATTGCGGTTTTGATCACATCGAACCGTAATTCCCGCGCAAAGGACGCGAAAGCGAGAACCCAGAGCTTAGGCGGAAGTGACGGGCCGATGGTTTGATTCGAGCGGATCATGCTCTAATCGTGGCGCCCCGCGTCAGGCTAAAAGGCGACAAGCTGTGCTGAACAGGAGTTCGACTCGGTCGTACCCCCGGATCCCTCAGCTATCCGAGACCGCGCGGTCTACTTGCCAGGTGGCGGCGCTGACATGGGGTTCGAGGCTCAAGCGGCCGACGACTTGTTCGAGCGCGCTGTCGTTGCGCTTGGCGGCGACGGCCTGTGCGGTAACCGAGACCTTCGAGGTGTCGGGGATGTCCTCGCTGTCGAGGCGGCCGACGCCATAGTCGAGGCTCAGTCGTGACCGGCGACCGCGAGACTGACAATGCGCGCCAGCACCAGCCCGGCGGCAAGGAACAGATAACCGCGCAGCACGACAAGCCAGATGCGCTCGCCCGCGGTCAGCCGCCGCGGCGGCAGCTCGGCAATTGGCGGCATCCGCCAACCCGCCCGCAACGCCCGGTCGGGCGGTGCTGCGCCAGCGGCGGGACGGCGCAAACCGCCGGCGAAGAGCCAGATCGCAAGCGCGCCGAGCGCGCCGGCGGCGAGGATGCCGATCATTGTGCCGTCGCCGATCGCGGGAAAAAGGACCGCCGCGGTCAGGATCACCGACAGCACGACCAGCACCGCGATCACCGTGCCGGTGAACAGATTGATCCCGCGGCTGTTGGTCCAGGGCCCGAGGACCGCCTGGTCGTTGCACAGCAGCAGCAGAAACACGGTCGCGCTCGGCAACAGCACGCCGGCCAGGCTCTGCACCGCGTTGGTCAGCAAGCCGAGCGGCGTGCCGGGGGTCAGCACCAGTGCCGCCGCCACCGCGACGAGCCCGCCATAGACCGCATAAAAAGCCTTTGCGTCCTTTGGCTTGCGGTGCAGCGAATGGCGCAGCGACAGCACGTCGCCGATCGCATAGGCGGTCGACAGCGACACCGCCATCGCCCCGATCACGCTCGCATCGATCAGCGCTATCGCAAAGAAAACGCCGGCCATGTGCCCGATATATCGGCCGAGCCCGGCGGCGACCGCACCCGCATCCTGGAAATTGCCGAATTCCGGCCGCCCGGCAAAGGTCGCGGCGGTAAACGCCATCATCGCCACCGCGCCGACGATCACGAGAGCGATGCCGATCCACAGATCGGTGCGCTCATAGCGGATGAAGCGCGGAGTGATGCGCTTGTCGATGACATAGCTCTGCTGGAAAAAGAGCTGCCACGGCGCCACCGTCGTGCCGACGATCGCGATGATCAGCAGCATCACGTCGCCGAGCTTGCCGCCTGCGGGGAGCTGCGGCACGACGAGATCGCGCGCGACCTGCCCGATCGGCGGATGCGCCCACAGCAGAATGGGGAGGAGCAGCAGACTGCCGAAGACGAGCAACAGCGCAAACCGCTCGAAGCGCCGGAAATCGCCGGTGCCGGCGGCGGCAATGACGATCGCCGCCGAGGCGACGACCCCTAGCTCGCGCGGCAGGCCGAGATAGCCGAGCGCCAGGCTGATGCCGATGAATTCGGTGACGATGGTCAGCGCATTGAGCAGAAACAGGTCGATGACGCTGAAGGCGCCCCAGAACTTGCCGAAGCGTTCGAGGATCAGCCGGGCGTGACCGACCCTGGTCACCGCGCCGAGCCGCAAGACCATTTCTTGGTTGACGTAGAGCACCGGGACCAGCAGCAGCAATGTCCACAACAGGCTTGTGCCGTAATTCTGCCCGGCCTGCGTGTAGGTGCCAAAGGCGCCGGCGTCGTTGTCGCCGACCATGACGATCAGCCCCGGCCCGAGGATCGCGAGCAGGGTGCGCAGCCGCGCCGTCCAGCCGGTGCGGGGATTGTGATCGCCGTGCAGGATGGTGCCGAGCGCGCCCTTGATGTCGCCAAGATGGGCGTCGTCGAGGACGGCAGTGCGCGGCGGGGCGGCAAGTTCGCCGATGGAGGCCATCGCCGCCTCCCTTACGCGCCGCCAGCGGCGGTGGGCGCGCCGTGCGCCAAGGCCTTCGGCAATTTTTCAGCGATGCCGAGCGTGTCGGCGCGGCGCCGCATCTCGGCCCAAACCGCGTCCGGGGCGACGCCGCATGCGCGCCACAGCACGACCAAATTATAGATGAGATCGGCACTCTCGCGGATGACCGCGCGCGGCCGATGCCGGACCGCTTCGAGCGCGACTTCGCCCGCCTCTTCCATCACTTTTTGCGCCATCTTTGGGCAGCCGGCGGCGAGCAGGCGCGCGGTGCGCGGGTTGTCGCGCTCGTTCACCCGGTCGAGCGCGTCGTAGAGCCGCGCAATTTCGCTTGCTTCGGCGCCGGTACCGGCATCCGTGGCCAAAAATGTCGCTGTGACCGTGCCGATGTTGTGCCTTACCAGGGCAGCCATGTCTCTTCCCTCCGTTCCCAGGTGGTGGTGAACCGACCCGGGTGGAGGCGCGGCTGGCCCCTATCGGACGGTGGCTACGGCGATCGCGAAGCCGGTCCGGCCGAGGGACCCCGTCTCGTCACCCGGGGCAGGTGGCCCGAAGAGCCGGTCGCGCAACGGCGACTGGGAGGCTCCGCGGGAGCGTGCTTAGATCGAGGTCCCATTGTTCGCTTGCTGTTGCGGAATTTCGGCCTTGGGGCAAAGCCCGCGGCCGCTACCGGAGGTAGGCGTGATCGAGTGGGGTGTCAATGCCAAATTTCTCGGGCCGCGGCCGGTCTTTGCAGCGTGGTATGGTGCCGCGCCGGCTGTCGGAGGTCTATGACGATGCTGCGTTTTCTGGATCGGCTGCGGGGAGGGTCGCGCCGGCCCGAGCCGGGTTGGATCGAGCCCGGCGAGCTGCACCGACGCCTCGATGCCGGCGACCCGCTGCGGGTTGTGGATGTCCGCGGCCCCGACGAATTCAACGGCCCGCTCGGGCACATCGCCGGGGCGGTCAACCTGCCGCTTGGCGAACTGCCGGCGCGGCTGGCGGAATTGACGGCCGATCGCCGATCGCTCGTTTGCGTCTGCTTGACCGACAAAAGGTCGGCGCAAGCGGCCGGGACGCTGGCAGCGGCGGGGTATGGCGACGTGATGGTCCTGCGCGGCGGCATGCAGCGCTGGCGCGAGGAGGGCTTTGGCGGCGCGGCCTGATGCCCGCGTCGGCCTTGCTCATCCGCAAAAACCGAAAAGGCGCCGAAAAGCCTCCCGCTCCCAGCCGGCGGTTGACACGACGCGCGGCCGATCCCTAGAATTGGCGCGCGCAACACGGTTGGCGGAAGCCGGTGACAATCCGGCACGGTCGCGCCACTGTATCCGGTCCGAGCGTCGCCAATGTTTCGGGCCGGGAGTCAGACCCGCTCCGTGGTTTTCCATTGACCGTAACGGGACGCGTCATCCCGGGGAGATGCAACCATGTCCGACACGACACTGTCACCTGCTGCCGCATCACCTGCTGCCGCTCGACCGGCTGCGATTCCGCTCGACAAAGTCCTGCCATGGGCGGTCTTTGGCGGTGTGCTCTGCTTGTTGGCGATTTATTTCGTCGGCGCCGAGCAGGGGGCGACGTCCGTGTTCAGCGGTATGTACATCCACGAATTCGTTCACGACGGCCGTCATCTGCTCGGCTTTCCCTGTCACTGAGCCGTCGCGATGGTCACCGGCCTCTTGGTCCGCGGCCTGCTCGTCGGGCTGCTGGCCGGCATCCTCGCCTTCGGTTTTGCGCGTCTTTTCGGAGAGCCGCAGGTCGATCGCGCCATCGCCTTTGAAGACCACGTCAGGCAGGCCATGGGCGAGACGCCGCAGCCAGTGCTGGTCAGCCGACAAACGCAAGCCGGGATTGGCCTTTTGACCGGCGTCGTGGTTTACGGCGGCGCCTTGGGTGGCCTGTTCGCGCTGGCGTTCGCCGCCGTCTATGGCCGGGTCGCCGCTCTGAGCCCGCGCGCCACCGCCGCGTTGCTGGCGCTCGCCGGGTTTGTGGTGGTCGTCGTAGTGCCGGCGCTGAAATATCCGCCCAACCCGCCGGCCGTCGGCGACCCCGAGACGATCGGTCGCCGCACCGCGCTCTATTTCATCATGATCGCGATATCGCTCGCGAGCTCGGTCTGGGCGATCGGGCTGGCGCGGCGCTTTACCCGGCGCTTCGGCGCCTGGAACGGCGCGATGGTGGCAATACTGATGTTCATGCTGGTCGTTGCCGCGGCGCAATACCTGCTGCCCGCCGTAAACGAAGTACCGGACAAATTTTCCGCCGTCGTTCTGTGGCATTTTCGCATGGCTTCGATCGGCGTTCAGGCGGTGCTGTGGGCGGTTCTCGGCGTCGGCTTCGGGATTGCCGCCGAAATCAGCCTGCGCTCGCCGCGGGCACGGGAGCGGGCAAGCAGATTGGCGTTTCGCTGATCGGGTCGTGCGGCAGATCTCCTCGTCGCCGAACTATCGTCGGATTTGCCGGAACACCAGGCCGAGTGAGGCCGCATAACATCTTTTCTCGGTTTGATTTTTGCCTGGTGCCGTTTCGACGCCCTCGCTTGCCGGTTTTGCCGCGGCCGAGGCTGTCTTTTTCCCGAGGCCTGACTTATGCAACCCCAGCCCGCTCGGCGTCTCAACGGGCGCTCCGGCTCCGGGCTCCGCTGTCGATTGCAAGCTCTCTCCGTTCTGGCGGCGCTCGGCTGTCTGTGCTGGCCGACGATGGGCGCTGCCCAAATGGTTGGCCCGACGCCGCAGCCACAGGGAACACCGGTCACCCCGGAACAGGCGGCGCAGACACCGCAGCAGAACTGGGCCGTTCACGGCCAGGCTACGATTACCTGGCAGCTGCAGCCGGCCTTCCGGGCACCCTACAGCGGACCGCAGAGCCTGATCCCGAACGCCAATGGCAGGGAAACCATCGACACGACGCTCTATGCCGGCATCCGGCCGTGGCCGGGCGGCGAAATCTGGCTCAATCCGGAAATCGACCAAGGGTTCGGGCTCAGCGACACCTTTGGGGTGGCGGGATACCCCAGCGGCGAAGCGTACAAAGTAGGCAAGGCGGATCCCTACGTACTGGTCCAGCGCGGGTTTCTTCGCCAGACGATAAATTTGGGCGGCGAGAGCGAAAAGCTCGATCCCGATTTGAACCAGCTCGGCGGCACCCAGACCGCCAACCGCCTGGTGTTCACCATCGGCAAGTATTCGGTCGTCGACATCTTCGACACCAACAGCTACGCCCACGATCCGCGCAACGACTTTATGAATTGGTCGATCATCGACCAGGGCGCGTTCGATTACGCGGCGAATTCATGGGGCTATAGCTATGGCGGCGCCGTCGAATGGTATCAGGACTGGTGGACGGTCAGAACTGGTGTGTACGATCTGTCGGCCGAGCCGAACAGTGATGGGCTTTCCCCTAACCTCGCGCAGCTGCAATTCGTGACCGAGTTGGAGGAGCGGCATCACCTGTGGCAACAGCCAGGCAAGCTCAAATTTCTCTATTGGCTCAGTCGCGGCAATCTCGGAACCTATCTTGACGCGATTTCGCTGGGAGAGGCCGTCGGTCAGGCGCCGTCGACCGCCGGTGTGCGTACTCTTCGCACCAAAGACGGGGTCGGGCTCAATTTCGAGCAGCAGATCGCCGCCGATCTCGGCGTCTTTGCCCGCGCCAGCCTGTCGCAAGGCACCGTCGAGGAGGTTGATTTCACCGACATCAACCAGTCGATCTCGGCGGGTCTGTCATTGACCGGGTCGCGCTGGGGACGGCCGGACGACACCGTGGGGTTGGCTGGCGCAGCCAACCGGATCTCGCATCAGGGCAAGCTCTATCTCGCCGCCGGCGGTCTCGGCGGGATCATTGGCGACGGCCAACTGCCAAATGCCGGCCCCGAGCAAATCCTCGAAGCGTATTACCGCGTCGCCGTATTGAGCTTCGCCCATTTCGCGTTCGACTACCAGTTCATCAACAACCCGGCTTATAATCGCGACCGCGGGCCTGTGTCGATTTTCGCCTTGCAGCTGCATCTCCAATACTGACCGCCGACATTACCCGTTGAGGGTCTGGCCTCGTGATTCAAAAACCGGCTTTGCTTTTGATCGCCGCGCTCGGATTGCTGCCGGCATCAGGTTGCGTCGTCGCTGGAGGCCAGGTCATCGGGGAGTGGACCCAGCCCGACGAGCATCTGGTGAATTCAGCGCCTTGCGGTTCTCATTGTCGGAGCTTTCAGGGTTACGAGGTAGCCTGGGCCGTGCACTATCCTCAAAACCTTTCTCTGGTAAATTTTCGCGCGATTTGCCGTAATGTCGGAACACCCTACCCATGCTTATTTGACGAGGATATATTTATCGCCGATGATCGTCTTCACCACACCGCAACCATCTATTGGAGAACTCAGTCTTCGGCGGTGGCGGTTCGCCTGATGGCCGACGAAATACGATAGCGTGACTTTAATAGTTGCCGTTATACACCAAGCCTGAGCCTGGGCAGTCGTGCCGATAACCGGCGGACCGCATCGGGCTCTTGGTCCGGCCGCGGCGAGGCGGCCGCGGGCTTCGCGAGCGATTGGCGCTGGACTTTCGGCGCAGCGAACGATCTTCCGCAGGTGCGGACTTGGACTGGCGGCGGCGATATTGGCGGCGCTGGTGCTCGGCGGCGCACCGAGGGAAGGGCGGGCCCAGTCGTGGCTCGGTCCCAATGAGGCGTGCTCGCCCAATACCCTGCTGGGCGACTGGAGCGGCACGCGCTCCAGTCTCGCCGATCACGGCATCGGCATTGGGTTGCAAGACCAGACCGAGCTGTGGGCCAATCTGGCGGGCGGGCGCAAGCAGGGGGTCAAGTATGACGGCCTGGTAACGCCGAGCCTATGCGTCGACCTCGACAAGGCGGTGCAATGGAAGGGAGCGACGATATTCGCCAGCGGCTTACAGGTCTATGGTCCGGGACCCACCGTACGGCTCGTCGGCGCGCTTCAGTTGATCAGCGGCCTCGAAGCTGTCCCCAGCACCAAACTT
>Ga0210390_10002550_pt1 | contig 16113 bp, 15 predicted proteins | sample IncBWH11OmetaG_FD_161050 | JGI IMG/M metagenome (GOLD analysis project Ga0210390, IMG submission 161050) | Forest soil microbial communities from Barre Woods Harvard Forest LTER site, Petersham, Massachusetts, United States - Inc-BW-H-11-O ... | reverse complement strand
AAATACGCACCTCAGGACGACACTGCGTTTTTTTTCGATAGGTCATAGCGATTTGGTCTCGCATTTTTTGAGTAACGTCGGGATGATGATCGGAAACGGCCCGCCTCGGAAGGCGGGCGCTACAACGGCCGGAAACCCAAGACCCGCCCCTTCGCAAAGAGCGCTCAGGATGGGGCACCCTGGAAAAATGACGAGACAATTTAGGAAGGCTGCAGACGATGGGCGGCGATCAGGGCTTGGCCGAGGCTGATGCCGCCGTCTCCGGGGGGAACTTCGGAGTGGAAATAGACTTCGAAGGATTTGGCGCGCAGGCCATCCAGCAGCAAGCGAAATAACAGTACATTGTGAAAGCAGCCGCCGCTGAGGCACACGCGGTTGAGTTTGCTTGGCTCGCGGATTTTTTCGGCGAGTTCGATGAACAGCGCGGCGAGTCCAGCATGGAAGCGACGGCTGATATCGGCGACCGGTTGCTGGCTGCGGAGATCGTGGAGCAGCGCCTGAAAAAGAGAGAATGTGCTGATCTGCCAGTGCGTGCCGTCGGGAATCAGTTCGAAGGGATACGCGCCATCGTCTGTGGAATCGTGGGCGGCCATTTCGAGTTCGATGGCGGCCTGCGCTTCGTAATTTACCGTGGAACGAATGCCGGTGAGGGCGGCGACGGCGTCGAACAGACGGCCGCAACTGGACGTGCGCGGGGAATGGATCTGGCGGTCGATCATTTGCTGGATAACATTGCGGCGGCGTTCATCGATGCCGCGAAGAAATGGAAGATCCAGGCTATTGAGATCCTTGACGTAGTGCTTGACCAGATAGCTGAGCGCGACACGCCACGGTTCGTGAATCGCGGCAGCGCCGCCGGGCAGCGGGACATATTCGAAATGCGCGGCGCGCTCGAATTCTTTATAATCCGCAAGGAGCACTTCCCCGCCCCAGACCGCGCCATCGGTGCCGTAACCGGTGCCATCGAGAGCGATGCCAATAACTTTTCCATCGAGATGGTTTTCGGCCATGCAGGAAGCGATGTGGGCGTGGTGGTGCTGGACGCCGATTGATTGCACGCCTTCCAGAGCCACGGCCCATTTGGTCGAGAAATAATCGGGGTGAAGGTCGTAGGCGATGACGCCCGGATGCACTTCCAGAATGCGTTGGAAATGCTGGACGGCTTCGCCGAAGAAACCGTAGCTTTCCAGATTTTCCAGATCGCCGATGTGCTGGCTGAGGAATGCTTCGCTACCGCGAAGGATACAAATAGTGTTTTTCAGTTCCCCGCCGACGGCCAGAACCGGCTGGGTTTCATGTTCAAGGGGAACCGGCACGGGAACAAAACCGCGGGAACGGCGTAGCATTTGCGATTGGCCCGCAGCGATACGTACCACAGAATCATCGCAGCGGCGCAAGATATCGCGATTGTGGACCAGGTAAGCATCGGCGATGCCGTGGAGGCGGCGAAAGGCTTCGGCGTTGTCGATGGCAATGGGCTCTTCGCTGAGGTTGGCGCTGGTCATGATGAGCGCGTCGAATTTAGCGCCGGCGAAAAGGAGGTGGTGGAGCGGGGCGTACGGCAGGAAAATGCCCAGAAAATGATTGCGTGGAGCGATGCTCTCCGCGAGGCCGGATGCGGGCTTGCGCGGAAGCAGGACGATAGGCCGTTCGATGGAGAGAAGCAGTTTGCGGGCGGCATCATCGAGGACGCAGAAGCGGTCCGCGTCTTCAACACGGCGGAGCATCACGGCAAAAGGCTTTTCGACGCGGCGCTTCCGTCCTCGGAGCAGCTGAACGGCGGATTCCGAGCGAGCATTGCAGGCGAGATGAAACCCGCCGAGACTCTTTATGGCGACGATGCGGTCTTGTTCCAGCAGACGAACAGTTTCGCGCAGCGGCTCGGCCACGTCGAGCGGCACGCCCTCGGACGAGCAGAACAGCAATTGCGGGCCGCAATCCCAGCAGGCGTTTGGCTGCGCGTGGAAACGGCGATTGGTGGGATCGTCATACTCAGCCTGGCAGGCGGTGCACATCTGAAAGGCAGACATGGAAGTGCGCGCGCGGTCGTAGGGAATATCACGGACGATGGTGAAGCGCGGGCCGCAATTGGTGCAGTTGATAAAGGCGTAGCGGAAACGCCGGTCGCGGGGATTCATCATTTCGCGCAGGCAATCGTCACACACGGCGACGTCCGGCGAGATGAGCGCTTTGGCGGGCGTATCGAGACGGCTGGAGAGAATCCGGAAAGTGGCTTCGGATTGCGGCTCGGCGTCGCGGGGAAGAAACGAAGTGATTTTGGCCAACGGAGGAAGCTCCGAAGGCAAGCGTTCGAGAAAACGGTCGAGGAAAACGGCGTCGCCCTGGACTTCGATGGTCACACCGGCGGAAGTGTTGGCGATGAAGCCGGTGAGATTGCATTCGTGCGCGAGGCGATAGACGAAAGGACGAAAGCCGACACCCTGGACTATGCCGGTGATGTCGATGGCTTTGCGCGCAACGATCGCTCGTGCCGAATCGTCCATGAAAGAATTATCGCAGAGTCCTCAGGAATTCATAGCGGCGGCGGGCTGTTGAACTTTTGTGGTGGAAGGCGTTAAAGGCCTGTAGGGTTGTGCTATCGTCGGTTGTTCGAAATGTTTGCCCAGCGTACCAACTGGAAACTTACGCCTAACAGGTATGCGCGAGCGCTGGAGGAGATGCGCTCCTGCGGACAAAAGCTGATTGATTTGACGGTTTCGAATCCCACGGAGTGCGGGTTGCAGTATGATTCGGCAGCGATTCTGGGCGCTTTCCAGAGTCCGCGAGCGCTGACGTATGCGCCGGAAGCGAAGGGATTGCTGGCGGCGCGGGAAGAGGTGGCGCGCTATTACCGCGAGGATCACGGAGAGAACGTGGACCCGGGCGCGCTGCTGCTGACGACGAGCACGAGCGAAGCATACACGTATGTGTTCCGGCTGCTGTGCGATCCCCACGATGAAGTACTGGTACCGAAGCCGAGCTATCCGTTGTTTGAGTTCTTGGGGGATTTGCAGGATGTGAGGCTGGTTCCCTACTCGCTGCATTACGCGCAAGGTTGGTTTATTGATTTTGCGTCCATTGTCGGCGTGCTGACTCCACGGACACGCGCGATTTTGCTGGTGCATCCGAATAATCCGACGGGATCGTACGTGAAGCCGGAGGAACTGCAGCGACTGAATGACATTTGCCGGGAGCGGGAGTTGGCGCTGATAGTAGACGAGGTGTTTCTGGATTACGGGTTGTCGCCGGGGGTAGCGCGGAAGAGCTTTGTGGCGAACCGCGAGGTTTTGACGTTTACGCTGAGCGGGCTTTCGAAGATTGCGGCGCTGCCGCAGATGAAGGTGGCGTGGGTGGCGACGACGGGGCCGGAAGAATTAACGCACACGGCGCTGGAGCGGCTAGAGATTATCGCGGATACGTATTTGTCCGTGAATGCGCCAACGCAGTGGGCGTTTCCGGCGTTGTTTGCGCAGCGGCTGCCGTTGCGGGCGCAACTTCTGGAGCGGATTCGGGAGAATTGGGAATATTTGCAAGGCGCGATTGCTGGAAAGTGCGCGTATGAGTTGTTGCATGCGGAGGGCGGATGGTATGCGGTGCTGCGCGTTGGAGGCGGCTCGCACAAAGATGATGAAGATTTAGCGATCGAGATTATACAGAAGGCGCAAGTGCTGGTGCATCCCGGACATTTTTACGATTTCGCTGGTGGGGATTGTCTGGTTGTCAGTTTGATCACGCGTCCTGGGGATTTCCGAGAAGGAATTTCCGCAATATTGCCTAAAACGTAAATTTGGCGGCGAGTTGAACCAGGCGCGGGGCGGCGGCGCTGACGATTTGGCCGAAATGTGGATCGTTCACTTCGCCGTCTACCGAGGCGGGGCCGTAGAACTGGGCGTTATTGAAAACGTTGAAGGCTTCCAGGCGAAATTCGAGGGATTTGGATTCGGTTAGTAGCACGAGTTTGTTCAGCGTCATATCGAAATTGCTGATTCCCGGGCCATAGAAGAATCGGCGACTGGCGTTTCCCAAATGGCCAAGGGTTTCGCGACGGAAGGCTGCGGTGTTGAATGCGGGCTTGCCGTTTCTGGGGTTGGTGTTGATATCGAGCGGCCCGCCATTGTAGTTGGGCGTGTCCAGCAGATAGTTGTTGATCCCGTTTCCCAAGGTGCCGAGAAGCGAATTGTCGGAATCGTCGTAAAGAGTGACGGGGAGCCCGGTGCTGAAACGCGTGGTGCCGGAGAGAGTCCAGCCTTCGCTGAGACGATTCTTGCGACGGAAAAGCTGGTCGAACGGCAGGCCGACTTGGTAACTGGCGACGAAGTTGTGCTTCATATCGAACGCGGAGATGGCGCGGGTGGCGCGAAGATTCAAGGGATTGAGCTGCTCGCCTAGATTCGAGCCTTGGTCAATGGATTTGCTGTAAGTATATCCCAGCAAAAAATTGGAGCGCTTCCCGACGTAGCGCAGATTGGTTTCGAGCGCGTTGTAATTCGAATTGGCGATGGTCTCTTGCGCGGTATTTTCGCCGTAATCGGGACCCAAGCCAACGCGCGTTCCTTGATACACCTGCCCCGTCCTACCGGTGATTACGGCATCTTCGGCGAAAGGGCCGCAGGTGGGGCTGCCGGGCGCAACGTCACTCGGTTGGCTAAGGCTGAGGCACAGGGCCTGGTTGCTGGGGTTCGTCGAGACGACGGCGAGAATGTGATGGCCCTGATTTCCCGCGTAGCTCATCGTCATCAACATACTTTTCGTTAGCTGGCGTTCGAACGAAAGCATGTAGCTCTCTGTGTAAGGAACGCTGTTGCGATAGTAAAAGTACGGGTCGGCGCTGATGGGGATGACGCTGGGCCAATCGAAAGTCGTGTCTGGATTTTTGGCGGAGACATTGTGCGGCGGAAACGTTAAGGGAAACGGATTGATATTCTCGGCGCCGTTTTGTGCGTTGATGAACGGCGTCGCAAATAGTGGCGGCTCCGGACTCAGATAGTTGTATCCGAATGGTGGCACGGAATACATGACGCCGGCCGACAGACCGGGAAACGCGGTGTAGAAGATGCCGTAGCTCGCGCGAATGCTACTCTGGCCGCTCTCCCCGAAAATTCTGCGCAGAATTCCATGATCGAAACCAGGGGCATAAGCAAGACCCAGGCGCGGCGCGAAGTTGTGTCCCTTGGATGCTGAAATGGTGCTGAAAATTCCCGGATCACCGGGGACCACAAGGCCCGGTGGTGCGCCGGGATAGAGGATCGACTGCCTGCCGGGAATGATCGTCTGAATCTGGTTGTACTTTTCCCAGAAGGGCATGATGTATTCCCAGCGCAGGCCATAGTTGAACGCCAGGTCGCGGCTTATGCGCCAGCTATCCTGCGCAAATAATCCGGCGTAGCGGTTGCGTAGATAAAACGGCTGGCCCGACGATTGCGTCAAATTGCTCGGCACGCCGATGAGGAAATCCGCAAAGGCATTGCCCGTTTCGGTGCCGTCGATGTTGAACGTGCCGTTGAATGTGGCGTTGGGATTCTCGTTGACCTGATCGAGATGAAACTGGCCGCCGAGTTTCAGGGTGTGCAAGCCGATGACCTTCGAAAAAGTGTCGTTAAGATAGAGCGTGTTGTTCACCTGCGTTTCATTGGTGATCGGAACGCCCATGACGAACGAAGGAAACGTGATGTTCTCCACGCCTTCAAATTGCGGCGCTTGCACGAGGATTCCCGTGGGCGGCGGCGCGAAACCTTGCGATGCCAGGCTGACGCCCAGGCCACCTTTGGGTTGTCCGATTACATTGGCATTGCGGAGAAAACCGATGTGGGCTTCGTTCACACTGCCGGAGCCGAAAGTTGTTGTGTCTCCCAGACTGATGAGTTGAGCCTGACCGAATGTGAACGCGTCAAAACCAGGGATGCTGGCTCCGCCCTGCTGGCCGGGATAGGGATTGTCGAGGCGGTAGTTGTCGAAGAAATAGTAAGCGGAAAGCTGGCCCCAACGGCTGTTGGCGTCGATGCGGCCAGAGGCTTTATCGTCGCGCACGGTTTCCGAATAAGCCGAAGTGGAAAATTGATCGGCGCCGGCGTTTGGCGAGGGAATGTATTTGAGCAGATTGATCGCCGGAGCGGACCACGCTGATTGCGGAATCACGGCGTTGGGGAAAACGCACATCGCGGAGGTGTAGCCCGGAGTGTAATAGGGCTCTCCCGAGGAAACGGGATAACCTAATTTTTGAGAGAGCAAAGTGGCCAGGTAACTTCCACTGACGGTGCCTGTCAGCGAACTGGCGACGTCGGAAAGATTTCCTGCGCGGTCTTGCGTAGACGGAACGGAGATGAGGCCCGTTTCCACGCCCTCGGTTGTGCGTGTGCCTTGATAATCGGCGAAGAAATAAATTTTTTGATGCTTGATGGGACCGCCGAGCGTGCCGCCAAACTGGTTCTGACGGAAGGGCGCGCGGGTTGGATCGAAGTAGCCGCGTGCATCCAGGTCCGTGTTGCGCAGAAACTCAAAGGCATTGCCGTGGAACGAATCGCTTCCGGACTTGGTCACCACCGTCACCATGCCGCCGTTGTAATCGCCATATTCCGGATCGAAATTATTCGTCAGCACTCGAAATTGGTCGATGGAGTCCAGGTTCGGAACGATGGATGTGCCGCCATTCATGTGCTCTTGCACGTCGATGCCATTCACCAGGAATCCGTTGGAGCTTTCCCGCTGGCCGTTGATCGACAAATTCCCTGGATTTAAATCACCCGATGGGGATAGGCCTCCCGTCACACCGGCCATGATTACTGAATTGGGCAGCAGCGTGGTTATCGGGATGACGCCAGGTTGAATGGAAAGCAGATCGGTAAAGCTGCGGCCGTTCAAGGGCAGCGCGGTCATCTGCGATCCGGTGACGAGTTCGCCCAGATGTGTCGCCACCCCATCCACTTGCACCTCGGTAGCAGCTTCGGTGGCCGCAACAATGACCGTTTCCGATTGCTGGCCAAGCGCGAGAACGACGTCGAGTTTGAGCGCGGCATCCGTGTCGATCGTCAGATTCGTTTTTTTCTGCGTCTTGAACCCGGCTGCTTCGATCGTCATGTCATAGTGGCCGACCGGAAGCGTGGGGAACGTGTAGAAGCCCTGGCCGTCCGAGGTTGCCTTGAATTCGGATTTGAGTGCGGCGTTCACCAAGGTGATCTTCGCGCCAGGGACGGCACCGCCGCTCGGATCCCTGAGCGTTCCGGAAAGGCTGCCATTCGCGGCCGCCCATAAAGAGAGCCCGGAGCACGCACTGAGCAGGAAGCCCACAAGCCATCTAGCCCGTATGGCTGTTCCAGGAACGGGTATCGACGCGCTTGAATTGATGGGCACGCCATTCCTCATTTGTGCGCGTGTTTTTTGGAGGAGGAATGCGCGATCGCGGGGGAACTCATTACCAGGCGTCCGTGCTGCACGCCTTTTGTACTGGTCAGCAGGTCAGCTAATTTTTGAATGCGGCTGGACTTCCCTTTCACCACGACGACCTCGAGGCACGTGTCATGGTCGAGGTGCGCATGGACGGTGGAGATAATCTCCGCATGGTGCCGGTGCTGGATGTCGGCTAATCGTTCGGGGAGGAGGCGGCTGTGGTGATCGTAGATCAGCGTGACCGTGCCAACGACATCGGAGTTGGGAGCGAGGACGGAGCTGGTCACCAGGTGATCGCGGATAAGGTCGCGCAGCGCCTCCGACCTGTTGGCATAGCCCTGACTTTCGATGAATCGATCAAATCGTTGCAAGAGCTCGGCATCGATGGAAACGCCTGTGCGGCTCAAGTCAGCCATGAAAATCTCCTTGCGGCGCGACGCAGGGACGGAGGGGGTGGCACTGCATCTTGAAACGCGAGTGTAACACGAATTTAAACATCGTAATACTCAGTGGGCGCGGGATGTGACCTGACGGGGCTTTTTGTACCAGCCGACGTGAGAGAGAATGCACGGGGAGGACGGCTGGATATGCCAAACAAGAGGTACAAAGTGGAACAGATCGTGACGTTGCTGCGCCAGATTGAAGTAGGAATTGCGAACGGCAAGTCCACCCCGCAAGTCTGCAAGGAAGCGGAGATCACCGGACAGACGTACTGCCGCTGGCGAAAGGAATACGGCGGCCTAAAGCTGGATCAAGCAAAGCGACTGAAGGAACTGGAGAAGGAGAACGCGAAGCTCAAGCGAGTTGTGGCAGAGCTATCGCTGGAGAAGCAGGTTCTGAAGGATATTGCGGAGGGAAACTTCTAAGCCCTGCGCGGCGTCGCTGTGCGGTGGAGCATGCGCCGGAGAAGCATGAACTCTCCGAGCGGCATGCTTGCCGACTGGTGAATTCGTGGCGTATCTGCCGATCCAGAGAGTGGATGAAGATGCGCTGACCCGAGACATCATCACGTTGGCCAGTCAGTATGGCCGTTACGGCTACCGGAGGATCACGGCGCTGTTGCGGACAGCAGGTTGGCAGGTGGGGAAAGATCGGGTGCAGCGCATCTAGCGTCGCGAAGGGCTGAAGGTGCCCGAAAAACAAAAAACCAAGGAAAAGGCTCTGGGTTCAATGACGGCTCTTGTGTGCGGCTAAGGCCCGAACGGGCGAATAACGTCTGGAGCTATGACTTCGTGAGTGCGACGACGCACGATGGCAGAACGATCCGCATGTTGACGATGATCGACGAATACACGCGGGAGTGCCTGACGATTCGAGTGGCCCGAAGACTCGGAAGCTATGCGGTGATTGAGGCACTGGCGGATGTGATGACGTTTCGGGGAAAACCGGAACACATTCGTTCCGACAATGGTCCGGAGTTCCTTGCAGAAGATCTGCGGAAGTGGCTCGCGAAAATGGGCACGGGAACGTTGTATATCGAGCCCGGAGGTCCGTGGGAGGACGGATACTGCGAGAGCTTCAAAGGAAAGCTGCGGGACGAATGTCTGAACGGAGAGATTTTCTACTCGCTGAAGGAAGCGCAGATCGTGATCGAGAAGTGGCGAGTCGAGTACAACACCAGGAGGCCGCACTCGGCGCTGGGATATAGGCCGCCAGGCCGGGGACGTTCTCGCCGCAAATGGTGGCTCTCCGGTCGCCTACGGTTCCCTGCGAGCCACCATTTGCATCCTTACCCGATGAGGTTGTGATGTAAACTCTCTCACTCGCCCTGGTACAAAAAGTCGGTCCGGTCATGAGAGCGCGACAGGTTTAGCACGAGGTGGTCTCACCGACAAGTCTTATTGTTACGGCAAGATAGTTACTAGGTGGAGTTAGGCGGGCTACTGCTTAAATACTAACGGAGGTCCGCTCACACGCTTGCCTTTGAGGTCGACGATCACTTCGACACGGTCTGCGATCTTAACCAACGGAATGCCTTTATTCATCCCATAGTCCTTACGATCGAAGGCCATCGTCCCTGTAATCTCGCCTGAACCTGTCCCCTTGCCGGAAAGCGTAAACGTCAGCTTCTCGGATTTGGTCACTCCGCGTATCGTGAAGTCGCCGACGTAATCTAGGGTGTTAGGGCCGGTCTGTACAATCTTCGTCGAGTGGAATGTGATCAACGGATTGTGCTCGGCGTCGAAAAAGTCTTTGCCCCTCAATTTTCCGTCTTTCATACCGCTTCCGCTATTCACGCTGGCCGCTTGAATCTTGATGTCGAGAACGCCTGTCTCCACGTCCGGAGAGGTCATAGTTGCCGTGGCCTCCCACTGATCGAATGTGCCGTCTATCGCCACTGACGCCTTCACGTGAAATTTGATCGAACTGTCTTCCTTTATAATCTTGATGACGGGAACCTCAGGAGCTTGCGCATGTGGCATTAACGCAGACAGACTGAGCGTCAAGAGGGAGAGGATTGGTAGTCGCATAAGCGGGTAGTCTGAGTGCATGATGCCTTGATGTCAATTGCAGTTTCAGCGAACGCGTGATGCGATAACCTCCGGTGGAGGATTGGGATTCTTGAAGCTGTTCTAGATTAAAACCGCTGATATCTACACCTCGCCGGTATTTGCCGCCTTTCCCTCTCTCAGGTCCGGGAGCACCCATATCAATAACGAAGCGGAAGAAGGCATCGTTTACGGTACCCGGTCCACAGCCCAGCGGAATCTCCACAACCGTCGAGCCGTCGCGTTCGAGGTCAAGGATGGCCGAGGCATAGACAGTGTCAGCATTGCCTGTTAGAAACAGCGGTGCTGAGTCCAGCAAATGGTCGAAGATAACGACCTGATTCGCATTCGTAGCCTTCATCTCTATCTGACCCCGACGCATGGCTTCGAGGGATGCGGCAGGTACGAAGTCGAGAAACACGCTAACTCCACGTTGAAAATCGAGGTTGTCATACATCTTCTGAGCTGTTTCTTTGGTGGGCAACCCATCGACAAACTTGAGCGTGCCGAGACGCGTTTCCACTGTATCGGGTGTCATGATCTGCTGCGGGACTTTGTAGTTGTAACCGGGCGTGACCGAGCCCGAAGTGGTCGAAGTGGACGCAGTTTGAACGGGTGGCACGGGCTTATTGTCGCAGCCGATAGCCATGAACAGCGCACCTGCCATACCAAAACTGAACGCGATGGTACGAATGAATGCGAGTTTCCTTTGGCGAGTCCGTCCCTAAGTTGGTCGCTACCTGTGGGCATCAGATGTGCGGTGTGATTCAAAACGCGGCCGATGGTCACAGGCCACCAATTCTAGGGCCTCTGCGACCGCTTGACCGCTTGTGTGAAACTTCCCTCCATCGGGTGTGGAGCGTAATGTTTCCTCGTCTTATCCTGCTCCGGGCCACCCCCAATTGTCAGGAGTTTCGCGAAGAAAAGTGAGGGAATCACCATGCGTTCAATACGAATGGCGTTGTTGCTCGCAATGTGCCTGACTTCAAGTGCAGCATTGGTTGCGCAAACGAAGACATCGACGGATGCACCTGCAAAGACTGGTACCACAGGCCAGACCCCGGAAGAGCTGAACACTCGGGAATACATCATCCTTTTGCGCAAGGACGTGAACGCCGACAAGGCTCGGCTGCTAGGAACCGTGATGCAGTTTGATGCGGAAGATGCCGCCAAATTCTGGCCCATTTATCGCGATTATGAAGCCGAACTTAATAAGGTCAACGATCTGCGCGTCGCGAACATTCAAGAATACGCCCGCACGTACAACCAGATGACCGACGCTAAGGCGGACGAGCTGATAAAAAGCGCGATGGCCTTTCAGAAGCAGCGTGACGATCTGCTGGCCAAATACTACGAACGAGTCAAGCAGGAGTTGGGCGCGATAACAGCCGCTCGTTTTGTACAGATTGAACATCAATTGCTGATGATCATCGATCTCAAGATCGCGTCTTCGCTGCCGGTGGTGGGCTCATGAAGATCATCAAGAATGGATTGAACATGCCGGTGGCGAAAATGAGATGGGCAGCGCTGATGTTGACAGCGATCTTGGCGTTTGCTGTGACACCGTTCTTGCTCGCCCAAGGTTCCAAGAGAGTTACCGTGCAAGCAGGGACGCGGATATTGGTGCGGATGGTAGATTCGGTGGATTCGAGCAAGCAAAAAGCGGGGTATCGGTTCAAGGCAACGCTGGAAGCGAATCTGCAAGCCTTCGAGGTAACCGTTGCGCCGAAAGGAACCACGGTTTATGGAGTCCTCGCGCAGGCATCGTCGTCGGGAAAATTCAAGGGCAGTTCACAACTGATTCTGGAACTCACGGACATTGTTATCAATGGAACCGCCTATCCCCTCATGACCACTGACTATGAGATCAAGGGGAAGGGCGAGGGCGGCAATACGACTAAGAAGGTCTTGGGTGGTGCAGGATTAGGCGCTCTCATTGGTGGCCTAGCTGGTGGGGGTAAGGGAGCAGGGATTGGAGCGCTGGCAGGCGCAGGCGCGGGAACTGTGGTTGCGGCAACAAAGAAGGGCGAGCAGGTTTCCGTACCGAGTGAAAGTATTCTTGAGTTCCGTCTTGAGCATCCAACAGACCTACCGATAGCCAAGTAAAGCGGGTCCGAGACTTGACGTGTCAGTCGCATCAGCGTACTACAAACCTTGAATACACGAGGAGGGCCGTACGTTGCCTTGCTCTGGGCGGGAGCAAGGTAGCGGCGTCCCTTGTTCTTTCCACGACTTGACCCGCTAGCGTATGTTGGTGCGTCTTCCTCCTAGTCCCAAGGAGGCCCAATGGCCACCCGATTCGTTCACACCCTTCTGTTTGCTTGCCCTGAATGCAATCTTCCCGTCGCAGTCAGCCGCATCAGCAAAGAAAAGAATTTGGAAGGAGTCGATGCGGAACAACTGCACATAAGGAAAGAAAGTTCGCAATCTTGTTTGCGGCAACACTGCTGTGCGCCCGAAAGCTGGCCGAACTGGATTCGGACAAGCTGAGTCCGGCAAAGATTTATGCCGTCAACACGGCAATCGAAAAAGCAGCGTTTATTATGGACAGGATTGACGAGAAGTGGCCTGACACAAAAAGCTCTAAGTAGTCCGAAGCGCATGGTTCTCTTGTGGCGCGGCAGACCACTATGGCCCCGGTGAAGTCTTGCTCGGCTCCGCCGGGGCACCAGCTTTAGTGGTGTACGGCAGCCAGAATCTTTTCCTGGTTCTTTACGATAACATTCAGAGTGAGTTGGTTCTTTTTGATCTCTTCCTGGTTCTTCAAGATGAGCGCTTGGTTTTCAAGAATCGTCTTCTGGTTGGCAAGAATTTGTGTTTCTGGAACTGCTGTTGCTGACATGATGAAACCTCCAAGGTAAATTTGGACTGAACTTAACCCACCGCAAGAGTATGCCTATTAGCGGTGCGGAGACTGTGCCGTAACGCACAGTCAAGAATGCGACTTCACGCATGTCAGACGATATGTTGACGCCGCAAGCGAATCTCGGCAGACCGCCGCGTGAAGTGTTCGCGGTGCAATTACAGGAAGTATGAAAAGAGTGGAGACGCAGGCACCCAAAGAATGGCTGAAGAATACAAACTCGGCTGGACCAGCGCAGTTTCATCATTGCCGTAGTCCACCTGCAGTCGAATACCATCCGTTGCACGAACGTTCACTGCGTCGCGTCCTCTTTTCTTACCTGTTTCTCGGTCAGCTAGTCTGATGCGGCAGCGTAAACCTGCCCGCCAGTCACCCACTCACCATCAACGCGCACCGATATCTGCGACGGTTTAACGAACGCCTCGACTTGAGTGTCACCGAACATTCCCACGAGCGTAGGCTCGTCTTCGCTTGCGAAAAGATGGTTGGTAACGTCGAGCAACTTCCCGTCAATATAAAGACGGGCGCCATCTGTTGGTGTCTTCACGACACGAATCTCATGGTCGGCGTAGGAAATCGTCACTTCGTTCGCTGGCATGGAACCTCCAAAATCCGACACTAGCACGCTCTGGTTGGCTGGTTAACGGCGAGATTTTGGGGTCTGTGGATAACGAGAATACGAACTCCTTCGCCTTGTAGCAATTTCCAACCGACTCCATTACATCGCCCTTGATATGATGAATTATGGAGCCAGTAGAGATGGTCGATATACGCATCTTCCAGAAGCCTCTGGAAGGCTTGATTCGAAATTGTGACTGTGACCTTGGGCGAGGCCCCGGGGTCCGGGTTAATGCGCTGCGATAGGCTGGGATGTTCACAAAAACGGCTAAACCATGACTATCTATGCCACCCAAAACTGTATCCCGTGTATCCCATGTTGCCCTAAAAAGCCCATTTTCGTGTCATTCAATGGCAACGCCTGTCATACCCCAGCCAAGAAATCGCCAATGTTTATGCAGGTTTCGTAAGAATAGCCTTTTATGGGAAAGAGTTGGTAGCGATACCGGGAGTCGAGGCTCCAGCCCGTATGATTCTTGCCGAAAAAACTGGGTTTTCACTAACCTTTTCGGGCGTTCAACTTACAAACAGGCAAAGTGTCCCAGAATTTTGACCAACTCCTTTTTGCACATTTGAGGGCAGAATTCAACCCCTCTTTGCGGAGACTTTTTGGGACAAATTGGGACAAACCTGCTCGCGTTACTTTACCGTACCTGCGACGCCGAGGATCTGTTTGCCGATGGACTCACGCAAATCCTTGGGAAGGCTATCCGCCTGTTCGAGGGTCTTCCACGCTTCGACTGCGCGTTCGGTGGTTTCGATCGCGATTTGCCATAGGGGGCTTGCTGGAATTCGCGCTGTGTCGGCGAAACGGCGCATCTGGTCCTGTGTGATTTCGGTAAGGCTGCGGCTGCCGCCGAAATTCAGGCCCAGCTTATCGTTCGGAATGTAAGGCAGTGTGGCGACAAAATCGTAACCCGGCGACAGTGCAGGCATGCGCCGATCAGGGTAGAGGAGGGACCAGTTCTTGAGGTGCATGTCGGCGTTACCGATGACGACGGAAAAGACGAGGCGTCGAACGAATTCGATCACGGCGTCCTCGCCGATTTCCGCCCATAGCACGTTAGCGATGTTCGCGTAGCTGTGGAACTTGTATTTGTTGTTGGGGTATTCCCCGAAGACTTGCGCGAAATCCTCCATGTGGACGGGCTTGCCGTCCGGCAGCCGATCGAAACGCTTCACGGCAAGCGCCTTACCTTCGGCCGTATGGGCCTGTTGGGGCAGGCCTTTGATCCCGTCAATATCTACGAGCTTGTTTTCGGGAACGGCGATGCCGACTCGCCGGCCCAGTTCGAGCATGGCGAATTCGTTCTCGGGAACCGCCCTGTAGCGTGCGGACGGGAGCTTGACGATCCAGGATCCGCCTAAGCCGTCCGCGGGAATCGTGAGGCCGCCGGAAGCCTCCATAAGCGCCGAGAATTTCAACTGGACGCCGGCGAGCGAAAACCGCAGCGGTTCTTCGCCGCCGTGATCGTCGTCGCGGCTGTCGTCGTGATCGTGGTGAGATTCGGATGGCTCTTCGTCGCCTTCAAGCGGCGCAACGACCAGGGCACCGGGCAAGTCGGCGCCAAGGACGGCGAGAAGGAAGAATTCGCGTTCGGGATTGACGTTCGCGCGCTTAGCGAGATAGTCGCGGAGGTGGCCTTCAGGCAGGAGGTTGGAGAAAAAGACCGGCACGCGACGCCCCACTGGGCTGAACTTCGTCACGAGCCCGCCGGTGCTGCCCTTGAAAGAAAGGCTCAGGGTCGGGCGGTGCTGGTCGTCTATATAGTCCTGCTCGAACGCGAAGAGCTGCCGGTCGCCCGCAAGGCGGGTGATGATGCCGATTTGCTTCCCATACAGGCGCACCGAAAGCGCGTTGAGTTTTTTCGGGTCAAACTTCATCACGTGATTCCTGCGGATTGTCTTCGTCGCGGTCGGCGGCATAGAGAGGGCGTTCCTCACCTTCGCCCGGCAGGTCCTTCACGTGGTCGCGCACGAGGGACTGGACCACGGGCACGAGCGCGCGGGGCACCATGATTAGGTCGCGGTCGAGCATGCGGACGATTTCAAGCAGCGTGTCGTAGCGCGGCACGATCTTCCCCGACTCGATGCCGGAGATGTGCATCTGGGGCAGGCCGATACGGCTGCCCAATTCCTTCTGGCTCCAGCCACGTTTCTCGCGCGTCTCTTTCAGAGCCTGGCGCATTTCGTCCGGAAGTCCTTCAAGGCGCAGTTTGATATGTAGTTTTCTATTGTTCCTCATGATTGATATAATAAAGCATATCAAGACTGGGGTCAAGTGATATGCTAAATTAAATTAATTCCGATAATCGATATAATAAAGCATATCATGCATCGTCACAAAAGCGTTTCGTCGTAGAGTCGTATAGAACAGATACGTACTGGAGCTATAAAATTTGTGCATCCCATTTCGCAGTGAACCGATTCATCGCGCTACGTGACCCTTGTGTGACACTTGTGTGTACATCGAGAACTCTCCAAGTGGGTTTCACTGGCCCTCCGGGTGTGGGGATTTCGACTCGAAATCCGTGGACAGGCTGAGTTCTTTCCACATTCTCGCTTCTTCTAATCGTGCAAGGTCGTTTTTCTCCGCCCCGTTGTAGGCATCGCTGCCGAGCAACAGTCGCAATGGAGGTTTCTGTTCCTGCATCAGTCGCACGATCGCTTGAGCCGCCTTTTTCGGATTACCGGGCTGCTTACCGTTGTAGTCGCGCTGAAACCTGGCGGTTGCTCCAACAGTTGAGTCGTAGTCGGGAT